>OLPC01000587.1_pt1 | contig 35600 bp, 35 predicted proteins | sample 1672341 | NCBI WGS metagenome assembly OLPC01 (sample SAMEA3136673, study PRJEB25190) | human gut metagenome | reverse complement strand
CTCGTCTGCCAGTTCCGACACTTCCGCATATCGCATTTCATCGGGAATTCTTTGCTCTCTTCCCTCGCGACAAGTAGTAGAATACCAGAAGCCATTCACAAAGTCAAGCATTTTTTGAAATTTTTTCATTTTTTTATAAATTTAATTCAATTCGCAAATACCACCAGCCATATCACTGACTGATGGTATTGCTGTTTCCTAGCTTAATTCCGCAATTCTGCTGACCGCAACATAGATCTCCTGAATCTTATACCAGGTGGAATAATCCGTGATCCCTGTTTCCGAAAGACCGAATATATTCTGGAATTTACGGACTGCAGCTTTTGTCTGCTCTCCATAAATCCCATCTACACCCACCTTCGGAATCGCTGGATACGCCTCTGCGATCACATTCAGCTGTTCCTGAATCTGCCGGACTTTATTTCCCGTTGCGCCAATATTAAGATCATATCCGGGCCAGGACATGGGAATTCCCGATATCCCCTCTGCGACATTGATATAGATATCGTTTCCATAAAAGTATCTGAGGATCTCAATCGGTGAATATCCTCTGTCTCCCAGTGACTTACTGCCCCACTGTGTCATCCAGCCCCGGTCCTTACACTGCACCTGACGTCCGTCACAGTACTGCGTCAGGATCGGCTGCCGCACATCCGGCCTGGACAGATAATTCTCAAAAAGCTCATCCACGATCCTCGAAATGCTGTCAAATATATTTCTCCCGCGTATCCACTTATGATCATAGGCCGTGGAAGAGGTGATCGTAAAATCTTTGCCTTTATTCCGGTACCATTCTGTATAAACCCTGTTCAGTGTAAAGGACATGATCGCCAGTACATTCGCCCGTATCGTATCGTCCGGCCAGGTCGCATAAATCTCACTGCTTGCTACATTTTTAATATAATCTTTATAACGCACATAGTAATCCTGTGCTGTAGTGTCGTTCACCGGCCCATCATGTACAACAACATATTCCGGGATCACAACCCGGCTCAAAACAATCTCTCCACTCTCGCCTACCGGCTTTACCTCCGCCTCTTCTATCTTGGGTGGATATTCTCCCCACAGAGTATGAGGACCGATCACAAGACGCTCAAACTCTGCACCTGCCTGAAATGCAAGTCTTACCGGCTGCTCTGCCCTGACCGATGGAAGAACCTGTATACCTGCAATTTCCGAGTTTTCAAAACCTTCCGCCTCTACCTGAACCGTGTACTCTGCATATGGCTGCTGCTCCGACGGTTTCATACTGTATTCCAATGGAGGAGTTTTTACAGCCAGAACCGGTGTCTGTCCGGAAGAGTCTGTTCTGACTTCCTCAATCGTCTGTCCGCTTTCTCCTGTATACGAGATCTTTACCCGTGCATTCTCTACCGGCCGCGTCCCATCCGCCGTCATCACAGTTACCTTAAGCCCGCCCCGATCAACATTCTCCTGCTGTGCCTGGATATCTCTATAAGATCTCATTCATTTCTCCTGCCCAAAACCTCTCAGGATAGTTTATGCCTTTTTCCTTTAATATAACACTCAAACGTGACATGCTCCCACCACTTAAATCTCTGATTTTGAAGTGGGGGCTTCTTGCTCAATGGCTCTACTGAGCCAAGTATCTACAAGCTATCCTCGCGTGCCCCGCGATTTTTATTAGTCCGGTTACGGACTTTTTATTGTGCTGTCATGCACATTCTGCAAAGATTCTTTTTCCCTCATTCATGATGTTAACTGCTGCATTTACATCACGGTCCATTCTGTTACCGCATTCACAGTAATAAATCCTATCAGATAAAGACAATTCTTCTTTTTTCTTTCCGCATACACTGCAAATCTTACTGGATGCAAAATAACGGTCTACTTTGATCAGATATTTTCCTCGTTCCTCCAGTTTATATTCCAGCATAGACAGAAACAGGCCATATCCATTATCATGTACGCCTTTTCCAAGATGAAGTCCTCCTGCCATCCCTTTCAGATTCAGATCTTCCACGCATACTGCATCGAAGCTCTCAGCAAGACTGGCACTGAGTTTATGCTGAAAGTCTTTTCTTTGATTTCGGATCTTTTCATGGCACAGTGCAACTCTTTTCTTCTGCTTCTTATAATTCTGACTGCCTTTCTGACATCTGGACAGCTTTCTCTGTTCCCGTGCAAGCTTTTTCTCTGTATTCCGATAGAACATCGGATATTCAGCTCTTTTACCGGTAGAAAACACACACATTCCCTGCATCGCAAAATCGATCCCAATAAATTTTTCTGCCGGTCTTTTTTCTGCTGTTTGGTTTTCACAGCAAAATAAAAGACTGGCAAAATATTTTCCGGATGGTTCCCGGCTGACTGTTACAGATTTCAGTTTCCATTTTTCTGATATCGGACGGTGAAGCTTCATTCTGACAGCTGTCATCTTAGGCAGTTTCAAATATTTTCCTTCCAGAAAGATATTTCCATTCACTACGTTTGTTGTATAAGATTTTCTTGATGACTTCTTTGATTTGAAGCGTGGAAATCCTGCAGATGGTTCACGGAAAAACTTACAGAAAGCACTTTCCAGATGCATCTGTACATTTGCCAGTGCTAATGAATCCACCTCTTTCAGCCAGGGATATTCTTTCTTATAGCTGGCTGGTGTATTCCTTAACATCTTCTTTTCTTTTTTATAATGTTCTATCTTATCTGCAAGCATACAGTTATAGATAAATCGACTGCAGCCGATTGTTTTTTCTATCTGCACACGTTGTTCTGCATTTGGATAGATTCTTATTTTTACTGCCCGGTTTATTTTCCTCACCTTATTTCTATATGTTGATAAATGATTTCAATCATTGCTTTTGAACATTTTGTTCTTTCATTATAATACAAACCCGCCACCAGAACAAGTGTTTCTTCTCTTTATTTACAAGATTCTTTTGAGCATTTATGCTCAGCTCCACAATTCATCTCACTACCTGAAGAGGTAGGAGAATTCTTGCTGAACTTTGTTAAAATTAATATATATTTCAGCTTCTCCCGAATGGAGGGGATCAGGCGGATGGGGGAGTTTCTGCCGGCGGCTGCCAGTATGATCTGGCTGTAGTCCTTGTCGAATTCCGGTAGGACCAGGATCCTGGCATTCTGAGTCTTGCAGTAGTCTATGATTTGTCGGCTGAACTGGTGGGCATAATGATCGTGGATGTTACGGAGTCTCTCCCAATAGTGAGCATTCGCTCTGGGATTCTCACCGCCGCCCTGGACCTCTCTGGATTTATCTAGCTTCTCTGTGATCTGTCTGCAGGCACCGGCATATCTGCTACCGCCTTTAATAAAGAAGCTGTTCTCCCGCCCACCGTCTGCATTCAGGATGCAGCACACAACACAGGTGTCCTGTCCGGTAAAAACGACAGAGCAGATATTCTCTTCCGCTGTAATACGTTCTCTGGCACTTCGCCCATCAGAGACCGGCAGTTTCCAGGGAATATGAAGTTCTGCTCTGTCCTTTGTTAAAACCAGTGCCGGGGACATCATCTGTCCTGCTTCCGGTACGGTGTTTCCTCTTAGGCGTAATCTGGACCACTGCCAACTCTCGCCATTCCAGAGCTTCAGTGAAATCGTATTGTCCTGAAAGTCACGATACATTCCCTTGTAAAAGGTAACGGATTCTGTAAATTTCTCGGTAGGGTGTTCCTGTGTTCCTCTTGCCAGGTAGCTCTTTGCCGCTGCTGTGGCTGTGTTGATCGCCGCTCGTCGGAAATAAAGAGGAATCTTCTTCCAGGGAAGAGGGGTTGGAACCGGCTGTTTATCGCGTCCTACGATGGTCAATGTTTCAAGGATGCGGAGTGCTTCCTGTGTACCGGGCTGCTAATCCGGAAATGTTTCCAGATAGAGTCTGTAGTAAAAGAGCAGAATCTCGTTATAGAGTTCCTGTGTCTTCTTAAGCCAGTCTGTGTGTCGGAACAGGACATTGTATCTCCTGACTGTGATCGCATAGTACGGGAATTTTTGCATCTGAAAGCACCTCTGACCCAAAATCGGTTATTATGTAACGTTCTTTTTCGATTATAGGATATTAATTATCTTATACCAACCGCAATAACGTCTATAATATCCCTTTTTCTTCCTCGTGTGATATATAATATCCATAAAGAAAGGCATTCGGCATGAAAGACTATCAGATATAAATAATTTGATCATTTCTAATTCATGTCTTATTTTTCTAAATTTAGAGTTTTAATTATCCCGTTTTTGGGATGTCGGTGATATAAAATGTCACAAAAAAGGGGAAATGTGATATGAATACTAAAGAAACTTTTGGTACCAGACTGGCCAAGTTAAGAACGGATACGGATATTTCCGCAAGAGAGATGAGTCTGGATCTTGGACAAAATCCAAGCTACATAAATCGAATTGAGAATCAGAAGGCTTTTCCGTCTATGCAGGTTTTTTTCTATATTTGTGAGTACCTGAAGATCACTCCGGGAGATTTTTTTGATATGCATACAGATTATCCTAAAGAAATTAATGAATTGATCGAAGTTCTCCAGGATCTGAACTCTGACCAGCTGAAACTGATCAGACAGGTTGCTGAAGAATTTAATAAGAAGAAATAAGAAATGATATCTCGGAACGGGGAGTTAAGGTCAGCCGGGATCCATTCTTATACAGCATAGCTTTTTCGGTTTTTTTCATGGCATTTTATCCCCCCGGGAGGCTTGTTTTCATACTGCATTTTGATAAAATATAAACAACACAAAGATCTGTGTTATTTTATCAAATAAAGGTGCATCGACCTCCACCTGATGATGCACAAAGAAACCCATAAAAAAAGTACTTCCAATCCGCGGGAAGTACCTTTTTTATTTTATTGTTAATTCATGATCTTCATTCATAACCGCAAAGCGATTTCCAATTGTCTCTGCCAGCTGTCGATTATGTGTGATTGTGATCAGTGTTTTTTCTGCTTTATGAAAATTCTGCAGAAATTCCAGAAGCATATCCTGTGTTTTTTCATCCAGTCCTGCAAGTGGTTCATCCAGGATTAGTACTTCCGGATTCAGAGAAAGGATGCAGGCAAGAGATACTTTTCGTTTCTCCCCGCCGCTCAGATGATATGGAGGTCTTTCTCTGAGTTTCTCTATTCCAAACAATTTCAGACAATCTTCTGTTCTCTCTCGAACTTCTGCTTCCGACAATCCCATCTGGACAGGTCCAAACGCAATTTCCTCCTCCACGCTTCCACAGAAAAGCTGCGTATCGGCATTCTGAAATACATATCCCATCTGTTGATGAAACCATTTTGCAAACTGCCTGTCCTTCAGGGTTTTCTCTGTAATCTCATGGCCTTTGTAAAAATAATGCCCTTCTGAAGGAAATATGATTCCGTTCAATAATTTAATAAGAGTTGATTTCCCGCATCCATTCGGTCCCTGAATCACCACAGAATCACCTCTGTCAATATGAAGATTTATATATCTCAGTGCTACTTCATGTTCATATGCAAAACATACTTTTTCTAATGTGATCATACCTGTCTTCCTTTACAAAGTTCCTCTCTCAGACGAATGGCCTGTTCAATTCAAGAAACACAACTACACATCCGGCCATTAACAGAATATGTAAGATATCATATCTGCAGAGTCTGTATTTTTGTTTTAATTGATATTCTCCTGTGAATCCCCGACAACACATAGATGCATACATTTCCTCTGCCATTTCACTTGATTTCAGGAACGTGATTCCAAGTACACCAGAAAAAGATTTTGCTTTATCGGGATTTTTTCCTACGGATCTTAAACTGACTGCTCTCAGAATATCCACGCATATTTCACCCAGAATGGAAATATATTTCAATGTAATATCCAATGTAAAAATAAACAGGGTCGGAACATGAAAAGTTCTCAGACTGCCTGTAAGTTTATTCCACGATGTCTCTGATGACAAAATACCGACCAGCGTTACCGATACGTATACCCTCGCTGTAATATTGGCCAACGTCTGGGGATTTCCCATGAACACTGCTGGTAGTAAAAGCAATATTGAAATTAGAACTGCCCCCTCTGTTCCTCTTAATATCTGGCGAATAGATGCTGCTGAAAAAAAAGCCAGCCTGACTGTCACAGCTGCACACATGATCAATACAAACAGGTAATTTTCAGAACATGCTGTAAGAATAATATAAAGTATCGTATAAAACAATTTAAGAGAAGGAGTGGCAGAAAATCTGCCATCCTTCCCTTCATTAAATCTCGGTTTTGCAAGTACAGACAAAACAGATTTGGTGCTTCTGGTCAGAAAGGCTTCCCTGTCTTCGGAAGGAATATACTCTTCCTCTCTGCACATCCAATTTGGAATCTCTGTTTTTTCTGTTCTTTGATCATTCATTATTATGCCGCTTTCTTTTTGAAATCAATCTTGTCCTTCATAGTAGAAGAAACAATTTTAAAGAAAATTACCAGAAGTGCCACACCAACAACTGCCGAAAGAATATATCCGGTCCATTCCGGCATACCTGCCATCGAATAATCCGGGAACAGTGTTGAAAGCTCAAATCCACTCTCCATTCCTGATGGAGTATAACCCAGCTGTGTACCGCCACTGACAAGATCTGCCATTTCATCGACACACCACTCACCCCAGGGGATATAGACGCATTCCATTTTATTATACATAACTATCTTTTTTCATAGGTCAGAAGTTTCCTTCCCATGAATATCCGATTTCTTCTGCTGCCTTCTCGGCAATGTCAATATCCAGCATATCTCCAAGCAGCCCCAGTGTCATATCTATTGCCGCCATTGTTGTACTGCTGGAATAATATTTTCCGTCTGCGATCCAGTTTTCACCATCGACATAATTGATTCCCACTGTAAACATCCGCTTCCAGTTTTCGTCATATGCATAATCGGCCACCTGTCTGTGGAATAAAAGTCCTGTCCTTGCCAGCATTGCGGAGGCATTTTGGACCATCATGCAGAAAGATGATTCCTCCACAGCCTGCTTCAAAAGCTGCTGGCTTTTTTCTCCTTCTGTATGCAGAAAGCTCTTGACACCCTTTCCGCCCGGAATCAGAAAGATATCTTCAATCTCCAGGGGATTCAACGGTTCCGTCCATACTTTCATTCCCTGCTTTCCGTTGATTAACCCTCCGCGCATGGAAATGAATCGTATATAAAAATGTTCCGGTGTACATCCAAAGACCTGCACCGGACCAAACGCATCCATAACTTCAAAATCATCAAACAGAAAAACATTTACTACCATAGTTTCTGCCCTCCGGTCATTATTTATCGATTATTATGCTGTTGATTTTATAAGACTGAATCGATCAGTTTCTTTGTATATTCCATCTTCGGATGATTGATGATCTCATCCGGAGTTCCGCATTCTACTGTCTTTCCGTGATAAAGAACCAGAACTCTGTCACAGAATTTCTGCACCAGTGCGAGGTCATGACAGATCAGGAGAAATGACAGATTTTCTTTTTGCTTCAGTTCGATCAGAAGATCCAGGATCTGTTTCTGGACAGTTACATCAAGTGCACTGGTCGCCTCATCACAGATCAGGATTTCCGGGCTGACTGCCAGGGCTCTGGCGATCGCCGCTCTCTGGCACTGACCTCCGCTGACCTGGTGCGGATAGCGGTCTGCATATTCTTTATCGAGGCCACATCTTTCGAGGAGATTTTCCACACGTTTACGCGTTTCGGCACGGGTTATCCCCATATTCCGAAGACTTTCCCCAATTCCATCTCCCAATGTGCATCTTGGATCAAACGATTCCATCGGCATCTGAAAAACCATCTGCATATCCTGATAGATATTACGCAAAGCCTTGCCTCCGACATGCGTGATATCTTTTCCTTTAAGAAAAATCTTTCCCTCAGTGATGCCTTCCAGATGTGTGAGCATTCTGGCTATCGTACTTTTGCCGGAGCCGGATTCACCTACGATCCCGAGGCATTCTCCTCTCGTCAGTTCAAAGCTTACGTCATCTACCGCTGTTGTGGATTTTTTGCCGGATACAAAGATTTTTTTCAGATGGTCGGCTTTTAAAATGATCTCTGCCATATCCTCTACTCCTTCCGAATCCTGTCCCGCTTCAGATGAAGCACAGAACTCATCAGTGTCTTTGTATAGGGATCTTCAGAGTGATCCAGTACAGCCCCTGTCTCCCCATACTCTCTCACCTGTCCGTTCTGCAGCACCAGTGTTCGATCTGCCATCATCCTCACAACACCAATGTTGTGTGTTACAAGAATCATGGCTGTGTCGTATTCTCTGCGCATAAGCAGAAGTTCCTCCACTACCTGCTTCTGAACGGTTACATCAAGTGCACTGGTTGGCTCATCTGCCAGCAGAAGTTTCGGACGCATGATCATGGCTGTGCAGATTCCCACTCTCTGGTTCATTCCACCGGAGAGTTCAAACGGATAACTGTCCAGCACACGATCACTGTCATCCAGGCCGATCTTTCTCATGATCTCTCCGGCACGTTCCCTGACTGCCCATCTGCTGATCTTTTCATGTTCTGACACTGCCTCGTATATCTGTGCTCCGATCTTGCGTACAGGGCACAGTGCCCCCTTACAGTCCTGAAATACCATGCCGATCTCTGTACCAAGATATCTGCGCAGTTTTTTGGTGTTCATATCTGTCAGATTTTCTCCTCTGTACCAGATATCCCCTCTTGTGACCAGGCCTTCCTCCCCCAGAAGCCCCATAATTGCCTTGACGATCGTACTTTTGCCACTTCCGGACTCTCCTACGATTCCCAGGATCTCTCCCTGTCTCAGTTCAAAGCTTACATCCTGGACCACTGGTTTTCCATTGTAGGAAATTGTCACATGCTCTACACGAAGCAAAGAATTCATAATCTGTTCTCCCCGGGTCTTACTCTACATCCAGATCTGCTGTGATCTCATAGTAATCACATGGATGTGCCGCCATTCCTGTCACGTTTGACTTTGTCACGATTCCCATATTCAGATGTGATACAAAGAAGAATGCATCATCATCCAGAATATCCTGCTGAAGCTCTGTCGCAAGCTTTCCTCTCTCATCCTTGTCAAAGGTCTGATGAAGCTGTTCTGTCAGTTTGGTAACTTCTTCGTTCTGATAATTTCCATAGTTTTTGGAGCCTACTACTGTACTTGTGAAGAAATATTCCGGATCACCTGTCGGTGCAGTCGTTGTGGAACTTACATAAACATCAAACTCTCCGTTTTCTGCAAAGGTTCTGTGATCTGAAGTATTGTTTACCTGCACATCAATACCGATATCCTTCAGTGTAGCCTGTGCATACTCTGCAAGCTTCGGCTGTTCCAGACGAGTCGGGTATGTCAGCCAGTTGATGCTAAGCTTCTGACCATCCTTATCCACGTATCCATCACCATCTGTATCTGTCCATCCGGACTCTTCAAGAAGCTTCTTTGCTCCGTCCGGATCATAGGAAACGGTTTCTACTGCATCATTTCCATAGGAAAAGCTGCTCGGGAAGGCTGCTTTGGCCGGAACGCCACGTCCCTGCATGATCACAGAACAGAATCCGTCTTTGTCGATTCCCATCTCAACCGCTTTACGGACGTTCTGATCCTGCATGATTTCTGAATCCATATTGAACTGTCCGAAGAAGCAGCGGCTGGTCGCACAGGAATTGATGGTATAGTCTGCATTGTTTTCAAACAGAGGGTAGTTATCATACTGCAGTCCATAAGTACCCTGGATATCTCCGGTCTGCAGTGCTGCTGTCAGTGCACTTCCGTCTGAGAAGGATTTCACTGTAACTTTATCTACCTTTACTTCACCACCCCAGTAGTTATCATTTTTGACCAGGTCGATCTGTGTCGGTGTAACGTTTTCTGCAATATATGGACCAGTTCCGGCTACATTGGCAGAGCCTCCTTCTCCCTGGATTCCATATTCCATATCGATGATCGCTCCGTATGGATCACCAAGATAGTTGATGATCGCCGGACACGGCTCTGTGGTATAAATGGTAAGGGTCAGACCATCTGCCTCCATATGATCGATCTTGAGGTCAGATGGTGCACGGTCATGAACTGCGATCAGGTCTTCCAGACATTCTTTGACTGCCTCTGCATCCATGGTACGTCCACTGGAAAACTTCACGCCGTCACGAAGTGTGATCTTTACAGTTGTGTCATCCACAAACTCATAGTCTGTTGCCAGCCATGGCTCTACTTCCATATTGTCATTGTATTTGAAGAGAGTTTCACCGACGCCATAGCGGAGGGCACTCCATCCGGAATAGTTGTCGTGTGGGTTCAGTCCTGCATCTCCCATCTCTTCACTGTATCCGGTTGTTCCATACACGAAGGATTTCTCTCCATCAGCCCATACAGTTGCGGACATTCCTGCTACAAGCATTGCCCCTGTGAGGATCGCTGCGATTAATTTTTTCTTCATAATATAGGTGTCCTTTCTTAACATTATTTTCTGGCTCTTTCTTTCGGATCCATATAATCTCTTAAGGTATCTCCGAAAAGATTAAAAATTATAACGGTTATAAATATGGCAAGTCCCGGTGCAAGCACCATCCATGGTGAAATCTGAAGCATACTTCTTCCATCATTGATCATGCTTCCCCACTCTGCCATTGGCGGCTGTACACCAAGTCCGAGGAAGGAAAGTCCTGCAAGCTCCATCATCATTGTTCCGATATCAAGAACAGAGGTCACCAGTATGGGACCTGCAATGTTCGGCAAAATATGCTTGAACATGATCTTGAACATACTGCTTCCTGATAATCTTACTGCCATCAGATACGGAGAATCTTTCTGGACAAGCGTCAGGCCTCTGGCAAGTCTGGCAAACTTCGGCCATCCGATCACCGCAAGAGCTATGATCGCATTCTGGATTCCCCCGCCAAGCACGCCTGCTACTGCCAGTGCAAAAACGAGGCTTGGAAATGCCAGGAAGAGATCCGATATTCGCATCAGAATCGTATCCGCGATTCCTCCGCACCAGCCACAGATAATACCAATTGTGGTTCCAACTACGGTAACGATCGCTACCAGGAGCAATGTCGCATAAATGCTGGTCGTGCTTCCTGACAGGACACGTGAGAACATATCTCTTCCATAACGGTCCGTTCCCATGATATGCTCCGCACTCGGCGGCTTCTGTGCCATAAGAAGATCCTGGATATCCGGATCGTACGGACAAAGCTTTCGTGCAAAAGCCGCGACGACAAGCAGGATCAGAACCAGTATTGTGAAAAATATCAGCTTTGCCCTGACATGATTTTTCCTAATCTTCTGTTTGCGGACTGTCACTTTTTGGTTTATATCACTCATGCTCTGTCACCTCCTAATCTTACCTGAGGATCCAGATAATGATAAATGATATCTGTGATCAGATTTACCACCACATAAATGATCGCCATCCATGCCACATACGCCTGAATAATCGGATAATCTCTCATTGTGATGGCATCTACTGCCATTTTGCCAACACCGTCCCACATAAAAATAGTTTCGACGATCGTGGTTCCTCCCAGGAGGTTTCCTATTGATAATGCCAGCAGTGTGATAATCGTAAGCATAGAAGATTTCATAACATTCTTCCATATGATCACGCTTCCTCTTACGCCTCTTGCTCTTGCCCCGGCCACATAATCCTTATTCAGTTCTTCCAGTATCGTCGCCCTCACCTGACGGGTATACTTGGATGCCATGGATATTGCAAGCGTCAGCGTCGGCATGACAAGACTTAAAGCCACATTATCATTGGTAATGACCGGAAGCCATCCAAGTTTGATGGAAAAGAAGTACATCAACACCAACGCTGCAAAAAAGTTCGGCATGGAATTTCCGATAAAACTCAGGAATCGTATCAGGTAATCACTCCACTTATTGTGCTTTACTGCCGAAAGGATACCAAGCGGGATTGCAACAAGCATCGTCAGCAGCACGGAAGATACGGTCAGCAGGATTGTTGCCGGGAGTTTTTCTATAAAGGTCTCATAGACATCTCTCTTGGACACATAGCTCTTTCCCATGTCTCCGGTCGCCATTCCTGCAAACCACTTCGCATACTGAACGAGGAACGGCTGATCCAGCCCATACTCTTTTCTCGTTTCATCAATGACTTCCTGAGAAACTGCTGAGCCTGCATTCTCATACATATAGGTAACTGCATCGCCGCCTGCCAAACGCATCATGGCAAAGGACAAAAAAGTGATTCCGATCAAAATCGGAATCAGTTGAAGAAGTCTTTTTAAAATATACTTAAACATGAATCTCCTTTTTGTATCCGCATAGTAATTCAATTCGTTACATAAAGACTAGCAAACGCAAAAAAAACACACAACCCCCGGTAGGGGTTATGTGCTATTCGTTATTTGAATATCTTTTGTCTGTTTTGGAATATGTCGCTTTTAACTTTTGGGAAGGCGTTCCATGAGAAAATCAAGGAATTCCTGTACGCTCTCATCGATTTTCTCACCTCTGTGCAATATATAGCCAAAAATCACCCTGCTGTCTCCCATATGAAGAGGGATTCCCGGTGTCGTTCCTTTTTTATTTTCGGAGAGATAACTGCCGCTCACATTGGAGGCACGACTGTTCTTCAGCATTTTTTCCATAATATAATCGCTGTTGGTCAGTACGGAGATGTCAAGATCACGCCACTGAAACCCGTCTTCCCCGGCAGCACCGATATCAAAAAACTCATCCTGATAATTCTGTATGAAGCGAAGCCCCTTCAGATCTTCCGGCTCTACACTCTCTTTTTCCGAAGCATAAAGCTCCGTCTTCTGTCCGGGATAAAGGATCACCTCTGTCTCATACATGGGAACGAACTGCATTTTGTTTTTGGCCAGTTCATGCAGGAAGTTTTCTTTCTGCTGACTGAATATATAAACAAAACCAATATCATCCAGATAATCCCGCACACGCTCCATAACGCTTCGCACGCCTGCTGTGGTCACCTGAAAGTGATAGTTTTTTTCATAGGTCTGGTTATAAAAATCCACAAACTGATTTGCAAGCCAGGAACTGGGATTCATCGAAATACGAATCCACCTGGTCATTCCTCTGGCAGCCATGTTTTCCAGTACATCCATCTCATTTATGATCTTGCAGGCATAATGATAGACCTTCTTTCCCTGCACAGTCAGGCGGATTCCTCTTGGAAGCCGTTCAAAAAGCTGGATTCCCAGGGCATCTTCCAGTGCCTTGATCACTTTGCTCACACTTGGCTGTGTAGAGTAGAGGAGCTTCGCTGCATCACTGAATGATCCTGTCTGTGCACATGCCACAAAATATTGTAATTGTTTTAAATCCATGTAATTCTCCGCATCTGATTCTGTTTTCAGCAGTATACCTGCTGTTTTGTATGGTTTTGATCCAGTTATTTGATGGTACGCAGCATAAACAGAGGAGTCGGATTGTAGAAGGCATCTTTTTCCAGATAGATCCTGCTGCTGATTCCCAGATCCACTCGAAATTCTTTCAGTTCCATAGCTCCCAGCGTTTCCAGATCCCAGGCCGGGCGGCTGTAGGAACTGATTGGAAGCTGGCGCTTAAGTTCCTCGCACTCTCGCATCATATCGTCGCCAAGCATATTATGGGCATGGTTTTCCGGCAGATCCTCTACATTTGAGAAATCTGTGATTCCATAGTTCGCATCAAAGTTCAGCAGTACGCCGCCCTTTTTGAGTACACGGATCCATTCCCCATAAGCATGACGCACATGCGGCAGTGTCCAGGTCAGGTTTCGGGAAATAATCATGTCAAAGCTTCCGTCCGGGAACTCCGGATTTTCTGCGTCCATGACAAGGAATTCACAGTCTGCCTTCTCCTCCTTTGCAAGAATGCGGGCATTTTTGATCATATCCGGTGTCAGGTCGATTCCTGTCACCTGATGTCCGGCCTTCGCCAGAAGAATGGAGAAGAATCCTGCCCCGCATCCCACATCAAGAATTCGAAGGTTCTCACCTTCTGGCATCTGTGCACGAATTTCCTTCATCCATCGCTCTGCCATTTCACTGTGGAGTTCCTGTCTTCTCTGCTCCAGAAAGCTGTCACTTCGTTTTTCCCAGTAATTCACGATCCGCTCCTTGCGCTCGTCATAAGGACTGACGATTCTTCCATAAGTAACCATAGGCCCGTTTCCGAGAACCTGTAAGGTTCCTGTCTGATAGAGAAGAACACCGTCGAACTCTGCGATGCTGACTTCCTTTACTTTGCCTTCATAGTCACGGACTTCTCCAAGGATATCTCCCTCCTGGATCATATCACCGACTTTTTTGAACGGATACCAGAGGCCGTCTTCCTCTGCATCCTGGTAGCGGACATCTGCCACATCCAGAGGATAATAGGTTCTGAAATCTTTGATTCCCTGGTAGAGTCCCATATGGCACAGGATATTCCGGACATCTCTTCTGGTAGAGCGGACTTCCTCATAGTTCCAGTCACCCATCCCGCCGCGCTCGATCAGAATGCTTGGGATTCCCTGCGAAGCTGCATAGTTATAAGAACCACCGGAGGCCACATTGGATCTTACCATGTATGGAACATCAACCTGTTCTGCCATTTTTCTGGATATTTTTACAGTTTCCTCTGGAGCTGCCCCGGCATAATAAACATACGGTGTCAGCTTCTCATAATCGTCTCCGCTGTGAAGATCGATATAATAATCTGCTGCTGGCTGCAGTTCCTGAGACACTGCCCAGGCAAGCCGCTCCATCTCTGTTCCTTCCGGATTTCCCGGAAATTCACGGTTGAGGTTTCTTCCGTCAGTCAGTCCCATACTTCCGTTACGGTGTTCAAACGCCGGACGGTTCATAACCTTTACGATGATGATCGTGCCGGTCACCTTTTCGATCTTAAGCTTCTGGGACAATTCGATTGCCGCCTGAATTCCCACATATTCTCCGGCATGTACTCCGGCAGTGATAAGCATGGTCTTTCCCTCGGCATGTCCATGCAGGACCGTTGCCGGAAGTCTGATCTCTCCATCTGCAAGCTCCAGTTCCCCGTTCCATTTCTGTCCCGGTTCTACGGTTATGTTTTTGAGATGAAAAGCAGCTCTCTTTCTTCCAGTCAGCAGAAAAATCGGAGAAGTACGGTTGTTGATGATCTCTTCTTCTGTCCAGACTTCTTTCCAGACCGCCTCATCACAGGATACATCCAGAAATCCGGTTTTTGTCATGGTTTCCAGATCCCATTTCGGACGTTCTAGACGACTTAACGGAACCTGTCGGGCAATTTCTTCCATCTTCTCGATATCGGTTCCTCGGTAGTAATCCTCTACCTGCTGTTCCTCTGTCTGCTGCCGGTCTTTCTCGTAGCTGTTTCGTTTCTCTTCATTATATAAGTGTCCGTACCAGTCTGCATCAAAGTTATAAAGTACACCACCCGGCTTGAGCACGCGGAGCCATTCTCTGTATGCGAGATCCGGTCTTGGAAGATTCCAGGTCACATTTCGGGTCACGATCATATCGAAACTGTTGTTTTCCACATCGAGAGCCTGTGCGTCACCGGTTTTCCACACAATACACTTCGCCAGTCCACCGGCATTCTGCTGTGCTTCTTTTAGCATTTCTTCTGTATAATCGATCGCTGTCACCTGATATCCGGCTTCTGCGAGAAGTATCGCAAAGAATCCCGGTCCGGTCCCAACATCGAGGATTTTTATCTCTTCTGGTTTTTGCTGTGGAAATTCCTCTTTTAATAAGGAAAGAAGTTTATCTCTCCACATGGTCCGCCTGGCATCTGCCATCTCCTGCTGATTATATTCTGAGTAACCTCTGGCACGGTTCGTCCAGTAGTCATGGATTTCATTTTTAAGATCGTTCATAATATGTCTCTTCTCCATAGATTGATACTGCCAGGGGTAAAAAGCAAACTCCCCCAACATAAATATTTTAAAGTATATAAAAAAAAATCCCTCTCCACAAGCCGGTGGGGGGGATTTTTTGACGAATTCTGTTTATTTACTGAAGAAAAATGCTCCACAGGCAGATAGTCGGAAGTGACAGCAGCGTGGAAAAGATCACCAGTTTTGTGGCAAACGGAGAATCCACCTGATATTTTTCTGCCAGGATACTGGTAGTTGCACCTGCTGGCATTGCTGCAAGAAGCACACACAGTCCCAGAACATTTTTGCTGATAGGAAAAAAGCTGCAGACAATATAGACGACTGCCGGAATGATGACAAGTCTGTGAATTGTGTATTTCACTACTGTCCAATCCCAGAAATCTTTGAAATTGATATCTGCAAGGATCATTCCAATGACCATCATCGACATCGCCGTATTACAGTTTCCGACTGCTGTCACTGCACCATCAAGTCCTGGTGGAATCGGAAGTCCTGTGATCATAAGAAGTATCCCAAGTACACATGCCAGAATACATGGATGTGTGACAACTTTTTTCACCGTTTTCATCTTGTCACTGCTTCCGGAGAAAACAGCCAGGCCGGAGGACCACATCATAATTCTCTGAGGAATCAGATATACACTGGCAAGAATAAGACCTTCCATCCCATAAACACCTTCTGCGATCGGATTTCCAAGAAATCCTGCATTTGAGCAGATAGTTCCATACTGCAGGCATTTCCGTCGATCTTCGGATTCCCTGCGAAACATGACTTTTCCATAAATGACGCAGAATATCTGAATACCGATTGAGATAAACAGGATTTCCAGATAATTGCTGAAATCTTCATCTGCCGCGCTCTGGGTAAATGCATGAAGGATGTTACATGGCAGGATCAGATAAATAACCAGATCATTGATATTCTTCTGTCCCTGAGGACCGATGATATGTATCTTTTTCATTAAAAATCCTACAGCCACCAGAATAAAGATCGTAAGCTGCAGTGTCAGCAGTGTTTTCATATTTTTTCTCCTCTAAGTCCTTTTTTCTTATAAATAATATCTCTTTTCCTGCGATTCTTTTGGGTACTTTTTGAGTGTAGCATATCAGAGTGCCGGCCGCAAGAAGTGCTCATGTATGTTTACAGTTATATACAAAATTGTCTATTCACAGTAATACAAAATCCGACAGGACAAAATCAGCTATTGACGTTTTTTGGTTTTTTATGCTACAATCCTTTCATCCAAAACATGGTGTGGATTTTTCTGGTCAAGACCATTTTTCGCCACACAATTACCATTCGTGGTAATTGTGTGGCGTTTTTTATATTTCAAATTTATAAAAGGAGAACCTTGTTATGAATGACACATTTATGAAAGAAAGACCTGTCTTTCCACTGATCCTGTCTATGGCTCTGCCCATGGTTATTTCCATGCTTGTGAATTCACTTTATAATATCGTAGACAGTTTTTTTGTGGCTAAGATCAGTGAAGATGCAATGACAGCTCTCTCGCTTGTGTTTCCTGTACAGAACTTTGCAAACGCCATTGCCATCGGCTTTGGAATTGGTATCAGTTCCCTGATTGCTATCTGTCTTGGTGCCGGAAACAGAGAAACCGCCGGCAAGGCTGCCACTCACGGTCTTATCCTGGCAGCTCTGCACGGTGTGATCCTGACTGTCGGCTGCATCCTTATTATGCCCGGATTCCTCGCCTTATTCACTTCTGATACAAATGTCATCAGCCTTGGGATCCATTATTCTACAATTGTATTTCTGTTTGCAACCGTAAACACCATCAACCTTGCCTATGAAAAAATCTTCCAGGGTATCGGCAAAATGAAGGTCACTATGGCAGGACTTATGGTCGGCTGTGTTTCCAATATCATTCTCGATCCACTGCTGATCTTTGGCATCGGTCCCTTCCCGGCACTTGGAATTGAAGGTGCTGCCATAGCTACCGGTCTCGGTCAGGTATTCAACCTCCTTTTCTATCTGATTGTCTACAAAATACGGCCCCTGCAGATCACCATAAGCTGGAAATATCTGCATCCGGACAAAGCTCTTGCAGCAAAATTATACTCTGTCGGTATCCCCGGTGCCCTGAATCTCGCACTTCCATCTGTCCTGGTTTCTGCTCTGAACGGACTTCTTGCTTCCTGTTCTCCGATCTATGTTGTGATTCTCGGAATCTACTACAAACTGCAGACCTTCCTGTATCTTCCGGCAAGTGGGATCGTACAGGGAATGCGTCCTGTGATCGGATATAACTATGGAGCCGGAGAACATAAACGTGTAAAAAAGATCTACTACGTCACACTCTGTATGAGTGGTGTGATCATGCTGATCGGAACCATCATCTGCCTGACTGTTCCGGGACAGCTCATGGGGATGTTTACCACAAATCCATCCACGATCCAGGCAGGAAAAACAGCTCTTCGGATCATCTGTGCAGGTTTTCTGGTTTCCTCTGTATCCGTCACAGCCTGTGGTGCACTGGAGGGGCTGGGAAAGGGAACTGCTTCCCTCGTTGTTTCTCTCTGCAGATATCTGCTTCTGATTCTTCCGGCTGCCTTTATCCTCTGCCGCATTTTTGGTGCTGTCGGTGTATGGCATGCCTTCTGGATCGCAGAAGCACTGACTGCCGGGATCTCCTTCCTGATCAGCAAAAAGAGCATCGGTATTTGAAAATAAATACCGGTGTTTTTTTATATTCTCTTTATCCATAATTGCCCTTGACAAATACCCTCATGGGGTATATATTTTGGTTATATTCAATATACCCCCAACGGGTATTTAAAGGAGGACTTTTGCTTATGAACCATTCGGATAATAATACTTTGGAAACTCCTGTCTGTTCCTGCTGCTGTACGAAACATACCGATCGTTCGGAGGCGGAGCGTAAGAAGCTTATTAATCGCCTGAAGCGCATTGAAGGGCAGATCCGGGGAATTATAGGAATGTTGGAGAACGATGCCTACTGCAATGACATTCTGATCCAGTCTGCTGCCGTCAATGCCGCTGTCAATTCTTTTAATAAGGAACTTCTGGCGAACCATATCCGCACCTGCGTGGCACGTGACATTCGTGCCGGTAAGGACGAAACCATCGACGAACTGGTCTGTACACTTCAGAAACTTATGAAATAATATCGTAACTGTTCAGTACCCTCACAGTTACGAGTCAAAATGCATTCCAAATCACCTTCGGTGATGGCATTTTGCCTTGTATGTCTCGGGATTTTGGCAAAAAACATGCCAAAACACCTCGCGGGATACTACCTTCTGAATAGTTACATAATATCCAGATTTCAAAGGAGGAATTTATAATGGAACAATACAACGTCACCGGGATGAGCTGTGCTGCCTGCAGTTCCCGGGTGGAGAAGGCTGTATCCAGGGTGCCAGGAGTCACATCCTGCTCCGTCAGTCTTCTGACAAACTCCATGGGAGTTGAGGGAAATGCATCCTCCCATGACATTATCCAGGCGGTAGAACAGGCTGGCTACGGTGCATCTCTTAAGGGAGCCGGCAAAGAACAGGTTTCCATGTCTGAGGCAGAGGAGGCTCTTGCGGATCATGAGACACCGGTTCTCAGACGCCGCCTGATCGCTTCCGTCGGATTTCTGCTGGTACTTATGTACTTTTCCATGGGACATATGATGTGGGGCTGGCCGCTCCCTGCGTGGTTCAATGACAACCATATCGCCATGGGACTTGTCCAGATGCTGCTTGCCGGGATCATCATGGTCATCAACCAGAAATTTTTTATCAGCGGATTTAAGAGTCTGTGGCACCGTGCCCCAAATATGGACACGCTGGTCGCGCTCGGCTCTATGGCATCTTTCGTATGGAGTGTCTATGCACTCTTTGCCATGACAAGAGCACAGGTGGATGGTGATTCTGCAGCTGTCATGAATTATATGATGGAATTTTACTTTGAATCTGCAGCCATGATCCTGACCCTCATCACTGTCGGCAAAATGCTTGAAGCACGTTCCAAGGGTAGAACCACCGATGCACTTAAGAGTCTCATGAAGCTTGCCCCCAAAACTGCCGTCGTTCTTCGAAATGGTCAGGAGACCACCGTCCCGATCGAGCAGGTACACAAGGGAGACCTCTTTGTGGTACGTCCCGGAGAAAGCATCCCGGTCGACGGTGTGATCGTTGAAGGAGACAGTGCGGTCAATGAATCTTCCCTTACCGGTGAGAGCATTCCGATTGACAAATCTGCCGGTGATCTTGTTTCTGCTGCTACCGTCAATCAGTCTGGTTTTATCAAATGTGAGGCAACGCGTGTAGGCGAGGATACCACCCTCTCCCAGATCATCAAAATGGTAAGCGATGCGGCTGCCACCAAGGCTCCAATCGCCAAGATCGCAGACCGTGTTTCCGGTGTCTTTGTACCGACCGTCATTACGATTGCAATCATCACCACTCTCATCTGGCTTCTGACCGGACATGAATTTGGATATTCACTTGCCCGTGGAATTTCTGTTCTTGTTATCAGTTGTCCATGCGCACTTGGACTTGCCACTCCGGTAGCGATCATGGTCGGCAACGGAATGGGAGCCCGAAACGGTATCCTGTTCAAAACTGCTGTCTCGCTTGAGGAAGCAGGCAAGGTCCAGATTGTTGCCCTGGACAAGACCGGTACGATCACCAGCGGACAGCCTGAGGTGACGGATCTGCTTCCGGCAGATGATATTTCTGAACAGGAGCTTCTCTCCCTGGCACTTGCCCTGGAGAAAAAAAGTGAACATCCGCTTGCCGGAGCAGTTCTGAAATATGCCGCAGAACGTCAGCTGACAGCGCCGGAGGTCTCTGATTTCCATGCACTTCCGGGAAATGGTCTTTGTGCCGTGCTGAATAATGAAACTCTGATCGGTGGAAGTATGAAGTTCGTAAGCAGTCAGGTAACTGTTCCTGCCGCCCTTTTACAGAAATCCGAAAAGCTTGCCATGGAAGGCAAAACACCTCTCATTTTTGCCCGAAATCAAAAGCTTGTGGGAATCATCGCTGTTGCAGACGTTATCAAAGAAGACAGCCCGCAGGCAATCCGAGAGCTTCAGAATATGGGAATCCGCGTTGTCATGCTGACCGGTGACAATGAGCGGACCGCAAGAGCAATCGGTAAACAGGCTGGCGTGGATGACGTTATCGCAGGAGTTCTCCCTGATGGCAAGGAAAGCGTGATCCGCTCCCTCAAAGAGCAGGGCCGGGTTGCCATGGTCGGTGACGGTATCAACGATGCCCCTGCACTTACCCGCGCAGATATCGGTATCGCGATCGGTGCCGGAACAGATATCGCGATCGATGCCGCTGATATTGTTCTGATGAAGAGTCGTTTAAGTGATGTACCTGCTGCTGTACGCCTCAGTCGTGCAACGCTTAGAAATATCCACGAGAATCTCTTCTGGGCATTTTTCTATAATATTATCGGTATTCCGCTGGCAGCCGGTGTATGGATCCCGGTCTTCGGCTGGACTCTGAACCCGATGTTCGGAGCCGCTGCGATGAGTCTTTCCAGTTTCTGCGTTGTCACCAATGCCCTTCGTCTGAATCTGTTTAAGATTCATGACACAAAAAAAGATAAAAAAATCGGTCAGGCTACTTCCATTAAAATAAAAAATGATTATAATATAAAAGAAAAGGAGCAAAAAACTATGATAAAAGTTACCGTAAATGTTGAGGGAATGATGTGCCCACACTGCGAAGCACATGTTAATGAGGCAGTTAAAAAGGCCTTCGGTGTTGAGGATGTTGTATCTTCTCATGAGAACAAGACTACTATTTTCACTGCACCGGAGAAGGTTGACGAGGAGAAGGTACGTCAGACAATTAAAGATGCCGGATATGAAGTAACCGGCATTACTCAGGACTAAATCCCACACAATTACTATAAGTAGTTTCATCAACAGACGGTTCCGAAGAATATTCACGGGGCCGTTTGTTGTATGTCCGGATTTCATTTTTAATCAAACAGGAGAGTGCTTTATGAAACAAAATATCAACTACAAATATGTCTGTCTTTTGATGATGCTGATAACCGTCTGTCTCTTCGGATGTTCACAGACTGTTATGGCAGCCGCGGATGACTCCATAACATGCGGCCTTTCAAAAGAATCCAGATCCTCTGCCGTAGTGCAGAAATCCCGCCATACTTCCAATGTGAAATTATATAAATGTGACGGAAGTTACTGGAAAACCATCAAAAACACCAATGGCCGTGCAGTCTTCCCGGCAGTCGATTCAAAGTCCAGCAATATGGTTCTTGGCTGGTCAAGGACACGTGGAAAACATACGCTTTCCGCATCTGACTATAAGGCAGGCGCTCGCATTCCTTCCAAAAACGGCAGATATTATATGGTATTGTTTAAAGCATCCATGGATCGTGCACCATCTGTTATCACCAGACCGACAAAATTTGACAGAGTTTATATGGTTGGAGACTCCCGGACTGTTGATACAAAGCGTGCATTAGGTTCTTCCATACCTTCTAATGTAACATTTATTGCAAAGGGAGGACAGGGCTTAGCCTGGTTTAAATGCGAGGGATACCCCAGTCTTATTCGTTCTGTCTCAAAGCGTCCACGTTCAGAAAGAAAGGCCGTGATCATCAACCTTGGTGTAAATGACCTGAACAACAGCAAAGCCTACGTAACATATATGAGGAAAGTATCTGCCGCTCTGAAAAGATATAACTGCAGGATGTACTATCTTTCCGTGAATCCTGTAAACAGTGCAATGATAGCAGACAGTGAGACCAGACCTCGGACGGAAGCTCAGGTATCTGCTTTCAATAAAGTGATCTATGAGCAGCTTTGTTCCGGAAAGAACCGTTCTTTTACATATATCAATACCTGTACAAGACTTCAGAAATATGGATGGAGCAGTAACAGACACAATGCCGGAATCCATGATGGCTTACATTATTCAGATCAGACCTATCTGAGAATTTTTAATTATTGCATGAAGTACCTGAATCGTTAGAAACATCTGTCAGTGTATTTCTTATAAATCATTTTTTGGGGGATTCATTATGAACAACACGCAGGATAAAAATAATCCAGAAGAAACTCGAAATCTGGAATATTATATCGGTCACATTCGGTATGATATGACAAATCTCATCAAATGGCTGGTTCTGGCAATATTAACCGGACTGATGGTCGGATTTATCAGCAGCCTTTTTGCCCGTGCACTGAAATTTGTCACCACTTACCGTACACAGAATACCTGGGTGTTTCTCCTGCTTCCGGTATCAGGTCTTATAATTGTATTTCTCTATCAGAAATTTGGCCGCGAGGATGGAGGCACCAACCAGGTTCTGTCTACCATCCGCTCACAGGATGATGTACCTTTCCGCTCGGCACCTCTGATTTTTGTCTCCACGATCCTCACGCATTTTGCCGGCGGATCTGCCGGTCGCGAGGGTGCTGCGATCCAGCTTGGCGGAAGTATCGGAAATCAGCTCGGTAGCTGGTTCCGTCTCGATGAAGAAGACCGTCATGTTATGGTCATGTGCGGTATGAGTGCGGCTTTCGCCGCTGTGTTCGGCACACCGATGGCTGCTGCTGTTTTTTCCATGGAAGTCATCAGTGTCGGTATCATGTACTATGCTGCTCTGCTTCCCTGTGTGATCTCATCCCTGATCGCAGCAAAGTTCGCTGCCGGCTTTGACATCAATCCGGAATCTTTTCATGTCGTAAATATCCCGGATCTGTCTGTTATCACGGGAATCAAAATGGTCGTTGTTGCTGTTGCCTGTGCCGCGATCAGTATTCTTTTCTGTATGCTGCTTCGTGCAGTCGGTGCTCTTTATTCCAGATATTTCAAAAACCCATACATACGGATTCTGGCGGCAAGTGCGATCATTATTGCCATCACTCTCCTTCTCCGTACAGCGGATTATATGGGTGCCGGAAATAACCTCATTGAACTTGCAGTAGAGGAAGGACAGGTCCGGCCTCTGGATTTCTTATGGAAAATGCTTCTCACTGCTCTGACCATGAAGGCCGGATTCCGCGGCGGTGAGATTGTCCCGTCCTTCTGTATCGGAGCCACCTTTGGCTGCCTGATGGGACATCTTCTTGGAATCTCACCTTCTCTGTGTGCGGCTGCGGGCATGGCAGCACTTTTCTGCGGCGTCACCAACTGTCCGATTACTTCTATCCTGATTGCCTTTGAGCTGTTTGGTTTCCGCGGAGTTTCTTATTACCTGATCGCGGTTTCCATCAGTTATGCCGTCTCCGGATATTATGGTCTCTACAAGGATCAGACAATTGTTTACTCCAAGTACAAAGCAAAGTATATCAACCGTCATACCAGGTTTTAACAACGTTTGATTTTATTAAAAAATGTTATAATTTTAACATTTGATTTATCAAAATCTTTACTTGTACATTAAAAATAATGTGTTAGAATAGATGTGTATTTTTTAGGTAAAGAAAAGTAGGAGGAAATTTATGCGCAAAACAAAAATTATCTGTACCCTTGGTCCGTCTACTGACAAGGACGGTGTTCTGGAAAAACTCGTTAAAGAAGGAATGAACGTTGCACGTTTCAACTTCTCCCATGGTTTACACGATGAGCAAAAAGGTCGTATTGATAGCTTAAAAGAAATTCGTACACGTCTTGGTAAACCGGTAGCTGCGCTTCTCGATACAAAAGGTCCTGAAATTCGTATCCGCGAATTTGAAAATGGCAAGATCACTCTGAAGGCAGGCCAGGAATTCACCTTAACCGCAGAGGAAATCGTAGGAAATGAAAATATCGTTTCCGTTACCTATAAGGAATTATATAAAGATGTCAAACCAGGCAACAGCATTCTGATCGATGATGGTCTGATTGGACTTGAAGTTAAGAAGATTAAAGGTCAGGACATTATCTGTAAGGTAGTAAATGGTGGTGTTCTCGGCAACAAAAAAGGTGTCAACCTTCCTGGCGTAGAAGTAAACATGCCATTCATCAGCCCTAAGGATCATGATGATATCCTCTTTGGTATCAAGGAAGGCTATGATTTCATCGCTGCTTCTTTCACCAGAACAGCAGCCGATGTCAAGGAAATTCGTGATATCCTTGAGAAAAACGGTGGACAGAAGATCAAGATCATCGCCAAGATCGAGAACCAGCAGGGTGTTGACAACATCGACAGCATCATTGAAGCTGCTGACGGTATCATGATCGCCCGTGGTGACATGGGTGTTGAGATCCCGCTTGAGGATGTTCCGGTTATCCAGAAGGATATCATTGCCAAAGTATACACTGCGGGAAAACAGGTTATCACAGCTACTCAGATGCTGGATTCCATGATCAAAAACCCGCGTCCGACACGTGCAGAGACCACGGACGTTGCCAATGCGATCTATCAGGGAACAAGTGCGATCATGCTTTCCGGTGAAACTGCTGCAGGTAAATATCCCGTAGAAGCACTCAAGACTATGGTCAAGATCGCAGTTCGTACGGAAGCTGATATTGACTTTAATCAGCAGTTCAGTGTTCGCACCAAAGAGCACGCTACAAATGTAACCACTGCAATTTCTCATGCAACCTGTATGACAGCAATCGATCTGAATGCCAAGGCCATCATTGCAGTTACCCGTTCCGGTAATACTGCTCGTATGGTTTCCAAATATCGTCCGGGATGTCCGATCATCGCATGTACTCCAAATGAACGTATCTGGCGTCAGCTGAACCTGGTTTGGGGTGTTACTCCACTCCTGACCAAAGAAGAATACAGCATGGAGATTCTTCTCCTTCACGCTACAGAGGCAGCTGAAGAAAGCGGTTATGTCAAAGAAGGTGATGTTGTTGTTCTTACTGTTGGTGTTCCGCTTGGACGCTCCGGTAATACCAATCTGCTCAAAGCAACTGTTGTCGGCGAGTATTAAGAATTGTATACAAAAAAAGCCAAGGTCCTTATCCTCTGTTTTTGAGGATAAGGACCTGTTTTTTGGCTTTTTTTGTTATTTATTTCACAATTTTATTTCTCATATATCATTCTTATGATCGGCATCTGTACCATATCCTATTTATCTCTTTCCGGTCAGATCCTTAATTACTTCTCCTGCAATAATCAGGCCGACTACGGACGGAACGAAGGCTGTGGAACCTGGAATATCACGGCGCTCTGTACATTTGTGTGCTGCGCCCGGAGGACAGATACAGTTTGTACGACAGCTGATGGCTATATCCTCGATCGGACGGGTTGGCGTTTCCTGTGAATATACCACTTTCAGTTTCTTAATTCCACGTTTTTTGAGTTCCCGGCGCATAACTTTTGCAAGCGGGCAGACAGATGTCTTATAAATATCCGCTACCTGAAAAGCCGTCGGGTCAAGTTTGTTTCCGGCTCCCATACTGCTGATGATCGGAACACCGGCTTCTCTGGCTTCCATGACAAGCTGGATCTTGGCAGTCACGGTATCCACTGCGTCTACAACATAATCATACTGGGAAAAATCAAACTCGTCCCTGGTTTCCGGAAGATAGAAGCATTTGTGGACATTGACCTCTGCCTTTGGGTTGATGTCAAGGATGCGGTCCCTCATGACATCGACTTTATATTTACCAATGGAGCTTCTGGTTGCAATGATCTGACGGTTCAGATTGGTGAGGCAGACTTTGTCATCGTCGATCAGATCCAGTTTACCAATTCCACTTCGCACAAGTGCCTCTACGGTATAACCGCCAACTCCGCCGATTCCAAAAACGGCAACCCTGGAGTTTGCCAGTTTCTCCATAGCTTCTTTACCAAATAACAGTTCTGTTCTGGAAAACTGATTCAGCATTTATTTAATCTCCTTTTCTTTCTCATCCAGTGTTTCATTCATACTTCCGGTGCGGTAGCCCAGAAGATCAAGGGTTACATAGTCAAAACCATACGATTTGAGCTGGTTTGCGATTTTGGTTCTGTTGTCTTCCTCGACAATCTTTGTAATCTCATCCGGAAGGACTTCGATTCTGGCAATGTTTCCGTGGATGCGGACGCGCACCTGATGGAATCCCATATCCAGAAGGAGCTGCTCTGCCTTATCTACCATGCCGAGTTTTTTCTCACTGATGGTCTCGCCGTAAACGAAACGGGAGGAAAGGCAGGCAAAGGACTGTTTGTCCCAGGTAGGAAGTCCCATTTCTCTGGAAAGTTCACGGATTTCTTCTTTGTAAAGTTCTGCCTGACGAAGCGGGCTGCTGACACCAAGTTCTCTGACGGCGATCAGACCCGGACGGTAATCACCGTTATCGTCCATGTTGGAACCCTCGGCAACTGCATTCATTCCATTTTGGCGGGCAATCTCCCAGATTTTCTCAAAGAGTTCATGCTTACAGAGATAGCAACGGTTCTTCGGATTCTGGCGGAAACCGTCGATATCCAGTTCCTCAGATTTACAGATAATCTGACGGACACCGTTTTTCTCACAGAATTCCTTCGCTTCCTTTAGCTCTCTCGCCGGGAAGGAACAGGAACTTGCGGTGACTGCGATCACATTGTCTCTGCCAAGAGCTTCCAGTGCTGCTTTCAGAAGGAAAGTAGAATCTACACCGCTTGAAAAAGCAACTGCAACACTTCCCATTTCCTTCAGATTCTGCTGTAATGCTTTATATTTATCATGGATATTCATTCTTAAGTACTCCTTTTAATCCTCTGCCAGTCAGTCTCTTTAGTCTTCATCAAAGTTTACTGCGTAAACGCCTTCCGGAAGTCTCATTGTAAGGATTCCAAGATTAAATTCATGATCCATAACTGTGATATGATATTCAAAGATCACATCATCCTCAAACTTGGACAATAACACATAAGTACCGTTTTCCTTGCCATCGATCTGGTCGCAGATGTCCTCGTAAACTGCTTCTCCGGAAATTTCTCGCGGATAACCGGAGGACTTGATCTTTTCCTCAATTGCCTGATATAATTCTTCCATTTATACGTCTCCCTTCAATAACGGATCCCGAAGCTTCGCTCATCCTCAGCAAACGGGATCCTTCGTCTTCTGATATTATCAATCTCTATATAACGGTCATTGTAAAGTGCCTGAATGATCTTGTCAATATCTTCCTCAAGCCCCTGCAGTTCTGTCGAAACGGAACCGTCATATTCATTTCTCGCCCATCCGGTCACACTGTACATCCGGGCCAGATATCCCAGTTTATAGCGGAATCCAACACCCTGGACCCGTCCGTAAAAATCAATTGATTCTCTGATCTTCTGCATGGTTTTTCCTCTGTTTCTGTTTTGCTATATAAGCTATGATCCTGTACCCTGCATATCCGGACAGGATTCCCAGGATAATTCCTCCAAGCACATCTGTAGGATAATGCACATATAAATAAAGTCTTGAGACGGCGATCAGGCATGCAAGTACCAGTGTCGGTTTCCATAGACTGTCCTTCGCAAAATATAATGCACTTACTATCGTAAAAGACGCAGATGTGTGTCCCGACGGAAATGAAAAATCCTGAAGCTTTGGAACCAGAAGCTGTATCGTCGTATTCACATCATAGGGTCTTATCCTTGCAAACAGATTTTTGAGGACCACATTACACAGTATCGTCTGCACAAGCAGTGCTACCAGCATAATGCTGCCGGTCCGTCTTGTTTTTGGCATTATCAGAAAGATAGCCGTAAGAAGGATCCAGATCATTCCTGCATCTCCAAGACTGGTGATCCAGACCATGATCTTATCCAGAATCGGTATGTGCAGTGTCTGGATAAAATCCAGAATTTTTAATTCGATATTCATTCCTTTTCCCCTTCATTTGCATCGTCCATCGTAATGCATTCCTGTGCCTGTTCCTCTATGTAATGCAGGCTCAGCACTGCCTGCGGCCAGTTGACATTTACGACAGGTGTCTTTTTTCTTTCTTCACCTGCTTTGCGGATCAGGTCGAGCAGTTCCTTCAGCACTTCTCTGGTGAGATAGCCGCCGCGCCAGTGGAAAGTGAGTGTTCTGCCTTTCTTTGCAGCCTGCAGGGATCGTTTGTAGACATCTTCCTGCTTTGTAAAGGAAAGCTTCTTTTCTTTATAGTAAAAATGTTCATGATCTGTACAATGCGGTGCCGGTGCGATCAGAGGCTCATGATCCCGAAAAATACTCTTGTCATCCAGATTGAAATAATCGTAACGAATGTCCTGTATCTGGTCATTTTTGCCAAGAGTATTATCAAATGTTACATCCAGATGATAGTATACACCGCCAACTCTGACAATATTCCAGGTATGGCGGTATTTGATACCTTTATCCGGATTGTTGCCGCAGATTGCGATCACACACCAGACTCCCAGTTCATCAAGCAGTACTTTAACTGCCTTGGCGATTCCCTCACAGACACCAACACCCTGTCCAAGCGGTCCTATGATTTCATGGGAATAGGGTTTCTTAAGTTTATCGTAACGGATGTTTTCACAGATAAAGTCATGCACATATTTTTCCTTTTCCCATTCGGACAACTTTGCAGCCGCCCGTACAAGCTTGTCGACCCGTGCGGTCATTGCCTTCTGATGTTCTCTGATTTTATTTTTTTCAAAAAGATATTCCGGAATGAAAATAATATTAGGGGAGTCTTTGTAGTAGCGGTATTTGTACCCGGTTGCCCAGAAAATCTCCGGATGATCCAGCCTCAGCTGGAAAAAAACATTGTACAGGGAATCCGCATCCAGTGCCGGGATCTGAAACTCATCCGTCAGATTCCGAATTCCCTGCAGCATGGCATGATACGCTGCCTGCTTCTGTTTATCCATATGATTGTAGTAATACTGTTCCATCTTAGTCCTGTCTCCCGGATTTATTTCATGGAGTACTGCATCATCTCATAATGAAGGATACAGCCCTCATAAATCTCCATCGGCAGAAGTGCTCTCGCTACCAGTTTAAGTTCCTCCTCCGGTCTGTCCAGCCGCTGAAGCTGTGCATAATCTCCGTCAATCTGTTTTACTTCGTAATCACATTCTAACATTGTCATCCTCCCTGTTATCTATTGTAAATCGAATGCTTTTAGTAACTGCTGTAACTGTTTACAGTAACTTTTTAGTAACTGTTCACAACAACTTTTTATACTCTCAGTTTCTTTCTTATTTCGCGTAAAATATCCTTCGTTCTGAAAATAAACAATCCTGCCAGTGTCAGAAAACTGATTCCTGTACTTAAGACGGATGGCCAGGTATAGGTTATCACCCCTGCTGCAGTCAGGATTGCCGGAACACAGCCTATGATGGCAGCCTGTATCAGATAGTACAGGTATTCCTCTCGTTCCAGATGATTTATTTTGGCGATCACGGGTATGGAAGTCAGAACTGCCAGTGCCCCGAATGGAAAAACAAAGTCGATCGACCAGCCCCTCCAGCCTGTAAAATGATCCCACAATACACATAAAAACGTTATGACCAGCAGCTGCCACATCTCATTCTTCAGAATACTTCTCCGTTTCATATACGCCACATAAACGATCAGCCATGCACAGACGCATCCTGCTGCTGCAAACCAGAACCAGTTCAGCGTCTCCAGCATCAGATAATTAAGCATACCACAAATTACGGCAATCGCCAGGCACAGAAATGTGAACGTCTGCATCACTTTTAAGTCTTCTTTTTTTTGCTTCTCTGCACAGCCTGGAAATTCATTTTTTTCTTCTTTACAGGAAATACCTTCTTCCTTCAGCATTCGGATAAAATTTTTCTGGATTCTGTCATCCGGTATTTTGGAGGTAAATCCAACCACAAACTGATCCTCATACGAACAGGAGCATACCTGCAGGGAGTTTGTGCTTGCGAAGACGCCGAACCTTTCAATATAAGCTTTATACTCCGGCGGAAATTTCAATATTCCAATATTGGAATATACCGCTGTAATGCTCCTGCCTCCCAGATTTGCACCTGCAATCAGGAAATATCTCTTGATTTCCAGAGGAACTGCTCTTACAAACGGATTTTTTTCCAGGCGTACATATCCGTTCATGTCCATTGCAATTCTGTCTTTCTGCAGTTTTTCTCTGAACTGTTCTTTGACAGATTCCAGTATCTGCTCAAAGGATGTATTCTCTTCAAATTTATATCCCACTTCGATCCATCCGAAGAAATTTCCCATAGACTGTGACGGAAAATAGTTTCTCAGATTGACCGGAATCATCAGGGTGATCGGTCGTTTCTGTCTATTCTTTGGAATCTCCTCATGAATTGCACAAAGCAGGATCGCTGTCAGAAATATTGTGATGGATACCCCGTAGGAACGGGCTTTTGCCAGTATTTCTTTTACGGAAAAAATCACCTCTGTGATCTGCATATCAGAATGAACAAGTTTTTCGCCCTTCAGCTGTACTGCAGGTGGTTTTTTCTCTTTATTTTTGGGAATTTTGGAAGAATAATACTGTGAAAAGCTATCTTCTTCCTTCTCTCCCGGAGTCGCCTCATCTGCCATCTCAATACGCGGCAGCTCCACCTCAGGATGTGCAAGGATCAGATAATCCTGAACCAGTTCTGTAATAAAATTCATAGCTCCGGTTCCATCTGTGAGTGCATGGTAAACCTCAAAATTAATCCTGTTTTTGTGATAACTCACACGAAATAACAGTGATTTCTGATCCGGTATATAAAGCTGACTGCATGGCGGCTTTCTCTCTGGTTTTACCAGTGCTTTTATTTCGCGACTCTCCAGATAGAACCAGAACAGTCCCTTCCTTAAAACTGCCTGGAACAGCGGATATTTCTCCATTGTCTGATCCAGTGCAGACTGCAGAATATCCGGATCCACCTCTTCTTTCAGCTGGCAGTAGAACCGGAAAACCCTGCTGTCATTCCTGCCCGTAACCAATGGAAAAGCTATCGCTGCGTTATCTAATTTTCTCCATTTTGAATATCCTGTTTCCACGTCTTATCCGCTTCTTTCTTCAAAAACTTATTCATGATCTCAAAGCTTTCCTGCACATGAAGGAATCGGATCCCCAGTGCAAAATAACCGTGAAGTGCTTCTGGAATTCTGTGAACTTCCACATAATTTCCTGCGTCTTTCAGACGTTTACCGTATGCCTCTCCTTCATCCCGTAGAGGATCAAACTCCGCCGTCAGGATCAAAGTATCCGGCATATGCGAAAGGTCTTCCTCCAAAATCGGTGCAAAGTACGGGTTCTGCCTGTCCTTCGGACTGCTCTCATACAGTTTGAGGTAATCTTCCATTTTGACTGCTGTGAGAAGATATCCTTCACCGTTTTCCTGTACGGATTTATATGGTGATTCTTCCGTATAACAGTTGTTCAATGCCGGATAGATCAGAATCTGCTTCCGGGGCATAAACTCTCCACGTTCTCTTGCCAGAAGACATACAGCCGCTGCCAGATTCCCACCTGCACTGTCGCCAATGATCGTAATTCTGTCTGGATTTGCCGGAAGAATCAGCCTTCCTGTATAAAGTGCTTTTGCAGCCGCATAGCAGTCCTCCAGCGGTACCGGGAAACGATATTCCGGTGCAAGGCGATATTCTACTGACATTACGATATGCCTCGTGGACTGTGCCATTCTGCTGCATACGCGGTCATAATTCTCCACACTTTCTGTCACCCAGCCGCCGCCATGAAAAAACAGCAGCACTGGATATCTGCCATTCTCTGAGACATCTCCACTCATCGATTCTTCATTCGGAAAATATAATCTCACCGGCACTTCATACGTTCCATTATACACTTTTGTATCCAGTTTTTTCAGAAATATTCGCATCGCATCCAGCTTCTTGATATCCGCCAGCCGCCTTGATGCTTCTACCTCTATATTTCCATAGGACAGTGCGTGTAAAATTGTCTGCATTGTTTTTGAAATCAAAATCTTTTCCTCGTTTTTCTTAGATTATTTTTAATATATCATATCCCTCATTTACACGCAAGAAAGGACGAAATTCTCTCGAATCTCGTCCTTTCTTTTAATCGTGTCTTTCGTCTTTATTATCGTAACATTCGCAGAATCTCGCTGCAAAAGCAGGTGGTTCATTATGTACATAAAGATGTGAAATATCGCCAAAGGAATTCATTCTGAAACTTGCAATTCCTTTGCGTCGTTCCTCTGTTGTTACGGTTGTTACGGAACTTGGTGCAGCACAGGCTCCGTGCCAGAGTACCATTGGAGATACGCTCATCAAATGACTCAGGAGTACGCATTCCAGTCCGAAATGGCAGAAAAAAACAATGGTATCGTTGTTTGCCTTTTCGACTCTGTAGTAGTGTCCTTCTCTGACATAGCCATGTCTGGCAAGGAGTTTATCAAACTCTCCGGTAACGTAATCATAATATTCCCTTGCACCGGCTGCCTGAAGACGTTCGTTTTCAAACCAGTGATCATACTGATAAAAACGTTCATCCATCGTCCAGTCCTGTGGAAGCCAGTCCCAGAGAATAATTTTACGATCCGTCACATCCGGACGGTCAATCAGGACATCAAACTCTCTGAGCCAGTCACATTCTGTCGCTGTGCGGTTCATCTTTTTGAGAGTGAGAGAGGCTGTATCCTTAGCTCTGCCAAGCGGTGACACATAAAAATCTTTGATATCAAGTTTTGAAAGTTTTTCAGAAAGATATTCAGCTTCTTTCCAGCCTTTTTCTGTCAGGGAATCTATGGTATAATCCGGATCCCCATGGCGTACGATCAGTAACTTCATACTTTACAGCCTGTCCTTTCTTACTTTCTGCCGCAGCATTTTTTGTATTTTTTACCACTTCCACACGGACATGGATCGTTTGGATAAATTTTCTTTGTCGCTGCATTTGACGGAATAAATGATGGTGTTGATGCAAGACTTCCCATCGGTACCATGGAAGGCATAACTGCAGATGATGCTTTCGGACTCGACATCCTTGCGATTTCATTTGGTGTGTATCCACGGAAATCCAGCATTCTGGTATTGTTATTTACGTTCATCATAATAGCAGCAAATTCTTCTGTCTGTTTTTCTGAATCAAATACAACATTTTTGTTGTTGAATTCTTCCATAATATCTGAGAGCATTCCATCCATGGAGAACTCTTTAAATACAATGTACATCAATTCTATAACCTGAACTGTATTCAGATGAAGCTCTTCTCTCAGGAAGCTTTCCAGTTTTTTGTATGATGGATCCTCAGATGGATATCCATGTTTTGCATAATCCAGAACTTCTTCCGGAGACGGCATATAAAACTCTCTGTCTCCCTGATACTCTTCAATTCTTTCATAAAGATTATCCTGGAGAACGGATTTGAAGATCATCTTGTCGTCACGCACAATGCACATATTGTCGTTTTCTGGGACCTGTTCCAGAATCTTAAGAAACTCATCATAGCTCACTTTATATTCCGGTCTTCTGCGGTACATACGATATACGATTTTTAACGGTGCAATCGCATAAATAAATCCCAACATAGTCTGACAGGAACGCATCCAGCTTACCTGCCTGCATAATTTATGAAATTCCGGAGTATTGATTTCTTTATATAAGGAAATAACTGCTCTCGGAACCTCTGCATGATGATCACTGTAGGAGACCACATAACCTGCATCACTGAGCCAGCCAAGTTTGATCCAGTCTTCTTCTGTCGCAGAGAAACATTTTTTGTCTAAGATTTCCTCAAATGCATCTGCTTCCCATTCATCTGCCTGAAGAAAAATCTCTCTCATTCCTTCCGGACTTAAGACATATCTGGCAAGTTCGTCTGCAAGAGTTTCTTTGGAATCACCACTGCATGTGATGTGAAATTCTTTTACTTTTTCTTCAAGATCTTCTTTTTTATAAGAAAGAAGATACTCTTTTACATCCGGATTTCTGCTTCCTTCTTCTTCCAGTTCAAGCTCTGCCATTCTTTCTTCAATAAATGGGTTCAGATAACTATCTGTAAATTCCTTCATAATTGTATTTGCAGATTGTTTATTATGAAGCTCCTGACTTACCGGATTAGTGCTGGTCATAAGGATTTTATTGTTTTCTGTATCTGCTTTGATCTCTTCAAAATTACGATGATCAGATTCTCCATCCTGCAGCCTGAAAGTATCTTCAAGATAAGTATTTCTTTCTAATGCATCTGTCCATATGCTTTCATCTTCTCTGCTTACTTCTTTTATGATCACCGGGAAACATACTTCTCTGTCACCATCATCTAATATTGCTTTCTTGACTCTGTTTTCAATATCCACACGATATTCTGGCAATTTTTCTTCTGCATGAATTCTGAAAGTAAACCATTTCTCTGTATCCATCAGATCATTTACAAACGTATCTGCCGCACTTCGGAAATCATACTGCCAGTTTGTAACAGTTTTGCCGCCTTCTGTCCATTCCCGAACATGTACTTTTTTCTGAAAAAATTCAAATTCATATAAAGATGAAGTTTCATATTCCAGAATTTCTTCAAGAACGACTGCCATCTGTGAAAATGTGATATTTGACGGAACAAGACATCGTCTCCAGATGGGGGGTTTTGTTCCTTTTCTGGTTATTTTTAACTGATAAAATTCCATATATTCATCCTTTACATTAAACTTATATTAGGTTTCTTATAATTATAAAGAAAAAAAACCAATGATACAACAGATATTTTATCTGCTCTAGCATTGGTTCTTTTTTATCGTATCTTCAAAACCACATACATGTTGACTAAGTAATCGAATCAATTTAACCATGCTTGTTGGTCAAGCCCTCACCCTATTAGTAGCAGTCAGCTCCATACGTTACCGTACTTCCACCCCTGCCCTATCAACCTCGTCGTCTTCAAGGGGGTTTACTCCTTTCGGATGGGATATCTCATCTTGAGGGGGGCTTCACGCTTAGATGCCTTCAGCGTTTAT
>OLPC01000580.1_pt1 | contig 35755 bp, 23 predicted proteins | sample 1672341 | NCBI WGS metagenome assembly OLPC01 (sample SAMEA3136673, study PRJEB25190) | human gut metagenome | reverse complement strand
AGATTCCCTCTCTGTCCCATCTCTGAAGCGTTTTTACAGAAACACCTAATAATTCAGCAAAATCTTTTGGTTTATAATTTGTGATATTTGATGTGTTCATAATATACCTCCATAAGTATATTTAAACACATTTAACATCTTTTTTCAATATATTAGTTGCTTATATCATCCCCCTTTGTACTTTTTAGTAAACACATTTTGATTTTCCACCATTATACAAAATTTCCCATGCATTTTCCACCTGATATGGTATACTATTAACATTGGTATAATATGCGTTGCTGTTCGCAGCAACCTTAACACTATAATCTGTAACGACCTAAAAGGAGAGTTAAATTATGAAATTTATTTATCCTGCGGTATTCCGCAAAACTGACAAAGGTACTTATAAGGGATTTTTCCCGGATCTGGAAGATTGTTTCGGAGAAGGAGACACTCTGGATGAGGCAATTGAAGAGGCAAACGCTGCTGCCTACAACTGGATCTCACTGGAACTTGACGAGGATGACTGCCAGCTTCCACCGGTTTCTGATGAAGATGATCTGGATCTTAAGGAGGGTGACATTGTCAGAAATATTTCTGTCAATATCCGCTTTTATGAGGGATGGGATGAATAAAATCTCCTCTCTGGCTTATTTGAATTAAATTATCCCGGAAGGAGTTTTTAACATGTCCACATTTTCGGATGTTCTTACCGAATATATCAACACAAAAAACATCAAGGTCTTTCCCATGGCCAAATACTGTGGGCTGGATCGTTCTACCATGTATAAGCTGATCAGTGGCAAGCGCAACCCGCCTCCCAGAGATATTTTGAAAAAAATGATCCTGTTCATGCATCTGACCCCGACAGAGGCCCAACATCTTGAGGAGGCATGGAATGTGACCAGGATCGGGCCGGAAATTTACTACAAACGCAAAAGCGTAGAAAATTTCATCTGCCATTTTCCAAGTCATTTCTCCGTATCTCCGGATGAATTTATTTTTTCTTCCAAAATCGTCCAGCACAATCCGGACTCTGACTGTATTGCTCTGACTTCCATGCAGCAGGTCAACTACTTTATCCACAAAATGTTTCTGACAGAGGCTTCCCGGTCTTCCGGCAAAATTTCACTGCTCCTTCAGCCAGAGCATGAGTTTGTCTTTCACCTGCTTTCCACACTGGCTTCAGGCGATGCACTGGAAGTTCAGCACATCCTCTGTCTAAACAGTCAGGATGCTTTTACCGAACATCATGAACTTATAAATCTGAAATATCTCTATGAAATTTTCCCGATTTATATGTCTGGTCTGAACTATACACTCTGGTATTATTATGATAATATTCACTCGCATTATCATAATATGAATATTTTCCCATGCATGATCCTCACATCTGATTCTGCACTCCTGTACACTGCAGACGGACAGTCCGGGATTTTTTACAGCAATACTGCTGTCATACATATGCTTCAGGAAATATATGATACTTACCTTGAACAGTGTTCTCAGTTATTCCTGGCAACCACCTTTTCACCGGATAATTTCTCAAATGTGTTCCGCACAGTATTTGAAGCAGATGAAACTGCTCCCACCTTTGCACTGCAGCCGGAAGTCTGCGTCACACCTTTTATCAGTGAAAGCATCCTGAGAGAATCTTTTAATTATGAACTTCCTCACAGTGAAGAAATTTTCCGTAACGCGACAGCCGCTTTCGCAGGCAATATGAGAAGACTCACTGACAGTCAGACATTTGTTTATTTTACAGCTGATGGCCTTATACAGTTTGCTGCTTCAGGACGAACCGCTGAGATCCCGGAAATTTTTTATCACAGGTTTACACCAGAACAGCGAATCCAGATGCTGCGGGGAGTTGAGGCCAGCTGCCGTGATGGTTCTTACCGCATTCTGCAGAAACCCCTGAACCACATTCCTTCCAATCTGCATCTTTGTATCCGTGGAAATATCGGAACTCTGATCTTTCAGAAATTCAACGGTGAAGTTATGCTCTTTACGATTCAGGAATATGGACTTCTCGAAACCTTCCTTGATTATCTCCAGAATATGCAGGAAAGCTGTTTTTATACTACTGAGGAAGCAGCCGCCTACGTGCAGGACATTATCTGCAGGCTTGAAAACGGAAGCCTTGAATAAAACAAGGCAGACGGATCAGGAAGCATTACGAAATAATTTTCTGACAAAAAACAAAAACCGTATACTCAGGACAACTCCTGAATATACGGTTTTTTCTCTTTCATACTCGCCGATTCGCTATGTTTAAATTATACATAATATTTGATTTATTGCAATATGTGGCACTATTTGTGGACAAACTTTCCTGATTTTTGAAACACTTTAAGCTCGACGATATACTACTGTGAATCCTTCTGAAGCATTTCCCTGCACCTCTGCGGTGTAACCACTCGGTGCTTCTGCTGAAACATCATAGGTAATCGGCATTCCACTGCTGTCACGGACATCCAGAAGAACCCATACATGTCTCCACTCTGTATCTGTACCAAGTGCAATGCTGTCATATTCCAGTCCATTTGCCATAAGCTGAAGAGTCACCTGCGCCGGGCGGCATGCCAATGTATCACCATCCTCCCAGCGTGTAGTCACAGAAACATCCGTTGCTTCGGTCACTGTGATCTGAAGTGGTTCGGACGAAACACCATCCCAGGTTGCCACGATATCCGTCTTACCTGTTCCGATACCACTGACAATTCCCCTGTCATCAACAGTTGCAACTGACGGATCAGAACTTGACCATGTAAGAGTCGGATTATCGACCTTTACTGTATCCTCCCATGCCTCTGCAAAGATCATGGTTGCACCAGTCTGCTGTATGCTCTGGCTCGCAGGTGTCAGCCTGATACCCTTACCTGTGACGCTGACCTTACTGTCGGCTGTAAACTCTCCCCAGGTAAGAGTCACTGTTGTCTCACCAGGTGCCTTCGCGGTCAGATTTCCATTCTCGTTGACCTCTGCGATCTGAGGATCCTCAACACTCCATGTAACCTCCTGCGGCTCAGCAGCTTCCCCTGTCTCACCTATACCGTCAATCAGCTTATATCCTATCGTCTGTGAAGAAATATCTTCATTTAAAGATATCTGAACGCTGTCCGCTCCTGCATCAAGAACAATTCCCCTGACAAAAACGCGGAAGCTGACAGTCATTGCTTCACCATCTGCAGCTCCATTCTCATCGGTTGGCTGATAAGTTCCTGTCACAACAGCACCACCGGTCTTGTGGCTTCTAAGCTGCAGCTGTTCCTCAGAATCTGTATCAAAGATACTTACCACTGACTCATCACTGGATTCCCATGTCATATCGCGAACGGCGATCTTACTGCCGTTTTTCTCTCCATATACCGGTACAAAAAGACTCGCATCCTCTGAAATACCATTAAACACAACATTTCCATCTATAATCTGTCCGACGGAATCATCCTCGATCGCATCACCCAGATAAAGACCATCTGATTGAGTGTCCTCCTCTTCCATCTGAATCTCTGATGTAAAATCTGCCGCATCCGCAAAAACATCCTCTGCCTCAGCTGCCTCATCACCTTCTCCGGGTTCAACATTCGCTTCGCTGTTTCCCTCATCTGTTGTTTCCCCGATGCTATCAGAAGCATCATCCGCAAATTCCGGTTCACTGCCTGCTTCCTCTTCCATTTCAACGGTCTGTGGTGCTTCCTCTGTCCTCTCAGCAGACACTTCACTGCCAAAATCACTGGCAGATACAACAGCACCGCCCTGTACAATAAGAGCTGCCGATAACATCCAGGTTAAAGTATGGTTCCATTTTGAATGTGACCTTGCACTCATAATTATCCCTCTTTCTTGTTTCAACTCACAGTCGGTAATTTCACAGAGTCTGACATGTCAGCAACATGCTGACTGTGATTTGCCTCATGTCAGTGGGGGATACCGATTTCTCTCCGCCCGCCACTGCCGTTCATTTTCTTGTTTACAATTCATCTCACCACCTATAGAGGTGGGAGAATCCTTGTTATATCTTGTTAAAGTAATGTCATTTTAGCATAAGGTATTTTTCCTGTAAAGTTTCCGGGCATTAGTTTTTGCTTATTTTGAAGAAGCAGACAAAAAAAGTCCTGCCGCACAACTGTTTCCAGCAATGCGGCAGGGAATGCACAGGCACATATTGATTAATTAATTATTTATTTATCTCTGCGGTGTTTCAGATGAAGTGCAAAGAATGCAAGAACTACGTCAAGCAGTGCAAATGCGAACATGAAAGCTGATCCTGCAACTTTTGTGTTATCTGCTGTTTTTACCTGATTTGATTTCTGAGAATCAGAAGTTGTAGTTCCGTTGGAAGATGTTCCATTTGTAGAAGTTCCGTCTCCACCATTGCTTCCTGTTGTTGTACCTGTTGCTGTCGGTGTTGGTGTTGCTGTTGCATCCGGATCTTCTGTCGGATCTGGTGTTTCTGTTGCATCTGGAGCAACTGTCGGTGTTGGAGTTACTGTCTCTTCTGCACCTGGTGTTGGAGTTGGTGTTGCTGTCGGTCCTTCCGGATCTGTCGCTCCCGGTGTTGGAGTTGGTGTTGCTGTCGGTCCTTCCGGATCTGTTGCTCCCGGTGTTGGGGTTGGTGTTGCTGTCGGCTCTACCGGTACTGCTGTTGGTCCCGGAATTACTGCACTTGCAGTTCCAAATCCGAAATCCATACCTGACCACGGGATTACAAATCCGTTTGACCAGTACTCTCTGTATCCAAGGCTTGGACACATATTGCCTTCATCCCAGTAATTGAATGAAGATGTAAATGTCATAGTCTGAGTGTAAGTTGCACCTGTATCAGGATCTGTAAATGTTACATCCTTTGTAATAGATACTGTGTACTGTACTCTGTTGTCAAAAGTACCTACCGGAAATACTCCTGCGATGTGGATCTGTCCCTCACCAAGAATAATTGCTCCTGCATAGTCAGGATCCACTGTAATATTTCCAAGGTCTCCCTCATCAAATACAACTGTCTGTGTCAGTGTTTTGTCTCCAACAGTAAGAGTTGCCTCTGCCACTCTGGAAAGATCGATATGGCTTACAGTTCCTGTCACCAGAAGTCCTACTGACTCTGCATCCTCTCCATCTTCCTCTGCTGCAATAACATCTTCACTTTCTTCCGGTGTTTCTTCCGGATCGATCACTACATCTGCGACACTGTCGGAATCCTCATCAGAAGTATCCTCGTCTGTTTCCTCATGAAGAGTGTCTTCATCGGAAGTATCTTCATCTGTGTCTTCATCAGAAGTACTCTGATCTTCGGAATCTTCATCAGAATCTGTACTGCCTTCTGCTGTGTCTTCAGCAGTCTGATCTTCATTCGCATAATCAGGTTCATTCTGCTCTGTAGGATATTCATCGGCTGCCATTGTCATACTCGCACCCTGCATAACCATTGCAGCGCCGACGAGGCATACGGCAACCTTTTTCCATCCTAACCATTTCCTATACATTTCTTTTTTCCTCCTCATTTCCAAGAGCGGCGTTACCGCCGCTCCTGACCACATCAGTGGATTTCTTTATTTCACTCTAACTTTTACAACCTGGCTCCAGGAAGGTGCATAAATGTTCTTGCCATTTGCCACTTTGTAGCTGCGCACACGTACATAATAGTACCTGCCGCTTGCGAGACCTTTCAGAGTTGTTTTGCCAATTGTGTTTTTATTGATTGTCACACTCTTTGTGGTCTTGCCCTGGAACTTATTATTCTGGCTGTACTGTACTACATATTTTGTAGCCTGTGCATCACGTACCCAGCCCACAGCCAGTGTCTTCTTAGCAGTACTCTTTACAGACGGTTTACGCATCTGTTTCGGTTTGATAGTAAATGTAGCTTTGCCTGCATATTTTGCAAACTTGCCTTTACCTTTGACGATAACAGTTGCATAGCCTGTATTCTTGTTGTTCTTATAAGTTACTGTGTAGTACTTATTTGCAACTTTCTTCTTTCCATTGTATACAGTAACGGTCGGTTTCAGATTCTTTCCTGTGTATACATAGGATGTCTTGGAAAGTTTCAGATTAAGTTTCTTTGTAATCTTGGTGTATTTGCTTGTAACATTTACAGTTCCGTTTGCAGATTTGATTGAAATGCTGTATCCGGATGGTGCACCAACAACTTTTCCTGTGTAGGAGATTACTTTTCCTGCTGATTTCTTATTCAGGTTGGAAACTGTTGCAGTCCATTTGTTTGCACTTGTAAGTGTTACTCTCTTACCTGTTGCCTTTCCATTTGCATAGATTTCAACAACAAGCTTGGAAGGACGGGAATCAACAACATTATTCAGGTCGTTCCATGTGTTCTTAACAGTTACTTTTGTCTTGGCAACACTGTGAGCATAAGTTACTGTGTAACCTTTCTCTACATCTCCGGATACTTTGACGCTATAACCGGATACCGCAGATGCAACTACTTTATAAGCAATTTCTTTACCTGCTTTGTATTTCGGAAGTTCTGCCCATGTCTTAGTCCAGGATTTTCCAGATTCAAGAACTGCCTTGTCACCAAGTACTTCTCCATCTGCATAAAGCTGAACAAGTGTATCTGTCGGACGGATTCCATCCTGGTTCTTTGCATCATTCCATGCTGCCTTGGCGCTGATGTTTACAGTTGCCGGTACATGTTTGTAATTAAGGGTAAGACCTTCCTCATCAAGGATATTTCCAGATACAGAAACTGTGTAGCCTTCCTTCTCTGTACTCTTAACCTCGTATTTAATTCTTGTTCCGTCTTTCTTGACATCAACCTGTGCAAATTTAGCTGTCCAGCTGTTCTCTGCATTCAGAGTCACTTTATTTCCTGTTGCTTCGCCGTCTGCATAAAGTTCTGCTTCTACAGAGTCAAGACGTACTCCATCCTGATTTTCTGCGTCATCCCATTTTACAGATACCGGAATCTCAACTGTTGCAGGTACATAAGTATTTGTTACTACAAGACCTGTTGCTGCGTCTCCACTTACAGAAGTTTCATATAAATCCGGATTCGGAACTGTAGCTTCTGCTGTGTAAACGATTGCTTCTCCGACTTTACCTGTTCTGTTTTTCTGCAGTCCTGTCCATGTCTTGGAGAATTCATTTCCTGCGTTCAGTGTAATGAGATCGCCAACTTTAACACCATCAGCCATCAGCTGTACGCTGTAAGATGACGGACGGTTGCCATCCTGGTTCTCTTTGTCATTCCACTTAGTTGTTAAGGTTACATCTACAGTTTCTGTCTTGTGTGTGAATTTCAGTACAAGACCATCTGCTGTACTTGTGCATGCACTTGTGTATGCATCTACATCAGATTTGAGTGTATAAGTGATCTTCTGTCCTGCGGCATATACCGGAAGAGCTTTAACGGTTGCTTTCCACTCACCCTCTGCTGTCAGGGTTACTTTGTTTCCTGTTGCTTCGCCGTTTGCAAGAACTTCAGCTTCTACAGATGCCGGACGAAGTGCATCCTGGTTGTCTGCATCATCCCATGCTGCGGATACTGCGATATCTGCAACTTCCGGAGTATGAGTTAAAGTAACTACGATTCCGGATTCAGTACTGCTTACAGCTGCTTCATATCCTTTGGCAACATCACTTGCTTTTACGGAATATGTGATTGCTTTTCCGGCTTTGTTCTTTTCAAGGCCTTTCCAGGTCTTTGTAAAGTTTCCAGCCTCATTCAGGGTGATTGCATCGCCGACAGCTTCACCGTCTGCTGTAAGCTGTACACTGTAAGTGTTCGGACGGATTCCATCCTGGTTCTCTGCATCATCCCATTTGGTAGTTACAGTTACGTCTGTCTTGTATGTTGTATGTGAGTATTTCAGGATAAGTCCCTTAGCCGGGCTTCCCTCTACTACGCAGTCATATCCATCAACTTTGGTTGCTACCAGAGTATAATCGATTGTTTTGCCGTCTTTCTTGAGATCCATCTCTCCGAAAGAAGCTGTCCATTTGTTGTCAGCAGTAAGTTTTACTTTTTTACCTGTAGATACATCACCGGCATAAAGTTCTGCTTCAACAAATTCCGGACGGATTGCATCCTGGTTATCTGCATCATCCCAGTTAACAGATGCTTTGATCTCTGCCACTGCCGGTACATGAGTTGCTGTGATGGTAAATCCGGTTCCTGCATCTCCTGTGATCTCTGCGGTATATCCGTCTTCACCACCCTTAAGGCCGACTACTTCGACTGTATAAACAACTTCCTTACCAGCTTTGTACTCGCCAAGTCCGGTCCATGTCTTGGTCCATTTGGATTTCTCATTGACTGTGATCACATCACCGAGATTTTCGCCATCAGCTTTAAGCTGTAAGCTTACTGTCTCCGGACGAACACCGTCTCTGTTATTTCCATCTGCCCATACAACAGTTGCTTTAACATCTACTGTCTTAACTGCATGTGTATAGTTCAGAACAAGTCCTTCTGTTGCACTTCCGGTTGTCTTGATCTCATATCCCTCAGCTTTGGTGGATACGAGAGAATACTCGATTGGTTTACCATTTTTGTTTACTGCAAGTCCCTCGAAGGTTGCTTTCCATTCGTTATCTGCAGTAAGTTTTACTTTCTTACCTGTGGATGCATCACCCGCATAGAGCTCAGCTTCTACAAACTCCGGACGAAGTCCATCCTGGTTGTCTGCGTCATTCCAGTTTACAGATACTGCAATGTCAACACCTTTTGGTGTGTAGCTATTTGTAATTGTGAATCCGTCTTTTGCAGTTCCTGTTGTTTTCTGAGTATACTCTGCACGAAGATTAGATTCTTCTACAGTGTATACAACTGCCTGACCAACTGCACCTTCTTTGTTTACTGGAAGGTTTGACCATGTCTTGGTCCAGTTTCCCTCGCTGTCTGCTTTTACAGTGATGCCATCGCCAACTGCTTCTCCATCAGCTTTGAGCTGTAAGGTTACGTTTTCCGGACGAATTCCATCCTGGTTCTCTGCATCATCCCATGCAATCGTTGCTGTTACAGATGTAACTGCTGTCTTGTGGGAGAATGTAAGGGTAAGTCCGTCTGTTGTGCTTGTGTAGCCTTCTACTTCTTTTACCGCTTTGAGAGAATAGTTAACAGCTTCGCCTACTTTACCTGCTGTGTATACAGGCATGTCTTTGATCGTTGCTGTCCAGTTTCCTTCTGCTGTAAGAGTTACTGTCTTGTCTGTTGCTGTGTCACCTGCATAAAGAACTGCATCAACGGATGCCGGACGAACACCGTCCTGATTATCTGCGTCATCCCATTTAGCGGATACGGTAAGGTCTTTGACTGCTGGTGTATGGGAGTTTTTAACTGTAATCGCTCCTGTTTCCTCGTCTTTGCCTACAGTAGCTGTATATCCTTCCGGAAGTCCGGATTCTTCTACTGTGTATTCGATTACTTTACCAGCATTGTATTTCGGAAGATCTGTCCATGTCTTGGTCCAGTTTCCATCAGCGTCTGCTTTTACAGTTACGTTATCACCAACGTTTACTGCTTCTCCGCCTTCAACTTTTGATTTAAGCTGTAAGCTTACTGATGCAGGACGGATTCCATCCTGATTTTCTGCATCATCCCATGTTACATTTGCTGTAGCACTGACTTTTGCAATTTCATGTGAATAAGTAACAACAAATCCATCATCTGCACTACCTGTTACTTTTGCAGTGTACTCTTTCGGATTTTCTGCTTTTACACGATAAACAATATTATTTCCTTCTGCATCTTCTGCATCCAGAAGTTTCCATTCATATGTCCAGTTGTTTTCTGCATTCAGTTCGATTGGATCACCACAGTTTTCATCATTTGCTGTCAACTGAAGTGTTGCTTTTTCAGGACGGATTCCATCCTGGTTGTCATGGTCATCCCATTCTGTTGAAAGAGTTATATTTCTACTTGGAGTTACGGTAACTTTTACATCATTAGCATTGACACCATTCCATGCAGCACTAACTGTTGCATTACCTCTTTTAACACCTGTAACAACGCCGCCATCTACTGTTGCAATGGACTCATTATAGCTCTTCCATGTAATCTGCGGATTCTCCACATATGCAGATCCATCCCATGCCTTTGCTGTAATTTTTTCTGTAGTACCCTGCTTAACAGTTAATTCCGCTGGCTGAAGAATCAGTCTTGCATCAGATGTTACCTCTACCTCGCAGGTAGCTGTAGGATCAAACGGATAACATTTGATTGTGATCGTAGTCTTTCCAGGAGAAACAGCTGTAAGATGCAGCATTCTTCCATCTGCCGGATCTGATTGTGCTGTAACGATATTTGTATCGCCTTCAACCATCTCAAGTTTTGAAAGCTTCGGATTACTCTTATCTGCCCAGAACTTTCGTTCCAGTTCTGTTCCATCTTCCTTAATAAAGGTACCCAGGATTGTTGCTGTACCGGATTCTCCCATCTTCATAGATAAGGAGTTTTTGTTCAGATACAGTCCTGCTTCACCATTAACCTTAATGGCGATACTCTGCCATACACCATAAAGCTGTCCAGTTTCCATCGGTACATAATATTTATGGCTCAAATAAATATATCCACTGTATGGAGTCTTTCCTGTAACGCTTACTTTTTCTCCTGCCTGCTTTACAATATCAATATTATAAATACCGTTACCATAAAACTGGGCATTCAGACTTCCATGACCGTTTTCAAAATAACCGATTTTCCAGGTATCTGTAATATCTTCACCGGCCTTGTTGGTTTTGGTTTCACCCTTAGTTCCGGTAATTTCTACAGCTTCACCTTTTACAACAACTTTCTGGTTTTCGGTTACATTTACTTTAATATCTTTTACTTTTGTTCCTTTGTAGCTTACTGTAACAGTTGTGCTCGCTGTTGTCTGACCTTCCGGAAGATCCTTCGCAGTGATAACACCAACAGAATCTACTGTTGCAACAGCTTTGTCAGCTGACTTCCAGGTTACATCACTGGATGGATTATATCCTTCTCCGGTAGAACCGGCTTTATACTGCCCCATATTCCAGAGTGTCCAGGCAATTTCCTGTGTACTTCCCTGAGGCATGGTTACTTCATTCTGGGCATCAGTCAGATAAATTCCATTTTGTACCACTTCTACGTCTGCTTTTACAGCATATGTAGTTCCATTTTCTGCTTTCCAGGATGCGGTGATAACAGTCTTACCATATCCAACCGCTGTAATCTTTCCACCATCTACAGTTGCAACTTTATCATTGTCAGTTGCCCAGTTAAATACTGCATCTGAAACTTTCTGATTATTGTAATAAGCAGTTGCAGTAAGAGACTGGCTGCTGCCCTTGGTCATTGTAAGAGAATCTTTATTTAAAGAAATTCTACCACCGGTAGAAGTCACTGTAACACCCTGAGTAGCTGTATCCTGATATCCGTTAATTGTAGCTTTTAATGTAACAGTTGCAGATCCCTCTTTTTTAGGACGAATCACACCATCTGTACTGATAGATGCAATTGCTTTGTTATCAATTGACCATACAATATCTTCTTCTGGAATGGATGTTGTTACATCCGGGTTTTCTTTACTATAATCAAACAGTTTATATTTGATCTTGTAGTCTTTGGCTTCGTCAGCTGACAGTGTTATGGTAGCTGGTTCATCAAACACAATACCATTGACTGTAATCCGAATAGGTTTGGATTCTGCTGTTTTCTCTTCTCCTGTAGTCTTATCCGTATAACTGTAGATAATTTTCATAGAAGTAGCACCAGGCTTCAAAGCTGTAACTTTTACTTTTCCCTTATCGGCTGTTGTAGCAGTGATCACAGATGAGTCATCTGCATATTCACTTGCAGAATCATCCATAAATTTATAGGTATAAGCCGGAGATGATACTGCGCCATTTCCACCGTTAAAGGCCTGAGTAGTAATAAATGTATAGTCGCCCTTCTTCGGAATACTAACTGGATCCGGAGTCTGGACATAAATACCAGGTGCCGGCAAACTAACATCTCTTCTGAAAGTTTCCTGCAGTTTTGCTCTTTCATCAGGTGAAATCGCAGTAGTATTCAGTTCTTTACCTATCATTTCATGAAAATCAACATAATAATTATGATTGATTGTTCCCTGACCCTTACTTGGATAAGCTTTGTAACTCATTGTACATTCTTTCATGCCTGCTTTGATCTTGCCGCTCTCATCTCTTGTTGCAGCAAAATCGGTATAGGCATTGTCTTCTCCCCATGAGTCGCTTTCTGTTAATACTGAGTTATCAATGATATCCTGAGAGGTAGGAGAACCACTTAACACAAACTTGTCACCAAAATTCACTTTACCTACTGCTGGTGTAATATGAATTTTGTAAGTAACTACTAATTCGCATGCTTTATATTTTTTGCTTGAAGTATTACAGTTATATCCTGTCCATGTTCCAGTAAGTGTAACATCGCCTTCTTCAAAAGCACTAATAGTTACAACTGGATTTGTTTCTCCAAAGATAGAGGCATGATCACTACCTTCTGTAAGTGCCCATTTTATAGTTGAGTGTGGCCAATAACTTGGATTTCTGGAATAATCCTTCCACCATTGTGTAGTTGTTACATCGTCTGTAGCTGTCTTATAGTTAGTTGCTACCAGTGATTGAACTACAAACTGTCTTGTTTCATACGGAGCCATAGTTATTGTTGCATTGTTCACCGGATAATTTGCCACAGCAAATCGATATTTTCCAGAATACTTTCCATCAGTTGTTCTGTATCTATGATACTCATAGACATCATTTCCGGCAACAGTAAAAGTTCCTACGTCACCTTCTCTTGGTTCATAAGCACCGATATCTGCGGTATCATCTCCAACTGCTTCTGCACCATCAGAAACAATTGCATCTTCTTCGCTTCCGTCAGAGAACAGAGGCGCCTCTGAACCTTCATCAGTATCCTGCTGATCGTCTGCGACTACCTCTGTGTCGAGGTCCTCATCACTGATCTCCGGAACATCTGCTTCTGTTGATGTATCTTCTCCTTCATCAGCAGATTCCAGGTCGCTGTCTGCACTTGTGTCAACGTCTTCAGAAACTGCTGCTTCTTCAACAACCGCCGCATCCGGTTCACTGGTGAAGTCGTCCGCATATACGATGCAACCCTGAGCCATCATAGCTACCGTCAGCATCCATGCCAGTGCACGTTTCAGACCTGAGTGTGGTTTTTTACTCATATTATCTCCTTCTTTCTTTTTTTATTTGGTTTACAGTTTCATCTGGCTTATTACTGTCTGTCACAGCACCAGGTATATTTAGCAATCATACTTTCTTTTCTTCAGTTCTTTAGACAGTTCAATGCGGTTTGTCTTAAAGTGGAAGAAAGGTCTTTCATCGATTGCCAATATTTCAACTGGAAACATATATGGTTCCAGACAAGACTGTACATCGTCAATGATGTCATCTACTGAGTATCCATCCTCAAGTACAACATAGAGGTATGGAACAAAGTATCCATCGTGATCCTCATCCTCGATCAGTACAAAGAATTCATCCCTGATACCCGGGATCTTTGCATCGGCAAGGCGGTTCTCCATCGGAAGAACTGCAAGCTCACCGCCGCCATAGCGGAATGCTGCTCCACGGTTCAGCACATAAAAGATGCCGTCCTCATCCACATAGCCGATATCTCCTGTATGAAGCCAGAGCTTACCGTCTGCATGGGTCTGAAGAGCCTTGGCGGTGGCACTTCTCCTGTCATAGCCAAGCATGATTCCCGGACCTGAGGCACAGATCTCACCCATCTCGTTATATCCAAGTTCTTCCTGGGTTCCCGGCTTGAAAACACTCATATCTGTCAGTGGCATCGGAATTCCCACATTTCCGTTATGGATGGACTTCGGTGCCATTTGGAAGGTCAGGTTGGAGCCTCCCTCGCTGCTTCCATATCCTACGGTAAAACGCACATGACAGTTATGCTCCTCGAGGAAGTTCTGTACACGATCCAGCTGGTTGTTGTTCACTGCCTCGCATCCGGCTCCTGCCGCCAGAAGATGAGACATATCATAGTCCTTTGGAACTCGTCCATTACGCATAACCAGCTCAATAAACATCGGGATCATCGGCCAGCCGTTTGGTCTGTAACGCATCATCTCAAGGTCAACATCCTCCGGATCAACAAATGGATCCATGATCAGAAGTTTATTGGATGACAGCGGAAGCATTACCATGGAAACCACAACTGCTACCAGTGCGGGCGGAAGGCATGTCACCATCCAGGTCGGACGGATCTGATCGGATCCTCCGTAAAAGTTCATCTGACATACGGTGCCGAGAATACTGTTCGCACAGTGGATAACCTGCTTGGACGGGCCTGTGGATCCACTTGTATAAGCACGGAACAGTGGTCTGGTGAGATCTCTGTCTGCTTCTACTCTGCCGACATAGTAATTGCCAAGAGAGAGGAACTCGTCCCAGCTCATGGTATTCTCACCGGAAGCTGTCACCCGTGGATAAATCTCATCCAGGGATGCTTTTATGTAATCCGGAAGGGTGGATTCATGTCCATAATACATCGGCTCGAGAAGTATAACCTTTCTGACTCCTGCCCCTTCGCAATATGTTCTCAGTTCTTTCTGTGACAGAAAGTCATGAGCAAAAATGGCCTTCGCATCAGCCTTGCTGACGGCCTCAACATTCTCAATAAGTGTATTATCTCTGCACAGAATAGAAGCACCGATCTTCTCTGCTGCCAGCAGAAGAAATACAAAGTTCGGAACAAGTCTGAAGAATACCGGGATCTGATCTCCCTCCCCGAATCCCATAGCTCTCAGGGATCTCGCACATTTCTCTGATTCCTCAAAGACCGTTCTCCAGGTGATGTCCTCTCCATAATAATGGATTGCTACAACATCAGGACCCGGACAATGCTGTTCCAGATATTCCCATACAGTGCAATTCGGTCTCTTGATCAACTCAAGCATCATGTCTGGATAATACTGCATCCAGCGACGATCTTCACTCGGTCGTCCTGTAGTTTTCTTTTCACAACTCACTTTTTCATAACCTCCTTGATATTCAGCATTTCCTGCATAGAACAAAAACAGCCCCTGCGTTCTTCCTTTATACTGCGGCTGTTCACTTTGTAGAATATGCTGTTAAATTTCATGAATTTTGTTGATTCATGACGTTTTCTACTCATTTATGTAGTTGCATGTATATTTTAACATAACGATATCTGTCTGTAAAGTTATTGGAATGTATAAAAAAATCATTTTTTCTTGCTATTTCTGCCTTTCTTTTGGTAAGACCGAATAATCTTTCGTTTGAATCAATCTCCTTTTTCGGATTGTTTTTTTTTATTTTTTTCTTGCAATCTGTTTTTTTATGTAGTATAATGTAAAACCATTGAACTGAATATGGTCTAATTGGAAACGCACATTCTCCCGGAATGATTAACGAACAACACATGCTCTTGTATCATTAATATTTCAAGGAGGATTTTTTTATGCCAAAAAACAAATTTCAGGAAGTAATTTTTACAATCATCATGGTATTTTTCATGGTATACGCCATGATCTGTTATAACATCGCTCTTAATATGGGTGGAATGTCCAACGCAGTTTTTCCTGCCGCCTTTCATGAACTGATCATAATGGGACCAATCGCATTCATTCTTGACTTCTTCCTCGTATCCAAACTTGCTTTTGCATGTGCTGCCCGTATGGTTGATTTCAGAACCTGCCATCCGTTCAGTATGATACTTGCGATCTCCGTTCCATCGGTTGCTTTTATGTGTCCGCTTATGAGCCTTGCTGCTACCATTCTTTTTAAGAATGCTGGAAATCAGTTCGTTGCTGTATGGATCCAGACAACCGCTATGAATTTCCCTGTGGCATTCTTCTGGCAGCTGATCTATGCCGGACCGATTGTCCGCTTTATTTTCAGACATATTTTCCCGGAAAGGGAAGATGCACGCCAGAGTGCACCGGAAGTTTGAGTCCTATATAATAGGAAATATTTTTTATAAAAGTAATTTCTTATTATAAGACAAAAGCAGATTCCAGACAGCCTGCCTGCCGGGAATCTGCTTTTGTTTTACAATGATCTACAGAAGATAAACCGGAAGTTCCTCATTTACATGAACCGGTCCGTTTACTTCTTCCGGAGTTTTTTCTTTGACAAATGCCGCCTCAAGTGCTTCAGAGTTCTCCGGGGTGAGAACGGAAGTCTTTACTGTTTTTTTGCGGGTTGTCGTTTTCTTTGGTGCAGTCTTTTTGGCTGCTGTTTTGCTGGTCGTTGTTTTGGCTTTTGTGGTTCTTGGTTTCTTCGCCGGAGCTTTCTTTACTTCCGCTTCTTTGACCTCTGCCGGAGCCTTTGCTTCTTCTGTCGTCTTTGCCGGCTCTGCTTTTACTTCTGTGGTCTTTGCCTCTGCGTTTGCAGCACGCAGAATGCTGTCCTTACCTACTGACATAATCCATTACCTCCCTGGCTAATTCTGTATATTCTTTCGCACTTCTGCTGGATTTTCTGTACTCCACTACCGGAACGCTGTTGTCCTGAGACCATTCAATATTACTATCCACACGGATCAGGTTGTCGAATACATGTATATTTTCCAGCTGATGCAAAATTTCCATTGTCTGTTTGAAATAGTTCTTTCTCGTGTCAACCTTGGTCACTGCGATACCTGCAACCTCAAGCTCCGGGGCAATCTGTCTGACCTCATTCAGGAATTCAAACATATTTGCAAGTCCGAACATCCCCCATGGGCTTGCCTCCACCGGAATGATTACCTTATCCGATGCACACAGGATATTCATGACCCATCCTCCGAGTGTCGGAGGCGCATCGATCAGAATATAGTCATATACCTCTGAATCCTTGATCTTCTGAAGGCATTTCTTCAGAATGAGTTCTCTCTGCCATTTTGTAAACAGCTCGTACTCGATAGAGCTCATCAAGGTGGACGACGGGATCAGATCAAGATTCTCATACGGTGTATGTACAATATAATCTGTCAGATCTTCCTGCCTGCCAATCGCATAATAAAGATTTTTCTCGCTTTTTGCGTGTTCCAGGACCCAGTCCTCCGGAAATACGGACAGCGACAGATTCAGCTGCATGTCACCGTCAACCAGAAGAACTTTTTTACCGTCACGTGCCATGGCAGCTCCCAGGTTTGAGCAGGTCGTGGACTTTCCGCTTCCTCCTTTGTTATTAGTAAAACAAATCGTTGTTGTCTTTCCCATGGGATTTTTCTCCCTTCCCTGTTTATCATTTTGGGTATTTTTATATAGCTATCTATGCCATATTATACGAAGTTTCGACAGAATTTTCAATGCGTTTGCAGGTTTTATTCTCAGTTACTGGTTACTGTTCACTCCGTTCACAACAGTCCGACTTTATTTGACATCCACTGTCTTTTCCGCTAGTATAAAACCAACTGGCAAACTGATTTTCAGAAAGGATCTGACTTATGAACTTTAAAGCTATGGCAGAAGAAAACGAATCCTGGATCATTGAACAGCGCCGATATTTCCACGCACATCCGGAGCTTTCTTTTGCAGAAAAAAACACGACACAGCAAATCGGGAAGCTTCTGGAGGAAATGGGACTCACCCCTCATTATTATCCGGATTATAATGGTCTTTGGGCAATGATCGAGGGCGGCAAGGCTTCCCCCTTCACTAAAACCGTCGCTCTCCGTGCAGATATTGACGCACTTCCTGTCGAAGAACACACAGGACTTTCTTTTTGCAGTCAGACACCTGGGGTTATGCATGCCTGCGGACATGACTGCCACATAGCCATGCTTCTTGGCGGCATACGCATACTGATGTCCCGCCGTGAAGATCTGAAGGGCAATGTAAAAATCATCTTTCAGGCCGCTGAAGAATCCTGTCATGGTGCCCAATACTATATTGAGCATGGTTTTCTGGATGATGTCGATGCGATTTACGGCACGCACATCTGGGGTGAGCTCGACGCTCCTTTTATGAATTTTGAACCCGGCCCTCGCATGGCAAGCTGCGATAATTTCCGCATTGAAATCGAAGGCGTTTCCGCCCACGGCTCCACTCCGCATCAGGGTGTTGATGCCATTCTGACTGCTGCTTACATCATCACGGAAATCCAGGCTGTTGTCTCACGTATGAATGACCCGCTGAATCCACTGGTCGTCACTGTTGGCAAGATAACCGGCGGACAGCGTTTTAATATTCTCGCAGATAAAGTCATTCTGGAGGGAACCACCCGTACACACTCTCCCGAAATGCGCCAGAGAACAGAGCCTCTGCTTCGCAGGATTGTCGAAAACACGGCTGATTCCATGGGTGCAAAAGCCACTCTCACCTTTGAATATTTTCCAGCTCCGATCATCAATGACCACGAAGACCTTGTTCAGATCGCAAGAAATGCCGCCACCAAAATGTATGGTCCTGATGCCCTGAAACCATTTCCCAAAATGATGATCAGCGAGGACTTCGCATACTATATGGAAAAAGTCCCCGGTGTCTTCGGTCTTGTCGGAAGCCAGAATAAAGAACTTGGATTCACTGCCAGAAATCACAATGATCACTATACGGTAGATGAAAGCGTCCTCAAACGCGGTGCCGCTATGTACGCACAGTTTGCCTGTGATTTTCTGGAAGAGAAAGCAGAATGATCTGCTTTCCCTTTTTCTCCAGGATTTCTTCTTCCTCAAGACTTTTCAGTTCTCTTGTCATAGCACTTCTATCTACGCTCAGATACTGTGCCAGTGCTGTGTAGGACATCGGAAGTGTAAGGATCCTGCTGTGTCTTTCTGCCGAAAGTGCATTCAGATAAGACAAAATCTTCTTTCGCGTACTCGACCTTGATAACATATAGATCCGCTCCGTCTGCTGCCGCGACTGAACAGCAATCAGCTGCAGAAGGTTGCTGACCATCTGGCTGTGATGAGCACATGCCTGTTCGCAGCGCTTGATCACATGCTCATAGTCAATAAACATCACCTTTGTCTCCTCTGCCGCACAGACGTAATAATGCTGTGAATCTGTCGGAAGAAGGAAAGCTTCCCCAAAGACCGCATCTTTTTTCAGTTCATCGATCATATCCTGATTTCCTTCTGAATCACAACAGTAAAGCACTGCCCGCCCATAAAGGATCAGACCGATTTTTTTCATGGAACTGGAATATTCCATTATCATTTCCCCGTTTTTAAAAATTATTTCTCTTGCATGAAAACAAACCCGCATTCTTTCCTGTTCTTCGGGAAGAATATCTGTAAAAAGTGTAATGTGTTCCATACTTTTTCACCCCTCTTTTCCTTGATTATAGCATATATTTTCTCAAGAAAAGCCTATTTTGTGACTTTTGCAACAGATTTTTTCTTTTAATCCTGTTATACTTTTAACAAAGTTACAGATAAGAAACCCTCATATAAATAAATATCATACTAAACTGGAGGATGCACACTATGAAGATTACAGATACTATCAAATACGTCGGCGTTAATGACCATCAGGTTGACCTTTTTGAAGGTCAGTACAAAGTTCCGAACGGCATGTCCTACAACTCCTATGTGATCCTGGATGAAAAGGTTGCTGTCATGGATACAGTAGACGCCAACTTTACGCATGAATGGCTGGATAATATCCAGCAGGTTCTGGACGATCGCAAACCGGATTATCTCATTGTACAGCATATGGAGCCGGATCACGCTGCCAATGTTGCAAACTTTCTCAAGGTTTATCCGGATACCACCGTTGTTTCCAATGTAAAAGCCTTTAACATGATCCAGAATTTCTTTGATCTCGACCTCACCAGACGCAAAATTGAAGTAGAAAACGGTGGTACTCTTTCTCTCGGATATCATCAGCTCACCTTTGTTTTTGCACCAATGGTACACTGGCCGGAAGTTATGGTCACATATGACAGCACAGAAAAAGTTCTCTTCTCTGCTGACGGCTTTGGTAAATTCGGTGCCCTGGATGTGGACGAGCCGTGGGACGATGAGGCAAGACGTTACTTCATCGGTATCGTAGGAAAATACGGAAAGCAGGTACAGGCACTCCTCAAGGTTGCCGGCACCCTTGATATCCAGAAGATCTGTCCGCTCCATGGACCAGTCCTTACAGAAGACCTTGGCCATTATATCGGACTTTATGATACCTGGTCTTCCTATACACCGGAAGCAGACGGAATCGTGATCGCCTACACCTCTGTCTATGGACATACCAGAGAGGCTGTTTATCTCCTTGCAGAGAAGCTCAAAGCCAAAGGCTGCCCAAGAGTTCTTGTCTATGACCTTGCAAGAGATGATATGTCACTGGCAATCAGTGATGCTTTCCGCTACTCCAAGCTGGTTCTTGCAACCACCACCTATAATGCAAGTGTTTATCCGTTCATGAATGACTTTATCACAAGACTGGTAGAGCACAATTTCCAGAACCGTACTGTGGCACTCGTCGAAAACGGATCCTGGGCACCTCTCGCAGCCAAGATCATGAAGGAAATGATGGCTCCGTGCAAAAAAATCAACTGGGTAAAAAACAATGTCCATATCTGGTCTGCAGTAAAAGAAGACAACCGTAAACAGATTGAGTCAATGTCTGATGAACTCTGCAAGGAATATATTGCAAAAAGCGATAATCTTGCAAACAAAAATGATATGTCTGCACTTTTCCGCATCGGCTACGGACTCTATGTCGTAACCTCCAACGACGGAAAACGCGATAACGGCCTGATCGTAAACACAGTTACTCAGCTGACCGATAACCCGTACCGTGTAGCTGTAAACATCAATAAAGCCAACTACTCTCATCATATCATCCAGCAGACGGGAATTATGAATGTAAACTGTCTGTCCGTGGACGCACCGTTCTCTGTCTTTGAACAGTTCGGCTTCCAGTCCGGCAGAAGCACAGATAAATTTGCAGGTCAGAAGGTCAACCGTTCCGGCAATGGACTGGTATTCCTGGATAAATATATCAACGCATTCATGTCTCTGAAGGTTGAGCAGTATGTGGATCTCGGCACTCATGGAATGTTCATCTGCAGTGTCACCGAAGCCCGCGTCATGAGTGACCAGGAGACCATGACCTACACCTACTACCAGAACAATGTAAAACCGAAGCCACAGACAGAAGGAAAGAAAGGCTTTGTATGCAAAGTCTGCGGATATATCTACGAAGGCGATGAGCTTCCGGAAGACTACATCTGCCCGCTGTGCAAACATGGTGCTGTGGATTTTGAACCGATACAGTAAAGATTATATATAAAACAGAGGAAGCTGTCCGATGGGCAGCTTCTTTACGTATGGTGAGTCAGGTTATAATGTATAGCAGTCATATCGGATTGCCTTGCCATTTAAGGTATAGGAAGGTTTTCTTCCTGCAAGGAATTCGCTCTTCAGCGGACGCTTTACAATAATCTTGTCCGGACCGGCCTTGATCGCTGCGTCAAAGAGATCTGTTTCCTCTGAGCAGGGCGGCTCCAGTTTCTGGATCAGCTGGAGTTTCTTGTTGATCAGGCTTGATTTCTGTCTTGCCGGAAACATCGGATCCAGATAGATCACATCTACCGGATCCAGAAGTCCGGACATACATTCTACACTGTCACCCTCGACCAGCTTCATCCTGGCGGCGATTTCCTTAAGTATCATATTTTTTTTCGCACGGCGTAGTGCATCCTTCAGAAGGATTGCGACCACCGGATTCTGTTCATATAATGTTACCTCATAGCCCTGTGCCGCCAGAAGGAAGGCATCCTCTCCCATTCCCGCTGTGGCATCAATCGCTTTGCGACCAATCTTCTCGGACTTTGCTGCCCGCACCAGCATTTCGTGCTGCAATCTACCATTTGTAACGCGGTGAGTCATATTTTCAAAATCTCCCTGATACGTCAGTCCGTACCCAGTCAGGGAAACCCCTTTGGAATCAAAAAGAACGGTGAGATTCTTGCCCGGCTTATCTACGATCTGGCTGGCTGTCCGCCTCGCAAATGACTCTGCCTGGTCTCGCTGTCCGCCTTTTTGTATACATACTTCAAATTTATTATTCATAGTTTTTTCGCTTCTCTTTTCTGAGTAGTTTCAAAATGTTTTACTTATCTTGGCCATCTCTGTTCCGGCGGCAGCAATTCTGAAAACTTCTGATGAGGTTCTGTCTGATACCAATAGGCCACACTCGAAAGGTCATCTTGTCTCTCAAACAATCCATTATGACTGACTCCTATCTGCTGAACAGTCACTTTGAGATTTTCCTCAAAAAACACCGGATCCGGAATATGCCATCTGTAAAATCCACGCATTGGCGGACAATCATCGTTATGATACTGGTTCCATACAAGAGAATCGTGTCTCGAATAAAAGGGATATCCCAAATATGGAGTACAATAATTCTGTTCTACGATTCTGCCGTTCTCATTTGCCGCAAAACTCCAGGATCCGCCAAAGTAATCCTCCATTCCCGTTCCGCATATTGTCGGATATTCTTCATCTCCATCTATATAGAACTTGACTTCACCTTCTCCCCACCAGTATCTTTGTAAAGTAGAAAGTCCCAGATAAGTACCTATATATTGACCTGTACCCTTTATGCCATCCAGAATAACATAGTCTTTACCAATCTCTGTAAGTGCCTGCCTTCTCCACTGAGCATGAAAATAGGAGGTATTTGCAGGAAGTGAAGCATACAAACAGTAATCAATCTGATAAAAAAATGCCGGTATGGGATTCTTATGCTGATTCTCAATTACAATACGGGCATGCTTATGAAAAGGCATCGCAAAATATGAATTAAGTCCACGTGAAGGTACAACAGCTATCACACTGGAATTTACGATACATTCCTGTCCAAAACCACAGCAGAAAAAATCTCCCAGTGGTGTTTCTACTGACGGATTTTCTTCATCATCCCAGTACATTCTCAGGACCAGATCTCTCAGTACAAAACAGTCTCCATCGGACGTCTTATTATCGACAGTAATCCATATATGACGAATTACTCCCGGTCCATCTATGTCGGCCAGAATTTCTTTCTCTCCTGGCTGAATATTTGTCAGACAGGGACTTCCTTTTCTGGAAGGTCCCAGCGGACTGCTTTCCATTCCTCCCCTGCCTTTTTCTCCTGTCCTGTTCTCAGCATTAATTGCTCTGCTTTTTCCACGGGTCAAATATGGCATCATTGAAATATCTCCTGGAAATATCATTTTGTATCCTCCTGTTTTTGTATTTTTCTTCGGAAATATGATAGACAATGGTTTCCTTTTATATCCGAAGCATAATTTTGGCTGTAAAGATTCCATTTTTATAAGTAAAACTGTCTGCGCCGCCATTTTTTTCGGCAATGTGGCGTACAGACTGGATTCCAATCCCGTTTCCGGCACGCTTTGAAGACTGGAAGATCTCATTTTTCTGCCGAATTTTCTCATCGAAGGTATTTTCTACCTGGATCAAAAGAAGATGGGTATGATGCAGATACATTTCCACCGTAATCTTTCTCCTGGAACGCTCTGTCTTCAGACTGGCCTCCACTGCATTTTCCAGAAGATTTGAAAGTACCAGACATACATCCATCTCATCTGCTGGCAGCTGCTTCGGAAGATCGATTTTGGCAAGAAACGGAACCCCCTCCTGTTTTGCATGAGCTGAATAATATCCAAGAACACTGTCCACCGCCTGATTATCACAGAAGTGAAGATCAAAGCCTGGCATTTTGCTGTCTGCACTGGAAAGATATTCTTTGATTTTTTCCAGATCGCCATTTTCTGCCAGTGATGCTAATTGAAGCCAGTGATGACGGATGTCATGGCGAATCTGCCTTGTCTCCTCAATGGCTGCACAGAGATTATCGTATCTTGCACGCTGCAAAGAAAGGAAATGATTTTCCAGCTGAAGCTTTGCATTTTTATTCAGGCTGATCGCCATCATAAGAAACATCGCATAAAAAAAGGTCAGAATTATCAGAAGCACAAGACTTACTACAATATAAATCTGCAGAATCCGGCCTGTGTATAAAGTACTCTGATATTTCGGAGCTATAAACAGATTCAGGCCAATAAAGATCAATGGCAGGATCCAGAATATATACCAGGTCTGGGCAAAATTTTCATCTGCTATCAAAATCCTCACCATATGCGTGGCAGGATACCATGCTGCCAAAACAAAGACCAGACAGACCACATTATAAAAAGCACCAGCCCCTGCGCAAAACCATAACTGTTTTTCTGCAATATTTGGTTCAAAAATCATAATAGCGTTTACTGCACGGGACAGACTGTTCACACACGCAAAAACGGCACAGACTGCCAGAAAGATACTGCTGGATTTCCAGATGGAAATCTGAAGGGTTTTGTGGTAGATCAGCATAAGAAGCATCAATACAGGAACCAACAGTAATTTGACAGGAAGCTGAAGCATATAACAGATTATGCCGCCTGACAGGCTGAGTGTCAAAAGCAGCGGGGTAAGCCACAAAGCAAGTTTGACGGGAGCCTGCTTCAGACATTCTTTTACGGGCAGATAGGCAAGAAGCATGCCGGGGATGATAACAGTAAGTTCTAATATCGGACGAATCATTTCCATCATTTTTATTTTCCTCTCTGAAACAGAAATTCCATAAAAACCTGTCGGGCATTTTTGATCAGCTTACGGCTGACCGAAATATTGCTGTTATCATCCATAAGAAACATGGTTCCATCAAAATCAACCGCATGTTCCAGGTTGATCACAACTCCTCTGCTGCACAGATAAAAACGGGTATCCATTTTCAGTGAGGCCGTAAACATCTCAAAAGACTGACGGGTGACCAGTTCCTTCCCACCAGTAGTATGTATATAGATCATATGTGAAAAATGTTCCGCATAAATAATATTCTTGAAAGGAATCTGGATGTTACTTCCATTTACCTTTACATCGATGTACTTTCCGGAATCTGGAATTCTGGCAAGTATCTCATCCATCAGGGTGGAAATTTCCCTCTCATTATACGGCTTTACAAGATAATGCAGTGCCCGTACCCTAAATCCTTCCAGTGCATGGTCTGTGGATGTGGTGGTAAAGATCAGAAGACAGTCCGCATCGGTCTTTCGAAGTTCTTTTGCAATCTCAATTCCATTTGCTCCGCCCATATAAATATCCAGAAACAACACTGTGAAAGGACGTTCTTTTGCAGCCAGAAGAAATTCTTCTCCGGATTCAAATTCAACAATATCTGCCGAAACATTTCTTCTGGAGAGCTGACTGTACAGCCATCCGTGCAATAATGTCCGCTCTTCTTTTATATCATCAACGACAGCAATTCTCATAATTACGCTTCCTCAACAAAATTCTTTATAATACTATGTTACAGACAGTATATCACAAATTGTACTCTCAGACCATGAGACTATTTTTACAATTCGTGTTATTTCCGTGCGTTCCGTGACAGAAGTATTGAAATAACCTCCACATTTCATATAATGAAGGCAACTTAACTATTCAGAAGGTCATATTTCAAAAGGAATCCGGTCGAACGCATATGGAAACTATAGTGAAAGGAGGAGGTTTGTGTATCGTATTGGGGTATTAACAGATAAGAAAAAGAATGGGGAAACTTACGCAAAAATGATCTCAGATTACTGCATCACGCAAAAGCTTTTTCCATTACTTGAAACTTATCAGAATCAGGAAGTTTTTTTTAAAGAGATACAGAGCAATGTGCCAGATATTGTACTTCTTGTATTACCCGGGGTGGATGGGCTCAATGCAGCAGAACATCTTCATTCTTTATTTCCCGAATGCGGAATCATATGGTGCAGTGATCTGGATTTTTCACTTCATGCTTTCAGGCTTCGTGTGGAATATTTTTTTATGGAACCGGTGAATGAACTCAAAATCCAGGAGGGACTCAAAGCCTGGTTCAGATCCGAAAAACGATCTTTTAAATAATACAATTTCAGGAGGATATATAATGAAGAAAAGAACTTTAATTCTTGCCATGACCGCATTGATGATCACTATGACATCTGCCGGCAATTGCACTGCTGTATATGCTGAAGAGACAGCCGCTGCGACAGAAGATGCCGGATCAACAGAATTTCCGATAAAGCCACTGTCTGCCAAAGTGGTGGACGAGAATCCATATATGGCAGACAGTGATTCCAACATTCATCATGACTGCTATAATACCGATTCCACCGATGAGGTGCTTCCGGTTGGCATCTACTCAGAAATCAATGTTTCTTACGAGAAGACAAATCCTAATGCTTCGCCTGCAATCTTTTTTGACACCTATGGACATGCCGTAGTTCCCTTCCTTGGCGGACTTGCCATTCGTGATATAAATGCAGATGAAACCCAGACAGAAGGCTGCTTTTCACCAAAACAGCATGACGGCGGCGGTTATATGATACAGAGTTCTTATTCCTTTGTAGATGAAAGCAACCGTCTGGTATGTCCTACCAGCAACAATCACGTCCTTATGCTCAAGGCAACAGATGACGAAGGCAATGTTCTTCCTGAATTTGAAAAGGTGCTGGATATCGACATAAAAGCTGCTGCTGAAGAAAAGCTGGGAAAAACACTGGATCAGAATCTTCTTTCTGTTGTATTTGATTACGACGGAAATCTGTGGTTTGCAACAGGCGGCTTCCGTATTTATCCTGACAGAAAGCAGCAGGGTGCGATCGGTTACATTTCCAGATCAGCCATCGACTCTATCCTGAACGGAGAAGAAACAAACCTGTCAGATGCTGTCTTTGTATATGAACTGACTCCTGGTGAAGGTGCAGAGAATGGAATTTCCGCTTCCAAAGACGGTGCCGTGATCCTGACAAATACAAACTGCTATCTGTTCCAGGCAGACAACGGAATAAACAAAGTATGGGAAACACCTTATGAAAGTGTCGGGGCAAAAGAAAGCAAGGAGGGCGACTCCACTACCGGCGGCGGTCTGGCATGGGGAAGCGGCTGCTCACCGTCTCTGACAAAGGATCTTGTTATGTTTACAGATAACCAGAATCCGGTAAATCTGATCGCACTGGATATGAAAACCGGCGAAACGGTTGCAGCTACACCGGTCATTGATGAACTTCCGGAAGATGTACAGGTATCTGTCGAAAACTCAGCGATCGTATATGATGACGGAGCAGGAACCGTAAGCACTATCGTATGCAACTGGTTTGGTGCCGGAAGTGCCAGCCTTGGAGAAGAAGACAGCGACTCTTCCATCCAGAGTTACGAAAATATTTATGATGTAAACTGGCTGAGACAGGGAAATAAAATGATCGCCCCGGGTATAGAGCGCGTAGATACTGTAAAGACAGATAACGGATATGAAATGAAGAGTATCTGGTGCAGAAGCGATCTGTCTGACACTTCTATGCTGAAGCTCTCTACTGCAACCGGATATATTTACGGTTACGTCCAGGATATGGAAACAGGCATGTGGCAGTATATTATGCTTGACTTTGAGACAGGCGAAACGGTATTTACCATGGATATCTCCAATAAACCTGGATATAACAATATGGCGATCGGTATGTATGCCGGAAACAGCGGAAATGCCCTCTACTGCCCGACCGGATATCTTGAACTTCTGAGATTACAGGACCGCTTTGTATATCTTCCTGAGATGCCTTACCGTAAAGTAGATCTGGACAAAGCAAATCGAAATATCTTAAGTCAGGAAAAATTTGAGACTGATGGCGGACAGGGAAATGTGTCTGGATGGCTGAATACTGTCACAGTTGAAAACGTTCATCCGAATACAACTGTCGCCCTGCGCATGAAGGGAATTTCCGGAGAAACCGCCGGATTTAAGCTTTATGCCTACGAAGCAGATGGTTCCCTGAAAGAAGTTCCTGCAGAACTGTGGCATATCCAGACAGAAGACGGCGAAACACCGGATACCTTGTCTGATAATATATTATATGAGGTGCACTTCACTGTACAGGATAATGAGGAGTTTGACCTCAGCGAGAACGAAAAAGAGATTAAAATCTCCGCAGTTCTCGGAATCTGAGATACACAGATCAAACGAACATAAGGATGCGTGGCCATTCCCTCAGAAACTGTCCGTATTATCCGCTCTGACGCAGGATCACACGTTTTGCCGGATACAGGGCTTTGTCCGTCCATTCTGCTTTTTTGCAGTTCAGCGAAAAGATATCTCCATCCGGATAAACTTTTCTGATCTGTTCCTTTCCATTATCTGAAGTAAAAAGTGCCGTGATCTCTTTTTTGCCTTCCGTGATCCTGACACTGTAATCGATCAGTTCCGGAATCTGAAACAGCACTTCATCCATCTCCAGGATACTCTCTGATGGACTGATCCGCTTCACAAAATCCAGACGCTTTACTTCACTTCCGCAGCTGCACTTTCCCGGAATGATACGCGTACAGTCTCCGGTCCGATATCGGATCAGAGGCTGTGCCTCCATTCCAATGGTTGTGATCACCAGTTCTCCCCATTCACCGTCAGGCAGCACATTTCCATCCTCATCTATGATCTCTGTGATACAGTGGTTTTCCCGCATATGCATACCATTATGAGCAGTACAGCAGATGGCTCCGCCAAGCCCCATCTCCCGGGATCCATAGTGAGGCCAGAGTCGTGTTTCCAGAATTTCTTCTATTGCATTCATTACGCTGTCCGGACAGGTATCTCCTGATACCAGTGCTCTCTTTATGCTTCCCTTTCCACACATTCTGAGCATGGCAAGTAATGCCGATGGCATACCGACATAAGTATCTGGTTTTTCCCTCTCCAGGATTGTTTTTAATTCACCATAAGTTCTTCCGATTCCGGTTAACAGAGGTCTGGCTCCTATACGCCTGATGGCCTCCGCGATCAGTTCTCCCAGTCCGAAAGGACCGGAAAACGGCATGACAACCATCGTTATGCTTCCCGGATAAATAAATTCACCGAGTCCTGCCATAAAAAGCTCTATCGTGTGTTCACAGTCTCTTTCCGTATAAAATACACGTTTTCCGGCTCCCGTTGTTCCACTTGTCTGTTCTGAGATGACTTTCTGGACTTCTCCCTGGGAACACAAAAGCATTCTTCCGCCATCCCTTACCAGATCAGTTCCTGTTGTAAACGGAAGAGTTCTCAAATCGTCAAGGCTTTCCAGGCTTGCTGGCAGATTCCTGTAAAAACCCTCCCGCTCTTTTTCTCTTTTCAAAACAGCGTTCAGTTTCTCAAGCTGTATTTTATTTATTATTTCGCGTGTAAGCTCTGTAACACCTTCCTGCTTACAGATCATCGCATCTATATTTGATCGTTTCACTTTCTGTATAGATATTTTCCTTTCGAATCAGTCAGATTGTAGGCACAAAATGGCACCATTCCATATTCAGAATCCACCTCGCAGATATAGCATCGTTTCAGGCGGTCAAGATCCAGGTTCCAGGCATCCTGAAAGATCATCCCGGATACAGCAAAAGTCTCATTATGGATCCGGAGCAAAAACTCATCCAGTGCATCCGTCTGTGTCATTTCTTCTTCCTCATAGGTCTTTGTGCTGTAGCTCCACTGACTTTCCACATGTTGTCTGGAATCATCGCTGGTGGTACAACAGCACCCTTTTCCGGATTTCTTCTCAAGAAGCTTCAGTTCCCGCTCACCTTTTCTCAGATAACTTGCATGGAAGGAACAGTATGGATTCTCTGCTCCGCCTCCGGCGAAATCCTCCACTTTCATAAGTCCGTCTGTCTGTTCTTCGATCAGCCTCAGCATCCTTGGTATGGTGATCGGATCTTGCGGACGTTTCTGCGAACATCTGCCAAAATAACTGATCGGCTGGAAGTGTACCCCACGCACAAACGGCATATGCTCCAGAGCAAAATTCAGAATATCCCCTGCCTGCATATCATTTACTCCGGGTGCAATGACCGGCACCAGAGCAATTCCAAGTTCTGCCTCTGAGCAGTTTCGGATCGCTTTCTTCTTAAGTTCCAGCATAGGACGTCCTCGCAGGATCTGATAAACTTCATCGGTCACACCGTCAAACTGAAGAAAAACGGTATTCAGTCCTGCTTTTTTCAGTTTCTTCGCATATCCCTCTTCTTCTGCCAGGCGGATTCCATTCGTATTCAACTGAAAAAATGTAAATCCCTTCGCTCTTCCCATCTGTATGATCTCAGGGAGGTCATCCCTCATGGTCGGCTCTCCCCCTGAGAGCTGTATATTAAACGGTCCGCCGTGTGCCATCAGAAAATCATATTGTTTTTCTATTTCACTGATCGGAAGATCAGCATTTTCCTCATCTTCGCCTGCTGAGGCAAAGCATACCGGACAGTGCATATTGCAGCGTTTTGTGATTTCCACAACCATACAGCAGCCCTTTCGTTCGTGTTCCTCACAGAGTCCGCAGTTATTCGGACAGGCTTTTTCTTTCCTTTTGGGATTTACAGGAGACTCTGCGGACAGATTTTCTCTCCCCCAGGCGAGATAGTCTGCTGCATTCCCTTCCCAGATCAGAGTCTGAAACTTTCCGTGAATGTCACATTCCTTTACCAGATAAATTCCATCTTTGCCGATACATTTCCTGGCTTGAATCACCTTCATACACTCCGGACAGACGCTCTTTGTCTTGCTAATTGTAATCAAAGTTCCAGTATCCCCCGTTCTGTCAGTATTTCCATGACTTTTGTATAAGTATCTGCGATAAGTGCAGGACATCTCTCCATGATCACACCCCAATCCAGATGAGTGATATCTTTACAGTAAAAAGCTCCGAATTCTTTCTCTGTTTTCTCATGGAACCACTGGTATAATTCCTGTACAGCCGGTTTCATCTGCTCATCTTCTTTCTCCTCCGGAGCCAGATTGCCGAGGAAATATCCGATCGCACAGGCTCCTCCGGTCAGACATCCGCAGGTATCTCCGCAGTAACCAATCCCTCCTCCGAGACCTCCCAGAGCCTTTACAAGCCGCGGGTTTTCCTCACCTATGGTTTCCAAAGTCATGATCATGATCATCTGTGAACAATGATATCCCATCGTACCAAGTTCTGTTATTTTTTCATAAATGTCCATATGCTACTCCTTTCTTCCAATCACCATAGTATAGCCTATTTTTTTTCCTTTATATTCCTTCTGCAGAAGCTTATAATCCTCACAGCAGAATGAATCCCTCCAGAGTGCTTCCAGATAATACTCTCTCCAGAGTGCTGTCTGGTCTTCCTTCTGTAGAATGGTAAAACCTGTACGTTCCATAATTTCCACAAGATTCCCCGGATCAAGGTCTGACAACAGAAGATAGCCGCCCTTTTTTAATACCCGCCAGCATTCTGAGATGGCTTTTGCCTGATCTCTGCTGATAAAAAATGCACACTGGCTGATACAAAGATCCACGCTGTCCGATGCATACTTAAGATTCAGAAAATCTCCTCTCTGTACGTCACTGCTCCGGGGAAAAAGATCTACACCGCATGCGTTCAGACCAAATGATCTCAGAAGCCGTACTGTCTCTCCTTCTCCTGCTCCAAGGTCAAGCGCTTTCATTCCTTTTTTCAGTTCGATATGTTCCAGAAGATGAAGTGTCTGTTCCTCACCTCCCGGATGTCTGTTCATTTATTTATCCTCCAGCGCACGTTCCACTGCCAGAACTTTTCCCAGTGCCAGTTCCTCCGGAACATAGACAAAACCACATTTCGGGCAGACCGGCATCTCAACCGGAAAACCGTTTTCCAGATACATGAATTTTGCTTTTCCCTTCACCAGTGGAACCTTGCATTTGTTGCAGGTCAGCTTTCCCTCCGGATCAATCGTATAATATGTTCTCTCCACTGCCATTACTGTCCCACCCTCTTCATAATATTCATCCGGTGACTGTATGCTCTGTGTACCAGATATCCTTCTTCTGTTTCTACGAAACGTACCCAGAATGTCACGTTTCCAAGTCTGCTTCTTGTCACCAGTTCTTTCGTTTCTTCATCAAACACTGCTTCCTGGCTTTCTCTGTAATCTGCCAGCACATGCTCTACATCGCTTTTCAGGATCATGCGCTCATCCATCATTCGGATCGCATCTTCTGTATAGGCAACAGTATAATCTTTTTTCTCCATCATCAGTTCCTCATTCCAGATATTTTTCAGAAGTTTTTCTTTCAGCACAAGCCTGTTGTATCGTTTCTCGCTGATATCCGGCATATTACAGGCATTATCTCCATACAGAAGTTCCAGGATATGCCTGGATTCCCTGCCTTCTCTTGCAAACCGATCCCTGCAGGCCATGCAGTAGGTTATATATGGGGCATCTGAACGTTCGAGACACTTTTCGGTCATTTTGGCTGCCATCTCTTTATTTGCATATGCCGTCAGTCCACCATAGCCGCAGCACGGGGACAGATCTCTGGAATATTCCGTATCTTCGACAGTACATCCCATGGCGGTGAGAAGTTCCCGAATCGTATCCTGTGTCCGTGCATCTCCTCTTGCACCGCAGGCATCATGTATTGCAACCGGCATCTCAAGACCTCTGGCTTTCCCGGGAAGTCCAATCTCTTTTAAAATTTCCCAGATTCCTCTAACCTCTGCACCCGTATTCTCCTTTAACTGTTTCATACAACTCGGACAGCCTGCGATAATTACCGGATCCCCCAGTTTTGCAAGCTCCTGTTTCAGCTGTTCGTTTACTTTTTCTGTCATCTCATAACGGCCTGCCCATTCACTGATTGCACCACAGCATCCCAGGATCAGCCCTACACCGCCTTCTACTCTCGCACATAGATCTTCATACGCATCCATGACAACATCCGGTGCGATTGCTCCGGCCTGACAGCCGGGGAAAAATACATATCTGCAGGTTTCATATCCAGGCTGTGGTTTACATAAGAAAGCATCCGAATTTGAAAACAGCATATCCATTAGTGCAAATTCATGAGGTGCCAGCGGCATCTTGTCCGTAGATACCATATTTTCTCTTGCAGATTTACACACCTGACTCATATCAAATCCATTCGGACATGTCACTGTACACTGTCCGCAGAGAGAACAGGAATTCATCGGCTTGTTCATCTGGTGATCCCCCATGATGATCTGGGTATTATTATAAATCTCCCGGGCCAGAAGCCCCGGATGCTTTTTGTACTCACTTAAATAGACACAGCTTTTCATGCACTCATCACAGTGACACTGAATACATCTCTTTGCTTCTTCAACAGCCTCTTCTTTCGAATAGCCATCTGCACCACAGGGAATCCTTTCTGAGCCTCTGATGCCTTCTGTGTTTGTATAAAGTTTCGTGGGCACTGCCCCCTCACTGCCTCTGTTGCTGTGCGGAGACAGATTCTGTACGAGAAGATCCACGGTCAGGGCTGCTCTCTTTGCAGCAAAAGCGGCATCCATCACTGACTGCGTCGGTCCGCTTACGATTCCCGCCTGTTCTCTCAGCATGATCTCTGTATCTGCTGCTTCCTCCGGGGCAAGCTTCTGTGCAATCTCTTCTGATGCACAGATGACATCTGCCTGTTCCATTTTTTCTCTGATAAATACAGAATCAAGACTGCAGCCGAATTCAAAGGAAAGATCCATGGATTTCAGGCGTTTCGCCTCGTTCTTACGGTCCGCCTCTGAGAGATGTGCCGCTGCCGCCGCAATATATCCCTCGTAATCTTCTTCCTGACAGTAAACGGTCGCAGGATACATTTTCCTTTCCAGTTCTCCTGCAAGAAACAGGGGGAATAATCCTGAACCAAAGATCGCTGCCTTTTTCTTCTTCCGCATGCGGAACACGCTGCTTCGTCTGCCTGGTTCCCCATACCGGACGATTGCACGCTCTATTTCACGTATGGAAACTCCATCCCCCAGCTCACACAGCTTGCATTCAGCTTCACAGGGTGCAGTGCAGCCATCACAGAGGATCATCGGAAAAGGTGTGATCTTCTCATAGATCGCCAGTGCTTTCTTGAAATTTCCTTTTGCAGCATAAAACAGCATCTCTTTTGTGTCTACCTTGAAAGGACAGGCTGCAACACAGTACGCCGGCTGTTCATGGACGCAGAGGCTGATCATATGATCCATCTCTTCCTTTGACATTCGATTTACATGATAAACATGAGTGGAACCTCTCTCCTGTATGTATGTCATAACCTGCTCCTTTCGTCTCAAAAGGGGAGACAGTATACCGTCTCCCCTCATTATAGCACATGATAAAATTACACCGAAATTTATTTTTCAAGTTCCTTCAATGCGGCAAGAACTCTTTCAGGGCGAGCTGGAACACGGGTAATACGTGCACCTGTTGCGTTGTAGATCGCATTCAGAATTGCAGGATGAGGAGCATCCAGTGGAGCCTCACCACAGCCGGCAGCTCCGTAAGGGCCGCTTGGACGATAGGTTTCATTGAAATGAAGTTCAATATCATCCGGGGCATCCTTCGGATACGGGATACCACAGTTCTTCAGAGTAGTATCATGGTTCAGATCCTCGAAGTCTTCTGTAAGAGCAAGGCCGACACCCTGTACAAGACCACCGTAGAAGTTACCCTCTACAAGAAGTCTGTTCATAATCGTACCTACGTCAGCCACACAGGTGAACTTCTCAACTGTAACCTTACCTGTCTCTGTATTGACAGCAACTTCCGGAAGGAAGATAGTGTACATATAAGTTGCAAATGGATCTCCCTGAGCGGTATCCTGATCGATCGGATGATCTGCACAGAAGGTAGTTACCCAGTTGCCTTCATATTTGGTTTCAAGTCCTTCAGCTACCATCTCATCGTATGTACGGAAGGTTCCGTCTTCTTTCTTCATCGCTGCAACAAGATTCTCTGCTGCCAGACGGCATGCGTTGCCTGACATAACCTGTGAACGGGATCCGCCTGCAGGACCTGCATTCGGACAGGTCTTGGTATCGTTCATAACAAGCTTGATCTGTTCCGGTCTGATTCCGGCCTGGCGAAGTGTTTCATGAGAGGATACAAGAACGCCCATGTCGGCACCCTGTCCGTGATCTTCCCATGCAGCATACATTGTAACTGTTCCATCCGGATTCAGTTCTGCAAATGCATTGGATGTATCCACACCATCAAGACCACAGCCATATACACCAAGAGATACACCGATACCATATTTGATCTTGCCATCAGAAGCCTCATTCTTCTCAGCAACACGTTTCTTGGCTGCTTCATACAGCGGACGCGCTGTCTTGAACAGATCTTCCTCGCAGTATACTTCCGGCGGATAACCGGTCGGGATCGTAGTTCCTTCTGATTCCTTATAACAGTTCATCTCACGCATATCAAACGGATCGATTCCCATCTTGGCTGCCAGCACATCGATTGCGATCTCAGATCCCATGTAAGACTGCGGAGAGCCGTAAGCACGGAAAGCAGATCCCCATGCATGGTTTGTAAATACTGTTGTCGATTTATTGCGGATAGAATTGATTCCATAACCGGCACCGGTGAACTGAGAAAGTCTCATTGTGAGCAGATCTCCAAATTCTGAGTATGGACCATGATCCACATAGTTATTTCCCCAGAGTGCAAGAAGTTTACCATTTTCGTCTGCTGCAAGTTTGATATTCATAAATGCAGGAGATCTCTTTCCTGTATAGGTAATGTTCTGGAACTGATTGAATACCAGCGATACCGGACGCTCAAGAATCTTGACAGCTGCACCGATCAGAGCTTCATTTGTCGGAGAGAACTTGTAGCCAAAGGTTCCTCCGGCATGGTTCTGAACAAGTCTCAGGTTCTCCAGCGGAACACCGATACCATCAGCGATCATCGGCATATGGAGATGGATACCGATGGATTTGGAATGAACAGTTATCATGCCGTCTTCATCAATGTAGCCATAACCACAGTCCGGCTCAAGGTGGAGATGTGGCTGGCGTGAACAGTAGGATTCGATCTCAACCTGCTGTGAATCCGGAATGCTGTCCCAGTCAAAATCAGGAC
>OLPC01000564.1_pt1 | contig 36541 bp, 28 predicted proteins | sample 1672341 | NCBI WGS metagenome assembly OLPC01 (sample SAMEA3136673, study PRJEB25190) | human gut metagenome | reverse complement strand
GGTTGAACAGCACGTTGCCCCAGTAGTTGCTCACGCCGCGCTCCCAGCTCGCATAGTCCGAGAACCCCTTCAGGCTCAGCTCAAGCTTACGCAACATGCCGTCGTTATCCCAATCCAAAAAGTACCAGGTATTTGAGTTGAGCGGGCTGTACAGATAGCAGTTACGGTTCTGCGTATCGCAGTTGCCCGTCAGGATCTGAAACGCCAGCCAATAGACCAGATTCTCGGTATCAAAGTAGGTGTCGAGCACGTCATCGATCTTTTGCGATTCGTCGTTGAGCGCATCGAGCATCTCGATGAGCTTGGTGTGGTCCGAGTCGCCCTTAATCTCGAGCATGCCCTCGAAGTTGGCCTGGTTGTAGTCGGGATCGTCGGCAAGCTTAATGGTGTCCTCGTAGCGATAGAAATCAAAGCTGTTCACCTTGTACAGATGCCCGTTCTTATCCAAGCCGTGCGCCTTAAGCGCCGTTTTGTTGAGCTGCTCCACCTGCGTAAACAAGCCGTAGTCCTCAAAGGTATCGTTGGACTTTTCGGTCTGGTCGCACACCCACAGATGCACAAACTGCGTGCGCAAGCCCATCATCTGGGGAATCCCACGGATAAGGTCGTAGGCCATCTTGTTGCGAAAACGCATACCCTCGCCCATGTGCTTGTTAAGCGCAATCGCGCGTTGGTGGCGCCAGGTACCCTTGCCCTTTTTGAGCTCCACCTTGTAATTCTTTTGCGAGTTCATGCTCGACGTCTGGCCGCGCACCTGCACGGTAGCATTGGGCGCTTCCTCGCCATAGCCAACCTCGCCGGCCACCGGTCCGTCTTCGTCGCCCGTCTGCAGCAGGCCCATAACCTGATAGCGCGCCACGCCCATGTCGGCGTAGTCATACACCGAGTACGTATTGATCTCGGCCCAGCTATGATCAGTGTTCTCGGAGCTGTTACCGCGTGAGACCGTCAGGTACATGGTCACAATGCCCGAGTCATCATAGACCTCGTAGAGCTCGTCCTTGTCGCGGAGGTGCTTGGTACCGTCCGAGGACTCGGCCTTTTTAATCTTGTCCTGCTTTTTGACCTTTTTGGTCGAGGAGTCTTCCTGCACCGAGCAGCCCGAAAGCAACAGCGCACCGGCAGCCGCCTCAATCAGGCGACGGCGAGACATCATCCTATCGGTCATCAGAACCTCCCCAATGGTTGCGATACACACGGACCACCGTACGCTCAAACCAACCATGCGGCTCACCCTTATGGCGGCCTTCCTCATAGCGCTGCTCGGCACGGTCGAGCAAGCGGCCCAGTTGTGTAAAGCGACCCGTCTTGTCGGTCGCCACCATGGGCTGTTGACTCAGGATACGATACGGCAAGTTGGCGGTATAGGTATCGAGCCGGAGCAGCGCCACGATAAAAAACACCGCCGCACCCAACAAAAAGCCAAAGCCGTAAAACTGCTGCGGTAAAAGCAACGACACAGCGGTTGCCAGCCCTGCCACACCGGCAAACAGGCCCGAGGCCAGCACGGCTCCCTTGTAGTCGGTAAAGTACAGCAAGATGAGCATCACCGTATTGCCCACGGCATACAGACCATAGCCCACGCATAGCGTGCGAAAATACCCGTGCATAAGGCTGTTAAAGCCCAGCGGCAGGGCCGAGAGCACCGTGGTCTCGAGCGAGATGACCGCCGCGGTCACAAACAGCTGCTTGAGCGCGCAAAACCACAGCTCCCGGTTGAGCGTGGCGAGCATTTCCTCCTCGGCAACCACAATATCGCCCACTACGCCGCCGTCGTTAAACAGGCTGTAGTAGTCGCGGTAGCGCGGATAGAAGTTGACCTCGACCGAGACCACAAAGTTGACGGTCGTGACCAGTATCGTCAAAAACGCGATGAGCGCAGGCACATCGTGGTAGGGCGCACCATAAAACAAGCCCTTGACCTGCACGCCAATGGGACCGGTCCAAATAATCACCAGGTGCGCAAAGAGCCCCAGGTTGGTAAACAGGCCCGTGAGCGCCAGCGGCATAAACTGATCGAGCCACTGCAAAAAGAGCCAGGGGCTGCGGTCGCTCTGAGGAAAATACCGGTACAGCAGCACCACATCCCAGGCGAGCATGACGCCGTAGCCCAGGGCGATTGACGCCAACAGGCCCTCGACCGGCGGCAGCCCCAGCGCGAGCGTGGCCAGGGCGCACACGCACGCCACGCCAATGGCGGCCGCAAAGCTGCACAGGATACCGCGGTAATCCTTGATGGCCGTGAGATAGCTCATGCCGTTCCAGTTGACGATCATAATGTTGAACAGCCACAGGCACAGCAGCCCCTGCAGCAGCGTGGCGCCCGAGAACAGCAAAAATACGCCGTAGAGCACCGTGCCAGCAACCAGCATGATGGCGTTGGAGCCCCAAAACGAGGGCAAGACCTCCTCTTCGCGCTCGGCAAAGAGCATGTCGGCCAAAAAGCGGGTGACAGGCATGGAGAAAAAGCTCGTGAGCGTAAGCGACGCCAGCAGCGTATAGGTCACCATGCACACCAGCAAATCCTGGTTGGCACGGCCCACACCCCACAGACCGCACAGCACCAAAATACCCACCTGGAGCAGCACGCCCAGCAGCATGGGGCCCGTGCACACAATGCCGGCGTAGCCATAGGCGCGCATCGTGGCAAACAGACCCTTGCGCCTAAACAGGCGCTTGAGCTCAAAACCGATTCCGGCCACTGGCTACTCCCCCTCTCTGGGCAGGTCAAACGCACGCGCCGTCTCGTCGTACAGCGCGCGATAGTTGGCGAGCATCTGCTCGTGCAAAAAGTACGTGGCAACGCGACGCTGGCCGCGCTCCCCCATCTCAATGCGACGGGCGCGGCTTATGCACATGCGCTCCATGGCATCGGCCAAGCCCTTGCGATACATAGGCGGCGTCACATAACCTGCCACGCCAAAGTCGTCGCCCGGAGCGCCCTCGAGCAGCTCGCGGCAGCAGCCCACCTCGGTCGTCACGCAGGGACGACGCGCTGCAAGCGACTCCAGCACGCTAAGCGGCTGGCCCTCGGAGATGCTCGTCAAAATGGTAAAGTCGAGCTTTTCCATGTACTCGACCACGTTGACGCGGCCGGTAAAGATCAGATCGCGCACGCCCAGGGTATCGACGAGTGCATGGCACTCGGCGCCGTACTCCTCGTCGTCCACGCCGCCCATGATGTGCAGGCGCACCTTGGGCAGGCGCTCGTGCAGCTCAAAGAAGGCATAGATCATGGTCTTGACGTCCTTGATGGGCGCCAGGCGCACCACCGCGCCAATGTCCACCCAGCCGTCATCGGGCTTTAAGGGTATGTCCTTAAAGCGATCGAACTGGATGCCGTTGGGGATGACCAGGCATTTGTCCGCATCACAGCCCATATCGACCTGCGTCTTGCGGGCATTGTGAAACAGGCTCGTCACGCGAAAGGCGCGACGGTAGATCTCCTCCGAAAGCAGGTAGAAAAAGCGGATCCAGCGATCCTTAAACGACGGCACAACCCAGTCGGCGCGAATGATCTCTTCCTCGCGTTCGCGGGTATAGATGCCATGCTCGGTGAGCAGCACCGGCGCATGGTGAACGCTCGAACCCAGGCAGGCGAGCAGGCCGCCGTAGCCAGTCGAGATGGCGTGGTACACATCGGCCACCGGCACCTCGCTGCCCAGCAGGTAGAGCACAGGCAGCAGCATGGAGCGCATGGTATGGAATGCGTCGGCAAAGGGCGTGTAGGGGTACTCGGCCAGGCACACGTCGCGAAAGATATCCATAAAGGTGCGGCTCTGCAAAAACGAGAGCGGATGCACGCGACGGCGCTGGAAGATATCGAACAGCACGTCCCAATCCGGATTGGAGAGCGACACCAGGCGGCGCAACGCCTCGCGCTCGCGGTCGTTATAGTCTGCCTCTTCCTGCTCGCCAGAAAGGCGCAGAGCGTCGTCCAGGAACACCTCGTGCACCTCGACCACATTACCGGGCAGCTCGTAGACAAACTTGCCGCGGTCGGCAGCATGCGCGCCAATCACCCACAGCACAAACTCGTGCTCGGGCATGGCCTGGATATAGCCGTGCATCCAGGTGGACACGCCGCCGTGCACATAGGGGTAGCAACCCTCGAGCACCAAGCAGATTCTCATTTATCGCCACCCTCCTTGCGCGCAATGGTCACCGTCTTGTCCGTGGCTTTGACCAGGTACAGGTCGCCCGTCAGATGCGTAATCTCGCCACCCGTGACCGCACCCGGCTCGCCGTTGTTGGCGCGGAACATGAGCCACGCCTCATCGTGGAAATTACCCAGGTTGAGCGACCAGGCATCCGCGCTGGTATCCACACTCACCGTCACCGACGAAAAGCGCTGGATGGCACCCGAGCATTCCGAGCCGGTCTGGCGACGCAGATCGGGCGCAGACTTGCTAAGCCAGTCCAGGTAGTCGGTCAGGCCGCCCTTGTAGACCTCCCAGCCCTCTGTAGCGCCGCGATCGGGATCGAGCAGGTCGTCCGGGTGCATAAAGTGCGTGCTCACGTAGTGCATATTGAGCTCGGACACGGCAGCCAGGCGCATATAGGAATCGCCGACCATGCCGCCCGAGACAATACGCGGCTGCTCCACAATGCCATCGCTCGCCACGCCAAACTCCTGCACGTACGGAAGATCCGTGCCATCCTCAAAATACGTACTGGCAACGGTCTTAATGCGCGGAACATCGGTGCCGATAATCTTGCGCGCGCGGGCCGAAAGGATATTCGACGGCGGCACGTAGACGGAGCCGTGCGCGTTGGGCAGCACCTCGTCCTGAAAGGCGATAAGCTCGTTGAGCGATGCGACAAGCGTTTCCTTGTTCTTCCACGTCTTGTAGTCGTACAGCGTGCCATAGTCGGTGTCCCAGAGCGCCAGAGGCTGATGGTTGTAGCCGTGAAAGCCCAGCTCTCCGCCCATCTGCAGCAGCATGCCGCCAAAGTAGCGGAACTGCGTGGTATCGGCTTGGCGCGCGGGCTCGGTCTGGTTGACCGCGTCCTCGTAGTTTTCAATCATCACGCCGGTATAGCGAATGCCGTATTTTTGCGCGAGCTTTTGCAGATCGGGCCACCAGACCTTGGCATAAAAGTCGGCAATGGAAAGCCCGTAGTCGCGCTTGATGTAGGTGCCGTCGCCCGAGGGCACGGGGCTGGGAAAGTCGTCCAGATAGAAGACGGCGCTGTTGATGACGGGGTAGGCCGTGGCATCGCCCAGCAAGCTGATCGCCGCGGCGTAAAAACCGCGCATGACCTTGTCGTAGACACCGATATTGCACACCACGGTGCGTCCGCTACCGCAGTCATTGGACCAAATGAGCGGGACGCCCGCATCGCCGGTCTTAGCCCACTCACGCGCCGTCTCGCGCAGCGAAACCGAAAGCGACGAATCAAAGGGGTCCGAGAGCTCGTAGCGCTCTCCCCCGCCCAGCATAAAGTCCTCACTCGGCACAATGCTTTCGGCTTTTACATAGTCGTATCCGGCCGATTCAATGCCAAGCTTGGGGGCAATCACTTGCAGATAGTTCGAGTTGTCCGGCGGCATGGCGAGCATAAGCGAACCGCCGGCACTCACCCAACTCATAATGTCGGTCAGGTGCGTACCGAGCCTATCGAGCGACGGCATGAGCAAAATCACGCGATCAAAGGACGTCAGCGAGGGAATGGCATCCGCGCTATCCAGGGCAAGGTCCACGTCGCGGTGCGCGATCTTCATGTCGAGCAGGATCTGGTCAAACTGCTCCTTTACGTCCTCGACGCCGGCTTGATCGGAATCGGTAATGACCAGGCATCTGGGCTTTTGGCCAAATATCGCCGAGGAGGCCGGCACCGCATCGTTGGCAGCAAGCATCCCCAGCTTATGCTGGCCCGCACTGTACTGCACGCCGGCACGCTCCACCAGCAGCACGGCGGCCATGGCAATAAAGACCGCCCACACCACAAGCAGGCCCATCCAGCGAAAATGGCCCGCACGGTCGCGGATATGCTGCACCACGCTCATCGGGCCTCCTCTCCGTTGCGCCAAAACGCCAGCTCCTCGCGGTTGGCGGCGCTCAAGTACACATGCTGTTTGTCAATCGCATCGATCACACGGTGGACTTCGTCACCGTCGCGGCGCATCACCGCCAGGCGCAGGCAAAGCATCCAAACCTCCTGCTCCTCGGGCACGTCGAGCACCAGCTGGTCGGTCACGGCCTGCGCCTCGTCGATCTGGTCGATATCGGCCAGCGCCGCGGCATACCGAATACGCAGCTCAACGGAGTCCTCGCGCTCGCAGCGGCGCGCAAGCAAGCGCGCGTACTGTTGGCGCTGAATCTGAGCCACGCGTCCCTCGGCCAAGCCCGAGTCCAAGTATTCACCAAGAAAATCGCAGTATTCATTAAGATTATGCGCGCTCGGGTCGGTCTTAAAGGCGTGCTCCAGCTGCTGCAGTTTAAGGTCGGACTCCTTGGAGATCTGCGCCACCGCCGTCGCGGCATAGTGCGCCACCTCAACGTCGTCGTTCAGCTTAGCCGCCTGCAGCTGCGCCAAATACGCATCGGGCTCCTCGGTAAGCATGGAGAGCATTAGGCGGCGCCGGTCTGCCGGGTCGTTGACGATGAGCGCCTCCTCGAGAGGAATCACGCCTGCATCGGTTTCGCGGTCGTGCACCAAAATGCTGCGATGCAGCTCGTCGTTAATGCGCAGCGACTCTAGCGTGGCGTCCTTGAGGTCCGCGCCAAGCACGGCGCTGCGCGCGATAAGCAGCACCACCAGCAGCGGGCCCCACAACGGCACGAGTACCATCACGGCCAGCATATGCCCGCGCACCGGCAGCAGGCCCAACTTCATAAGCGTCCACAGCACCAGGCAAACCAGCGCATGAATCAGCAGCAAGACGGCAGCAACGACAAGCGAGATCAAGCGACATCCCCCTCGCCATTACCGGTGTCGGCAATGTGCTGCAGCAGCGCCACAATGTCCTCGCCGTCGACGGGCTCCACCGCAATCTGCTTCGCGCTCAGGCGCTCGCGGATAATGGGCAAATCGCACGCCTTTGCCTGGCGCATAAGCAGGTAAAGCACGTCACCATCGACCAAGCCCGCCGCATCGCTCTCGCGGATTGCCGACCCAATTGCACCCACCAGCTCGCCGACAGGCTCCATGCCCGGCACCACGCGCAGGAGCAAAAAGCTGCCCATCTTGCCATCTGCCAGCGCCTGCTCGGCCGCGAGCTCTTGGCCAAAGGCCGCCTGCTTGAGCACGCACGTGCCGTCAACGCAGCGTTTATCCTGCGTCACCGCCTCATAGTCAAAGGCACGCCCCAGCGCGCTTTCGACCAGGCCGCACAAGATACGGAACAGGTTTTGATAATAGAGGGTCATTTGGTTCTCGGCCGCGCAGCGCACAAAGATCAGCACGGCGGGTGCCCCGTCGCGCTCGATCGTGTATCCAAACATGGGCAGACCCGGCATCAACTCGCGATTCACCCACAGGTTCGAACGGCCCCCGCCGCCCAATAGGGGCGCAAGCTGATCAAGCGAGAGCGAGCGCGTGGCGTCTTCGGCAATCGCGGGGCTCGCCGCCACCAGACGTGCAAACGCCCCGCCCGAAACGTGGTAGATCGTCACCGAATCGTTTTCGAGAATCTCACCCATGAGCTCGCAGCACTTGCGGTAGATGTCACGCGGGTTGAGCACGTCGAGCTCTTGCGTCACGGCAAAGATCTTGCCGAAGCTATCATGGCGTCCCACAATCTGGCGCTTGTATATGCGCTTGTCCTCGGTGGCATCGTGGTAGAGCTGTATGAGGAACGTATTACGATTGCGCACGAGCTCGTTTCGGTCGCGCTCCACCTTAATGGCCTCGCTGTTGCGCAGCTGCACGTAGCCGCATACGGCACCCACCACAAAGTACGCGATAAACGGCAGCCAGTTGGACGGCTCGTAGAACAGGCCCTGGAAGGTATAGCCATACTGGGTAAAGTAGCTCACAGCCAAACCCACCGATGCCAGCAGCGCCGCAACCAGACCAAAGTCCAGGCCATACAACGTACCGATGAGCACGACGTAGAGCAGGCGATAATCGAGCACGTTGAGCTGGGCCGATTGCGAGAACAGGTGCTGCAGAACCTCGAACAGGGCCCAGGCGACGCCCGTCTCCAGGCATTTAATAGGCAGCGTATGCATCTGGATGCGGTCGATGGCGGCGCGCAAGGGGTTGACCTTCCCTGCGCGGCCAGCATCCCAGCGAGCCTGAATGGTCGAGAGGTCGCGCAGCAGATCGTAGCGCTGAAACCAGCCATAGCGAACGCGAACGATATCGCTGACGGGCAGGGCATAGCCGGCAGAATCGCCATAGGCAACTGAGAGCCCTGGGAACAGCGCCTTGAGGGCCTCGCCCACCTCACCTGAGGTGTGATGGAAAGTATCGGCAACGTCGAGCGTCTCAAAGGGGGCATCCCAGCTGTCAAAGATGCGGTGCATCAGCACCGCGAGTTCCTCGGCACACAGCAGCGGAAACGCCGCATCCTCCGAGCCCTGCAAAGCGACCGATCCGGTTAAGCACGCGTCGAACAGCGGCACCAAAAACGGATCATCCAGCGCGGAAGAGGCAGTATACAGGAAAGGCGCGCGCAGAATCTTTGCCTGAACGCCTTCGTGCGCAGCGTAATGGCGGCACAGGTCATTGGCCGCGCGGGCAATAATCCCCTTGCCCGTTCGCCCCGCGGCATCGGAGGCACCCTCGGCACCCGCGGGCCCCGCTACATACAGCAGCTGGACCCGGCGACCCATGCACGCACGAAAGACCGAGCGCAGCAGCTCGATATCGCCCATGATATCGGTATGCGGGGTAAGGAAATTAGACAGGTAGACCACACGGTCGAACTCGTAGGCCTGCTCCAAGTGCTGGAGGAGCTCATTCCACGAGGCATGAGGCGACGACTCATCGCGGCGCGATTCCGCGGCCGCGACGACCTTAACGTGGTCCCCGGGGAACGCCTTGGCACAAAAGTCATCGTCAACATATGCGGTGTTGCCAACAACCAGCACTTCCATGGCGCACTCCTCCCCTTAATTCCACATTTGTCATAGTCAAACATGCGTATTGTACGCTGTCAACGCGAGCTGGAACGCCTTTAAGACTGTTTTAAGAACATTTTCAGAGGATGTGGGAGTGACAACTCATTCGGCTTAGATTCATCGAGGAAATGCTATTCGCCCTGAAAAGGTACGTCGCAATCTGCTGACAGCTCTGCAGGGAGAATGGCAGGCAATGTAAGTGCTCCCATGGGTGAAAGTCCAGTAACAACCATCAGATAGCTTTTTGCGTGGGCATATGCCATCGAAATGGCATTTGAAAGAAGATAGTGACGTGCCTCGTCATCGGAGGAACTCTTTGGTATTTGCGCTGAAACCGAGATGGATACCGTAACGCCAGCATGCATCTTCTCACGTGCATCACCATCTCTGTCAACGAGACTGCCAGATACGCACATCTTTAAACTTGCATGCGCACCGTTGTCGTTTTTCCAAAGGTGAACATCCTGATAGCTGACGTCAACTTTTAATTCCATGTTATCTGAGGGCGAATCCTCGATATGGAAATCGGAGTCGACAACAAACAAATGAACGACTTGAATCGGAGCGATAAAATCCCTGCTCATGCTGCCAAACCTCCGGTAATCATCTCGAACTTTGCACGCCCAGACGGACGCTCACTACTGAAGGACGACCATTGCTCTCGCACGGAATCATTGGATGAAAGAAACGGCAGCTCTTTGGAATAGCTGACGATAACCTGCGGAATGATCTTAATGCCCAGAGCAAGTTCGAACTTTGCAATCGTCTTAAGCGTCATATTGGGTTGAGAATTCAAGAGCTTAGAAAGCGACTGAAGGCTTATGCCCATACGATTTGCCAGCTCACTTTTGCTCAATCCCAAATGTTTCATTTCGCGATGAACAATAAACTCGATATCTAGCGCATGTTCATAAGCGCGTGTTTCGCTACTTTCTGTCTCGGCGTAAAAATCAGATAAATCTACTTTATTCATTGTGTTCTCCGTTTCGAAAGCCAAGTATAAAAGTCAACGCTCAGATTCCAGAAGCTGACGCGCTATTACGGCTAATCGCTTGGACCGCTCGATTTCTTTACTGATATTTCCTGATCCCTGATGTCCTTTAAACCAAAACAATAGAACAATTTTGTCTACGCCCTGACATATGGCATAAATCATCTCTCGATTTACCCCGTCAAACCCTTTTAGTTCATAGAGGCCAATCTTAGAATCGATACATCGCAGTTTCGAAGTCCCGCTCGCAACCTTTAAACCGTAATCGTAGATTTTTGAAATCTGGTCGATCATTTTACGGGCGGCAAATTTCCGTTTAGGGTCTGACATCATCTTCTGAAATTGAGAGCTGTCAGGAGAAGTCGTCAACTCCCAAAACGGTCGGCCCTTGGGATCTCTGTATTCGGCAAGTTCATATCCTTCTGCCAAGGGCCACCTCCATTTCTAGATACACTTAACTTATAAGTTAAGTGTATCTATTTAAATACAAATAACAAGGTATAAGCTAGATTCCGCAGCCCCAAATCGATAAACAATCCAACCAAGTAGATGCTCAATCCGAAAGCATGCGCTTCCGGAAGTGCGGGGTAAAAACGGAGATCTGGGGGCCAGACCACGGTTTCACCCTTCCTCAACCTGCGGTTTTGTTGGAAAAATCGGGTTGCGCTCGGAGGTTATGGATTTTTCCCAGCACTTCCGAAATGATGACTCCGTATCGAGTGTTCTAGCAACAAAGGCGGCATCCGCGACAACATCCAGTTGTCGCGGAAACGTCAAAGGGTCGTTGTCGGAAACCGAACAACGACCCTTCTTTGCCTCCGCCTCACGTAGAGTACACGGCGACTGCATCACTGGGAACATCTTACCGTAACGTCAAGCGACTCAACAGGACGACGAATGGCAATGCAGCTGTTCGACCCCAGTTTCTATCTAAATATAACTAGAGGATGCCCTCCATTGGGAAGGATCCCCCTTACAAAACTTTGCCCCTAACAAGCAGGCTTTATCGATAGCGATCAAAAGAGCAAACATCGATCCATCTGCATAAAAGAAGAAGTGGATACCTTGCTTAACATCGATAGCTTTAAACTAATTAACGAACCTCCACGAGGCTTTCCCTTAATTACGACATGAGGAGATGCGCATGTCAGAACAGTCACCAATTAGCACTTTCGAATCGTTCCGGCAAACATACTGGACCTACTACTTAGCCCTTGAAGATCGTCTCCTGCAGACAGAAAGGTACCGCGCATTCTCGCAGAGGAATACAGAGGCATTTTCAATCGAATACCTCACCTTGCTTTTGTCTACCTGCGGTGAAGTTGACTCGCTAGCAAAAGCTATTGGGACGCGCTTCTTTCCTGAGGCGGATCTAAACAACTGCACAATTTCTAAGTGGGGATACTATCTTTGCCAATCTTTCCCAGAGATAGACACGAAAGTCCTCCAATTTAAGAATGGGATGCAATTAAAACCCTTTGATAGCTGGCAACAAACCACAGCAACAAATAAAAGGGGACAAACCATCTATGTAAAAGCGCCAGGCTCAAAGCGCCTCCAATGGTGGGCTGACTACAATACAGTCAAACACTCCAGAGCATCAATCGATCCAGAACGAGGCTTAGCTAATTACGAAAAAGCCAATCAAGGCAACGTCATCAAATCGATGGGAGCCCTATTTCTGCTCAATAGACTTATGATGCAAATTCTAAATGCCGATGCATACCAAACAATAGAGCGATCGAAGCTTTTCAAACTATGTGATTCCCTAGATGAAACCGAGTCTTTCATTTGCTATGGAAGCGAAGGCGTCCCGCTTGCAATAACGTATGAAGCGCCAAGGGCAAGAATATAGCAGCCAAAAAGCAACAGCGGAAATTAAATGCCATACAGGGCAAAACTGCGATAATCATTGCGGCTTGGCCTTCTGGTATTACTTAGTCGCTCTCTTGTCCAACAAAATGCAGATAAAACTAATTAGCTCCATACAAATAAGATGACGACGAACGCTGCAAATACCAACAAACGACCATCTGGAAGATCCCGAATCTAACTACTTTCGACCGAAGCGTTTAATTCGAAAACGATCAATCGCATAATTAAACGAAATAATAAGAACCAACGTCATCGTATAGATCACGAATTGATATATTTCAGATGGTGGATCAGACAAATAGTCTACAAAGACCGTTTCCATGACGACCACAGTAAGAAGCGTACATAGCCCGATAAACCCCATTCTTCCCACATCGATGCAAAAGACGCTCCGATACTTCAAGAGCAAAAAGGCTGCTATACCATAGATAGTAAGAAGTGTGATTAAACCTGGTATTAGATTCCAACAAAAGAGGGCAAGAACAACGGGAAACGTCCAAACAGCATTTCCCGCCGCGTCTGAATCCATAAACCTATAGCCTTTATCCCTCATTCCGCTTCTCTCCACGACAAGCTGAAGATAACTCCTCAATATCCAACCTGAAAATGATGCAAAATAGATAATGAATAATCGGTCGACAGACCACAAGGAATTATCCCCAAAGGCAAGCGTAAGGATGCGCGAGGCGACCGGAAGGGCCGCAGAGGTTAAAACCGTGATCAGGACATCGGAGGTTTCAAACCCACCGTCCCTGCCCTCTCGGGACTTGTTAACCATCAATCTCCCAACACAAATAGAAATCAGCATAAGCTCAAGCACCATACCACTTCACTGCGTATGGAAAATAACAGGTCTAGGCATTGTTAAACACTTAAAGGGTAAAACCTACGGATGAAAGTTAGACAAGAAGAAACCCTTCGATCCTATTTACAGAACGAATAAGACCGAAACGAAACCCCGCCCACAGAAAGAAGGCAGTCACCATGAAACGAGCCGACGAAGAACCTACACCGAAAGCAATTGAAGACGCTCTTACCCAAGACCCGCTTCACCGCAAGAGAGAAATCGAGGACTTTCTAAAGATGCTCATTGCGGTTGAGCCTCCGTATACCTTTGTCATTGATGCACCTTGGGGCTCTGGCAAGACATTCTTTGTAAAGCAAGTTGCGAGAGTCCTGCAAATGGCAAATCCGGCTCTCGATATCAACCTAGAGACACTTAACGCGACGCTAGGAGAAACCGCGACAGAACTCCCCGCGACGCCATGTCTGCCCATTTATTTCAACGCATGGGAAGACGACCATTTCGAGAATCCGATCTTGCCCATATTGGCCTCCATCGCTAATGCCGCAGACGAACAGAGCGTCAAGGGGGGAAAGGATTTCGGCAAGGGGGTCATTGGCGCCATAGAAGCCGCCGCTTCCCTTATCGGATATGGCGGTGACATCAATGGTGTCATTGAAAATTTCAGCGGAACCGATTTTCTCGAACAGTACAAAAATGAGAAAGAACTTAGAGGCAAAATTGACGAACTCATTAAGACCAATCTTCCCGAGGTAGCCGACCGAGCCATCATCTTTATCGACGAACTCGACCGCTGGCGGCCCGAATTCGCAATAAAGGTACTCGAACAAACAAAAACGCTGTTTCAGCAAGACAACATCGTTGTAGTTTATTCGACCGACATTACGCAGCTTGCACATTCCCTCCAGGGCGTATATGGCCCAAGATTCGACGGCAGAAAATACCTCGAGCGCTTCTACGACAAACGTCTTGAGCTAAATCCGATAAAACCGGCTGATTACCTTCTGTATAAAGGAATCAATACAATGGATGGATATACCTTCATGGATATAACCATCGATTTGCTCGGCTACAAACAAGCCTCACTAAGAGCCTGCAACAGGCTTATCGACTCTATAACAAATCTATCTAGATACATTGCTAACCACTGGGAGCACTTTGGGAATGGAAGGGTTCAGCATTTCCCAGACCAGGGTCTGCTTCCTGTAGTAAACATTCTCGCTTACTATGACCCGCTCGCCTGGCACGAAATGAAGACCAGTACTGGCTACGAAGCTGTCTACGAACTTGCGAAACACAGCGATCACTTCATCCAATATCTTGATGAAGTGATTGAATCGGTATGGGGAGCCAATAAAGATGAGCTTCCCTATAAGCAGGATATTGAAAATAGACGCAAGCGTTTTGTAGAAGATCTATCCGCGTTGATATACGGCAACAATGACAGGGACCCGCGGGTCAAAGAACTGGGCAATAGTGAACTTACCAGAATGTCTTTCAATCAGCAGCTATATCAGCGTCTGGCACCGCCATTGTAGAGCACCGAAGATCCATCAAGTGGCCTTGTGCGCAGCTCCATGACGACTGCATCCAGGCCCAAAGTGATGGCGCTCGATCACTTCGTCCGGAAAGATACAAACATCGCGGATAGAGGCGCATAATACGACCTGCATCAACATGAGCGAAGCCAACATGCAACAGCGCTGCCAAGCCAGACGTTAGCAAATAGGCATTGGGGCCCATGTCGGCCACGGCGCCTAGGCTAATGCCACGGTGCTGCTTCACAATATTCAACAGTGGCTAATTAAACAAACACCGCATCCCACCAAAACGCTAGTGCCCAAGCCGTTCTAGCCAAAGAACAGCTTGGGCACACTCCATGAGACCACGGCAAGAGCCGCAACCGGACCTCGCGTCAGTAGCGGACACGCCCCATCCCGCCGGCAATCACCCCTCTCCGTCCATGACCGACCAGCTCACAGGTTCAATGCCCGGAAGAGACGTTAGGCAAGAGGGGCAGGCAACCTGATAGTTCCCGTAATTTGTTCTGCGCTGCATCGAAGCGGAGACGTATACCGCTTTGCGGGCGCGAGTGACGCCGACGTACAGCAGGCCTATTTCCTCAATAAGCCCATCTGGCATTTTCTTCGCATCAGCAATCTGGCAACCTCGCGCAGAACGTAAGCATATACCAGCATTTTCACAACGAGAGCAAATCCCTCCAGGCCAATCGAAACGCGTAACGCCCGGAATGAATACAGTGTCCCACTCGAGTCCCTTAGCGGAGTGAATGGTCATGATCGAGATCTCTGCATCAAGGTAATCAGAGAAACGCCGCAGGGAGCCCTCGGAAAAGATGCTAACGATATAGTCGAAGCGCTCAGACGGATCCATCGCGACGCAGTCATTTTTAAGGTGTTTCCGCAGAGCTCCAAGAAGCATGGCATAAGACCGCCTATACTCGAATCTCCTGGAGCCAGTCAGCAGTTCATCAGAGATTGAGTCGATTATTTTGTCCGCTGCAGACCGGCTGACGCCCTTTTCTCCAGACGCTGCATCGGTAGTCCTGGATAAAGCAAACGCATTGAATTCAACGAACTCTGGGTCTGTATCCGAGAAAAGCCCGTTGAAGTATGACATCTCCTCTTTAGTCAGCTCGTCAGTGATGAGATTGGCCAGGGCACCGCGCTTACGGACAAGAATCGCAATCCTCCCACCACCGCCTTGGGCGAGCGCCGCAACTTTGGAAACGACGGCAACCGCTTCATCTTGTTGCGTAGCGCCAACAAATATGGGAAGTCGGGGCGTACCGCTGGCAATGACACTCTTCATGTTGGAGCGAATCGCAGCACCGAGCTCCCCGACAATAGATCCCCCAGAAAACCTATGATTATGTTCGAGCTCCAGCTGCGATAGACACAGGTCGGTAGTGGCCCTTGTCTTCAAGCCTTCCATCGCGGCTTATAGGACAAAATGTGTGTCCCGATAGAACATCCGTTTCCATCCATTAATCCAGCCAGAACGGGTACGGGTCCCTGTGGTGGAGGTCCTCCCACACGGCCCTGTCGCCCCACTCCGGCCCTCCGTCCTCGCGCGACGGCGAGGCGGAGTAGACGCTGAACAGGAAGTCGATGTCCGCGTCGGTCGGCATCGCGGCGAGCTTCTCGCGCGCCGTCCTCGCGTCCCCCGAGTGCGCGTGGCACCACCAGAACACCGCCTTCACGCGCTTGACCGACGTCAGCCCCCGGTGGTTGCGCAGGACGGCCCTCAGCTGCGAGTTCACCCCTCCCTCGATCATGTTGTTGGTCGACGGCAGCGGGCCGGCCTTGGCCAGGGCGGGGTCGAGGTAGGTGAACAGCGTCCCCGCCGACACCAGCGACGACAGCGACGAGCGCGCCCGCCTCAGCCTCTCGTGGGTGTAGACCCTCCTGCCGTCCACCACGGTCCTGTCCTCCAGGAAGTCGGCCCAGAACCCGCACCAGTCGAGGTAGCGCTCGACCCAGAGCTCGGCCTGGTGCAGCGTCTCGATGCCCATGAGGTCGCGCGCGATGAGGTAGAGCTCGCGCCCCGCCTGGAGCTTCGGCCGCGTCGTCGTGTAGCGCTTGACCTGCGAGAAGGCGTGGAAGGTGCACCTCTGGACCCTGGTGCGCGGCCAGGTCTCGCGCACGGCCTTGGCGAACCCGCTCCCGCCGTCGGTGACGACCACGTCGGGCGCCGGGATCGGCGCCATGAGGGCCGACCACGCCCTCGAGTTCTCCGACCTCGCCATGTACCAGGAGACCACCCTCTCGCCGCTGCAGCATATGAGCACCACGAGGTCGCGCGCGACCCAGATCCCGTCGACGTAGAGCACGCGGTGCAGCTCGCCGTCGGGGACGGGCATGGGCCAGACCTCCCAGAACTCGGCCGTCCTGCGCCTGAAGGACCGTCCGCCGCCCGGCATCGCCGCCTGGGAGTCCTTGGAGAGGAGCCACCCGAGGAACTCGTCCAGCCTTGCCGCCGTGTCGTCGTACCTCACCGTCGTCGACGCGCCGCAGGCCGTGCACCTCCACCGCTGGGACCCCGATGAGGTCCTGCCGTTGCGCTTGGTCCGACCGCCGCAGTAGGGGCAATAAACGGCCTTCATGGGCACCTCTTCCGAAAGGGTATTTAACGGTTCCGGAAAAGGTTATCTACCTGCGGGAACGATAGGCAACCGGACACACATTCTGTCCGAGCGGTTAAAAGCGGGCACGGAATTTAAACGGCTGAAAAAGGGGCATCGACCTGCGCCGATGCCCCCAACATGGACACACATTTTGTCCTATAAGCCTCCATCGCGCCAATAAAACCATAGACACGCTGAATGGGGTCACCGAACATACAGATTCCCGACTCATCGGAAAGCAGGCCATTTAGAAAGATGTAACACAGGGCATTCGTGTCCTGTGCTTCGTCAACAAGTACGACAGGAAACGCCGTCGACAGATAGGACCTCAACTTTGAGAAATCGGCAAGCAATTCAATTGCAAGGGAAATCATTCCTGAATATGGCAAGAGACCGTTCGGTGCGAATCTATCCTTAATGATCCTATTAAAAGAACGCACACCGCGTCTCAAGTCGTCGTCTTGGCCGTTCCTCATGGAGCGGAGGAAGTTGTCAACGACCTTCTTTTCATCCCAGATTAGCCTGCCGCCTCGCGAACTTAGCTCGTTAACGGCGCTGCTGTCATCGACCATAGATAGCTCGTCAACGTTTACTGGTAGCGAGAGCAATCTCCAGTACCTGCGCAGCAGAGTCCATGCAAATCCGTGAAAGTTGGTTGCCATGACTCTGTTCTCAAAGCGCTTGACCAAAGGGCCGGGAAGCGCCGACATAGTGGCGCCCAAATCCGCGCGCATTCTCCGCGCGGCGGCGACGCTGAAGGTTAGGGCCAAAATCCTTTTTGGCGACCGGACTTCGCCAGATGCCAGCAGCCAGCAAGCCCGCCCAGTCATCACCGTTGTCTTCCCGTAACCCGCCGGTGCCTCCACAAAGATTCTCTTCGATGGCGCAAAAATCGCAGAGCACTGCGATTCATCTCCGCCACAGCGCATCTCAATCGCAGCTCTAACACTTTCCCGCAAGTCGGTCTGGCTCATCAGCATTCGAGCCCCACGGCCTTGCGAATAATGTTCTCGTAACATGCGGGAACGCCATCGGCACCAAGGGCCTCCGCGAGAGCGACGCCAGACGCAACACCCTTGTTCGACGAAAGCCATGCATACATAAGCGCACGCGATTCGAGCGTGTCGGCGAATTCCCCATCAAACCGCGACCCCTGAAAATCGTACTCAGAGTCCGGCAAACTAACGCCGAAGATAGTGCGGGCGCTTTTTAATGCATTGCTATTGCCCTTAATGGAAGTTGCCCTTTGAGCACCCGTCGACTCAAGAAACGCAATAAACGCACTCTGGTTATCATTGACGAAGAATGAGTTAACAACCTCAGCTTCAAAATCCCGTTCAGTTGTCGTTATGTGGTCTCCAGAAGTTTCTAGCGAATCGTTATCCCTATCGACAATGGAATAATTTGGAATCTCAAACTTGTCCAGAAGTTCGCAAAGCGGCTCGACGTTCTTTTTCCCGCCAGCCCTGATAGGCACAACTCCATAATCATCCAGATCCATCCCAAGGTTGCGTGCAAAGACCGGAATGGCCCCAGACTCCGTCTGCCCCTCAAAAGCCAAAACCGACCGCGCGAAAAAAGCCTCTCGTATTGACTCAAAGTTCAGCATAAGATGCTTTTCAACCTTGTCAGACAGGTCAATATCCTTGCCGCACATGACCCTTGGAGAATCTTCGCCCTGCCCAAATCGCACGATGTTCTTATAGCCGCGAGCCAGAATGTTTGGCGAATGCGTCACCATGATCAGCTGAGCTTTGATTGAATCGATCCCGAAATACTCCTTTAGAAGGGCGTTGAACTTGGCATCCTTCCCTTCGCAAATCCTATGCAAGCTCTTCGAGAGACGCCTCTGCATATACGGGTGAAGGTGAGCTTCGGGTTCGTCATAAGCCAGCACAGCGTGCAGCACGCACTTGCCATCGTCATCCGAGCAGAGGCTCTCTTGAAGGCGTTTAGGCGAAAGACGCATAATGCTCTCGATTATCGAGAGCGAGGCAATGGCAAGGTACTGCAAGCCTACCCCTGCCTTATTAAAATGAACGCCCCTCTTGTCAAGCAAGGTAACCAAACTTCCGAGCGTTCCGCCATCCGATGAATCGACGCCTGTTCTCACACCATATGATGACAGGATGGGAACGTCACTAACGATTGCATCGAGATCAGCAACCAGACCTTCGAGCTCACCCCCATCCAGAAAGTCAGAGACCACTTTACCCTCCTTATCCAGGTAAAGGGCGATTCGTTTGGAGAGAACTTTGCCGACACCTCGGGTACCATCAAACGCCAGGTCTCCCCTATTAAAGGATGCAGTAGAGTACCTGAACATGTGAACGGATCGCATCAGAGAGGGTGAAATACTTTCTCCGCTCCCTTCGACCTTAAATTCAATTCGAGAATCCGGGTCGTCAGCAAAAGCGCAGATGTTAATAGTGTTTCCGGTCATAGGATCGATGTCGAGCCCCGTTATTCCGATCTCGTCCTCGTCCAACTTTAAAGTAACTAGAGCCCCTGAGCGCTTTTCAATGTTAGCGAAATCCTCTTCGCTAATCGTCGCTTGATTGAAGATTGTATTGAGCAAGTCGAGCACATTCGTTTTGCCGAGGTTGTTCTCGCCGACAATATAGGTCACGTCCTCGTCAAAACTAATCGTAACGCCATCGAGATTCCGATAGTTCTCAATCCTCAGTTTAGAGATCCTCATGTAGCCTCCCAACCGTTAAGGTTTTATGGCTTTCAACAATCTAACACGTCCTGTACTGTGCTAAGCGGACACCGACAGATGTTCGTTATTACTCGCGCAAAGACCGTCACAAGGACATCTTTGCTCGTAAAGCCGCATTCTATTCCGTCTTCAGTTAAGAGGCTAAGCATCCAAGCCAAACAAATCCAAACTTACAAGGCCAGACGTTTGACGCAAGGTCTCCTTAAAAGAAGCCGAAGTCAAACGTTTCTCTATATAAGCTTCATAGCAACGAAGCAACGTCTCAGTCGAAAGAACTGCAATGTCATTTTTACGGGCAATGGTAATCTGGGTTTCAGGGAAAGGATCTCGCTCTTCAGGTTTTAATTCGATCTGTGATGCAAATATAAGGACGCCTTTTAACTTGCTAGTGTTGCCTTCGTCTTCCATAGCATCAGCTTTAATTTGGACATGATCGTATGTCTTCGAAACATGTTGTCGCTTCAATCCGCCCTTACTGCCTTTAATTTCAATTAAATAGAGAGTGTCATTGTATGAGAATCTAAAATCCTCTTCCTTGCAGTCTTCAAAGTCCTCGTCCACCTCAACGATCTTTGCCAAAAGATGTCGAGTCATATTTTCAAGTTCAAAATCCTTGGAGCAAAGGACTGATTTAATATCTTGATAATCAGAGAGGACACCCTCGATTTCTTTCTTTTCCTTATCCAGAAGATCCATTTCTTCGTTTATCTCTCTTATTCGCGCCCTTTGCGCCGCTTCATCATGATAGTTAACCTCATCAAGCCAAACAGGCATGCGAGCGCGCTGAACTGCAGACGGGAAAATAGCATCAATAACCGCCGATAAATCCTCATTGTTGTTAATCTCAAGAGTTGTAGCTGCAAGGGTCTCAGATATCAGCACCGTTGAGATCGTAGAAGCGTTCGAAGTTAATAGCGGCTTGAGGGGAGAGGTAATTGGCATACTGAACGAAAAATCTGAATGAAGCTCTTTATTCGAAACAAGAGTTATCGACTTCCCAAAACAAATACGAAGTGAGAAGGAAAATAACTCGCCTATCGGAGAGACAGCGAAATCTTTAATAAAATCCTTTAGAGGCTTCTTATTCTTATATCCCTCAGAATGAGTCTCCAGATTGTATCCATAAGAATATAGAAACGAATAGTTTTGCGGAAGCACAACGATGCACTTAGCCTTATTTGACTGCAGCATCATTTGCCGAATAGAGGAAATATCCGCATGATCTTGCAGGATTTTATCGTTGGTGTGATCGCTTTTCCATAAATACTTATCCTGCAAGTCAATAACCGTTAGATCAAAGGCATCGAACGCGAGCGCTTTACCGAATTCCCTTATCGTCAGGTCGCTTGTTTCCGTAAAACCGCAATTCGGTTTTTTATAGACCAATATCTGAGTTTTCATCACGCAAATCACCTTACAACCAGAAACAGATTGACTCTGACTTTAGATTCAACTTCAATGCTTAAGCCATCTAACGGTAATGAGTACACAACTCCGCACTCGTTGCCGATACAAACACGAGTCCTTATCCCCTCGGCAGGAAGGGACCCATGTCTACGAAAAACGTCATGCACCAGCCAGTGAATGTCTGAAGTAATAGTACTCCCCGGTACTTTTGTAGAGGGCATTGGTCTAACTCTTTTCGTCAAACGGTAGTCTATAAATCAAACTGCCGAAAAACGACTTGGGTGCGGCATTCAATCAGTCCGCTCGAGAGGAGAAGAGAGCGGCAAAGCATTGAATCGGGCATGCGTATGCGCTGATTTATATAGCCCCATTGATTGACCCGAATTGCCCATCGTTTAGATGCACAATAATGAACAGGAGCACACCGAACCATTCAATAATCTGAAGTAGGACCACGGCCGACATGGTCGAAATGAGTTAGAACAACGAAAGGGCACTGGGGCCCGCGTTAGCCCCAGTGCCCATAAGCAATACAGACGATACTGCATCCGATATCGTGCATTACTCAAATAAACAAATACGCAATGCCAGCTCAAGCGGCCACTCACTCTTTAATCAGCTTGACATTACTAAGCAAAACCGGAATACCATTACCGGTATATCCCTTAGTGGAGTAAACCCTGAACTCAAGCCAATCGAAATCAGATAGGTCAATTTCATTCGACGGAATGTCAGTAGGTGCGGTATTCATCGTAATGTGGTCCTTTTGCCAAATTACTTTTGAATCGGACCCGTCGACAGAGCCCCTTAGTTCAAGTCTCGCCTCATAGTCCTTCAAGATGCTCGTGTCCTCTACGTATTCAACAGCAATTTTGCCATTCAACGAACGGTACTTCTTGCCGATATAAAATGATATAACCGAAGGAGAATCAGCACTATTAGGACGACCAACCCAAGTGTCGTCACTTGAATAACTATTGCCAGCAGTGTCTTTTTGAGAGCCTTCAATCAACTCAAAACGGCTGGAAGAAGCAACCGTAAGAGAGGTCAACGCCACTTCAGAAACGCTTTCGAGTTCATCCAAGAGGTCATTGATTCTTGCCGGATCTTTCACAATCTTCGAAGCAGCTTTCAAAACACTTTTCGCATCATCATACTTTTTAGATGACACCAGCTCGTTAGCTTTGGCTAAGACCTCTTCAGTGTAAGTAGACGAGTATTCAGCAAATGCAACAGCGCAGTCTCCAGATTTCTTAGAAGCCTTTGACAGCGAAGTCAAGGCTTCCTCATGTTTACCGGAATCCCAGGCAGCGGTAGCGTCAGCAAGAACCTGTTTACCCGCTTCCTCATCCTTGAGGGCGTTGAGTTCCGCCTCGGCGTTAGCATAATCTCTATACGCGCTTTCAAGAGCCTCGTTAAGGCTCATGCTTTCTTCTACGGAATCAAAGCGCTTAGACAACTCGCCGACCATAGCAGACTGACCATGCAAATCGCCAAGATACGCCGACAGGAGGCACGGTATTATTGCAAACAATATACCGAAAATAATCGGATGATTAGCATAAAATCGGGACTCTCTAGTGCTGGAATCTTTATCAGCCATTGTCTCCCCTAACGCAAAACAAACAATATGAGTAACGCGCGTCTCAAAAGCACAAACATGCCGGACCACCATTTCAAAAGATAACAGTGTGACGATCTGCGCAATCAATCGGACGAGCCGACAACCAACTTATTACTTCCGGTATTTTGTATAGCTCTATTGTTTAACAACATGACAACCCCCAATAATCAGTCGACCAAATTCAATGGTCAACAAGTGGATGTTAACGTCATGCACCAGGCAGTAAACGCCTGAAACAATGGTACTCCCTAACACTTTAGAAGAGCGCACCAGTCTAATAATATTCGTTGAACGGTAGTCGAATAATCGAACTGTTTGAAATACCGCTTGGGGATGCATTTAAATAGCGAGCCAACAGGTGATGTGCGCTCTCATAAAGAAAACATTGCAAAAGCTCGAGAGTCCATGCGTTTAGCTAGATTCAATGCCCTTCACAGCTCACACGGTCTCTCGACCCTCAATTTATAAATCCACAGACATTCGTATCGGAACAACCCAAACACGCACGTTCAAGTACTTTTGGATTAGACGAATCGCAGACCTAGGGGGCAATAGACGACATCAACGACTTGAACTTATACGGACCTGGCAGGTTTTCCCAGATATCCAGGTCCGATACGAACTCATTAATATGACGGCCTCGCCATCAAGATAACCGAATGCAATGCCACTGCCTCTACAACCAAGCTAGGAAGACAGCAACCAAATAAGCGAGCCTAATCGACGCCCGAACCTAAAGAGTGAATGGCCCTCTTTAGCCAGAGCGGAATGCTTCTCTTCAGGCGTCCCTTGAAAACAAGCTTCCAATTATTCTTTTCAAATTTCGAAGCGAAAGCCGCTGCCCCTAAAGATCGATACTCAGCCATAAGCTCGTTGTAACAATCGGGCTTAGCCGATGGGTGCACGAGTTGGCCATTTTCACGCACAACATCATCCATCGGCACCTCTTTAATTACACCATCGTTCCTAAGCTCATTTACAAGCGAAATGCCCTTATCCGTTGATGCAATGATTACCGAAACGCCCTTAGAAGTGTCAATATTCTCGCAGTACTTTGCAGCGCCCCAAAAATCGCCTATCGTCCAATCAGAATACCTCTCTCTCTTTGCATAAGGACAGGAGTAACAGGATTCTCTGAAAAACATTCCTCGATAAAAGTAGTAGTAGTAGTAGTAGACCTCTTCGGGCTTAAAATATCGTGTTTTTACTTTGCCGCCTGAAACCCTAAAATCAACGGCAAGCAAAGCGCCCCAGCCTCTATTCTTATCGCGGAACCTAAGGTCAACGATCTCACTATTCACCTTGGTTTCAAGATATTCAACGAAATCAAGAAACAGCTTCGCGCTCGGCACCCCATGACAAATGAGTTCAACACAGATTAAATTATCAGGAGTTTTGCGTCCAAACAGAGACCTTACAGCAGCACACTGACATGGAGTACCAGAAAACAGAACATCAGACCCCTCGGATACGTCTTGTTTTAACTTAGATAAAATCGGTGTTAAGTCGCTTTGAACATACTTTGAGCCCTGAACTCTAGAAATATCGGACCAATCGGCAATACGTGCATGTTCGGGCTTCATTCCTTTGCCCCAAGACGCGCCATAGACAACGCCCCCATTATCGAGAACATGTTTTGCAAGTGCAGAAAAAGCTCCTCCAGAAGCACTGCCGTGCAACGCATCCTTATTGGAATTAACAAAAGCCAGAGCCATTGGCGACACGGAATTATGGAAATTCTTAGTCTTGCCAAAGTCACATTTCTTAACGCATGCCCCACAATCGATGCATAGAGAGCTATCGATTTTCGGATAGACAAATCCGTCCAAATCCTTGCGAAAAGAAATTGCGTCTTTTGGGCAAACCCGCAGACACGCACCGCACCCGCAGCATTTATCTTTAGAGTTATATGGGGTTTCCATTATTGATGAGCCTTTCCAAGAGCTGACCTAAGAACTGAAAGGCAAGCTTTAGTTAATTTCATGACAACACGACGATTGACAAATAGCATGACAATGAGAAGGGAAAGTGCAATAAGAAAACGGTGCGAAACGCGCGCTATCATCACGATAGACATTCCAGCAAGGATAAAGTATGAAATTAAATCAGATGCAAGCTCAATATCGAGACGAATAATCTTTCTCGTATCCCAAAGACGCAATGCCCAAATTGAAACATAGCTAGCGAGAGTAGCCAAAGAGGCCCCCATGGCACCCAACGAAGGTATCAACATGACATTCAAAACAATGTTAAGCACAGCAGCAAACATTGTTGATACAAACAACATCTTGGTTCTCTTAGCTGAAGTGTAAATGGATCCCAAAAATGCAGACATAGCGGAAAACTCGAAAGCAATCAACAGCACCGGAACAAGAACCCAGCCATTAAAAAAGTCATTAGAGAAGAGAATGCTTGCCAGAAGTTCGCAGCCGCAAATCAGCACACCAACAACAAGAGAATTAAACGTGGAATACTGTTTATAAATGTTGCTGTAGAACCGTCTCGATTCTTGAGAACCGAAATCCTCTACGGCCGAAATCTGCCATGCACTCATAAAAATTGTTGAAACGGTGGCAAACAAGGAAGGTATACGCTGAGCGGCAGAGTACACACCCGTAACACCAACCCCAACGAACATCGTCAACAAATATTTGTCCGAAGAATTGCTAATCCACCAACTAATCGAATTGGGAATCATCGGAACAGAATAGCGAAGCATATCCCTAAACAAATTCTTATCAATGGAGGCTGGTTTAACCAAAAAGCCGTTAAGGCCAGCACCGATCCAAAGTAAAACGCTTGTAGCGGCCTCGCCCACCAGCATGGCAAGCATATAGCCTGTAACACCAAGGTGTAGACATAAAAGAAATACCAAGTTTAACGCAATGAAAACAATGGTTTGAAACACGCCACTAATTGAATAAATCGCAACGTTTTCAATTCCCTTAACAAACTGAGAGACAAGAAGATGAAGGCATGTAAAGAAATAGTACGCAAGAAAATAGCCTAGATACGGTGCCATGTCCTCACTCAAAAGAACAAGCGGGGAAACAGCGCACATGGCAATAAAGCCGCCGCATGTCACAATCAGCCCGATGGTAAATATTTGCCCTTTATCTACATCTTGATCTAGGGCAAATCGCATCACGGCTTCGCTGATTAGAAGCGTAAAGAAAGGCGACAGCAAGTTTACTGTCGTCGTCATCAGGTCCGCAGTACCGTACTCTGCCGTTGACAACACGGCAGTATAGAGCGGCAGCATGAAGAATGACATTATTTTGGACGCGAAGTTCCCGATCGTAATTAGACCGACATTTTTGCCAAGTTTTTTATATTTACCCATAGGTGAAACTCATGCCCTCCTCACCTTTGTTTTTACCTTGTCAACAAGGCGATACAGTTTTCCTGATTTACCGACATAACCAAAACGAGAAGCTACCCCGCCCCAACTGCCATTCTCATAGGCTGTCCAAAATGAATCGTAATCAAACTGCGGATAGTCAGTGGAATTATGCAGATTCCTTTGAACAGGAGTCTCAGTCTCTTCCTTAAGAGTTAAGCGCTCACTTGAGTCAGTAAGTAGCGTTTCGCCCTGTTCGCTATTCACGAAGACCATGGATACTCCGACGTTGTCAGAAAACTCAGGATCATCCTTTTCAATTCCCCAGTAATCCGCAATCGTTAAATCGCCCACTCGCTGCATGCGCGAATAAGGACAGTGATAGCACGACGGCCTCAACCCGAGACTCTTTGAAAATACAACAGCAAAGCCGCGCGCTTCGGAACTATCATCCAGTAAAACGGATCCATCTTCAAACTCCGCTCGAATATGGTAGCCACGCCATCCAGCATCTTTATTACGGAAAGAATATGAAACCAAACGAGATCCCTGCTTTTTTTCAAGAGACCTCACATAGTCGCCCCAAACCGTCGGAGAGGGGGCGCCGTGGCACACCAGGTCGGCATAAACCCAATTCGAGGAATTCACTTTTAGCAGTTTTGCCACCAGCTTAAATGCGGCGATCTGGCATGGGGTCCCTGTAAACAGAACCTTCTTACCACTTAGATTTTTATACTCATTAAAGACATTAGAGATATCACTTTGGACATATTTGCTTCCACGCATTGAATCACGAGAAGCAACTTCGCCAGCCACTCTATGCCGAACACACATCGACTCGTCATAAGCAGCACCCACAATTAGACCGCCGCTGTTAAGTATGCTATCACTCAGAGCAGTAAAAGCTCCTCCCGAAGACGATCGAGACCGAATTTCATCCTCGTTTTTTACAGCGTATGTTGTTTTGGGATATGGTGTCAGGAGGTCAACTTCATTGCCAATTTGACAAACACGATTACAAAGATGACAGTCGATACACTTCTCTGGGTCAATAACGGGATATAAAAAGCCGTGCTTGTCATGGACCATTTTGATGGCGCCACGCGGACACACGGAAGCGCAAGCACCACACCCATAGCAATCTCGCTTATTGGTAAATAGAACCATCATTAGAAATCACCCTTAATAGATGTGACAAAATGTTCAGACGCCTCGCGTTCGCGAGCAAGCGAATTGTCGACGTTTCCCCAATCGATATCCTTTAGCAAAATATCTCTATCAAAACGATCCGTATAGCGATTCCTTAGACCAGCAATATCAAGAAGGTTGGTAATTCTCCCACCTCGGGTGGCTTTAGGAATGGACGCAAACGGCCTATGGAATAGAAGAGAGAAGACGGTCCCATGGAAAGAGTCGGTAACAACGTAATCCGCACCCGCGATGAGGGAGACGAATTCTTCAGGCCCAGCATCGCAAATAACGTCATGGCTTTTTCCAATTTGCAGCCCTCTGTTGCCGCTCAGTCCGACAAGATCGAGATTTTTATAACGTGCGATTTTATCGGCCAAAGATAGAGCGCGGTTGTCCTTCCTTGCCAGTTGGTAATAAAGGACATAAGGCCTATCGCGGAGAGACTTTACAATGGGAGCGAATAGTTCTTTACCCGCAAGGATGGTAGGGTCGACAACCACCTCGGGCCTATTACCGGTCAATTTCTCAATCAAGCCCGCTGCTTCTGGTTCTCTAACGGAAATTCGATTAAGTCTTGAAACCAAAGGCAGCATAGCTTTGCAGTCCGCATCAGATAGAGCCGATTTGCCTATACTGGCAGCGTACGATGCCTTAATGACGCTCCCGGGGAACCGGTCGGCAAAGTACATGGGATCGATTCCTTTTGTAATTTCCGAATTCCAAATTTGATCGCTCCCACAGAAGACAGAATCGAACGAATGGAGGACCTCGTCAGTAGCAGGCCACGGCTCCAAGTCCATCCTCTCTGAGACAAAACGCTTGAACTTTCTTTTCTTACGAACGCAAGCGGGCGCAGTAAGAGTGCTGCCAATGAACGCTTTAGGTCCAGATATATCAAACGTTTTGTAGTCAGACAAAAGACAGCCAGGACAATAATCAATAACTTTAACTTCGTCGTAGTACTTTTTTAACTTCTCAGATAGAGCAAATGCTTGAAGAGCGGCCCCATAATTGGGAACACAGTGGAATGTAACAATGCCAGCTTTAGTCATGGAACGCCTTCCTTTTAAAGTGAAAGATAAATGCAAACAAACGCGGCGAAATTGAACCTAGAAGCACATAACTCTTAAGCTTAAGGGGCAATTCGGGCGAAGCAAACGCTTCACCTACCGTCGATCGTGCCCAGTTCGCCATCTTCTTACGACAGTATTCATCGGCGAAGCCGGAAGCGGCAGCGACGATTAACAGGTGCCGGATTAAGCCAACGTTCAATCGCAAACGCAATGAGTTAGCTTTCTCGCCTTGAAGATCAAGGAGCGAAACGACCTTATTTGGAAGCTCCATACAGCTAAACTTTTTTTCATTCAAGGCAGAACGACTTACGCTTTGCTCAGTAGAGCGATAATGATAAAAAGCTGTATCAGTTACTGAAATGAAGCGCGAATTATTTAGAAGTTCAACGTTAAAGAACCAGTCTTCTAAAATATGCACATCTTCTGGGAATGCGCACCCCGCAGCCGCATCCCTACTCATCAGGCAAAGCCAGGGACAGGCAATGAAGCGAAAGTCCAGTTGATATTTAAGTAATACAGACGCATCGATACTGTCGAATCTGGAGATACAGGTTTCACTGGCACATAAAACTCCGTTGCTGTCATAGTACTGACTGCAGTAGACAGCATCAGTTCCGTAATTTTTTATAGCAGCCAAGAGCGTCTCGACAGCAAATGGTTCAATCCAATCGTCGGCATCTACAAACATCAGGTAAGAACCACGGGACGCAGCAATACCATGATTTCGCGCAGAACTGACACCGCCGTTCTTCTGCGTTATAAGCCGCAGCCTATTGTCAGAATCCGCCATTCTTGAAACTATCGCCGAAGTTCCGTCGGTCGAGCCATCATCAACAACAATTATTTCAACTGCGCGGTGAGTCTGGTTCAAAAGAGAACAAACGCACTCTTTCAGATGTTTTTCAGCCTGATACGCTGGAACAATAATGCTGACTAAATCACTACATATATCCACGAGGACTCACAGATCCCTTCGATTTAAGATAGCCGGCAATAACGCCCCAAAACATACACAGAAGCAAAAAATGAGTTGGGTAAATAATCAAGTGCGCCATACACGACATGAAAATCATCAGCACCAGAGATGCTGCGAATGCCGGCGCGAGCTGAGAACAATCGGACTTGACACGCAGATACAATTGCCAGACGTGATAATAAAGTCGCAAATAAAGTAAAAACCCAAGAAGGCCATAGTCATAAATGACTTCAAGAAAGTCATTGTGAGCGCTAAGGCCCATAGGGGAAGCTCGATATACCGTATTAAAACCATGGCCAATAAGAAGTGACATTGGATCAGAAGCTAGTATCATTCTCCAGACACAAGCCCAGACATCCGGTCTACCCGAGCCATCATCATTTGCAAGATTTTCAAGACGATCTAACATTGCCAGATTGTTTGCTTTTGTAAATGAAGTGAAAAAATAGTAGAAAGCCATCGCAAGTATTACAGAACCAAGGATAAGCAGGACCCTTTTAGGATCTCCCTTTCCAGCCATCTGCCACTCAACCACGGCATAAACAATAAGAGCCAGGAAAAAAGCAATGAATCCACCTCTCTTAGAAGACAGGAGAAGTGTGGCGAAAATTATTGCAACAAATACCCAACGAATTGTTTTATTGTGCAACAGTAAGACAAAAGGCAGCAGAAACAGGGCGTAGTACGCCATAGTTACAGATTCTGTCCAACCAATCTCATTGATATGGGTTCTAACTCCGGCGAAGAGCACAAAAACAATAGGGACTGCAAGGCCCATCCATCCAAGTCGTTCAAGTAGAAAGGGATTCTTATATCCAGACCAATAGGAAAGAGCGAAAACAGCAATCCATAGAATGGATAAGGATATTTGAAGCAAACCGTACTGAAAACTAACGTACCCGCTGAGGTAATAGAAGCAAGTTGGTACCAAAATTACAATACCAAACACCAATAAAAGTCCGAGCATGTCCTTGCCAAATACAAGGTCTGCACGACAAGAAAGGCGAAGCAATACGCACAATCCGACTGCGGACATTGCCATCTTCAACTGATCTCTAAAGGGAACAATTCGTCCAGCACCTGCTAGAAGATTGCCAAATGTCACATAAATCAAACCTATAAGCAGAAACAAGAAAAGAACCGATAACGAACGCCTCGCAGAATTTAATCCGCGTTTTTTAAAAGCAAAACTAGACATTTAATTCCCCGCAGTAAATCTCGGCAAGAATTCTCCAGCAATCTTCAAGATCAAAACCGGCTGCCTTAGCCCGGTTAGTCCTCGGTAAATCGTGAGAAATCATTGAGAGTCTTTTGATCTCATCCGCCCACAAATCAGGACGGTCGAGCGGCAAATAAGACACTTCGCCGCATTTTTTAAGCTCAGGCGTAATCGTTTGAGAAACAAGAAGGGGAAGCCCCGAAGCCGAAGCCTCAACGCCAACAACCGGAAAACCCTCATACAGAGAAGTCAACATGAATGCGTCAAACGCCTGATACAACCTTGCGGTATCAGATCGTCTTCCAAGGAGCTTAAATCGATCGCCGCATCCACATGCCTCAATCACAGAGGATATCTCACTCTCAAGCTCGCCATTTCCAGCCGCAACAAATCGCACATTACAATTCTTGTCAAAAGTACTCGCTATTTTCAGCGCAAGGGAATAGTTTTTTTGTTTCGACAGTCTACCAACCATACCAACAACGAATTCCTCGTTGAGCCCAAGCTCCTGACGCACGGCGCGCCTAACGGACGGATCGAATGTATATGAACCAGTATCAATGGCATTGGGCAAAAACTGCACCTTCCCCATTCGCCAACGCCATTTGCCGAAAACACGTTCACCGGCAAGCTTCCCACAGGAGATTAAGCATGTAGCATAACGGCCATTTAGAACACAGCCGGAAACCCTTCTTAAATGGTCGCGAAATGAATAGCACGGTGATGTAGTGTGGGAATGCGCGATTCTAACAGGCACACCACACTTTCGAGCAACCCGAAGGGCAACGTAAGACGTTTCATTTTCATGAACATGAACCGCATCATAGGAATTGTCCTTTAGCAGATTGGCTAAGGCTGTCTCATAGGCACCAATTCCCTCGCTCTTCGAAGGAAGTCGATATATGTGGGAACCAAGCTCACGAAAGCGCTTGGCATTAAGACCAATTTGATCTGAAGTTAATGCCAAATCAAAATGAAAGCCATGTTCTACAAGGTGTCTGTAATAATTAAGAATAACTGATGAAATGCCACCGGCATCAGCCCCATACATCACGTGTAATACATTAAACATTTATTCACCCAACGCCTCGTCGATATATCTATCCGCATCAAGGCGCGCAGCATTAAGCGCCTTGTTTACATGCGAGTAATCAATGACAGGCAAAGATTGATTAGAGTCTAAAGGCTTATTTACAAGTCGATCCGACAAACCAACGAGGCTGAGAAGCGAATCAATTCTGGAGTTAAACTCATTTCTAGGAACAACCAAAAACTGGCGTTCAAAAATCAGAGAAAATGCAAGTCCATGGAACGAGTTGGTCACAACAAAATCGGCATTGGAAAACAGGGATAGAAAATCTGCTGGGGACCTATGCGTAAACAACTTATCAACAGCCTCGGGCTTTTTCATTTCCCATGAAATCTTAACGAGCTTCAAGCCCCTCTCGTCGGCAATTTGACGAGCAATTTCCGTCGCACCATTGTCTTCATTGTAAAGAAGCATAAGAGCCAAGTAGGGCTCCTTAACCAAACGAGGAGACGCAAGTGGTTGCCACTCCGATTTAGTAAGCTGTAGAGTTGGATCAATGACCTGCACAGCGCCCTGCACACCAAGGTCCTCCACTATTTCTACAGCAGAATCCTCACGAACAGAAATGGCAGCGTACTGACTCAAATAGAAACGCGTCTGCTCTTTTTCCCACTCGTCGAGTGCAGATTTGCCGAAACTAGACGCAAAAGAAATTTTCTTTCGACCCGAAGGAACAAAATCCAGGAAAAAGCCCCTGTCAATCCCCTCATTATATTTACTATTCCAAACCTGATCGCTTCCGCTCACATAGACATCGGCGCGGGGAGGATCTAAAGCTAAATCGTCGGCGGTCACATATCGCTTTGTAAGCCGCATTGTCTTCTGTACAAATGAGCCAAAAGTGAGTTCTTTAAGTGCAAGCGAGCCAATTTTAGCAATTTGATAGACAACCCTTTTAACGCCTTTGATGCTAGGATCAGCAGGAGGTTTGAAGAAGATACGTTTTAGCGTTCGCTGCTCAGTTATATAGTCGACAATGCTCGTCTCACAGCCATGCTTTTCGAATACCTTTTGGGTTGCGTATGCCTGCAAAACAGAACCGTAGTTGTAAACCCGATGAAGCGTGACAATAGCAGCTTTCATTAGTTTCGCCTCACTTTCATATAAATGCTAAGCAGGGAAGATGTTTTCCGTACCCCCAAAAGACTCAGCGCGGCACGAGTCATTTGGGCCCTTCTTCCACCCGCATAATTCATAAGCCATCGATAGTTCGTTAAATAAGCGACAGCTTCGTCTAATTTTGAGCCCGGAATTGCACCGAGCATCCACAACATAATTGAGTACTCATACGCAACGAAGCTTAAACAGCAAGCACAATCATTATTCTTGGGCCTATAGTCAGAGACACAAAGAACGGAAATAGCATCTTCGATAAACTGCTGGAGGCCTTGAAAATGCTTGAGACCAACTGCATCAGTGATAGAGCCCGCTCTATTCTGACGATACTCGTAATAATTCAAATCAAGTGCAGAATAAGTCTCAGCGTCAAGAAGACTATTCATTACGAAATTTAGGTCCTCTGAGACACGTCCGTCCTCAGGAAACCTAAGCCCACAGTTAAACAAAAATGCACGTCTATATATTTTCATACATGCGCTGTCAGGAAACTTAGGCAGTCTAGACAAGTAGTAAAGAACTTCGCTCTTGCTTTTTTGATTAATGAAACCGGGCTCAATATGATAGCCGATTGATTTTTTAGTTCCATCAGGATATAGCTTGCAGCTATCCAGAAACAAAATATCAGGATTAGTATCTTCAAGCTCATGGAGAATAGCGGGGAGGCAGTTCTCAGAAATTAGATCGTCCGAATCAACAAACGCAACGTAATCTCCTGAAGCAGCATCTAATCCTGTATTTCGAGCAGAAGCTAAGCCACCGTTTTCCTTATGAATAACAGTTACACGATCATGTTCGCGTGCAATATCATCAGCAATTTGCGAAGACCTATCAGTCGAGCCGTCATCCACAAGAAGAACTTCACAAGTACTGTCAACCTGATTTAAGATACTTTTACAGCAATCGAGGAGGTAATCCTCCACGTTATAAATAGGGACAATAAAACTCAATTTCATAGTTTTGGTTTTCTCCAAACCTCTATTTTTCTGCAATCGCTTTACTAGGCAACACCGTTTTGAGACAGTGGGAGTAATAATCCTCGAGACGTTTTGAAGCAGTAGACACATCAAAAGCCTTCAGGCTCTCTGAATCATTTGGATCAGCGTCTATCTTCCTCATGGAGATCAAATGGTCACACCATTTTTGAGGGCTAGAACTCAACCGCTCAAACTCCATAAGGGAAGTCAATTTGATTTCAGATGTGATTGCATCCGATGCCAAGATTGGAGTTCCGCTAGCTTGGCATTCAACTCCAACAACGGGAAGTCCTTCATATTTGCTTGGAAGACAAAAGACATCAAAAGCTTGATATAAACTTGCAACATCGGATCTAATCCCTAGAAATAAGACAGAATTCGATATGCCCAAATCAATTGACATCTGTTTAACATGCACCAGCAGCGGCCCGTTTCCCACAAGTGCGAGCACTGAATTTGGCTCATGGGAAAGAACCTCTCTAAAAACAGCTAATAGAAAGTCATGGTTCTTCTGATCGACAAACCTTCCGACGTGTCCAATAAGGAAGGTATCATCTGCAATGCCGAGCTGTTTCCTAACATGCATTCGACTATCTGGATTAGGAGAAAACTGGCTTATATCAATGGCGTTATTCATAACAGAAAATGACGTTTTGCGGCCAAACAGCCATTTCCCAGCAAACTCACTACAGGCAACTTTATTCGTGGGATATCGATTTGCCTGGGTTTTCAGCACGGCCTTAAGGGCGTTCTTGGCATACTCACCCTTACCACTCGTAGAGTGGCTATGGGCGATACGCACAGGAACGCCGGCCTTCTTTGCCGCGCGAAGCGGAAAGACGGAAAGAGCGTTGATGTGGCTATGCACAATCTTCCAGCCCTCTTGTTTAAAGAGACGGTGGAGCTCTCGCTGGTATTCAATTACATGCTGATAGGGCGGAATCTCGAAGACTCGGCCACCGAGCAATTCAATCTCCTCGCGGGGCACAAGAGTCGAATCGGAATCGACAAGGAAATCGAACTGCACTTTACTGCGATCGATATGACGGTAGTAATTCATAACGACGGCCTCAACGCCGCCGCCATTCATTTTTCCGACTATCTGTGCGACACGAATTGGATTAGCCATCTAACGCCCCGTCCTCTTCTTGCCGAACATGGCACCAAAGGTGCCGGTAAAGCATCTCCAGTCCATGCGAAAGCAGCGGTTGTGAACGTAATGAAGTTCAATTTTTTGACGCAGACCGCTCTCGAACGTCGCAGCATTGCGGTCGGTTGCCTGCCATAAACCCGTGATGCCGGGCTGGACAGAAAGCAACTCAGCCTTTTCCTCGTCCGAAAAGTGCTGTTCAAGTTCATCTCTTGTAATGGGGCGCGGTCCGATGACGGAAAGGTCGCCGTTCAGCACGTTCAGGAACTGCGGAACTTCGTCGATAGAGCACTTGCGAATGAACTGGCCGACTTTGGTAATGCGAGGATCGTCATCGACCTTGCGCTCGACTTCCCACTGATGTAGCTGCTCAGAGCTTAGATACTTCTGTACATTGCCAGCGTCGGCGACCATGCTGCGAAGCTTACGGATCTTGATAGTCTTACCGCCCTTGCCGACGCGTTCCTGTGCGTACAGCGGGTTTCCAGGAGATTCAAGGCAAATGAACGCACAAACAATGGCCACTGGAATTACCAGCAACACGCTCACGCAAAGGCTGAAAACTAAATCAAACAACCTCTTCAAAAAACGGTAAGACAGCGTACCGCTCGGTTGTATCTTCTGAACGGCTTGCGCGGCCCCCACCGGCGCGTTTTGCTCTGTCACTTCTTTACTAGTCAAGTTCAAATCCACGTCCCTGTCCTCAGGGATCCCCCTATCGATGAATTCAAATTGCGAATGAATTGCCAGCGCGACGTCCCCTTACGTCTTACTGGGCACGTCCAGCGGAAGCAGCTCCCTAAATGCGGAGTCGCCTTCGCCCACGTCTACCAGGCACCAGCGCTTATGACGGTCGATCTTCTTTACACGGGCCTCTTGACCCACCAAGGGTCCCTGCTCTATGTGCAGCACGCCGTCTTCTATGCGGGCTACGCTGTTGCGCACCACGCCGTCGTCGTCGAGCACGCTGCGGTACCAGTCCTGCGCATCGTCCGGCATGGGCGCATAGGCCCGCTCTCTGCTGCCAGCAATGCGGCAACCAAAGCTCAACTGGGCCAAAGCCTTATCGAGCAGGGCGGCATCGCGCGTGGCGACGAAGAAGTATTCCTTGTACATGGGTTTGGTTTGGAGCGACCAGGCGCCGTCCCGCTTAAACCAGAACTCCTTTTGCATCACAAAAGCGTCCTGCATCAGCTCGTGCGGGATAATGCGACGTACCTTTTCGCAGGTCTCGCGCTCTTTACCGTTGGGGGTGTGAACCAGATACCAGCGGACGCGGCCATGCTGGCTGTTGGTGATGGTGCCGTTAAAGGCACCGGGCAGCTGCTCTTGGCGCCGCATTGTCTGTTCCATCTCTCGCCCCCTTAACTTGCATCCGCGACGCATGCGGATGCAGGGGCGTTAAGAACAGGCTTCTCGCTCGCAGCTAGGCGCAGTCGCAAAAGTACAGGTTTTTGTATCTTTCGACGGAGTTCATTATACCAGCAAACTGCTCGCGTTTTCCCAGATTGCACAAAATGCGCCGCGAATGGGTGCATCTCCATACCCCTCTACAAAAACCTGTACCTTTTTGCACAACAAAAAAAGCCGCTCTAACCAGCGGCTTTTCTTCTATAGACAACAAAAAGGCGATCGCCCGCGAGGACGATCGCCTTTATTAATTCTTGTAGTGTTTGTGCTAGGCGCGAGTCTTGATCTCCTCGAGCACCTTCGCAACAAACTCGTCAACGCTCATCTGAACGGTCTCGTTGGAGCGATCGCGGACGG
>OLPC01000558.1_pt1 | contig 36796 bp, 29 predicted proteins | sample 1672341 | NCBI WGS metagenome assembly OLPC01 (sample SAMEA3136673, study PRJEB25190) | human gut metagenome | reverse complement strand
GGTCTACGTCTGCTACCCTCTGTCTGTGACTCGAAATTAATTCAGCAGACCCTAAGTAAACGAGTTCTTGCTTTGGCAAACGGCAAAGCCGAACGGACGGACAATAGCTTTATTGCTTAAACAACAAGACATTTGTCCATTAACTTCACGAGCGAAGCGAGTTATCTTCCTGTAACTTACTATAACTTCTTTCGCTTGCGAAACTTAAGTAAAAAGAATATAAACAAAAGAAAATTTTAAAAAACAATCTTATGGCAACACCACACATTTCGGCAGCAGCTGGCGATTTCGCAAAGACAGTGCTGATGCCCGGCGATCCGCTCAGGGCAAAGTTTATCGCAGAAACATTCCTTACAGACATCAAGTTAGTGACCTCTGTGCGCAACATGCTCGGCTACATTGGCCTCTACAACGGCAAACCGGTATCGGTGATGGCGAGCGGCATGGGCATGCCCAGCATCGGCATCTACTCTTACGAGCTGTTCAAGTTTTATGATGTAGAAAACATCATCCGCATAGGCTCGGCAGGCAGCTACCGCGAATGGCTGAACGTCAGGGACGTGACGCTGGCAAAAGATTCGGTTAGCGAGTCGTCATACGCCAAGGTGCAGGGCGGATGCAAGGACACACACATCAAACCCAGCGCAGAGATCAACGCCGTGATCGAGGCTAAGGCCAAGGAGCTGGGCATAGAGTGTAAGCCCAGCGTGGTTCACTCAAGCGACGTGTTCTACGGCGAACCGTCACAGGGCACATGGCAGGACATTGCCGAGAAAACAGGCAGCGACTGTGTAGAGATGGAGAGCTTCGCCCTCTTCCACAACGCCAACATGCTTGGCAAGCGTGCCGCCTGTCTGCTCACCATCAGCGACTCGTTCGTGAGCCATGTGGAGCTGACAGCCGAAGAGCGCCAAAACTCGTTCACACAGATGATGAAGCTGGCGCTGGAAACAGCGATAGCACTTTAAAAGTAAAAAGGTAAAAAGGTAAAAAAAGGGGCTTACGCCCCTTAATGAGATAAACCTTATAGAGCTTATCGGTCATATAAAACCCATAAAAAGACTATAGATTATCTCGTTAAGGGGCGTCAGCCCATTTTTACCTTTTTACCTTTAAAAGACGCCTTTAAATGCACCATCACCGGATAGTGGTCTGACGGTGCGCGGCGGTCATAGCGTTTAAACTCGATCTCGCCAGGAGCATCGTTACCCTTCTGTGCATCGGCGCTCTTCGGGGTCCAATAGGCGTTGGTGAGGATGCCGTAGCGGTCGACCTCAAACATGGGCGACACGAACACATGGTCAATGCGCGATTCGGTCCACATGTTTGTGTCGAAGGCGTTGAACGTGCCGTTTGTGGCAAAACGCAGACGGGCAGTAGGATAGCTGTCCTTCAAGATGCCCGACGAGGTAAAGATCTTGAAGATCTCGTTGTTCTGGTCCACGTTGAAGTCGCCTGTCACCACCACGGGCGCACCCTTGGCGATCTCGCGAATCTTGGCCACGATAAGCTTGGCAGCCTCGCGACGGGCCACGATGCCCACATGATCCATGTGGAGGTTGAAATGGAAGAAGCGCAAGCCCGTTGCCTTCTGCTCAAACTCGCCCCATGTGCAGATGCGAATGCAGACGGCATCCCATCCCAGCTTCGGCGTGTCGGGGGTCTCGTTAAGCCAGAAGTTGCCGTTGTGCAACAGCTTCAGGTTATCCTTCTTATAGAAGATGGCGGCATACTCGCCCGCCTCCTTGCCGTCGTCGCGACCCACACCAATGAAGTCGTAGTTGTCGAGCGCAGCACGCATGTCGCGCAGCTGTCCTACGAGCACCTCCTGGGTGCCGAACACGTCGGGAGCCTCAAAGTTTATCATGTCACACATAACCTTGCAACGTGTAGCCCACACGTTACCGTTTTTCTCGTCGCCGCCGTTGCGGTTACGGACATTGTAAGAGCCCACATACAGATTTTGTGCGCTCATGACCACTGCAAAGAGCAGGGCAATAGTAGAAAGAATTATTCGTCTCATAATTATCTTAAATTATTTTTCTTTGTTTTGCTTTGTTATGCTGCTTTCGCCTCTTGGGGTTGCTGCTTTCGCCTCTTGGCTTTTGCAGCTTTCACCCCTTAAGGCTTGTTGTCTTTACCTCTTGGCTTTAGCTTTTTTAAAATTCGTTGACCCCTCAATAATTTTCACATTATTGCCGTTAGGTATTATAAGGTCATACTGTCTTTCGTGAGCTTTCTTGTCATAGGTGGAGGCGTTGGAGAACGAGTAAGGAGCGTTCTTTACATCAGTTCCTCTTGAGAGGTTTGGCTTGTCGCCCATTTTAAACACGATCTTGCCGCCATGTAGGAGCTCGGCATGAGACACATAATTGTTTGTGAGAAGATGGTCGTTCATCGTGGCCTGCTGGATATATTTATTCTCCTTGCTGTTGTTTTCAGCCTCGATAACGAGCTTGTGGCCGTTCTCCAGATTCAGCGACATCTTGTCAAAGTAAGGTGTGCCTATGACATACTGGTTACTGCCGGGACACACCGGGTAGAAGCCCATTGCAGAGAACACATACCATGCCGAGGTCTGTCCGTTGTCCTCGTCGCCACAATAGCCGTCGGCATCGGCACTATAGAGCTTGTCCATGACCTCGCGTAGCCAGTATTGTGCCTTCCATGGCTGTCCCGAATAGTTGTAAAGATAGATCATGTGCTGAATGGGCTGGTTGCCATGGGCATACTGTCCCATGTTCATCACCTGCATCTCACGCTCCTCGTGTATCATGCGGTCCTTTGCCACGGGGGGCACGACAAAGGTAGAGTCCATCATGCGGTTAAAGTTGTCGCGGCCGCCCATAAGGTCGATAAGTCCCTGTGGGTCGTGGAACACACACCATGTCCAATGCCAGGTGTCGCCTTCGGTGAAGGAGCGGCTCCAGTCGGTTGGTGTGAAAGGCGTCTCAAATTGTCCCTTCGAGTCCTTGCCGCGCATGAGGTTGAGCGATGGGTCAAACACGTTGCGGTAGTTCATGGCCCGTTGTCCATAGACCTTTATCTCCTTGGATGGTCTTCCTAAAGCCTGGCCCAAGGTGAAGATGCACCAGTCGTCGTAGGCATACTCGAGCGTGCGTGCCACGCTCTGGCTCAGTTTGTCGCAAGGCACATATCCCAGCTTGTTATAAAGCTCATAGCCGGCACGTCCTGTCGACGACACCTCTGGGTGAACGCTATTGGCGCCATGCTTCACAGCCTCCCACAGTTTATCTATGTCGTAGCCGCGCAAGCCCTTCATGTAGGCATCTGCCACAATGCTCGCCGAGTTGTTGCCCACCATGCAGCCACGGTGTCCCGGACTCGCCCACTCGGGCAAGAACCCGCTCTCGTTATATGCGTTAACGAGGCCCTCTTGCATCATGACGCTCATTGACGGATAGACGAGGTTGAGAAAGGGGAAGAGACAGCGGAAGGTGTCCCAGAAGCCCGTGTCGGTGAACATGTATCCTGGCTTTACCTCACCGTTGTAAGGCGAGTAGTGCATGATCTCACCCTTGGCGTTCTTCTCATAGAAGGCGCGAGGGAAGAGCACCGAGCGATAAAGACACGAGTAGAAGGTGCGCAGATGGTCCACGTTGTCGTCTTCCACCTCTATGCGTCCCAGCACGTCGTTCCAACGCTTGCGACCGGCGGTCATGACCTCATCGAAAGGACGGTTGCCCACCTCTTGCAGGTTGAGCATGGCCTGCTCCACGCTGATAAACGAAGATGCCACGCGCACGTTGACCACCTCGCCACGGCGTGTCTTGAAGCCCACGATGGCACCCGTGTGGTCGTCAGTGGCCTTGAGCTGTCCTTCGCTTATGGTGCCGTTGGCCACGGTGGCCTTATAGGTGAACGGCTTGTCGAAGACGAGCACAAAAAAGTTTTTAAAGTTTTGCGGCACACCGCCGCTGTTCTTCGTTGTGTAACCCACAATCATATGCTTCTCAGGCAGCACCTCCACATGGCTACCCTTGTCAAAGGCGTCGACCACGATGTTGGCCTTCTCTGCCTCGGGGAAGGTGAAACGCATGGCGCAAGCACGCTCTGTGGGAGCTAACTCAGCCACGATGTCATAGTCGGCAAGGTAGGTGCGGTAATAATAAGGCTTTGCCACTTCTGCCTTGTGCGAGAACCACGATGCACGCTTGTCTTGGTCGAACACGGGCTCGCCCGTCTCGGGCATGACGGAAAACTGTCCATAGTCGTTAATCCACGGACTGGGTTGGTGTGTCTGCTTAAAGCCGCGGATCTTGTCGTGCCAGTAGACATAAGCCCATCCGTCACCCATCTTCCCCGTCTGCGGCATCCAGAAATTCATGCCCCACGGCATGGCGATGGCAGGATAGGTGTTGCCTGTTGAAAGTTCAAACTTCGACTTTGTGCCAACCAACGGGTTCACATAGTCGACCGCCTCTTTACATGTCTTGCCGACAGCCGTCAGAGCCGACACCAGCGCAAGAGCCACGCAAACGATAGTTTTTCTCATGTTAGGTTGATTTTTTAAAAGTTATTATATTGTTCGTTTTCTTTTTGTGAGAGTTTGAGCAGTAAGCTATTCAACCGCATAGTTAATAAAAAAAAAGACAAAGGTGCCAAAACCGAATAAAATTCGGTCTCGACACCCGTCCTATCACTTGAAATCTTTTAGACAAAAATCAGAGGTTGTCAAGCAACCTCTTTATTGTAAGGTTTTTTAACCCAAATCGGTCATTAGGCCGCTTTGGGTTTAATGTGATCATCGGGTTAAATTATGCGTTCTACTCGTGGCTTGCTCTCATCTCCAACAGTGTGCAGCCGCTCACATGCGACGTGAGGGTTGTTATGCTGACAACAGGTGTTGACCATGACGAGTTGAAGAGCAGGTCGTTCTTGTTCACGCCGTTACGCCACAACACCTCGGCATTGTTGTTGAAGAACGTGGTAAACTTTTTCCTGTAAACCTCGCTCAAGGCCGGCTCGTCAAGCAGCTGTCGGAAATAGCGCATGAAGATGCCCTTGAACAGGCCGCCATCGCCGTTGCCCTCATCGCGTATGACGTTGTTGCTTGTGTCGATCATGCTGCCGTCGCTGATGGCAAAGTTGGCACACTTGCGGGCATCGTTAAGATAGGTCTCGTCGCCTGTGACCTTGAACAGATGGTAGGCAGCACCTGTGAACGTGCCTGAGTTGTAGCTCAGCGTTACCTTGTCGAGCTCGCCCGTGTTGCCGTTCAGGGCGTCATAGACGGCTCCTGTAGCGGGGTTGAAGAGATGCTCCTTCTCCCAGTTGTAAATTTTCTTGGACCATTCAAGATAGTCGGCATCTTTCGTTACCTCATAAAGGCGCACGGCGAGCAAGGCAGCAGGACCGTTTGAGCAAGCGTTCTTGGAATGCAGATTTTCGTTTTTCTCCCAAGCAATGCCAGCACCGCCAATGTTGTTCCATGCGGTCTTCACCCATTCCATAAGGTCTTTGGCTGTGGCCAGATACTTGTCTTCTTTCGTCACCTCATAGAGACGGACCATGGTAAGGCCAATCCACTCGGAGTCGTCATAGAAATTGTTGCGGTAGCCGTTGTGGTCATAAGAGTTTTGTTGCTTTATGCCCTCATACCAAAGCGGGAACATGTCCGAATATTTCTTGTCTCCTGTGCGCAGATAAGCGTCTATTATAACGTCCATGGCGTGGGCCTGAGGCCAGTAGGCATTGGTCGGTGCGTTCTCAAACTGGTCGGCATTATAGACAAAATAATGTTTGTCGACATCCCAGAAACGGTTAACCAGCGACTGTGTGGCGCTGTCGGCCGCTGCGCTCCAGTTTATTGTGGCACCAATGATGGGTTCGCCATTGGCGTCAACAACAGAACCTGTAACATGTCTCTTGGCGCTTTGCTGCAAGGCAAGACCCTGTGTCTGAGCATGCCCCACAGCCACGTCACAGACATGATCGGTCAGCGACGAAGCCTGAAGCGACGACGCAAACGGCATCATTGCAGCCACAAGCCCTAAACAAAGCACACTACCTCGTTTGTTCCTCATTTGTTTTTAATTTTTAGTTATTATTTTTTGCTTTTTAAGTTTTAACGTTTTTAGAAAGTTGCCATTCGCTGAACGTTTTCTTTGTTTTTCTTACTACTCTGCTGCAAAATTACCCTTAAAAATACAGTCTTCTATACCAATTTGTGCCAAATCTGTAAAAGACACAGACTTGGCACAAATTCTCTTATTCTAATTTCTCTGTCGGGCAAACTATAACAATAGTCTGGAATAGTGCAGGCCCCCCTTCTCGTACGCCTCAACGCGAGGCCGAGATTATTTCATGCGGAGAGCGCGTAGGAAGAAAACACTTATAGCGATTCATCTTTTGTCTGGCAAGATTCCCTATAAGCCTTTGGTGTTGTGTTGAAATGCTTGCGGAACTCGGAATAGAACAGCGACCGAGAGTCGAAGCCCGTCTTGAGCATCACCTCAGAGATGGGCATGCGTGTGGTTGTAAGCAGGTGGGCAGCCGCATTGATGCGATACTCCCGTATGAACTCCTTGGCAGGCGGCAGTTGGGCACTCTCAAATTTCCGATAGAGGCTGCGGCGACTCAGGCCCATGAGGGTAGCCAGAGTGTCGGGGGTTAAGTCAGAGCTGCTCATATGCTCATCGACTATCTTGGTCATTTCCTGTACGAACTGCGCATCATCTTTACTGACCAGTGTCCCTGCTGAGTAGGAATAGACAGATGCTGCTGAGTTATAGTACTCCTTCAGTATGCTGCGGTTCTCCAACAGGCGCTTGATAACCGATATTAGATAACTAATGCTGAATGGTTTGGTGATATACATGTCGGCACCGCTCTCGAAGCCCTCTATGCGCTCATCAACAGCAGTCTTGGCCGAAAGAATGATGAGTGGTATGTGCATGGTATGCTTATTATGTTTCACGCGCTGTGTAAACTCCAGTCCGTCCATGCCCGGCATCATCAAGTCAGTTATAATCAGGTCGGGCGTTTCGTTCTTTAGCATCTCCAGTCCTTTCCCGGCATCGTTGGCTGTCAATAGTCGGCAGTTCTGCAGACTTTCGGTGAGCAAGTTGAGCAAATCCTGATTGTCGTCTATGACAAGTAGGGTTGGTGCCTGATCGCCCGCAAACTTGTATTGCTGCCGCGGCCGATGGGCTGCTGCGTTCTCATCCTGTGCAGCAACGTCGTATTCCTGAAAAGTTGCTGTCTGTGCTGTTACGATGGGTTCATGCTCGGCACCGGCTGGCAGGGTGCGCTGAGGCAGTACGACATTGAAGCAGGCATAGTGTCCCACCTCACTGTCAATGCTGATGCTTCCGCCCAGCAGTTCCACCATCTTGTGACAGATGGCCATGCCCAGTCCGTTGCGTGTAGTCTGTCCGCTGCTGCTGCTCTCATCAACGCTGTCGAACACAGAGTAGTAGTCGAAGATGCGCTGCTGATCTTCTGGTTTGATGCCTTTTCCGGTATTGTAGACTGAGAATAGCAGATGCTCTCCGTCACGCCGTAACGTCACCTTAATGGTGCCTTCACGCTTGGTGTATTTGAATGCGTTGGAAATGAGATTGCTTACGATGCGTCGCAGCGCCGTCTCGTCAGAGTTCCACACCACGCCTGGTTCTATCTGTTGCTCGTAAACAATATGGTTGCGACTGGCCATCTCGACGAACGATGCAGTGTAGTCGCCGACAACGGCCGACAAGTTGACACGACGAATGCTGATCTCATGATGGCCGGTGGTGATACGGCGGAAGTCTATAATCTCCTGTATGAGCATGTTCAGCCGTCCCAGATTCTGCATAATCATCGACACGTATTTGCGCACAAAAGTGTAGCTGCCAAGCCGATCCATGATGCGTTCGCATGGGCCGTAAATGAGTGTCAACGGGGTGTTCAGTTCATGTACCACGTTGGTAAGAAACTTCATCTTTTCCTCGTATATGGCTTCGCGGTGCTGCTCGTTGAGTCGGGCTATCTCCATGGCCTGTCGCTCTCTTTGGTCGTTGCGCCATCGGTTGAACAGCACGTAGGCCAGACCCACAAAAGCTAACAGATAGAGCACATAGGCCCACCATGTGTGATAACAGGGAGGCGTGATAACAATGTGCAGCGTCCCCAGAGCCCCCTCCTCGCCCGTATTGATGTTCTGGGTTTTCACGAAGAGGGTGTAGTGTCCTGGGGACATATTGGTAAACGTGAACACAGAGTTGCGGCCGTTGTCTATCCACTCATCGCGCTCAGATAACTTGTAATAATAGTGTATCATCGGCTCTTCCAGATAGTTGTAGGTGGCCACACCCACGTTGAAGTAGTTCTGGTCGTAATTCAGTGTGAGCACAAGTCGCCCCTTCTGCTGTCTCAGAAATTGGCTGATGTTCTGCCGTACGCCCATGAGGGAAAGCCGTGTGAACTCCAGTTGATGATTCACCTTGCAAGGTTTTATCTGGTTGTTATAGTCGATAATGACCCCGCCTCCGATGCCGCCGAAGAACAGCCGGTTGCCCACGACGTAGACAGCTCCGTCGCTATACTCCATGATGTCGGACAGCGTGTGTTCGTTGACCACCATTTTCACGTGCCCGTCGGTGGTGAGAGCCACCAGGCCGTTGTTGCTCGATGCCCACACTTCTTCACCGCCCCGGCAGGCCAGCGCATGTATGGTGTTGTTGGGAAGCCCGTCGGCCATCGTGATGCGCTTGATGCTTCCGTCCTGATGAAGAATGGATATACCCATGCCTGTGCCTACCCACAGGTCATCGCCTACAGGCAGCAGTGTATAGACATCGTAGATGCTGGGGTCAGCGGTATCCTGCATACGCGGATAAGACTTAAGCGTGTTGTGTTCCAGAGTGTAGAGCCCCTTGCCACGATTACCGAACCACCACTGTCCCCGGTTGTCTTTTGCCAGAGAGAAGAAGTAGTTTGATGACTGTTTGCCGCCGTCCAGCACGAAGGTTTTCAGGTTGGTCAGCAGCGGCTGGCCGTCTTTCTCGCTGATGTCGGCTCGGCAGATGCCGAACCCCAGCGTGGCCATCCACAACTGGTCGCCATCCTCGCATGCTGCAATGACATGTTTCACATGATCAGGCAAAGCCAGATGTTTCACTTGGCGTGTCATATAGCTATAGTAGGAAATGCCCTCGGCATTACATATCCACACCCACGGGTGGCGACTTTCAGTGAGGTGATAGACGATGTTGCTGCCTAACTGGCTGTTTTGCACCCCAAAATATTGTACATTCTGGGACAGAGTGCTGGGTAGCGTAAAGACAGAATAGTGCGGAATGGCCAATAGGCCATTGCCCTTCGTACCCACCCAAAGCGTACCCTCACGGTCGTAGAGCAGGGCACGTATGGGGCAGTCGCGCATGGCGCGTAATTTCGACAGCATGATGGTGTAAAAGGAGTAAGGCTCATCGCTATACATCCCTACTCCCAGGCCGTCGGTACCAATCCATACGATTTCGCCGTTGCGGTCCTTCTGCATGCAGAATACGCCGGTCTCAATGCCCAAGTCAACGACCTGCCGGTTGCTGTTGTCAGACCCATTAAAGACATCGTCAAGTGATAGTCTGATAACGCTGCGTTCGGAGAAAGACACAAACAGATGGTTTCTGAATCGCAGAACATCGGTGATGCTGCCATGCGTGTCGGTTTCATGTTGTAAAGACAGATATCGGTCTAATCGCTCTGTTGCCAGACGAAAAGCATACAACTGGTTGTGTTGGTCCACCAGATACTCCACATCGTCATCGGCTGTTGCCATCTTGATGGTCATAGAGGCTATTGTCTCGCCGCGTCCTACGGCGTACCCGCTGTCGGTCTTCCTGACAACATAACGCACGATGCGGTCGTGCAAGAATACATACAGTCTGCCATCAGACAGGCTGAAGTCGCACACCTCGTTCTGCCTGATGCTGCCCAGCGAAACCGATTGAAAACGACCTTTCTTATTTAAGAACCACAAATGGCCGTTATGGAGCAGGAAACCATCGCCAGAAGGATTGCAGCGTATTCTGCGTAGCCCCTTGAACTGCTCATAGTAGTCTACCTTACTGCCCGTCGGCGACATAATGTTCAGACCGTAGTTGGTCAGCACCCACATGCTGCCGCCCACGGTTTTCACGTCCTCCACCAGATGGCCATACAATACTACTCCGGTGTTTTGTGCGGTCAGCCACATACCGTTGCCGTCGTAACTGTTCAGACCGTCACAGGTACCAAAGAGCATCTCACCACTCGGACGCTGGGCTATCGAAAGCACAGAACTATTTGACAGACCTCTGACATACTTTAAGTTATAGGATAGCACACTGCCCGCACAGCATAATATCAAAGACAAGGTTAAGAGTAGGCGTAATTTCATTATAGTCGGATATTGATTATTGCATTACAAAGGTAGCAAATAAAAGGCAAGCCTCAAAAAGATTCGCCTTTTTATTTCATCCGGCAGGTAAGAAGCTTGACTTAAGTCTTCACCCCTGTTGTACGTAACGTTAATATTAAGGGGAGTGCTGTCCACGAAACTTATGCCAGTACATTTTCCGAGCAGCACCTTCTTGATTTGATGAATAGAGTCAAAGGGATGGCTACTTCCTTGTTGACTTGCGGTGATATTGCCGTTTCTTATCTGCTTTCAGAGTATATTTTTCCATCATGGCATCAAAAAACTTGCAAAGATCATCTGCAATACAAAATAATTCTGTAACTTTGTCCTCGGTAATCATAGCGATTATTGTTTGTAATTCTTTGTATTTCAACACTATAAAGGTACAACAATTTTCGCTAATCATCAAATTTTCAAGCACTTATATTTCGTCGAGCTCACGTTATAATTACAATGAAGCAATTATCATCCTTTTTCAAGAAAGCGCTTGTCTGCATGGCCGCCCTGTCGTTAACGGGAATGGCTCATGCCGGCGGTGACGGCAAGACTTGGGTTGACTACGTTAATCCCTACATCGGCAACATCAGCCATCTCCTGGTACCCACGTTCCCCACGGTACAGCTGCCCAACAGTATGCTCCGCGTATATCCAGAGCGTGCCGATTTCACAGCAGACCGCATCAACGGCCTGCCGCTCATAGTCACCCACCATCGCGAGCGTTCGGCGTTCAACCTGTCGGTGTATTGTGGCGACATCGACTCGCTTCGTGACAACGTGATTTCCTACACTTACGACAACGAACGCATAACGCCCTATTCCTACTCTGCTTATCTCGATGGTGCGGGCGTGCAGGTGGATTATTCGCTGTCGCACCAGTCGGGCATCTACCGTTTGCAGACCGCCTGTGAGGGCGTACCCGCCTATCTGCTGCTCAACTCGGGCGACGGAAGCCTCACCGTCAAGGGCAGCAGCGTGAGCGGGTGGCAGCGGTTGGACGCAAAGACCCGTGTCTATCTCTATGCCGAGTTGCAGCAGAAGCCCTCTCAGACATATGTCCTCGCCGGAGGCAAGGCCGTGCAGGGTACGAAGGCCGAAGGCAAGAGTGCCTGCGTGGTACTCGCCGTAAGTGGCGGCGACTTGCGCCTGCGCTACGGTGTGTCGTTCATCAGTACGGAGCAGGCGAGGAAAAACCTGCAGCGAGAGATAAAGACCTACGACGTCGAGACTGTGAAGGCCGAGGCCCTCAAGGTGTGGAACGAGGCGCTGGGACGCATCGAGTTGACTGGCGGATGCGACCGCGACAAGACTATCTTCTACACTTCCATGTACCGTTACTATGAGCGTCAGATCTGCATGAGCGAGGACGGACTGTATTACAGCGCATCAGATGGCAAGGTTCATAAGGACAACGGCTCGCCATACTATACCGACGACTGGATCTGGGACACCTACCGCGCCGCACATCCGCTACGCGTGCTGCTCGAGGCCGAGAAAGAGCGCGACATAATCCGCTCGTTCGTCACCATGGCGCAGCAGACCGACAGCCTCTGGCTGCCCACGTTCCCCGAGAGCACGGGCGACTCGCGCCGCATGAACTCCAACCACACCGTGGCTGTGGTGGCCGACGCTCTGAGCAAGGGCATCACCGATTTCGATGTGAATACGGCATACTGCGCCGCCCGTAACGTTATATACAACAAGTCGCTCGCCCCGTGGTCGGCCAACACTCCCGCCGGATGGCTCAACGCATTCTACGTAAAGCACGGCTACATACCAGCCCTGCGCCACGGCGAGAAGGAGTATCTGCCCAAAGTCAATCCAAACGAGAAACGTCAGCCCATCGCCGTGACGCTCGGCACGTCATACGACGAGTGGTGCCTCTCGCGCATAGCGGCATATCTCGGCAAGACTTCTGACAGCAGGTATTATGAGAACCGTTCGCTAAACTACCGCAACGTTTTCAACCCCGAGACGCGTTTCTTCCACCCAAAGGACTCTGCGGGCGAGTTCATCAAGCCCTTCGACTATATCTTCGATGGCGGTATGGGCGCACGCGACTTCTACGGCGAGAACAACGGATGGGTTTACCGTTGGGATGTGCAGCACAGCATTGCTGACCTAATACGTCTGCACGGCGGCGCAGAGCAGTTCAACGCCGACCTCGACGAGATGTTCAACACGCCGCTGGGCCGCAGCAAGTTCGAGTTCTACGCCAAGCTGCCCGATCACACCGGCAACGTGGGCCAGTTCTCAATGGCTAACGAGCCGTCGCTCCATATACCTTATTTATATAACTACTCCGGCCGGCCGTGGATGGCGCAGAAGCGCATCCGCACGCTGTTGAAAGAGTGGTTCCGCAACGACCTCATGGGCGTGCCGGGCGATGAGGACGGCGGCGGTATGTCGGCCTTCGTGGTGTTCTCCATGATAGGCATCTATCCCGTGACTCCTGGTCTGCCCGTATATAACATCGGTAGCCCGATGTTCCCCTCGGCAAAGATACACCTCAGTAACGGCAAGACGTTCGAGATAGAGGCTCAGGGCGCATCAGACGTGAACAAGTACATACAGAGCGCTGAGCTTAACGGCAAGCAGTGGGACAAACCGTGGCTCACACACGACGATCTCGTGAAGGGCGGCAGGCTCGTGCTCGTCATGGGCGACAAGGCCAACCGCAAGTGGGGGGCGCGTCCCGAGGATGCGCCACCGTCAGGGGTAAAGTGAGTTCAGGCTTGTATCTGCAATTTATAGAATAAACTTTTTTGCGAAGATTTTCTCTGAAAGAGGAGACCTCTTTCGGAATAATCTTCGCGATTTTTATGTAATAGCACAGAATTTCAAAGATACTCAAATATCGGAAATACGTAAACTCAAACAGTTTGTTTACGCAGAAACCAAAAACAGCGGCCTACGCCGAAGCGTAAGTCGCTGTAATAGAAGCGTGGACCAGCCTGGGCTTGAACCAGGGACCTCCAGATTATGAGTCTGTTGCTCTCTGCGGCACACGAAAGCTGCGCTTTTGTGTGCAACCAACTGAGCTACAAGCCCTTTGTGCTATATCATTGACTGTTAATGAACACTCTGCGAGAAACAATTAGTCAACAATCAGTCAACAACTGTCCTCTAAGCAATGCAAGTAGATTATTGAATAGACCTGCATCTGTAATCAAGACTTCCATATTCCCCTTTTAAAGGGATGGCTACGGTTATCTTAATCACATTATAATAACGCAAAATTTGTTGAATTATTGTATTGTCAATGCGTTATTCTTTCAGCTTTGCTTCTATATTTAATATGTCGTATATGCAAGGGTCAACAAACTTTCCATCAATATCTACAAAGTCATGGTCTTTTGTGAATAATGATAGTTTGCCACTTGTATTATGGCTTATCAGTGTGCATAGGTTGACATTCCACAGATAGACATAACCAACTACAGGCTTTGCTTTGGCTTGTATATGATTCTGTCTAAAGCCATAATTGCAGATTGATGCGCATAGCCTTGCATAACCCACACAATTTGCTTTTGATTTTTTATTATCTCCAAGTTTGCCTTGTGTAGCAGAGAATGTAAGGAGCTTGGCTATAACTTCTGCCTTATCCATACCTTGTGTTTCCTTTTGTATTCTCCCTTTTAAAGATTGGCTCAATTCTATAGGCTCTGTTTTTCTATCTTTTATCTTGCTTAGAGAAATATTGTATGTGCAGACTTTAAAGGCTGCATAAAAGCAAAGTAATATACCTATTATCCAAACAGCAATTCTCTTATTTTTGCTATCCACTCTATTTTTGAAACATAAGGATTGTTTTGTAGTTGACTTTTTGATAGAGCTTTGTTTGTAGCTCTTTATCATATAGCCAACAAACTTAATAGCCCAATATCCAACAACCCCCACAGGAATGAGGTAAATGAGAAGTGCAAGAATAAACGCAATGTAAATTCCTATATTATCGCCTTGTTTTAAGGCATAATCTAATACATCTGCCATAGTCAATTAATTGTAATCTGCTTTGTTTGCTATATATTCTACCACTTCTTTGAAAATACTTCCTGCCATAGCACCACCACTAACAGGAATATCTTTTCTTTGAATAGCTACCATTATAGAATAGTTTGTATAAAACCCACAAAAGTCTGCCCAATAAGTACCGTCCTTTTGCTTGGTTGTTCCTGCCATTCCTGCAACCCAAATATATTCGGGGTTGGCTTTCTTTCCAAGACCATGTGTTACAAATTGCCGCATTGCCATTTTCAAGCTGTCTTTGTCTGACCTCTTGGCTACATCATTGACAAATGTAAGTATTTGCATAGGCTTGACTTTGCTTTTTTCTTTCATCAGTGTTCTTGCTAACTCCGATTTGTATGATATTGCCGTATCTCCAACACAAGTAATGATATTGCCAGTTCCAATACTCTTGATAATGACCAACCCCGATATTGCATCATATTCCTGCATCTTGTCTTTTAAGATAGATGTAACGACAGAATCAACAGGTCTTGCCCTTCCTGTCCTGTGGCTACCACATGATGTTATAAGTATAGCCATGACTGCTAAAATTGGATATTTCATATTTGCTAAATAGTATAAGTTTGTTACATTAAATCTCTTCATTTCTGATATATGTGTATTTAGAAAGAATACCTTTATTTTCAAGATAATCAAAAACTGTTTCGCTTAACTTTATTCCTGCAATATTCACTACTCCAACCTTGTAATCAGAGGATATATGATAGGAAATAAAAGTAGCACCTTTAATTCTTGTTATGCTCATTGTACTTCCATTCAATAAAATAGAAGCCCTGCTGTTGTAACTTTTCCAAGCCAATCTGACTGATTTCATTTTGTCTTTTAAAAGTTGTTTCTTGGCTTCCTTAGTTCTTCTATCTTGTGGAATGGGAAATAACCAATGTGGATTTTTTAGGTGGAATTGTTTTGCAAAACAAATTTGAGCTGTGTTTGGTTCTACAATCCAACCAAGTAGCCAAAGCATTGAATGTGTCTGTAATGCACTTAATGTTTCATACAAGTTAAGTTCATCCCCTTTGGCTATCTTGTTTGTACAAATGTATTGTACTTTTGTCAGATATATAACTTGATTGATACCCAACAGTGCCAAGAATAATATGCTGCATATAAGAATTTTCTTTTTCATAATCGTATGAATTTTTTTATTGCTGTATAGGCAAACCTAACAAGCCTCTTTATGGTGAAACCTATAAGTATGACAATTAAAGGAGTGCCCTTTATTGAAATAGTGGAACAACTTTTAAAGCACGAATTAACTGCGGATTTGAGGCTTGGTTTATATTGGGCTTGTTTACATCCCATATGCTATAATCGTACATATAACTTTTTATTTCCTCATTGTTCAAATCATAATTTTGGCATTTCTGAAACAGTTTCCATGCTTTGAATAGTTTAGAATATGTCCTATGAAAATTTGCAGGAGTATAATTCTTTCTCACAAATTTGGAACTTGCGTATTCTTGTTCTGTAAGAAACTGCGTATTATAAGAGTTTAACCCTGCAATCATTATAAGGTCGTAAATGCAGTATGACGGATTGTTGATAACAGTAACAAAGAAATCATTTTCTTTCGTTTTGGTAGCTCTGCCAGTTCGCAGATAACCATCCCATGCTCTTGTATGGTCTTGGTAAGTTGATGTCTGATAGGTTTCTTGTTTTGCTACATTATGGCTCTGTTTGTCAGTAGGTTCACATGATTTTAAGCCAAAACGTAAAAACAAGACAAACAGGATGCCAGCCCCAATGAGAGTTAGGTTTCCTACAATACCATCTTTATGTTTGCCCCAATATTCTTTAGCCCCATAATAAAGGAATATCCCAACGATACCAACAAAAAATAAGATTGGTAGTATATCCAATATGCTTGATTTGTGCTCTGTAAAATCAGAGTATCGCCCTCTATTGGAAAAGTCTGCAAACATAGACATAGAAGATGACAACGCAAGTACCGATATGATAAGAAGTTTCTTCATAATCCTGTTCTGCTCCTCATCCCCCATTGGAACATTAAGTTTATAAATGCAAAAAGCGTGAGGACTGTATCTTGTTTACTCTACAGTCAGGCTTCTCGCATTGCCTACAGAAATGAGTAAACAACAGCCACTCACGCAATGCGAGTATATAGTTATCCCTTTCGGGATAGTATATATCCGTAGCGTGAGCGTTGTTGCCACTTGCCTATTTCTGTATTCAAATTTTGCGAGAATTTGACTATATATGGCGAGTATCAATAACGCTCTTCGTTTTCTAATATGTCTTGACAAACTTACGAATGTCAATTGCAAAAGTACGAAAAAGCATTGAGAATCTGTCATTTTTAACATACAAAAACTGCCTAAAGCATTGATTTTAACTATAATGTGTAGAATAAGTGGCGTATTTGAAAGCAAAATATCAACGTGTTTAGCCTTTGCCTCTTTACACCATACAAAAAAGGCTATCTGATTTTGCTCTTTTTGAGAAAATCAGACAGCCGTTTTTGCGTTTAGAAAATCGAAGCAGCAATAAGGATGATAAACCACCCTATGCAAATAGTAAGGATTGGATTTGCAATAAATAGAATGATTAGTACCGTTGCTAAGACGATTGTGCCAAAGGTAACCTTTGCCATTGTCTTTTGGTTTTGTTCTTTCATAACCTTATAAATTTAGAAGTTCATAAAAATAAAATGAGAGAGTTTTGCTTTCCCCCTCACTTTGAAAGTTTAATCAATAAACCACTTGTATCTCTCATCACCATATAAGGCAGCGTTAATGCCTGTTGCAATCTCTGTTGCGTTATAGGCTCTATCCAAGAAAGAATCAATGTAGCTACTTTTGTTAGCCCCTGTAAGCAGATTATAAAATTTCCACATTGAGAGGTCATTTCCAAAACTACCAAAATTCTCATCTTGCATATATGCCTTTGCAACTGAATTTATTTGCGTGTCAGTGATTAGCAACTTTGGTACGCTTTTCTGATAGTGAGGGGGCAAACATTGATATAATCTCATTTTGCCCAAAATCTCTGCAAATTGGTGTTCTGTCAGATAGGCATTTCCAAGAGTTTGCATCAAATGAATGTGCTTTGCAGGATTGTAGAACTTGAACATTTCCAAAACAGAGCAAAACAAGTCGCTTGTGTTGGAAACCTCTAAGTTGCTAAGATACCCATCAGTAGAAACACAAAGATTGCAACAAACCAAGTTTTTGAATCCAATGAAAACTTTGAATTTCTCCACGGTTTTTCTTGAATACAAATTCATGTGGTTGTATGCACGCACACCGCCAACAGAAAGAGTGAGTTTGTTTCCCTCTACATTTTCGTAGATGGTGGGAATCTCAAAACAAAACATCATACGCTCAAAGTATTGCGTTTTGTCACTCTCTAAAAGTTGGTTTGCAGGCTTGTGTATTGCCTCTGGAATACGTCCCTTAATGATGTGAGAAACACGAATTTCGGGTTTGTCAATTTGTTCACCACTAAAGAAATTTTGTGCTGCATCCCATACGCTTTCGATGAAAGCATTATGAGAAATGGTTAGTTCGTTGTCTTTGCTAAAGACAGGAACAACACAATCGTTCTTTAGGCTCTGTAAATCAATTTCCATTGTGTTAGCCTCAATGAAATGGTTTACTTTCTTAGCCTTGGTAGTTTCTTCTGAAATTACCGTAGCGTCTTCCACAAAGCGGTGGAATCCGTTGGCTTTTCGTTGTGCCAATGATGGCAATAAAATTAAATTCTCCATTACTGTAAAATTTAAACGGTGAATAATATTGTTATCGTTTTTTGTTTTTCTTCAAGACTTGTAGGGGGAACTGAAAATGTTGTAAACTTGCGTTTGCGTAACTATTATGTGATTTTTAGATGGAGTGGAGAGGGGATATTTTAATATTTCGCTTTGGTTAAGTTCCGATTTCTGTATTACGGCTATGTTTTTGTGTAGTGCTATTTTATCTTATATAGTAGGTTAAATATGGGAATTTCAAATAAAATGGAATTTGAAGTGTTTTTCATGTGGACTTTAAACAAAAGAAGAAAGATAGTTTGTGGCTACCTTTCTTCTTACTACATAATAAATTTGTGTTGTCCTTTAACAGGAGGGTGGTAATCTTTATTGGTTAGTACTTTGACAAAATAGTTGAGGCTTTTAATAGGCTTAACTATTGGGAGCAATCGTTCTTTTAACTGATAGCTGACGGAATGTTGCATGATAAAGGCTTTGTCATTTGTCTGCTCTAAATCATTTTGCGTGTATGGATATTCTACTGCTATTTGGCTAATGTATTCCCCTTTATAAGGAGGTGGGTCAAAACCCTTAGATTTGCAATAGGCTGAAATGGTGTTGTATATCTCCTTATAAAGAGATTGCGTGCCTTTTGGAAAATAGTCTGTGTTGCCTATATCGAAATGTTCAAGCATAATCTTATAGCCACCACCTTTTATTGTTTCTATTATGCCTAAATCTCTGCATTTTGTCATAAGTTTCTGTAAAGTGGAGTAACTAAGATTCAGAATTTTTGTCATCTCTCGTAAACTATAAAAAGTGACATTGCAATTATTCAAGCAGATAGACTTTATAAGGAGAATGAACCCTTTTATGTCTGTTTCTTCCTTTAGTGACATACCATCAATGTGCCAATTAAGAAAACTATGACTTACCATTACGAAGTTGTATGTAGGTATCTGTATCTTGTAGAAATTCTTGGTCTTAGGTTTTGCTACATTTCCTGCATTAACCCACATCCTTGCAATGTCAACAAAGCCTTTGTCTTTGGCTTTATGGAGATAAGAGCTTACGGTATCAGTGTCATAGCCTGTTTCTTTCGATAAGGTTTCTAATAATACGTTTGATTCTCCTGTCTGAAAATCACTCTTAAAAAGGAGTGCCAAGTATATGTATGCTTCCTTGTTAGAGAGGACTTTTGCAGCGTTTATAGGGAAAATCCTGTAATCTTTATTGTCTAAATTCTCCATATTTCTTCATTTTGTTATCAACATTAAGCGAGGCTGAAAGCCTGTTTAGTTATGTTGATAGTATATGTAGTTAATAGTATGTCCTTGCTTTATATATCACCCATTCCCGACATTTTATATTAGCAGGGGATTTGGAATAAACCAATCTCCCTGCTTGATATTTTGAGATAATGATAGACAAGTTCATTAAAATTCACACCTATTTTATTCTAAAAGCTGTTCTGCTTCTGTTGCTTGTTTCAAAAGTGCAGAAAAATCATCACCAGCCGATATTTCCTTTAATTCCTTTTCTGCCAAGTTGAGATTTCGCAATCTTTGTAATGCTTCAAAAGCCTTTTCTTCTCCATTTGATGCTGCATAAGAATTGAAGCCCTCTATAAAGTACCGCTTGGTTACAAAAGCTGTGTTTATGCCTGCTGCATTGCAGAGTGTTACAAATTTTTGCCCTCGTTCTATGTTTATTTCTGTTCTTTGTGGTAGCTTTATATGTTCTCCTTTGAGCGCCTGTTTGATGGTTTTGGTTGACAGTTTCACTTTGGCAAGAATCATTGAAGCAGCCGATGGATTAAATCCTTGGCTCATTAGCATGGCAATGTTTGAGAATAAGTTGCGATGCTCTTTTGCTGTTAATGCGGCTACGCTTAATCTATCCTTGTTGTTCCAACTTGTGCCTGTTTCATTGATGTCAACCAAATAAGCACCAATGTTTTCTTTATTTCTGACATAACATTAGGAATATCGTATTTCCCATCTGCTGCTACAAGTCTTGCAAATGCGCAACATCTATGCTGACCATCAAGAATGACAAAATAATTGTCTGCTTCTTCTGTTGAAAGTTTCTCGTTCTTTAAATTATAGATTTCATATCCTTGCTCCATTAAAAATTTAGCTTCTGCAACAATGATAGGAAATGCTCTCTCGTATTTGTCATTAGCGATGAGGCTTATAAAGCTATCTACTTTTGTGCTATTTATGGGGCGATTGTTTTTGACGAAAGCTATTTTCTTAGAAATGTTGGTTGCATTGCCTGTTGCATCATCAACGACATTGAATGTAATGGCAGTTTCTCCAAGTTGTTTTTGGATTCTTTCTGTTGCAGCTTTGGCTTCCTCATATTTTTCCGTTAGCTCACTAACAACTTTCTGCTGTTCTGCAATAACATTAGGTGAAGCACCTCTTTTTTGAAGTTGCTCTAAAGACCTCTTTTCAATACGGAGGTTCTTTTCTGATACCAAGAGAAAACTCTCTGTAATAATATCTTTTTCCATATTAGTATTTAATTTATTTTATTGTAAACTATGTGACTTTCAATCCTTATGCGCACTTGGATTTTCAAATCACGCTGCAAAGATATAGACATTAGCAAGTATAATAGGTGAGTAAATGATTGGTGTGGAATACTCCCTTAGAGGGGAATAACAAAAAATCCTGCCTCTCCAATATGAAGAAACAGGATTGATATGATAGTTTGTGTAGTTTTAGAAGTCTGGGTATATAGAGGAATGTGTTTCTATTCTTATACCCTTGTATTGTTTGAAGAATCCTTTTAGAGTTTCTGTGTCAAACCTAAAATTGTCGTTTGTAGATATATGTGTGTAGTAAATGAGCTTTGAAATAAGAAAATTCTTATTGATGCCTCTTTTGTGTTTACCATCAAATTGTGGATTCAGTTCAAAAAAGTATTTCAGCAATGAGGCAAAAAGCCATATCATTTTAGAGTTGGATTCTGTCTTTTCATTGAAACGATTGTCAAGCATTGTTTGAAACTCTTTCTTGCTAAGACGATTGCTTGTTTTTTGGCTTTGCTCATAGCCTTGCTTTATCCATTTTAAAAGGTTGGAAACGATGAAATTATTGCAAATTTCCATATTCCCCTTTTCAGTTTTTAAGGATAGCTTCATGTTTGAACTGTCGTTTGAGGGCATTAATGCTATAAACTTTTCTATTGTTTCTTTTTCACTGTCATTATAAGTGAATCCTGTTAAGCAAACGCTATAAGCATAGTCAAAACAAAACATAATAAGTAGCCAAAACGCATCAGCATCCAGTTGCAACCCTTTGATTATGTCTTGCAAATCGTCTGCTGCAATGTAACTGCTATATTTAAAAGGACATTCTATTTCGTCATTATTATAGCGTTCTGCAAATATATCCATAGCTTCCAATGGGTCTGTTAGACGGATGAGGCTTGGGAACATAGCGATTCCGTCAGAGGTGTAGAATGGTTCTCCCTTGCCTCTGATAATGCTGAATATATACTGAAACTGTTTCTCTTTACTACAATCTATGTGTTGCTGCATATCTTATACCTTTTTTATATAGAAACGGAATAATCGTGTGATATTGTTTATCTCTACTACAAAAAACGCTCCACCCTGTATTTTTAAGGTGGAGCGGTGATAAAGTTTATCCAAAAACGTATTTTAGAACCTTGGCATTAGCCTTGTTCTCATTCACAAAGTCACGCTCAATGTAGATGTCTGTCACTTTCATAGATTCATCTACATGGTTGAGGCTTGCGTGGACGGTGTATTTATCAATGCCAACTTTATTGAGGGCGATTGTTGCCCATGAGTGGCGAGCTGCATAGTATTCCAAATCGTTAACCTCTAAAAGTTTTCCAATCTCTTTCAAGCCGTAGTTGATAGCCTTGTTAAATGCTTTGCTATTGGCATAGGTCTGATAGAAATTAAACAGGCGTTTCCCTGTCTTGTCCTTGTACTTATTTATTAGGGGCATGATGAAAGTTGGAACATCTACCACCATTTTAGCATTGTCGTTTCGTCTGTCCTTTGTCTTTGTTCTGTAATAGGTCAGTTTGCCATCTTTCAACTCTGTAGCGTTGTATAAGTCGGCGGAGTTCATTCCTATAAGGCAGAACGACATAATAAAACAGTCTTTGGCAAGGTCAAATCTACAGGTGTGCTTCAAACCTTTGCCTACCTCTTTATAAGGGAGGTCGTAGATTCTTTTGATGATGCCTTTGTCAAGTGCTCTCTTGCGTGTGGCTTCTTGCTTGGGAATGGAAATGCTGTCAAATGGTGAGGATGGAATAAGTATAAGTTCATTCTCCACATCGTTGTATTTGCGTTGCGCTTCCTTGTAAAGGTGGCGCAAACTGCCAAGGTAAAGAGAAATCATCCTGTTAGACGGTATGCGTTTCCCCTTTGCTTCCATTTCCTTGATTCTTTCATTTCTGCGTTGGTTCAGATACTGGGTGTATTTATTGAGAAATGAAACTGTAACCTCTTTTATGTTCAGTTCTTCTTTGCCTATAAAAGAAACAAGTGAGTTGACAACAGTCTTATAGTTGCTTGCGCCTTTGATGGTTGCTTTGGCTATCCATTGGCGAGAGAACTGTATGAAATCAATCTCTTTGTCTTTCAGCTCTCCAAACTTTAAACGCTTGAAAATTTCATCAAACGTGTAGCCGTTTAAATCAACTTGCATAGCATCACATTTCTGCTGATAGCCTGTAACAAGTTGTTCAATCTCCTTGTAAATGGCTGTTCCTTTCTTGAAATTGCCTGTCTTGGTTAAGTCAGACGGTTTGATGAATAGACTTGTTGACAGTCTTTTCACCTTTCGATTGAGCGTAAAGCGTACCTTAATATTATAAGTACCGTCCGCTTTCTGCTCTTGTCTTTTAATCTCTGCTTTGATTGTAAGCATCTTACGCTAATTTTTATTAGTCAACAATTAGTCAACGAAATAGCGTAAGGTTGATGTGCCTTTGGCTGCAAGTTGTGCGCCCCAAAGATTGCTTAGACAAATAAAAAAGTGCTAAAGGCTTAAATAATAAGCGATTAGCACATTAAAATCTTGTGGACCAGCCTGGGCTTGAACCAGGGACCTCCAGATTATGAGTCTGTTGCTCTAACCAACTGAGCTACAAGTCCGACTTATACCTTGTGTGGAATAAGTTTGCGGATGCAAAGATACTACTTTTTAGGGGAAACGCCAAATAAATTCCACTAAAATTTGCGTTTACAAATGTTTTCATTACTTTTGCACACGTCGTTCATCGGTTTACTGACCATAGTGTCAACATAGACACTTAACGGTCTGATACATTAATATTTGACGATTTCAAGCTTAACATTACGCATACTTAATATATGACAAATCTTTCGAGGATAACCGTGTCGGCGGGGAATATGAAGCGAACCGTCCTGACTTTCCTCCTCCTGCTTACCGTCTCTTTCGCTATGGCGTCGGGCAGGAGTTACAGATTTCGTGTCATGTCGCGTGTGTTCCGCTATGCTTCCACTGTGGATACATCACGTCTGCGCTCCGTCGACACGCGTGCTTACCTCAAGTATGACATCCGCATCAACCGCCGTAACGCCATTCTGCTTGCCATCCCCACCATGTTTGCCGTTGCAAACGGGGGCGATCGCGAGTATATAGGCGAGACTTATGACCGCATCACCATCGGCAAGAACGGCGAGATTAAGGCGAAGAGACTGCTCGACCGCTCCACTGTTCCGCACCAGATGAACACCATGCCCACGCTCTTCAAGTATCTTACGCCTCGTCCTTACGAGGAGATGCTCATCGAAGGCAGGGTGCTTTCGCCGTTCCACTTCCGCAACCGCCGCTTCTATCGCTATCAGGTGACACCGTTCTCCGTGAACGAGGCGCTTGTCAGCTTCCGTCCGCGTACCAACAATACGCAGATGGTGAGGGGCTGGGCGCGTGTCGACATCCATTCGGGACGCATCCTTGAGGGTGCCTTTGACGGCGAATACGACTTGATAAGGTTCCACATCGCCGTCACGATGGGCACGAAGGGCGCGTGGTCTGTGCTGCCATCGGAGTGCAGCCTCAACTCGCGCTTCCTCTTTCTCGGCAACGACATCACGTCTGAATACACGCTTGCCATCGGACTTCCGAAGGTAATCGGCGACACCATCGTCAACCGTCGCGACACGGCGCTCATCAATCGCGTACGCCCAATACCTCTCACCAGCCATGAGGAATATCTCTATCACAAGTATTATGCAGCCCGAAACAAGGGCAACGACACGCTGCGCAGCGACGGCAAGGAGCAGAAGAAGACTTTCTCACACCGCTTCTGGGGGGCTGTGGGACGCGGTCTGGTGGACAAGATGAAGCAGGATTTCGGATCTAAAGGACAGGGTTCGGTGCGTGTGGCGCCTATCCTCAATCCGCTCTACTTCAGCTACAGCTCGCGCCGAGGCTTCACATACAAGTTCGACATTCGTGGATCTTACTACTTTAACGACCATCAGGCGCTGCAGTTGCGCTTCAAGGCTGGCTATGCGTTCAAGGAGAAGCAGTTCTTCTTCAACCTTCCCTTCACCTTCTATCTCGACCGCAAGCACGACGCTTACATCCGAACCGAATGGGACAGCGGACGGCGAATGACCAGTTCGGAGGTGGTGGACGCCATAAAGAAGGAGCGTGCCGACTCCATTGACTGGGACGCTCTCAACCTTACTTACTTCCGAAGCCATTATCTAAAGGTCTTCGCACACTACGACCCCACTCCACAATGGGGACTTGAGACGGGCATAATCACCCGAAAGCGCCGCGCCATCTTCACGGACGGCTTCTCTCAGGCGGACAAGCCATCACACTATACGTCCGTGGCTCCGCTTCTGGAGCTGACCTATCGTCCAACGGGATATAACGGTCCGGTCTTCACTCTCGACTATGAGCGGAGCTTTCGCGGCCTGATGGGATCGAACACCGCCTACGAGCGTATGGAGATTGACGGACAATACATTCATCGTCTGTCCGCTCTCAGCTCCCTGCAGATGCGTGCCGGAGCCGGATTCTACACCCACAAGGGACCCGACAGCTACTTCCTTGACTACACCAACTTCCGCGAGAACAACGTGCCGGGAGGATGGAATGATGACTGGGCGTGCTCCTTCGAGCTTCTCAACTCCAACTGGTATAACGCATCGGAGTATTACGTTCGTGCCAACATAGCCTACGAATCGCCGTTGATGTTGCTCTCACGCCTGCCTCTCTGCGGCCGACTCATTGAGAAGGAGCGCATCTACTTCAACGCCCTTGCCGTGCGCAACCTCAATCCTTACATCGAGTGGGGCTACGGATTTCGCACCCGTGCCATCTCGGTGGGCGCGTTCGTATCTCAGCATAAGTGGGATTTCAAGGAGGCTACGATACGCGTAGGCATCGAGCTGTTCCGCCATTGGTAAGCTCCGCCAGTCCTTAAAAAGTCTTTATTCCTTTGCCGTTCATACGAAAAGCATTACTTTTGCATACAAGTATGAACAACACTATCTCCACAAACATACCCCCTACATCTGACGATCATGGCTATTGTGCCACCATCGGCTTCTTCGACGGCGTACATCGCGGCCATCAGTTCCTTATCAGCAAGCTTACTGAGATGGCGCATGCAAGCGGAAGGAAGTCGATGATCATCACCTTTGACCGTCATCCCCGGCAAGTGGTCCAGACCGACTACGTGCCGCGCCTCATCACATCCCTCGACGAGAAGCTCCGTCTGCTTGCCGCTACGGACGCTGACCGTGTGGAGACTCTCCACTTCGACGCTGCCATGGCTGCCCTTCCGGCACGCCTTTTCATGCAGAACGTGCTGCACGACCGTCTCGGTGTGAGCCTGCTCATGACGGGATATGACAACCGTTTCGGCCATAACCGTTCGGAAGGCTTCGAGGAATACGTCCGGTTCGGACGCGAGATGGGTATGGAGGTGGTGCAGGCACCGCCGTTGGACGTAAGCGGCATGCGCGTTTCGTCGTCGCTCGTGAGGCGTCTTATTGCCGAGCAGGGCGACGTAGCCAACGCCAATCTCTGCCTTGGCCATCCCTTCGCCATCGAAGGACGCGTGGTGGAGGGCTTTCAGGAGGGCAGGAAGATAGGCTTCCCCACTGCCAATATCCAACCTGCCGAGCCGTGTCAGCTCGTCCCACGCATGGGACTTTACGCTGCCCGTGTGAGCATCGAAGGCGGCAAGTGGCATAAGGCGCTGCTCAATGTGGGCAACAATCCCACCTTCTGCCGCGACCACGTTAGCCTCGAAGCGCACATCCTCGACTTCGATGCCGACATTTACGGCAAGACAATACGCGTGGAGACCGACCGTTGGATGCGCGAAGAAAGACGCTTTGACAGCGTGGACGACCTCCGCAGACAACTCGAAAAAGACCGTGAAGCCATCATCCATATGTAAGAACGTATACGGATAACTCTATTAAAAGAAGAATATGGAAATAAAAAATCAGAATAATATGAAGCAGAAACTATTATCGTCAGCCCTGTATCTTGTGGTGTTCGTCCTCATTCAGGCCGTCATCGGCGGCATCGTAGGATTTACATGTCAGACAGCCAAGATAGGCGGAACTGCCCTTGTATATATATCGCTCATTGCCAGCGCCGTCACCATAGCACTATTCGCATGGCGCAAGTGGTCGCCGTTCTCACGCGAATACGTACAGCGCCGCCAGTGGTTCACGCTGTTCTGGGTGGTCTGCATAGCCATAGGCTGCATTGCCCCCACGTCCTTAGCCACAGAGCTGCTCCATATTGACCTGCCCGAAAACTACAACGAGCTGTTCAAGAGCATGATGGGCCACGACCTTGGCTTCCTTGCCATAGGCATCCTCGCCCCCTTGGCGGAGGAGATGGTGTTCCGCGGAGCCATCCTGCGCACCCTTCTTTCTGCCTTCGGCAAGCAGCGCCGCTGGATGGCTATAGGCATAACAGCCTTGCTCTTCGCCGTCATTCACGGCAATCTGGCGCAGGGCTTTGGTGCTTTCTTCCTAGGACTGCTCATAGGATGGATGTATTACCGCACAGGCAGCATCGTGCCGGGCGTGGTGTTTCATTGGGTAAACAATTCCATTGCGGTTATCCTTTACCGCATAGCGCCACAATTCGCCGACATGACGCTTACTGAATATTTCCAGCATGACACCCTCCGCATAGGTCTTTGCATGCTCTTCTCGCTGATGATATTCGGCGCTTCGCTCTATCAGTTGCGCATCAGGCTCAACTGACAATCACTCACTAAAACCGCAAACCTATGAATAATGATATAAAATATCGCGACATAAATGTCGCCAACGCTGTGCGCCTGTATGACGGCAGCCATGTAGGCGACGACATTCTTCTCTTTGACGACGTCACAAGTGTGCTTGCCGGCAAAGACCCGCGCCGCATGCAGAGCCTCTTCCTCGCCATGTGCGTGAAGGGCCATGCCAGCTATTTCGTCGATTCAGTGGCGCATACCGTAGGTCCCGGCGACATCATCATCGTCAGCAAGGGCCGCGTGACGTATGACTATACCCTCTCGCCCGACTGCCAAGCCATCGGCATACTCATCGATTACGACTTCTTCAAGGACACCATAAAGAGCGTGCACGAACTGTCCGCGCTCTTCCTCTTCGCCCGTAACCATCCCGTCTTCCATCTTCCCGATGACAAGGCGAAGGAGATAACCGACATATTCTTCCGCATGAAGCGCAAGATAGACGCTGCGGACAATCATTTCCTGCGTGAGATGGTGCAGTCGATGTTCCTGACATTGGTGTACGAGATGTGCGACGAAATATATAAGGTGCAGACCCATTCGCCCACACACAACACGCGTGCAGAGGAGATATTCACGACATTCCTCACGCTTGTGGAGAGCCACTTCCGTGAGGAACGTCGTGTGGGATGGTATTCGGAGCAGCTCTGCATCTCGCCGAAATACCTTTCAGAGACCGTCAAGGCGGTGTCGAAGCGCACGCCTAACGAATGGATTGACTCGTACGTCATCATGGAGCTGTGCATGCTTCTGCGCTCTTCGCAGAGAAGCATAAAGGAGATAGCGCAGTCGCTCAACTTCTCCAATCAGTCGTTCCTCGGCAAGTACTTCAAGGAACACATGGGCGTGTCGCCGTCCGACTATCGCAACGGCGCATCACCTCGCCCCAGAGGCAAGGAACGCCTCGGCGACGGCGCATAGTTCGTCATACCATTCCTGGCCGAATCGTCTTACGAGCGGTCCTTCCAGGAATTTATATACCGGCAGTTTCAGCTCGTTGCCCTTACGCACGGCGTCACGACAGACGTCCCATTGATTGTAGTTAAGGGCAACGATGCCGTCACGAAACTTCTTCTCACGTATGGGATAGAGTGCGCATGAGATGGGCTTGCAGAAGCCCGTCTTGCCTGCGCGGTAAGCTCTTTCCAGAGCGCAAAGGCAGCAGCCGTTCTCATAGCAGGTGAACACGCAGTCCTTGCCGCCCACGATGCTCGTCACGAGGTCGCCGTCGCGGTCGGTGTAAGCCACGCCCTGCTTGTCCACCACGGCTTGCGCCGAAGCCGACATATCGTCCCAAACGGTGTCGAGCACCGCCTCTATGCCGCCAATCTCGTCCAGTGTGACGGGCGCTCCTGCGTCGCCTTCCACGCAGCAGATGCCCTTACATTTGTCGAGGTCGCAACAGAAATTCTCGGTTATTATGTCCGAGGAAACCAGTATATTGGAGATTTCTAATATCATAATGTCATTCTTGTTTTTTTTTACTTCTTCTTACTACCATTCTATCGGCGCTTCTCCCCATTGCTGCAGGTACGCATTGCATTGCGAGAAGTGGTGATTGCCGAACCATCCTCCGCGGTTGGCGGAGAGCGGAGAGGGATGAACCGACTGTAGGATGAGGTGCTTCTTCGCGTCGATAAGCGATGCCTTGGAGCGTGCGTAGCCTCCCCAAAGTATAAACACCAGATGCTCGCGTCCTTCGGAGAGGGCGTGTATTGTGGCGTCGGTGAAAGCCTCCCAGCCGTGTCGCTGATGGCTTGCCGCCTGATGCGCCCGCACGGTCAGCGTGGCGTTGAGCAGCAGCACGCCCTGCTTAGCCCATCGCGTGAGGTCGCCTGAGGCGGGAATGGGCTTGCCGAGGTCTGCCTGTATCTCCTTGAAGATGTTCTGCAGCGACGGCGGCAGCGCCACTCCGTCTGCCACGGAGAAGCTCAGTCCGTGAGCCTGTCCCGGCTCATGATAAGGGTCCTGCCCTATTATCACCACCTTCACCTTATCGAACGGGCAAAGGTTATAGGCATTGAATATGAGGCTTCCCGGAGGATAGCAGGTTTGTGTGGCGTATTCGTGGCGCACGAAGGAGGTGAGTTGCTCGAAGTAAGGCTTGCCGAACTCCGCTCCGATGTGCTCCTTCCATGAAGGGTCTATCTTTACGTTCATGTGTATTATGTATATATGTTATTTATTACGGCGTCTGTAGGCAGAAGGTGTCAGTCCCGTAGCCGAGACGAAGTAGCGGCGGAAGCTGCTCAGCGAGTTAAATCCTGACTGCATCGTTATTTCTTCAAGCGTCAGTTCAGTATTGGTGAGAAGCTGCTTCGCCTTGTCCACTCGCCATCCGTTCACATACTCATAGAAGGAGGTGTCGAGCTGTTGGTTCAGATAGTTGGATATGTATGTGCGGTTGGTGTGGAGCGCCTGTGCGAGGTCGTTGATGTTGAGTGTGGGATTAAGGAATATCTCGTCCTCCACGAACACCTTCTCCAGATGCTGCGCAAAGTGGTAGTCCGGACCTGCATTGTCCATCGCCTTCAGCGTCAACGGGGGCGTGTCAGTAACGTCAGCATTTGCCTTCTCCTTATTCGATGCGTCAAGAATCTCGAGCATGTCCTCCTGACGGTAGATGAAGTAGCAGAGCGACGCAAAGATGCTGGAGCAAATGGTGTTATACGCTGCAGCACCGAGCGGCGACTGAGTCTTTGTGGCTACGAACCACGTCGCAGCGAGCGCCAGAAAGAGCGCCAGAATGTACCACATCCAGCGGAGCGAGAGCCGATCGTCTGAAGAGAACGACTGTATGATGATGCTGTTGAATCGCTTCACGGCATAGGCTCCGTAGAGGATGATGAATATGGAGTGTGCAAGCGCCACCCACAGAATGGCTTCATACACGTTTCGGTCAGGCTGTACTATGTATGAGGAGATGGCAAGGACGTATGGCGCCACATTGCAGGCTGCTGCCACGAAGCGCATGTTGTAAGGATGGGTGAGGCGATAAAGCAGAAACAGCGCCAACGGCACGGCTGTGGTCTGCAGCATGTCGGTGACGGGTCGCTCCTGGCTGCCGAGGATATTGTCTATGAAGAAGACGTAAAACTCGAATACGCTTATCAGAAGCAGATAAAACATGAAGTAGAAGGCTGAGCGCTGCAGCTTGTGCTTTCTGCCTTTTATGTACATTACGATGGTGCCAGACACCTGCAGCATGAAGAACAGTCCGCAGGAGAAGTCTCTGAGGCGCATCATTGTTTCGTGAGACATATATATATTATCGGGTATAAGTTTGTAGTGTGAGTATGAATGTGGTGCTGTATGACGTCACGGGGCGTTCGGCGAGCGAGAGGTCGCCGTCCTGCGCCATCATCATCTGGCGCGACAGCGGCAGCCCTATGCCCGACCCGCTCTTCTTCGTCGTGAAGAACGGCACGAACACCTCGCGTGCCACCTCCGGCTTCATCGGATAGCCGTCGTTGCTGACGAGTATGTCGGTATGGTCATCCTGCTGTTTGAGGCTGATGTCCATGCGGCGCGCTCCTGCCTCCACAGCGTTCTTCGTCAGATTGGCCATCACCTGCCGCAGCATGTTCTCGTCTGCACGAATAGTGACGTCATCCTCTATGTCGCAGCTGAACCTTATATTGGCGTACATGGCGCTCATGCCGCCGAAGAACGGCTTAAGGCTTACGTCGGTAATGACAGCCTTCTGGAGTTGCGTTATCTTGCGATAACTGTCCACGAAGACGTTCAGCGAAGCGCAGGTGTCGTGTATGGCTCTGATGCCCTCCTCCAGCGATGTGCCCTTGACGGCAGGGCTGTTCATATAAGCCTGGCTTATGCATGAGATGGGCGTAGTGGCGTTCATTGTCTCGTGCGTCAGAATGCGCGTGAGCTTCTGCCACGACTCCACCTCGTTCTTCGCCAGCAGCCGGCTCACCTCCAAGCCTGTGTCGTTAAGCGCCGACTGCAGGTCGCGCTCACCGGCGAGCAGTCCGTCCGTGGGAAGGCGGAAGGAGAAGTCATGGTTGCGCAGCGCCTCACGCATCAGCTGGGCACGCAGCGAGAGCAGCCGTTGGTGGCGCCATTGCCAAAGAATCATTATGACGATGACGGCTGCGAGAGCTGCTATGATATAATATGGGGTCATATATCTCTATTGTTTATTTCTTCAACTTCTTATAGAGCGTCTGCCTTGTTATTCCGAGCATTTCGGCAGTCCGGCTCATATTGCCGTAGCATTGATCCACAGCTCTCTGCACATGCTCCTGCTCCATCTGCTCGAGCGGAATGACCTCCCGGCTCTTGTCGATGGCTTCGTGCAGCGCGGCGATGAGGCGGTCGTTGTCCCACGGCTTCGTGACGAAGTCGGCAGCCCCATACTTCAGTCCCTTCACCGCCAGTTGCACGTCGGCGTAAGCCGTAATCAGGATGACGGGCGTATTGGGATGTAGCTTCTTGATGGTCCGCAGCCAGAACAGTCCGTCCTGCCCCGTATTGACGCCAAGCGAGAAGTTCATGTCGAGCAACACCGCGTCCACCGCCTCCTCTTTGGCAAGAGTGGCGACAAGCGTGTCGGGCGATGTCAGCGTGACAATGCACTCAAACTCCGCAGCAAGGCAAATCTTAAGAGCCGTAAGGATGGCAGCATTGTCATCCACGACTACGAGAGTGTTGTAAGTATGGGTCATATCTACAAATTTAACTAAATTTAGCCGCCCCTACAAATGATTTATTCGTTTTTTTGTTTGAGGAAGATTAAAATCTTAGTTGAGAGTTGAAAATGGAGAGTTGAGAGTTATGAGAACTCCCGCCCCACATTTCCGCCATAAGATACGTAACTGACGTTTTTTATTTGTATTTTTGCAATATCTATGACTGGCTGCACGTTGGTCAGGATATTAAAAAGAAAGACAATCACCCATAGTATTGCATATAACAATGAAATATCTGAACCGCCTTACGAATGTTATTATAGGCCCCATCAGTAACGAACCGGTATTCTGGAGCGTTATTGCGTTCGCATTATCCTTCTCACACATCTTAGGTATGCTGCCGGAAAGCATGACGGAAGTGTCGGTCTATGATGTGCGAAACATTCTCATCATATTCTCAGGCTCGGCCTTTATCAGCTGGTGCCTTTCTGCCATCGTATGGCGTTTCGGCTTGAAGAATATCAAATGCCTGCTCTATGTCATCGCCTTCCTGCTGATGGCGACCGACCTGTTCCTGCTGTTTAATTTCGGCACCATACTGTCCTCATGGATTCTTCTGTTGGTGAAAGAAACCAACCCTACAGAGTCGTCAGAGTTTTTGAGCAGATCAATCTTTACTGGTGCCACCCTGAAATGCCTTGTCCTGACAGTCAGTCTTGGCGTTACCACTTACTGCATGGAAAGAAAACCGAAAGTCGTGCGCTTTAAGAGAGATTGGCAGAGGGCGGTCTGTGCGCTTATTGCGCTGCCGCTACTGACGCTTGGCGCATACCTCGGCTTCTGGTCGGTAAGATTGGCAGGTCTGAACTCACAGTTCGACATTGAGGAGTGGCGGGCACATCATGGCAGCTATGCGCTTGAAAACACCGTTACCAATCTTTTCTATTCCGTGAAATACCTTAATGTTTCAGGGCACGACAACGCGACTGCCATCCGCACCTGTGTGGATGCCGCACGCCAACCCGCCTCAAGCACTGAACAAGACAGTCTGAATGTGATATTGGTGATTGGCGAATCATACAACAAATATCATTCGCCGCTTTACGGCTATTACCTCAACACCACACCCGTGCTATGTTCTCAGCAGCAAAGCAGCAATCTGTTTGTCTTCAAGGACGCGGTAGCCACATACAACATGACCACCTTCGCAATGAAAAACATGCTGAGCACCAACCGTATTTCGGACAATGAGGCATGGCATGAGCGGCCTTACTTCCCCGTTATCTTCAAGAAAGCCGGCTTTAACGTGTCGATGTGGGATAATCAGCGTCCTTCAGGTGCTGACGTCTCGTGTTTCGACTATGCCTTAGGGTCGTACCTCTACGCTGAAGACATCATGCCCATAGCCTATAACGAACACAACACCGACACATACGATTATGACGATGATATGCTGTCAGCATTTACGAAGCAAAGCCGATCGTACGAGAACCGCAGATCGACAAGCAAGCATTCGTTATACATTTTTCATCTTATGGGGCAGCATTCGGATGCAGCAAAGCGCTTTCCGTCGTCTGACGACCTGAAGGTGTTCAAGGCTTCTGACATACGGCGTGCCGACTTGAGCGATTCGCAAAAACAGATTATTGCCGACTATGACAATGCCACATGCTATAACGACTATGTCATCGGCAGGATTATCAATATGTTCAAGGACTCGCCATCCGTAATAGTATATCTGTCTGACCACGGAGAAGAGGTGTATGACTATCGCCACTTTGTGGGAAGAACGCATGAGCGCAACAAGAAGAAGGAAGCTATAAAATACCAGTATGACATACCTATGATGATATGGTGTTCTGACAAATACATCCAGAATCATCCACAACACATGGAACGCATCCGTCAGGCTGTCGGCAAGCCCATGTCTTCAGACATACTGCCTCACACGCTCTTCCACTTGGCGTCCATAAAGACACCATTCTACAAGCCGGAGAATGATGTCCTTAGCAAGGAATATGTCGTAGGAAAGAGAATCTTACAAGGATATATAGTGGAGGAGGCATCCAGCCTTCGCAGCAGGCAATAGTGCCATTTATTGTTTTCTCTTGCTTCCCAGGCAAGATTCACAGCCTTTATGGATTTTATGGTTGTCAACCCAATATCAGAATGTTCGGAATAACTCTTAACAAGACCAATAGCGAGGAGCGCCTGCTGCAGAAAGTGCAGAAGGGCGACACGTCAGCCGCGGAGTCGCTCTATCGGCAGCACGTGCGCTATCTGTCTGCCCTGTGCTCGCGTTATCTCATCAACGACGAGGACATAAAGGACGTGCTGCAGGAGGCGTTCCTTAAGATATATGCCTCCATAGGACAATTCGAGTATAGAGGCACTGGATCGTTGAGGGGATGGATGGCGAGGATTACGCTTAACGAAACTCTGAAGTTCCTGCGCACCGACAGCCGACTCAATTTCGTAGAAATGGACGAACGGCTGCTGGACGTGCCTGACTCCGACCTTGATACGGGAGACATTCCGACGGACGTATTGTTCGGTTTTGTGAGGGAACTGCCGGAAGGCTATCGCACGGTGTTCAATCTTTACGTCATAGACGACAAGAGCCATAAAGAGATAGCCGCTCTGCTCGGCATCAAGGAGAACACTTCGGCATCGCAACTGTTTAAGGCGAAGGCGATGTTGGCGAGAAAGATAAAACAGTATAGAACCATCAATTCAGTTTAAGACACAATGAAAACAAATTGGCAAAAAGACATACACGACCGCTTGGGCAGCTACGAGAAGGACGCGCCCGAGGGACTCTGGGAAGGTATCAGCCGGAGAATGCCGAAGCTGAATGATGGTGGTATGCTGACGGACAAGCATCAACGTACAGCCAAGTTCAGGATGTGGCGCGTGGCTGGTGTGGCTGCAGCAGCAAGCGTGGCGCTCGTCATAGGTTATAATTTACTCGGCAATGATGTGCAGGACAATATAAACATACCGACAAACACAACCAAGCATCCAAATATGCTTGCTTCCAACAAGAAGCCTCTCGGCAACGAGCCTACGGGCGTCTGCGCTGATCAAGCCACGCATTCTGCGGACGATTTATTGTCGGAGCAGCCTAAATTGGCTAAAGCCTCTACGGAACAACCTAAATTGGCTAAAGCCTCTACGGAGACAGACGTTAAGGAGATTGGCAGCAAGGAGGAGAACAGTAAGAAGGAGGAGAACAGTAAGAAGGAGGAGAACAGCAAGAAGGAGAACAGGCAGGCGGAGGTGAAACCGGAGAAGCGTGAGGACAGCCGCGTGCTTCCCAAGAGTCAGAACGACGCTCTCTTGGCTTATAATGACTTGACGGAACGGAGAGGTTCGGCTGACGCGTCGTCGCGATGGACTGTCAGCACCGGAGCAATGGGCGGTCTTGGAGCATCGGGCACCACTACCGCTTACGGCGACTACCTTGTGCTGTCATGCCCGGGGGGTGCGGATACGAAGGACTCGCCCATGCTGGACATGAGCAGCGTCAACCGTGACGTGGAAACAAAGACGGAGTATGAGCATCATCTGCCCATACGCATAGGGCTGAGCGTGGCTTACGCTCTGACTGACCGGCTGAGCATCAGCAGCGGACTGACCTATACGCGCCTCTCGTCGGACATCAAGGACGCCTCAAGGGAGAGCAAATACATTGGAGAACAACGCCTGCATTACGTCGGCATCCCCGTGAACGTAAGCTATAAGGTGGTGTCATTCAGATGGTTGGGGCTGTACGGCACGGCGGGAGTGCTGGCGGAGAAATGCGTGTCGGGAACTACGGACGAGGGGTATGTAGAGAACAATACGATGAAATACACCAACACGCACGACATCAGCAGCAAGCCTCTGCAGATGTCAGTAAACGCCGGAGTAGGCATACAGTTTGACTTCATTGACAATGTCGGCATCTACGCCGAGCCTGGCCTCAGCTATTACTTCGACGACGGTTCGGCGCTGCAGACCATATACAAGGAAAAGCCCCTGAACTTTAATCTTAACGTGGGAGTGAGGTTTAAGCTTGGGAAGTGGAAACCGTAAGAGCAAGGATGTCAGAATTACATATAAAATATTTGCATTTCTGATGCTCAATACTCCCAGTTGAGCGAACTAAGAAATCTTTGGTGCGAAATTCTTGAGTTTTGAGCGTGCAGCGATAGCTTACTGATGCACAGCTAATTATGCGATTAAAGGGAAACGTGTGCAATGAATAGCGGAGCTAAACAGGCACAATAGGGTTGCTAAAGAGCCACTTTACCACTCCAATACCGCCTCTATTGCCATACAAAAAAGCCTCTCTTGCCTACCAACAGTGGCTGTATTGGAAGGCAAGAGAGGCTTTTCTTGTATATTATAGGGTCAATGTCGAAGCAAAATCCCACAAAAACAGCCAAACAAATCTCTAAAAACGATTTTTATTTTGTAACATGTTTTTACTCTTTGTGTAATATTTGCATAACGTCCGCTTTATGCTTACCCCAATTCGGGATAAAATAGCGATTAGTTGCATGTTAAGACAGATACATGAATTCTCTTCCCATGCCATCAGACATGGGCTATATATAAAGAATCGAAAGAGATTATTTTGTCCTTAGAACAATGTAAGTTGCTTCGTGTCTTCGATGCAGTATCCTTGCAATGCCTTTGGCTTGTTATCAAAGAAACAAT
>OLPC01000551.1_pt1 | contig 37047 bp, 34 predicted proteins | sample 1672341 | NCBI WGS metagenome assembly OLPC01 (sample SAMEA3136673, study PRJEB25190) | human gut metagenome | reverse complement strand
CATATTAAAGGTTCATGCTTCCAGGGTCCCGCAGACCGCCGAGCCAGAGCTTACACCGGCAGAGGACAAAGACTGATGGCACGAGTATCACAGGCGAAGAAAAAACGCGCGGCAGAGGTGATAGAGCTTCTCCGGGGCGAATATCCGGACGTAAAGTGCGCGCTGATATATGAAAAACCGCATGAGCTGCTGATAGCAACGCGGCTTTCCGCGCGGTGTACGGATAAGCGGGTGAATATGGTGACGCCGGCGCTGTTTGAGCGGTTTCCGAGCATCGACGCGTTTGCTGAGGCGGAGGTCGGCGAGGTGGAGGAGTATATACGCACCTGCGGGCTTTACAAGACGAAAGCGCAGGATATCGTGAATATGTGCGTAATGCTCCGGGATATCTACGGCGGGAAGGTTCCCGACAGCATAGAGGAGCTGACGAAGCTCCCGGGAGTAGGGCGAAAGACCGCCAACCTTATCGTTGGCGACCTTTACGGAAAGCCCGCAATGGTGTGCGACACACATGTAATAAGGCTGTCCAACAGGCTGGGTCTGGCGGACTCCACCGACGCCGGAGTAGTTGAGAAACAGCTCCGTGAGATAGTTCCCCCGGAGGAAGGTCTGATGTTATGCCATCGGCTGGTGCACCACGGGCGGGACGTCTGCGACGCAAGGGCGCCGAAATGCGAGGCGTGCGTTCTGCGGAACGTCTGTCCGAGCAAGGATAAGCCGGTAAGATCGTTCCGCGCGGGGAGCAAAAAGTAAAGCGCCGCACGGATTTCAGAATAATTATCGGGGCTGAGAAGATCAGCCCCGATTTTGTTTTTGTGCAAAAAAATTCCGCAGACAAGGGGGTGTCTGCGGCAAACTCAAATAAATTAGCCGAACGCTTGGGGAAAAGCGCTTTTTACTCGGCTGAAATAATTGGGGAAAATATATTAAGAAGTATGGTAGCCAAATTAGCTTACAATACTGTCTTGCGTAATTTATTTACGATATAATTATATCATTTTTGAGCGTCCTTTGCAATCCTAATTCAGCACAAATTTTAATATGGAATTATGGCTATTTTGTACAAGAATAAATTTACAAACTCAGATGAAAGTCATAAAAAGATTTGCCTCGAATTTTCAAAAATTTGTGAATTACCCCTTGATTTTTTCTGAAAAAGGTGTATAATAGATTTAGCACTCGGAACGATAGAGTGCTAAACAGTAAAAAACGGCATGACACCGAGAAATATAAGGAGATGTTTACAATGGCAGAAACAAAAGAATTTAAGGCTGAATCCAAGCGCCTGCTTGAAATGATGATCAACTCCATTTACACTCACAAGGAGATATTCCTGCGTGAGCTGATATCCAACGCAAGCGACGCCATGGACAAGCTCTACTTCAAGTCCATGAGCGAGAACACAGGTATCACACGTTCCGACATGGCTATAACCATCGAGGCAAACAAGGACGACAGGAAGCTGATAATCACCGATAACGGTATCGGCATGACCAAGGACGAGCTGGAAAACAACCTCGGTACTATCGCTAAGTCCGGTTCGCTGGCGTTCAAGAACGAAAACGAAAAGACCGAGGACGTCAACATAATCGGTCAGTTCGGCGTTGGATTCTATTCCGCGTTCATGGTTGCAAAGAAAGTTACCGTTATTTCAAAGGCATACGGCGCGGACAGCGCCTACATGTGGGAGAGCGAAGGCGTTGACGGCTACACGATCTCCGAAGCCCAGAAGGACGGCCACGGCACGCAGATAATCCTCGACATCAAGGACAACGTCGAGGAGGAGAATTACGACGAGTTCCTCACTCCGTACAAGATAAAGCAGCTTGTGCGCAAGTATTCCGACTATATCCGTTACCCCATCAAGATGGATGTTGAGCATGAGAAGCTCAAGGAAGGCAGCAAGGACGAGTACGAAAAGGAGATCGTCACCGAGACCCTCAACAGCATGACGCCTATCTGGAAGAAGTCCAAGAGCGAGCTGAAGGACGAGGACTACGACCAGTTCTATAAGGATAAGTTCTACGATTACGACGCGCCTCTTGCGCATATCCACACCAGCACCGAGGGCACCGCAACATATACCGCTCTGCTGTATATTCCGTCAAAGGCTCCGTTTGATTACTATTCCAAGAACTTTGAGAAGGGGCTTCAGCTCTATTCCAACGGCGTTATGATAATGGAGAAGTGCGCAGACCTCCTGCCTGACTATTTCAGCTTCGTAAGAGGTCTGGTAGACAGCGAGGATCTGTCGCTGAACATTTCCCGTGAAATGCTCCAGCACGATCGTCAGCTCAAGCTGATCGCCAAGAGCCTTGAGAAGTCCATCAGAAACGAGCTGAAAAAGCTCCAGAAGAACGACCGCGAGAAGTACGGCAAATTTTTCGACGCATTTGGAACACAGCTCAAATACGGCATTTACGAGAGTTTCGGCGCGAACAAGGAGAACCTTCAGGACCTGCTGATGTTCAAGAGCAGCTTCAGCAAGGAGTACACTACTCTGGAGGAGTATGTCTCCAGAATGAAGGAAGATCAGAAGTACATCTACTTTGCAAGCGGCAGCAGCATTGCACGTATCGAGGCGCTCCCGCAGACCGAGATGGTCCGCGACAAGGGTTACGAGATACTCTACTTCACCGATCATGTAGACGAATTCACCATGCAGATGATGCACGACTACAACGGCAAGGAGTTCAAGTCCGTATCAGCCGACGACCTGGGTCTTGAGACCGAGGCTGAGAAGGAAGAAATCAAGAAGGCGGAGGAGGATAATAAGGCTCTGTTCGACTTCATGACCGAGAAGCTCGGCGGCAAGGTAAAGGCGGTAAAGCTGTCCCAGCGCTTAAAGACCCACCCGGTATGCGTTACCAGCGAGGGCGCTCTGTCGGTTGAGATGGAGAAGGTGCTCTCCGCAATGCCGGACGAGCAGGCTCACACCGCAAAGGCTGCGAAGATACTGGAGATCAACGCTTCCCACCCGATATTCGAGAAGCTCAAGAAGCTCTACGCCGAGGACAAGAAGGATACCGTTGCCGAGTACGCGGATATCCTGTATTCTCAGGCGCTGCTCATCGAGGGTATGCCGATCGAGGATCCGGTAGAGTTCACGAACAAGCTCTGCACCATCATGGCTGATTGACCGCATAACTGAATAAAATTACAGGGCGGAGAGTATCCGCCCTGTTTGTTTTATTACGGTATTTGAAGCTCTTTGGCGGCGCGTTCCCACAGGGATTCGTCGGTTACCGGAAGCCCGGTCTCCTGCGAGTACTTTTCCACCAGCCGCACGGCGAGCACGGTGTAGTTTATTCCGGTTCGAATGGTTCCGAGAAGCCCCCTGCCCCATACTGCGCTTTTTTCCAGCAGCCCGGAGGAGCTGAATTCCTCGGCGGTGCGCTCGATGTCGTAATCCACCGAAATAATTTCCGGATTCCATTCGCCGTTGTAGGTCAGGAACGCATACTGTGCTTTGGTCTGTTCGTTTACCGGCATTCCCAGCGCGCCGGGATTGACCAGCATTCTCCCCTCCCGCTTAAAAATAAACGGAATATGCGAATGGCCGCACAGCATCAGACGGCAGCCGTACTCCCCGAGCCTGGAGATCATGATCTCCGCTTCCCGGGTATTGGTGTGGAACAGGTAGTTTATGCTGTCCGGGGAACCGTGGCACATTATGAACGGCTCGCAGCCGGGAAGTTCCGGGCGCAGCGTGAACGGCTGCGAAGCCAGCCAGTCGAGGTCTCCGCCGGTGAGATCCTCGTAGCAGTAACGGAGCGCTCCGCATTTTGAGCCGTATTCCCACGCCTGCGGGGCTTTCCGCTGATTTATCATGTAATCCTCGCGGTTGCCGCGTATCATAAGACAGGAGTGAGTTTGCGAGAAATCCCGCAGGAACTCCACCGTGCGGTGCGGGTAGGGGCAGTCGGTGACGTAATCCCCGAGAAACAGCCAGTAATCCGGCTGTCTGGACTCAGCGTCGGCTATGACCGCCCTCAGAGCGGCGTAATTCGAGTGGATATCGGATAAAACTGCGAAACGCACCTGTTCAGCTCCTTTATTTGAGTATTTCATGCAGCTTTTCCGCAGGAACGAACCCGCGCAGCCCGTCGGTGGTCATTCTCCGTGCAATGTCGGTTATAACGTCCAGCGAGCCGGTGCAGCCGCTGTCAAACCACCCCGAATACAGCGACAGAACGCCGCTTACCGTGAATTCCGACAGCGCGTGCAGGGTCTGCTCGTCGTTCACGACGCATACGTCGCGCAGGGCTATTTCGATAGCGCGCCGGAGCATAGCTTTGACGCGCCCGGTGCTGAAAAGCTCCGGGTTGAGCTTCAGCAGCTTCACGAAATATTCCTGATTGCTGCTTATCAGCGCGCTTATCTCTCCGAGCACCGAGCCGATGTTGAATATGCTCGTGTTGCTGGTTTTCAGTATATCTGAGAAATCCGACAGCAGCTCGTTTTCGAATTCGGTCACAACGTCGGAAATCGAGCGGTAGTGCCGATAGAACGTCTTGCGGTTGACCTGCGCCCGGGCGGAAAGCTCCGATATCGTGATGTCGGAAAGCTCCTTTTCGGATAACAGGGATATCAGCGCGATGCGTATGGCCTGGCGGGTCTTTATGACCCTCAGATCGGTGGGATTTGACATTTATCCTCCTGTCAGTCGGCGGTGTGGAGAACGTCCTCAGCCTGATTTACAAGATTGTCTACGGTGGAGGCTATCTCGGATACGCCGGACATCTCCGTGCTTATGGTGCTGCCCTTTTCGAGGGTAGCGGCGATGTTGCTCTGCATGCTGTTCATCATCGTCAGGATATCGGACATTCTGTCGTTAATGGTGGTTACTATGCCGTTTACGTCGCTGATATTGCTGAACACCAGTTTGTTGGAGGTTTCCGCTTCGGTAACTGCGGTCTGGGAATGCTCCGCGAGGGAACGCACTTCCTCCGCGACGACCGAGAATCCCTTTCCGTACTCGCCGGCGCGGGCGGCTTCAATGCTTGCGTTGATGGCGAGTATATTTATCTGGCGGGCGATATCGCTGATATTGCGGGTCATTTTTGAGAAGCCGGTAACGCTTTCGTCGATTGCCGCCATTGATTCAGCGATGTTGTCGGTGAGTGTGTGGAGTTCCTTGACAACATCGCCGAGGGCAGCCGCCTGCTGGCTGTTCTGACCGTTCAGTTCGGTAATGCCGGACGTAGCCGAGGTAACTCCGGAAATGCTGTCTGTCAGCCTTGAAACGACCTCGCTGAGCTGCGTGGTTATAGCGTTTATGCTGTCGTTGGTCTGGGCGATCTGCTCTCGGCGGCGGTCCGCTTCATGAAGCGTGTACTGCGAGCAGGAGCTTGGCAGGCTGGTGCCGTCCAGGATAGCCTTCGCCAGTTCGCGGCAGGTTCGGAATCCGCATGCATGGCAGTTGTAGTTCATCTCGGTGTCGGTGTGCTTGCCGAGGCTGTGCAGGACTTCGTCTATCTGCTCGTCGGTGTAGGAGCGCTGCTCTACGCTGTGCGCGGTGTAGCTCCGCAGGAAGTCCTCAGGGTCGAGCTTCTTGTCAAAGTCGAGAAACTGCTTGTCGCGGCCTTTTCTGTCCATTTTAACGCGGTTATTGCGGTTGTACTTTTCGATGCCGTTCAGGATACCGCTCATTCGGTAGACGGAAAGCGGAGTTCCGATGGCTGGGCCGCTTCCGCAGCCCCGCCCGCAGGAGAGCACGTCGAATACGTCCGGAAGGTCGCGGGCGCCCACGGTGGGGTACTGTGCGAGTTCCTGATAGATATGTCCGGTGCCTTCGGAGGAGATGACGTTCAGCGATGGAGCCTCAAGCTCCAGGCACGCCTTGAGTCCGCCCGGTCTGGGGTAGATAGCGCCCATGATACCCTGCGGACCGCTGAATTCGAACGCGGAGCGCTTTCCCTTCTGGTCGGCGAGGTGGAAGCCCTTTTCCTCGAGAAGCTGCCCGAGGTGCTGGAATGTGACATTGTAGTCAACGACGCCGGTCATGCGGAATTCGTCCTGCTTTGCGATACAGGGGGTCAGGGCAGCGAGCTTTGCGTTGACGCCGAGGTACTTTCTGAGGTATATTGCCGCGCAGAGTATCGGAGACTGCACCGGCGAGAGGTTAGGAAGAGCCTCCTTGCAGTATTTGAGCATATAATTAACGATAGCCGGGCAGGGCTGCGAGATGAGCTTCTTTCCGGGATTCTTCTGGAGATACCTGATATGCGCCCATGTGCAGATATCTGCGCCGAAGGAGACATCGTAGATGTCCTTTACGCCGTTGCTGCGCAGGAATTCCAGCACGTTGCGCCAGCAGCCGTCGAACGCCACCTTGATTGACGGCGCGACCAGCAGTACGACCTGCTTTCCGCCTTTGACGTCGTTCCAGAAGCCGGCGGTGTCGTCTTCGTATGTACGCGCGCCGTGGGAGCAGTCCTTGACGCAGGCGCCGCAGCGGATACATTTGTCGGGATCGATATTGTAGACGGTTCTTCCGTCCTCGGTCTGCACCGCCTTGTTAGCCTCGGGCGTCGGACAGGCGCGTATGCAGGAGTTGCAGGAAACGCATTTATTCGCGTCAAATAGTATCATAAGTATATACTCCTCTGATTATAGGATAAAAAAAGCGCTCCCGCAGGTATGCCGCAGGGAGCGCCGGATTTTATTTCGCGTAATCTACTGCGCGGCTTTCCCGGATAAGATTGATCTTTATCTGACCAGGGTATTCCATTTCGTTTTCTATGCGCTTGGCGATGTCGCGGGCAAGAACCTTCATGCCGTCGTCGGTGATAGTCTCCGGCTTGATCATGATACGAACCTCGCGGCCTGCCTGAATAGCGTAGGATTTCTCGACCCCGTTGTAGGAGCAGCAGATCTCCTCGAGCTTTTCGAGACGCTTTATGTAGTTCTCGTAGTTCTCGCTTCTTGCTGCGGGGCGGGCTGCGCTGATCGCATCGGCTGCCTGTACGAGCGCTGCGATTACCGTGCGGCACTCAACGTCGCCGTGGTGAGCCTCGATAGCGTGAATGACCTCGGGGTTTTCTTTGTACTTGCGGCATACGTCAACGCCGATCTGTACGTGCGAACCTTCGATCTCGTGGTCAAGAGCCTTACCGATATCATGGAGCAGACCTGCGCGTCTTGCAAGGGCAGCGTCAACGCCAAGCTCGCTTGCCATGATTCCGGCGAGGTGGGCTACCTCGATGGAGTGGCTGAGTACGTTCTGGCGGTAGGAAGTTCTGTACTTCAGTCTGCCTATCAGGCGGACAAGCTCGTGGTTGAGGCCGTTGACGTTGGTCTCCATAACTGCGCGCTCGCCTTCCTGGCGGATACGCTGCTCGACTTCCTTGCGTGCCTTCTCGACGGTCTCCTCAATGCGGGCGGGGTGGATGCGGCCGTCCTGAATGAGCCTTTCAAGGGAGATACGCGCGATCTCGCGGCGAACCTGGTCGAAGCTCGACAGGGTGATCGCCTCGGGGGTGTCGTCGATGATAAGGTCAACGCCGGTGAGCGTTTCAAGGGCGCGGATATTGCGGCCCTCGCGGCCGATGATACGACCCTTCATTTCGTCGTTCGGAATAGCAACGACGGATACTGCGGATTCAGACACGGTGTCTGCTGCAAGTCTGGAGATGGCAAGGGAGATGTGCTTTCTCGCGATCTCGTCCTCCTCGTCCTTGAGCTTCTGCTCGTAGGCGGTGATCTTTACAGCCTTTTCGTGAGTCAGCTCGCTGTCTAACAGTGACAGCAGGTGTTCCTTTGCCTGATCGGTGGTAAAGCCGGAAATGCGCTCGAGGGTTTCGACCTGCTCGGTCTTGAGCTGCTCGGCTTCTGCGATCTTCTCGTCCGCTTTCTTGTGCTTCTGGTGGAGCTGTTCTTCATAGCGCTCCATTTTGTCGGTTTTCTTGTCGAGGTTTTCCTCTTTCTGCTGGAGACGGCGCTCTGAACGGGAGAGCTCCCCGCGGCGTTCCTTCAGCTCGCGGTCGGTTTCGCCCTTTAAGCGGCTGATCTCCTTTTCGGCGTCTGAGCGCATCTTGTAGATCTCGTCCTTTGCTTCAACGAGAGCTGCTTTCTTGCGGTCTTCGGCTTTTACGTTTGCTTCTTCGATAATGCGCGCCGATTCCTTCTCTGCGGATTCAAACTGAGCTTCCGCAGTCTTAATGCGGTGCTTCACGCCCATTTTGAAGCAGATAAATCCTGCTGCGGCTGCGCCGACGATGAATGCCGCAACTGCGATTATTACCGCTATTATTGGATCCATCTTTTTCGTTTCCCTCCTTCTTAATGATCGGCGGGAATAATATACAATTGTTGGAATGAATCTGCCGCCCATACGGAACGGTTTTTTCATCGCAGTGCTATGCTGCGTTAATCTTTTGAAACAGTGCTGGCACTGAAAAATCATGGCAGACTGACCGCCGCAGTTCCCCCCGGAGCCGCGGAAGCCGCATAGGTAACGGGTTCCTTTTATTATATATTAGACCGCCACTACGTCTATCATACATCTATACAATAGATATTAAAAAACGTAAGCTGCTCCTGCCGGGTAGCCCCGTGCAGAAAAGCCCATAGTTATTTTACTACAAAATAACGAAAATGTCAAGGGAAAAACCACTTGATTTTTACCAAAATGCACATGTTGAAAACGTAAAACCTGTTACACGATGTCGCTTTGCAGGGATAAAACGGCGCTTTTATGTATGCCGTATGTCGTAATTGCACAATAAACCCGCAGTTTTTTTGGAGTTTTTTCTACGCGTGACGATAACCCGTGCTGTGCAGGAAAAAAATTGCTCAGACCCTTGCAATTATACTATTACTGTGATATAATATAAACAATGAAATATTATGCCCGCGGGCATTGGAGGAAAAACAGATGACATATAAAGAGAGCTTTATCAAGTTCATGGTAGACAGCGGCGTGCTGAAATTCGGCGAGTTCACCCTTAAGAGCGGCAGACTTGCCCCCTACTTCATCAACGCCGGCAACTACAAGACCGGTGCGCAGCTCGCAAAGCTCGGCGAGTTCTACGCTGAGTGCATTATGGAGAACGGTCTGAAGCCGCAGACCCTTTTCGGTCCGGCTTACAAGGGAATCCCGCTTTCCGTTTCCGCGTGCACAGCGCTCTACAACAAGCACGGCGTTGACGTGAACTACTGCTTTGACCGCAAGGAAGTCAAGGATCACGGCGAGGGCGGAATGTTCGTAGGCAAGACCCTTGAGGACGGCGAGAAGGTCGTTATCATCGAGGACGTTATGACCTCCGGCAAGGCTCTGCGCGAGGTTCTGCCGAAGCTCCAGAGCGCCGCAAAGATCGATATTGAGGGTATGATCATCACCGTTGACCGCATGGAGAAGGGTCTTACCTCTGACAAGTCCGCTGTGCAGGAAGTTTACGACGAGTTCGGCGTTAAGGTTTACTCCATCGTCACCATCAACGATATCATTGACGCTCTGGAGAACGACGTTATCCCGGGCAAGGAGTACGTTGAGAAGATGAAAGAATACAGAAAGGTATACGGAGTGGGCTGATAACCGCCTGTAATATCCGGGGAAATAGGGGAAAACGAAATGGAAATGCCTTTTCAGCCCAACGAGGGCAAGAATCTTGAGATAGATACGGATTACGGCAGGTATGCAAGATATCCCGTAAAAACCCACGTTATCACAAAGGACGACGTGCTGGAGGACGTCCTCGACAAGTATGTCAGGGAGTATATCCAGCCCGGCGATACAATAATCATGTCGGAGAAGATCGTTGCGATCTCCCAGGGACGTGCGTTCCCGATCGAGGAGATCAAGGTCTCCAGGCTGGCAAAGATCCTGTCGCACTTCGTTGTTAAGACGAACTACGGCATTGGTCTTGGAATGCCCGAGACGATGGAGCTGTGTATCCGCGAGGTCGGCAGAGTCAAGGTGCTGTGGGCGGCGTTCTGCGCTGCTATCGGCAAGCTGTTCGGCAAGCACGGCGTATTCTACAACATCTGCGGAATGAAGGCGCGCGCTATCGACGGTCCGTGCGAATATACGCTGCCGCCTTACAACCACTATGCGAAGATGGCTCCGGATAAGCCCGACGAGGTTGCCGAAAGGCTCACAAAGTACCTCGGGGTGGACGTTGTTATCATCGACGCGAACGATATCGGCGCGAACGTACTCGGCAAACCCCGCAAGGACATGCCCGATGAGTTCCCGATACAGGCGTTCAAGGATAATCCCCTTGACCAGTGCTCTCAGCAGACGCCTATCGCGATCGTGAGAAAAGTTTCCTGATAAGGTTACTACTTTAATAATCAAATTCTTTAGGGGGTGTTTTTATGGCAACAGTAGGCAGTATGGCAATGGTTCAGCTTAAGATGGCACAGGCTTCCGCGAAAACAGGCGTAAGCACAGGCAGTCTGTTTTCAAAGAGCACTTTCTCATCAGGAAAGTCCACGGTGTCGTCCAGCGACGCGATGGAAAATATCCTGAAAGGCAAGAACGACTACTTTAAGGCACAGTATAAGAAGCTGTACAACTCTATATTCCCCGACAGCGAGGATACGGAAAAGGCTGACAAGACCGTTACCGTAAAGTCTGCGGCGAACAGCGCGGCGGCTTCGGCTGACGCACTCGCGGACTACGCCAACGGTTTAGGTTTTGACGACAAGGTCGATACCGAGACAGCTTCCAAGAAGATCCAGAGCTTTGTTGACGACTACAACGACATGATCGGCGCACTCAGCGAGTCCGAGAATCAGTCGGTGCTGCAGAAGGGCGTTATTATGGTCAACACCGCAAAGGTGTATTCCAATGCGCTCAAGCGTGCAGGCATAACAGTCGGCAGCGACAACAAACTGAGCTTCGACAAGGATAAGCTGACCGACATCAAGGCTTACGAGTTCAAGTCTACGTTCGGACGCGGCGGATTTGCTTCTAAGGTAACTCAGAAAGCGGAGCAGATCAAGCGTTTGCAGGGAAGCTCCGGCGGGCTGTTCTCATATTCGAACACTGTCACACCGAGCTATACCTACAACATCGGCGCGATGTTCAGCACTTATGCATAATACAAAGCGGAGCTGAAAAGCTCCGCTTTTGTTTGCCTGAAAGTCGATTTGGAAACTATAATTTAGCGCCCTATCCGCTTTCAGCAAATCAAAATCCCGCGCGCAGCGCGCACCATAATTCGGAATTCCGCATTCAGAATTCCGAATTAAACAAAAGTCCCCTCGGAAAGCTCCGGGGGGAAAATTGTGTTACTGAAAAAAGTTGAAATCTTGTCAGCCGGATACCGGCTTAACCGCGAAATTATTCAGCGGTGTAGGGAATGAGAGCGATCTGTCTAGCTCTCTTGATAGCTGTTGTGAGCTCTCTCTGGTGATAAGCGCAGCAGCCTGTTACGCGTCTGGGAAGGATCTTAGCACGCTCGGTCATGTACTTTCTGAGCTTAGCAACGTCCTTGTAATCAATGAATTCAGAACGATCAACGCAGAACTGGCAAACCTTTTTTCTGGGGCGCTTAACTGCGTGAGCCGGTCTATCAAACTTTTCAGCCATGATACTGAACCTCCTTTATTGTTCAAGTAAACGGATTTTTAGAACGGATAGGGATCGCCGGAGGCACCGCTGAAATCAGCCGCTGGCGCCTGTGCGGGCGCGGACTGCTGCGGAGCGCTTGCCGGCGCTGCGGGTGCAGCGTTCGGAACGGAAGCGGCATAATCGCCGTAGGAGCCGTTCTGAGCCTTTTCACCGGTGAAGCAAAGCCTGTCTGCGATTACTTCGGTGACTCTGACGTTCATTCCATTCTTATCGGTATAGGAACGAGTCTGAAGCTCGCCTTCGACGAGTATCATTCTGCCTTTTCCGAAATAACGGGTAACGAAATCAGCCTGCTGACGCCATGCGACGATATTAAAGAAATCAGATTTCTTTTCTTCGCCTTTCTGCTGAAACCTTCTGTCTACAGCAATGCTGAACGAGCAGACATTTGCACCTGAGGGAGTGGTCTTCAACTCTAAGTCATGGGTTATTCTGCCCATAAGAATTACCTTATTGTACATAACGACACCTCCTGAAAATAATCGCGGCTTTACCTGCGGAAATTACTGCTGCTGACCCTGTGCGAGTACAACGATGGAACGGAGAACGCCGTCAGTGATGTTGATGACACGCTCAAGCTCCATGGGGAAGTCAGGCTTGGACTCGAAGTTGTAGAGTACATAGTAGCCTTCGCCCTCGTAGTTGATCTCGTAAGCGAGCTTTCTCTTGCCCCACTCGTCGATGTTGGTAAGGGTACCGTTTGCCTTGATGAGGTCAGCGAACTTTGCGGTGAGCGCCTTGATCTCGTCCTCAGTCTTCTTCAGGGAGAAAACGATGATAGCCTCATACTTCTCAGATAACTTTGCCATTTATATAGCACCTCCTTATGGATATATATCCCGTGCGGAATTGCACGAGAAAGGGGTAAGACTTTTCAGTCTTAACTACACTATTATATCAGAAAAGTTCCCCCTTGTCAAGTGCCATAGGGGAACTTTTTCTGAATTTTTCAGGAAAACGCCTTACTTATCGGGAGTTATCCTCCAGATCTCCTTAGCGTAGTCGGCGATAGTGCGGTCGGAGCTGAACTTCCCTGCATTGGACATGTTTATCCAGCACTTACGGAGGAATCCCGCGCGGTTGTCGCGGTAATCGGCGTTTGCCTTCAGCTTCGCTTCAACGTAGCTGTGCAGGTCGCCGAGCAGGTAGTAATGATCCGGAACATGCCAGCTTGCGCCGTCCAGAAGCGCATAGTACAGCTCACGGAAGGCTCCGCTTCCGCCGTCGGAGAACGTGCCGTCGATGAGGGTGTCCAGTACCCGGGCGATCTGCGGGTCGGAAGCGTAGATTTTGCGCGGGTCGTAGGAAGGCATGATCTTTTCAAGCTCCTCTACCCTTGCGCCGAAGATGTAGTTGTTTTCTATTCCGGCTTCCTCGGCTATTTCAACGTTTGCGCCGTCGTAGGTTCCGAGCGTTACGGTGCCGTTGAGCATGAACTTCATGTTTCCGGTGCCGGACGCCTCGGTGCCCGCGGTGGAAATCTGTTCGGAAATATCTGCGGCTGTAACCAGCTTTTCAGCGTAGGAAACGTTGTAGTTCTGAACGAATACAACGTTGATAAGACCCTTCACGGCCGGGTCGGAATTTACGAGCGCGGCAATTTCATTGATGTACTTGATGATGGCCTTGGCGCGGGCGTATCCGGGTGCGGACTTCGCGCCGAAGATGAACGTTGTCGGGTAGAAATCCTTGATGCTGCCGTCCTTTATCCCGAAGTAGATGTACATTATAGAGAACGCGTTCAGAAGCTGGCGCTTGTATTCGTGCAGGCGCTTTATCTGGATATCGAAAATGCTGTCGGCGTCGACAGCTGTGCGATCGTGCTCTGCGATGTACTCGGCGAGTGTGGCTTTCTTCGCGGACTTTATGCGGCTGAACCGGTCAAGCTGAGCGGGGTCGCCGGCGTATTTCTCAAGTTCTTTCAGGCGGGAGAGGTCGGTTATCCAGCCTTCGTCGCCGAGGAGGTCGGTGATCTGCGCGGAAAGCTCCGGGTTGCAGAGCGCTATCCAGCGGCGCGGCGTGATACCGTTCGTCTTGTTCTGGAAGCGTTCCGGATACAGCTCATACCACTCGGGAAGCGCATTGTGCTTGAGTATCTCGGTGTGGATACGCGCAACTCCGTTGGTGCAGCTTGAGCAGTAGATGGCCATTTTAGCCATGTGTACAACTCCGCCGGAAACCATCTTCATCTGGTCGATCTGTTCGCGGGGCATATTACGGCGGTACATATCCGCGATGAACGCCTCGTTTATCCGGAGTATCACGGAATAAACCTGCGGCAGCAGTTCCTCCATCAGGTCTGTGCCCCACTTTTCAAGAGCCTCCGGCATGATGGTGTGGTTGGTGTAGTTGAAGGTCTTTTGCGCGATCTCAAGGGATTTCTCGAAGCTTACGCCGTATTCTGTCATAAGCAGGCGGATAAGCTCCGGTATGGAGATAGTCGGGTGAGTGTCGTTGAGCTGAATCGAGTTGTACTCCGCAAAATCCTCGATTTTTCTGCCTGCCTTGAGGTGCTTCTTGAGCAGGTCGTGGAGGGAGGCGGCGCAGAAGAAGTACTGCTGTTTCAGTCGCAGCAGCTTGCCGGGACGTGCGTCGTCGTTCGGATAGAGGGTGCGGGAGATGTTCTCTGCTTCTATCTGGGCGCGGCATGCTTCCATATAATCCTGGCGGTTGAAAGCGTCGAAGTCGAATTCCCTGACCGGCTCAGCCTGCCACAGGCGCAGTGTGCCAGCAAAGCCGTTCTTGTAGCCGAATATCGGCATGTCGTAGGGGACTGCCATGACGTCTCCGGTGGAGAAGTGCACCTTTACGGCGTCTTTCTCAACTCGTTTGCTCCACGGGTCGCCGAACTTTGTCCAGTCGTCCGCGTCCTCCTTCTGGAAGCCGTCGACGATGGACTGCTTGAACAGTCCGTACTTGTAGCGTATTCCGTAGCCGGTCAGCGGGAGCTTCATGGAAGCCGCGCTGTCCAGGAAGCACGCTGCGAGCCTTCCGAGACCGCCGTTGCCGAGCGCTGCGTCCTCGATCTCCTCGAGGCTGCACAGGGACGCTCCGGCGGAGTTCAGCAGCGCCTCTGCGTCGTCGAGAAGGCCTAGGCACATCAGGTTGTTGTAGACCGCGCGTCCAACGAGGAACTCAGCGGAGAAGTAGCTTGCGGAGCGTCCCTTCGGGGCTGACTTCGCCATCACCGGAGCTGCCTGCTTCATTATGGAGCGCGCGAGCGCTCCATGGAGCTGCGGCGCGGTGGGCTTTTCGCCGTCTGTCAGCTCAGCGAGGTATTCGTCAAAATCCTTTTTCAGTAAATCCTTGTCGATCATAGGTGTCTCCTTTTTCAGCCGCCTGCGCGGATATTATGGACATTCTGATTATAGCATAATTTCATGGAAATTTCAACCTCAATATCCGGGACATAGCTGCATACTATATAAATGACTACGTCGCTGCTCCCGCGGCTGGCAGCCCATGACTGTTGACAGGCGGTATTTTTTCACTTGGATTTCACATAGTGTTGTGAATTTGGTGAAAAAATGGTACGAAGTGAATTAGAATTGGTCAAAATGCACATAATGCGGAATTCATTTTCTACATTGGGAATCCTCGTTTTTGGCGCGAAATCAGCCCAAAACGGCCTGTGAATGCTTGAAAATAGCGCAAAAATATGGTATAATCTAATATACTATAGTGGAGTATGGGGTGGAGTATGCCCTGTTTCCATGATCATATGCGGCACACAGTAAAGCCGCAGGGGGAATGGAGGTAATCCGGTGAAAAAATTCTCATATCAGGCCACCGACATCAACGGAAAAATTATCCGTGGACAGGAGATGGCGGAGGATTATCAGGATCTTCAGCAAAAGCTGAAGGAACGGAATCTGTATATCACGCGCTACCGCGATCTCGGCGCAAACGACGCGATGGACGTGAAGTACAAGTTCAAAACCAAGGAAGTATCGTTCATAAGCCGTCAGCTGGCGTCGATGACTTCCGCAGGTCTTTCGCTTGTCAGGGCGCTCTACATACTTCAGGAGCAGCAGACAAACAAGAAGGCGAAGCGAGTGCTTCTGGATATCTATGAGGAGGTACAGAAAGGTAAATCCTTCTCGGAGGTCCTTGAGCAGAAGCCGGGCGTTTTCCCGGATCTGTTCGTCAGCATGGTCGCAGCCGGTGAATCCTCCGGTACGCTCGACCAGATCCTCGTAAGAGTATCTGACCACTTCGCGAACGCCAACAAGACAAACAACAAGATCAAGAGCGCGATGGTCTATCCTATCATTCTGCTTGTCCTGGCTCTGGCGGTCATCGTACTGATGTTCACGATGATCCTGCCGACCTTCACCAGCATGATGGATCCGGAGGATATGACTCCGCTTTCAAAGGGCATGATCGCGTTCTCTGATTCGCTTATCAACTACTGGTACGTTTATCTTATCGTCATCGCGGCTATCGTGGTTCTGTTCTGGATATGCAGAAGAACTCCCGCAATAAAGCTCAGAATGGACGAACTTGTCCTCAGGATACCTAAGGTCGGAAAGCTTATTTCCACTATCTATACCGGACGTTTCGCGCGCAACATGTCCAACCTTTACGCAGCGGGTCTGCAAATGGTAGACTGTATTGAGAAGTCCGTATCCGTACTTGGTAATACCTATGTAACAAAACGCTTCGAGGAAGTTGTCGACAACATCAAGCTCGGTGAAAGCATGTCGAAGGCAGTCGAAAAGACTGAGATATTCGAGGGCATGTTCACCTCGATAATCTACGTCGGCGAGGAGTCCGGTACGCTGGATACCATCCTTTCAAAAGCGGCTGACTACTACGAGGAAGAGGGCGACACCGCAGTCACCAAGCTGGTCGGAATGCTCGAGCCTGTCATGATCATTATCATGGGCGTGGCTATCGGTCTGGTTCTGGCGGCTATATTCCCGATGCTCTACGGCGGTATGACCAGTGCGTCATAATCAACAACTACAGATTATTTTGAGGTGAAAATATGCTTTCAATTGATATTACTGACAGACAAATAAAGCTGGTCAGAGGCGTACACAGCGGTAACAAGATCAGAGTTCAGGACGCTGATATGCGTGAGCTGACCCTCGGTATGGTCTCCAACGGTTACATCACCGATGTCCCGATGGTAGCAGCCGAGCTTAACGATATCATCAAGACAAAGGGCATCACGGAGAAGGACGCTATCGTGTCCATTACTTCCAGCTCCATCGTTTACAAGGAAATGCTGCTCCCCAAGCCCAAGAGCCTTAAGAACACCGCTGCTATCGAGGCGATGATACAGGCGAACATGGGCGTTTCCAAGGAGTTCAACATCTCCTTCACCATCGCCGGCGAGACCGAGGACGAAGAGAAGAACAAGCTCATCAAGATCATTGCGACTGCCTGCCCGCAGCGCCTGGTTGACGGCTATGTAAGACTGTTCTCACACATAGGTCTGTCTCTCAAGGGCGTAAACATCGCGAACAACTCCGTAACGCGTCTTATCATCAACACTCCTAAGATGGCGGACAGAATGCCTATGCTGCTTATCCAGATAGATAAGGGATTTCTTAACATGAACCTTTACGAGGATAACCAGATCGTATTCTCCCGTTACTTCAACATCGATCCTTCAGATTACGACAACGCGCCTGACTACGTTATCCGTGCGCTTTCTGATAACCTGTTCAGAATGATCCAGTTCATCAAGAGCCGCAAGGGCGCAAAGCCCCTGAAGGAGATCATGTTCTACGGCGATACCGGAAACTTCATCGAGCTTTCCAACGCTATCTCCTCGTTCAACGTTCCGGTTCACGTTCTGGCGGCGCCTTCCACAGTCATCTCCATGGCTGAGATCGACTTCACAAAGTATGCTAACGCGATCGGCGCTATCTACCGCAGAAACAAGGATCTCGAGCACATAAACCTGCTGGAAGCTACCTCCGCGAAGGAATCCAAAGGCATGAACGGCTACCTGATGGCTCTTGCCGGAGCGTGTGTTGGCACGGTTGCCCTGGTCGGTGCTATCGTTATCGGCCTGAGCGCCATTGACAGCTCAATTCAGGGACAGATCTCCGAGATTCAGACTCAGATAGATAATCCTACCCTGCAAAACGATCTTTCCATAGTTACCAACCGTGAGAACATGCTCGCAGGCTTCCAGAGCTATAACGACAATGTAGGCTCAACTTCCCAGCTATTCAACTACATGCCGAAGGTGCAGACCTACATCATCAATAAGGTTTCCGAGCCTATCGAGTCTATCGTGAACAACGACGTTGAGCTTGATATCCTCAACATCAACATCAGCGACTACAGCGTTACCGTAACGTTCATGGGACGCAGCAACGGCGATCCTACGCCGATCCCTTCACAGTACGTTGACAAGCTCACCAATGAAGTAAAGACCAAGTACGGCGATCCGTATTTCCAGAATGTCAACTATTCCGGCTTCTCAAAGTCCAATTCTTCCATCGAGAATACATACCTTGACCTTTCTACCGGTGAGTCCAAGTATGATACTGTATTCACGTTCACTGTGAACATGAATGTCAGACCCGGCTCCGATGAGGATCATGCAACTTCTATCGACCTTAATCCTCAGCCTGAAGAAAATGTGGAGGTAACTGAATAATGAAACTCAGTAAGCAGGAAAGAATTGCGGTTTTAGTGATCGCTGTAGTTATTTTACTCGGACTTGGCATATTCCTTTTCATCGTTCCTAAGTTTGAGGCGATCGGCACATCGTCTGTTTCGCTCCTCAACAAGCAGGTAGAGCTTCAGACTGACATCGACCGCGCCGCAACAAAGGAAAAGCTCGGCGAGGACGTAATCAACGCATACAACGACGGCCGCAATATCGCGGATATGTTCTTTGAAGAAATGAAGCCCTACGAGGCAGACAATGAGATCAGAGAGTTCAGTACTGCAAGGACAACGGCGTGAACATTGCTGTTGACTCCCTGTCAATCGGCGCGCCTACCGTTTCAACTCTGGGCGTAAGCTTCTCTACCGAGCCGGTTGTAGAGTATGACCTCAAGACATATGCTACACAGGGTCAGGAGCCTTCCGCAGAGGAGCTCGAGGCTCTGAACAGAGAGACGATCATGCAGGCTGCGCTTGCAAGCACACAGGCTGTGGGCTCCATTGACGTAAGCTTCACAGTTACCACTCTCAATTCCGATGATATGCTGAAGTTCATTGATATCATCAATGATTACTACAAGCAGGAGGACGGCGGCATGATGAGAAAGGCGATCCGCCTTTCAAATGGTCTGTCCATTACCGACACCGACGTTGAGAAGAAGTACGCAGACTATGTTGACGACCTGACTGCAAAGGCAGAGAAGGACGGTAAGAGCCGCCTTGAAAAGGACACCGGCAAGACAGTAGGCAAGCAGGATCAGAACGCCAACAATAACAACGCTGCTGACACCGGCGACGGCGAGACCGCGAACACCAACAACAATAACAAGAACGACGACAAGACCACCACATTTGAGGAGAACGTATGCCAGGTTGACGTTACTCTGACCATGTACAGCATTGAGCGCATGCAGGATCCTACCGAGCAGCTCTCTTCACAGAACAATCAGTAATCGTCCTTAGGAAGTAACACTTTTTGGAGCAAGGGACTATAATGAATCGTTCTCCTGCGCCGCTCAGCATGGGAATACCGGCGGCGCAGGAAGGCACTGCGTGAGATGCATTGGAGGTAATCAAAAATGAAACACGCATTGAGAAAGTATCTGTCACCGTGCGGAAGCGCATTGTTCATGGTAGTAAGCACCATGGCTGCGCTTACCGTTCTTGTGACTGCGATGTACATGTCTGTGCTATCGTCCAGACAGGTGCAGTATGCAACGTTTGATCAGGAGCAGGCGTATGTTACATCGGCTTCAGTAGGAGACATGGTGTATTCCTATGTTGCCGAGAATATGGCAAAGAGCCCTGCTTTTATTACCAGCATGCAGGGTCTGAAGCAGGGCGAATCTTTATCTACAAAGGGGAACGGCTTTGCTGCTTTTGGAGGAACAAATGAAGATGATGAGCGACTGGGCGCAGTCGACGCAAGCATAACTTATATCTATGATATAGGTCAGCAGAGCGTTTACGACCTCGCTATAACCGTAGAGAATAACGGCGTTTACGAAACGACTCACACCTTTATCAAGATCGATCCGGGCGAGCCTGGAAAAATGCGCCGAATCAACAACTTCTTTACTTCCACTGGATACCTCCCTACAGATATTTGGATAAACAAGGTTCTTACAGATTCTACGGTTTATTTTGATAATGAATTTGTAAATCTTTCTAAAAACAGTAAGGGTTCATCCAGTGATGCTCCCTATGATTATAATATCGTTGCACTTGGCAGCGTAAATATGCAGGTCGGTTACAGTCGCAAGGCGGATCACCCATTAGTCTGGACCATAGGCAGTGACTTCAAACTGTCGGCAGATAATGTTCAGCTGGATCTTTCAGGTCAGTCTGATACCAGCCCTGACGCAAATGTTACCAACACTAAACATGGCGTTCTGATTGTCGGCAGAGATATGTATCTTTATGGCAATGACAGAGCGGTTGCAGATAATACGGACATTTATATACTTGGCAACTTATATCTCAATTGTGATAAACTTCGTCTTCCTAACAGCGGAAGAATCTTTGTAAAGGGAAAAGTATACAAGAATAATAAAACGACTCTGGAGAGCATAAACAATAATCTCTTTGCGAATGGTGGAGTGTGCGATAGCAACGGAAGCAGTCTTAGCGAAGACAGTAAAAAATGCGGAGCCTGGGGTACGGAGGATATCCAGGTCACAGCAGATTATCTGTCCAAAACACTGACTCCGAGCACATGGCCTTCCTGGGAAGTTAAACCGGCTGTTGACGACATAATCAGCATGCACTTCTATTCGACAAATAACAACACGGTTTACATCGACAGAGATGGAACCCTTGATGATTGGGTAAATGCATCGACATCGAATGCCAACAAGCATGTCATTGTGATCAATACAGGTGATGATATCGGCAATGTCAGAACTTTGAAGCTGACATCAAATATCAAGGGAACTAATATGTTCTCCTGGAATCCTTTTAACGATGATGCTATGGTAGTTCTGACTGTGGGAAAAGGCTCGCTTGTTCTTAATCTTGGATCTGAGGAAGCAGGAGATCAGGTCGTTTATCAGGATAGTTTAAAGACATTCTTCGGTAATATCGCATGGTTTACCGCATGCGGCGGACGTGTGAACGACGATGGCACTATTGATACAGGTACGCTGAATGCTGGTACAGGTGCAAGCAACAATTTTGCAGGAACGATCAGGAGTAAAGGTTTCATCATTACTGAAAGCGACATTACTACTAAGTGCAGTTATGTTAAGGAGACTACTTCTGTAACCATCAATGGTAAGACTGAGACAAGAGGCCATTACACCTGCACGACGCATGGCGGCTGGTATGATTTTGATGATACTGACAAGCAGACATGCCAGGAAATTGATGATTATGTCAATGACACGACAGGCACCAAGAAGAGCCTCTGCATAGGCAGAATAAATCAGTCAGGCTTTGATGATTTCTATGGAACATCAGATGGTCAGAAAGCTCTTGCAAGTCTGAAATCGTTCTACAATAATTATGGTGAGTACAGGTCCAAGGATTATAATAACTTTATTTATCCTAATGTCAACATATTTATTGCTTCAATTTCACAGAATGCGGAGATAAACCTCGGTAAGACAACCAAATATGACAATTACGACAGCTGTATCTTTTTTGGGTATATTTACGCTCCGTACATGACTTTCTATATTGATGGTAATGGCGGCAGCAATGATTCTGCAAGGCAGGTCGGCGGTTTGGTTGTGTCTGATATAGTCCTTAGCATGGATACTAACTTTGTATTCTGTCAACCTGATGTATCAATACCGGGAATGGCAGGAAACAACTGGTCATCGCTTGGCTCAATGGCTGATAAGTCATGGCGCCTGAGTTATGGTCTGACATAATGGCGGAGGTGACTTAAATGCTTAAGAAATTAAGATCACGTCGAGGCTTCACGATTGTTGAGGTCATGGTTGCTTTCGTTATTTTTGCAATAATGGCTGGAATGGTAGGCACTATCCTTTCTACAACGATGCGGGCAAAGCAGGAAAACATTGACGTTGAAGAGGAAATCGCAGCTCAGAAGCAGGCATACTACCAGAAGCAGCAGCCTATGAGCAAAGATGATTATACTTCAAAATCCGCTGATGCCAGCAACTATACCGGAACGGTCAGCCTTGATTTTCAGAAGGCCTCCGGAAGTGCTGGAAATGTAAGCGTTCAGTATGTTGCTGCCGATCCAACTGGTACTGATGACAGCCTTGAACTGGAATATTATATCGGTCAGTACGGCAACGACTCCTGGAAGGCTGCAAAAACAGATCCCGAGAAAGTTAAGCAGGGTGAGGACAGTGTTCTTGGCGGTCTGAACTGCGGAATTTACGGCTCCAATGGAATTATGTCCGTTAAGATCGGCATTGATTCAAGGGAGGTCAACGGAAAGACCCGTTATTATGTGTGCCTTTATCCTGAGGATTCCGGATACATGAATAATGAGATGGATACCTTTGCTCAGCTTCGTATAAAGTTCCCGAGTGAAATAACCAGTTGGGGCTATATAAACCAGAATAATGGGCATGAGGGTGTTGCTGGCGGTGGTGACCTTTCCGGCGACTCCCTTAAAGCAAGGATCGATATTCCTTCAGACAAGACTACTATTAGAGTTGTAGGCGATGGACAGGGTAGTAGCATATTCCAGCTTACTACAGGAAAGCCTGTTTGCTGGATAGAACTTGCTTCTCCGCTTACCGATGAGCAGCTTAACGATATGACAAAGCTGTTTGGAACGAGTGGAAAAGCGACCACATCAACCGAGACTGTTACAAGCCTTACAACAAAAAATCAGGTCAAGGTCACAACATTCCAAAGATACACTATGGACGATAAGGACAGTAATGGCAATGCTATAGTCAAAACCTACATCAATGTTTTTGCTGCAACAGAAAAGCCTGAAACTCCTGATCCCGACAAAGGCAAATAAGGAGGGGTTAAGATGAACAAGATTTGCCGTTTTTTTAAAAAACGTTGCAAAAGCGGCTTTACATTAGTAGAGGTAATTGTATCCTGTGCACTGCTGGCAATTCTTCTTATGGGAATGATGCTGTTTATCACGCCTATAGTCAAGTCGTTTAATGACACCAACAGGAATCTTGTAGCTGAGAATATCACGACATGCATACAAAATTACATCACGCTTACCACAAGAAATGCAACGAATGTTGCGATATTTGCCAATACCAATGAGGCCAGTGTAAAGGCAAATGGAAATGCTGTCATCAATTCCATGAAGGAGTTTTGTGAGACTAAGACAAGCACAGGCAAAAATGCATATCTAATGAAATGCTTGAGTCTGAGATATGACACGACCGACAATCGTTACTACCTTAACATTGAGACTATCGATACTGCTCAGCATGGTGAATTTGCAGATCCGTTTAATTCTACCACCAGGAAAAATGTGTTCAGTAAGTGCCTTTATGATGATATGTATACATCATATCAGTTTGAAAAAGCTCTTGATATGGATAAAGCGGCTCAAAGCCCCCAACCAAGATTGTCCGGAACTGCTTCAACCGTTTTTTGCACATATGCTGACGCAGCACATAAACAGGTCGTTTTCTATGGCGAAGGTATAGCTGAATTTCGTGAGATCACGCGGGAGCAGGTCAGAAAAGGCTCAAATTCAACTTACAAGTTCCAGCTGTTTGATGGCGAGACCGCTTCCCCGGCTGTTTCGGTAACCACAGATGATGGCACTGACGGTGCAAGAGATATGTACATTTTTTATACTGTATATAACCTCGATACAAGCAAATAAAAAATTCCGCACCGCCTTAAATGTGCGGTGCGGAATATATTATGGTTACATTATCAGCCCGGGAACATCAGGCTGACGTACCAGTTGATGACCTGGCTTCCGAACAGGAATGCGTATGCGATTCCTATTGCCAGGAACGGTCCGAATACCATTCGGCGGGAGTACTTCACCTTTTCGATAAGATCCTCCTTGATACGAATGCGGAACGTGCCTTCCCTTTCGGTGGTTATCTGCTCGCGTACTGCGCGGCTGAGCGCAGATTTATCCGGCAGACCCTTCCATGCGTCTTCGTCCAGGAACTCCCACTCAATGTCGGTGGTTCCGCCTGAGATGCTGCCGACGATAACGTCGCTGCAACCTTCCTTGACGTATCCTACGTCGCTGTCGAGCTGCTGCTGATACCAGTCGGTCACGATCTGGCGGATCTGTTCGGTTACTTCCTGCTCCGCCTTTTTATCACGGAACTTCTTGACGATACCGTAGATCGCGCCGAGCACGATCCCTGCGAACAGCGCCGGGAACACGCGGTAGCCGAGGAGCAGCGAGGCTCCGAGCATGAGTTGAAGATCGCCGCCGCCCATTCCTCCGACAAGCACGAGAATGAAGAACATCACGGCGACAACTCCGAGGGAGATAAGGCGCTCATACCAGGGGGCGAGCATTTCAGGTCCCCACGGAATGAAGAACGATGCGATGCCGAGCACGCCGACAGTTATGCTGCACCAGTAGGGTATTTCGAAGTGGTCGATGTCTATGCCGCTGAGTACTATAAGTACGGCGAACAGGACGCACGCTACGGCGAATTCCCATGAGAAGCCGTATACCAGGTAGGCTCCGAGGTAGGAGACTGCACAGACCGCTTCCATGATCATGTAGCGTGGAGAGATCTTTGAACCGCAGAACCGGCACTTTCCGCGCAGAATGATCCAACTGAAGATCGGGAACATATCGTACCATTTCAGGCGGTTTCCGCAGGAAAAGCAGTGCGACGGCTCGGTGATTATCGACTGCTTCAGCGGCGTGCGGTATATTACCACGTTGAGGAAGCTTCCGATAACAGAGCCAAACACGAATACGAAAACACAGGTCACGATGTAAATAGCTGTTGTCATTATCATGACTCCTTTCTGAAAACTGATTTCATTGTACCATAAACAAATGGTTTTTGCAAGGAGTTTTGAAAAATAACGGCAGGCAGAACTTAGCTTAATTCAGCAATACCCTATAAAGAAATATCCGCAGGGGCGGTTTTACGGCGGGGCTCCCGCTAATACCAGAAAGGAAGATCATTCATAATGGCTGGACCTATCAGAAACCTTCCCATCGGTCAGATACTGGTGGAGAACGGATTCATCAATGAAAAGCAGCTTCAGGAGGCTCTCGACAAGCAGAAGCAGAGCGGCGGCAAAATGCTCGGCGACGTTATGCTTGAGATGGGGCTGGTGTCTGAAACTCAGCTTGCGCAGGCGCTGTCTATCAGACTGAAGGTGCCGTTCGTCGACCTTGCGTCAGTGCAGATAAATAAGGACGCGGTAATGAAAATCCCGGAGGCTACAGCCCGGGAAAAGACGGTCATCGCGTTCGATATGCACAACAACCGCCTTATGGTGGCTTCCAACGACCCTATCAACTTCTACATATTCGAGGAGCTGAAGGTTCAGACCGGCATGGAGATAATCCCGCAGATATCCACCAAGACCCAGATCGAGGAGGCTATCGGCAGGTTCTACTCGCAGCAGACAGTTAACAAGGTTATGAACGAGCTGGACGACGAGGCGGCGGCCGCAGCCCAGCAGAACCAGGTGGATACACAGTCCGGCGAGCGTATCGACAACGCGCCTATCGTTCGACTGGTAAACACCATGGTCGAAACCGCGTTCAGAATAAACGCATCAGATATCCATATCGAGCCTTTCAAGACTCGCACGCGTATCCGATTCAGAATAGACGGCGAGCTTGTGGAGCAGGAGGCTATGAAGGTTTCCATCGCGCTGCATAACTCCCTTATCACGCGTATCAAGATCCTCGGCGGTATGAACATCGCTGAGAAGCGTATCCCGCTGGACGGCCGATTCGGTATGAAGATTGACGGTATCAACCTGGACGTCCGTGTATCTACTATCCCCTGCGTTTACGGCGAGAAGTGCGTTATCCGACTGCTCTCCACCGCAGATGAAAAGACCAGAAAGATAACCGACCTCGGTATGACGGATTATAACTACGAGATGTTCAAGCAGATAATCCGCTGCCCGAACGGAGTTATGCTGGTTACAGGCCCTACAGGTTCCGGTAAATCTACTACACTGTACGCTACCCTCGGCGAGCTTTCCAAGCCTAACGTAAACATTGTAACAGTTGAGGACCCTGTCGAGAAAAAGATCGACGGTGTAAACCAGTGCCAGATAAACGCCAAGGCAGGTATGACCTTCGCGGCTGCGCTGAGATCTATCCTCCGTCAGGACCCCGACATCATAATGGTCGGTGAGATACGTGACGGCGAGACCGCAGATATCGCGATCAGAGCCGCTATCACCGGTCACTTCGTGCTTTCAACGCTTCATACCAACGACGCGGCTTCCACTATCGTCCGCCTTGTGGACATGGGCGTTGCGCCGTACATGGTAGCTTCCTCGCTGGTTGGTATCATCGCACAGCGACTCGTAAAGCTCCTGTGCAATGAGTGCAAGGAAACTATCACGCTCTCTGACCCCGCAGACCTCCGCCTTGTAAGCAGGGATAAGCCGGTGCAGATATGCCAGGCTCATAAGGGCGGCTGCAAGAAGTGCAGAGGAACAGGTTATTCCGGACGTACCGCTATCCATGAGATAATCGTTACGTCAAACGATATAAAGGAGCTTATCTCGAAGGGCGCTACCGCCGAGGAGATAGGCGCAAAGGCTACAGAAAACGGCACGCTGCTGCTGCGCGACAACGTAACGCAGATGGTTCTTGCCGGAAGAACGACAATGGACGAACTGGTAAAGGCAACTTATACCGTTTGATTTGGGCGCGGATATACCCCGGCGGAAAAGACCTCCCACACGGCATGCGGACAGCGGAAAGCCGCGCGTGAGGGAGCAGACAGCTCCGCAGGGAATATTCCAGACCCAGCCGGAATACTAATTACAAAGGAGCGTAATAAACGTGGAAGGTATGAACACCAATATAATGGATATCAACAGAATTCTGGACGAGGCGCGCAACCTCGGCTGCTCGGACTTGCACTTCACGGCGGGTCTGCCGCCGGTGGTACGTCTGCACGGCTCTATCAGAAAGCTCTCCGGATATCCTGACTGCACCGAGCCTATCATCGTAAACATCATCAACCAGATAACCTCTATCAAGCATAAATCCCAGATATCCAAGGGTCTGGACACCGACTTCTCGTATGTGTCCACCGCGGGATTCCGTCACAGAGTCAACGTATACCGTCAGAGAGGCTACCACGCCGTGGCTATCCGACTTCTGCGAAACGATATCCCTACCCTTGCCGACCTTTCCCTGCCGGCTACCCTCGGCGAGTTCGCCATGGCGCCGCGCGGTCTGGTGCTGGTAACCGGCCCTACAGGTTCCGGTAAGTCTACCACGCTTGCGGCGATGATAGACCACATCAACCGTTCCAAGAACTGCCACATCATCACAGTCGAGGACCCTATCGAGTATCTGCACACCCACAAGCAGTCCATGGTAAACCAGCGTGAGATCGGGCAGGACGTAGACAGCTTCGCAGGCTCCCTGAGAGCGGCTCTCCGTGAGGACCCGGACGTTATCCTGGTCGGAGAAATGCGTGACTTCGAGACCATCAATGCAGCCGTAACCGCCGCAGAAACCGGTCACCTGGTATTCTCGACCCTGCATACCACCGGCGCCGCAGAGACCATCGACCGTATCATCGACGTATATCCTCCGCACTCCCAGGGTCAGATACGCTCGCAGCTTGCGAACTCCGTTGTAGGCATCATCTCGCAGACCCTCGTGCCAACCGCCGACGGGAAGGGACGCTGCGCGGCTCTGGAGATACTCGCGGCTACCGACGCTATCCGCTCCATGATACGCGAGGGCAAGATATTCCAGATACCAACGGCTATCGCTACCGGTAAGAAGAACGGCATGTTCACCCTCGACCAGGATCTCGCAAGACTTGTCAACATGGGCAAGATCACCAACGAAGTTGCACTCACCAAGTGCCAGGATCCGAACGAGTACAGAAGATACCTTGCAGTTGTTTGATGGTGATGATATGAAAAGAACGGCAAAGGCGGCGTCAAAAAAGGGGTTCACCCTTATTGAGCTTGTTGTGGTCGTGGCGATAATCGGCGTGCTGGCGGGGCTTCTTGTGCCAACCATGTTCGACGCCGTGACGAATTCCCGCATAGCCTCCGCGCAGCAGACCGCCAAGGTCATACGCGACAGGAGCGCGGAGTTCTTCACGAAGATGGATACGCAGATGCACACCCATGTCGGCGAGGTTCAGAAGGTCGTGATAACGGTCGATAACGGCACGTGGAGCATGACCGGAGGCTCCGCCGCAGACTGGGTGGACGGCGTGAATCACTGGAATACCCTGCCGGACGTGTCAAATCCCGGCAATGATCCCCGGCAGAATACGGAGCTTCTCTCGAGCCTTGCGGTTTCCGCGCAGAGTATCGGCACGGCGTATATTGAGATGTACGTTGAGTACGCCCATGTTGTCGGGGTTACGGTGATAGAAGGAGCTTCCGCGCCTGCGGGTACTATGCCCGCCGCGCAGGATTTCGCTGACCGCACCTTCGGCTACGGAGGCGGTGACCGCGCCGGAAGAATGCAGGACGGCACAGTAATAGGTACTGCGCCGATACTTTCATTAGTTGCCGATGACAATTGATGAGTGAATTGTGTAATCGATACGCAGAATTTACACAAGGATTTCACATAAATTGCACAAAAAGCGGCATTCGAAATAGAATATTTTAAACGAATTTACCCTTGCAATGCAATTGTTTTGAAAAAACTCTTGCAATTTTCATGCCGATAGGCTATAATGGGATTACAGCGAAGGAACGAACCTAAATTAAGTTCCGGCGCTCATAAAAATGGATATAACTCCGCTGGGGTTATACATAAATAATTTTTTTCTTTACAGGAGGTCTTTACAATGATAAAGAAGCTTCAGGCTCTCAAGGCCAAGAAGGGCTTTACACTCGTAGAGCTCGTAGTAGTAATCGCTATCATCGGCGTACTTGCTGCTATTCTCGTTCCTACCATGATCGGTGTAGTTCAGGATTCCAGAGTAACATCTTCCAACACAACCGCATCTCAGATTAAGACCCAGGCTACTACCTGGCTGACTAAGATGGATGCTGCTAAGAAGACTCTTAAGGGTCCGGCAGATGGTTCTGCATTTACGGTTAGTGTTACTGTTGGTGCATCTGGAGCTACTGATGGCAACGGCAATCCTGACTGGGTTCCTACCGCTTCTGATGGTACATTCCTTACCGGTGCTGGCACTGCTGCTGCATGGGATGGCGATGATGTAAATTATAACTTTGCTGCTTTCATGGCTGACGCACTCAGAGATTTTAAGGCTGGCTCTGTACAGCTCACTATTCAGAACGGTGGCGTTATCGGCGTAGCTGTTGTTGAAGGTGATACTGCATTCGCTGGTTCTTGGCCTGGAGAGACTAACTGGACTTCTGGTGAATTTGACTTTGGCGGTTCCAAGGCTGGTGTTCTTGCAGATTCAACCATTATGGGTACATCCCCTGCGCTTGCTATGGGAACAACCTAATAGCTGGGTAGCAGTTAGCTGAAATCGCAATATTTAAGCACTTCTTTCCTCGGCGGCGCAAGCCGTCGGGGAATTAGTGTTATTATTCAAGCGTTTATCCAACATCAGAAGAACGTTTGAATAATGGCGCTCCCGAAATCAACGAAAGGCGGAATATCACATGATACAATACCTTCAGAGACTAAAGCACAAAAAGGGCTTCACGCTTGTCGAGCTTGCGGTCGTTGTCGGAATCATAGCTGTGCTGACTGCGATAATTATGGTGAACATGCTTGGCGGAGATACTGAGAAGATACTTGCGGCGAACTCCAACGCAAAGGTGTTTTTTACGGCAAGCCAGCTGACCCTGACCCGCATAGAACTGACAGAACGATCCATAGTTGACTATCAAAGCGGAGATACTGCGTTTATTGAGTATAAAAACGGCGCCAATACTCTTAATGGAAAATACCTGTTTATGGAGGCTAAGTTCAGCGAGAACGGGATCGTATGGCTTCATGTTGATAACTATCTGAATAAGCTGATGACACGACCCGAATCCGGCACTATGGATCCACTCGAGAAGTACATTTCCACAAATATCAACGAATATGTGTCCGAGAGCGCGGACGGCTATTTTTATGCTTTATGCGACGAGAATTTCACTGTGACATTCGCACATTACTGCAAGGATAGGCTTCCTATGTTCAACGGAGATACTCTTTCGGAATTCCGCGATAAATATATGATCGGCACCGGCGTAAAGCTGCCAGGAATGGGGTCGATTATCGGCACATGCTCCGATGTTTATACGATCGGGTCTCCCGCGGCTGGCGATTATGCATTTGGTATCCCGGTTGCAAGTGACGCAAATTTCAGCAAATATTTATCCAACTAACATTGAATCAATGCCGCTCCGGTCAGACCGGGGCGGTTTTTGCCCTTTCTGGGGGATTTTTTTGAGAAAAATGCAAAAAATAATGCAGAAAAGCTAAAGTTGTGAAGGTAACTGCCGATAATATAAGTAGCCAAAAGAATGCGGGCGTACTATGCAAATATGAAAACGCCCGGGATCATAACGAAAATTGCAAAGGAGGCAGATGTATATGGAAATAAAAAGAATAAACGGGGTGCTTTCCGCATACCAGACCGTAAAGAAAAGCGCGGCGCCCAAAACTGAAACTGCTTCCTCGGTGAGAAATACAGACAGGGTCGAATTCGGGTTCGAGACCGCACTGCGGGCCGCGAAGAACGGCATTGCGGCGGCGGTAAAGGCAGACGCGGCTCCGCATGAGCTGGCACAGGCACAGCAGGCCCTCGACAGCGGCGTTGAGGCGAACGACCTCGCGTCTTATATTCTCTTCGGGTGATAAAATGGACGAAAGAACCGCGCAGGCAGTAATAAAATGTCTTGAAATAGACTGCGATTTCTACAGGGAGCTTCACGTGTTCCTGATGAAAAAGCACACAAAGATACTTGACGACGATCTCGAGTGGCTCACGAACTCGCTTAATACCGAGCAGGCTTACGTGATGAAGAGCCAGTCGCTGGAGACCAAGCGCCAGGCGCTTTTCGACGGGCTGGGTATCTCAGGCAGGAAGCTGTCCGAGATGATCGGGGAGGCTCCGAAGGAGTATCAGGCGAAGCTGAAACAGCTTTCCAACCAGATCGCAGACCTTGTCGACGGCATAAGGGAAATAAACGAACAGACCAACGAGATAGTAAAGCGCAAGCTCGATAATCAGACGGAATTCGTAAAGCGCGCCGGGATATTCAACAAGCCCGAAACTTACACAAAGAATGCTTCAAAGGTCACCGGAGGAAGCTCCGCGAAGGCTTTCAGAGAGATTTAGGAGGAAAATATATGCGTCCTACTTTTTTAGGATTTGAGACACAGAAGCGTACCCTTCAGGTCGCTCAGAAGAACCTTGATATCGCGGGCAACAACATTTCGAATATCAACACCGTAGGCTATACCCGCCAGAGGGTAGACCTCTACGCAATGTACGTCAGCGGAAACAGGAGCCTCAGATGGTGCAGCAATACGAATAATCTTTCGCTTACAGGTCAGGGCGTCAACGCTTACGGCGTGAGCCAGACGAGAGATCAGTACATCGACAAGCGCTACCGCGAAAACACCGCAGTAGAAGCTGAGACTGAGAAAAAGGTGAATATCCTCTCGGACGTTGAGGACGTGCTTGATAATATCGACACCGACGGACTTCAGTATTATACCGAGCAGTACTTCAAGGCGTTACAGGATTACTCGGTAGAGCGCCCGGACGCCGCCGAAGTCGCTACCATAGCGGTGAATTCGGCAACGAATCTCTGCCGTATCCTCAACGATTACAGCACAAAGCTCAGAGAAGTCGAGGACACATACGTCAGCGAAACCAAGAACACCGTGACATATGTAAACAACCTGCTCAGCGAGATGAATCAGCTCAACAAGCGCATTGCGAAGGAGAAGATGTGCTACCCCGACGAGTACGGCCCCAACGAGCTGTACGACCAGCTCAATATGTACATCGACGAGCTTGCGAATTACGGCGATATTTCGGTCACCAAGCACTCCAACGGAACTATTTCGGTGGACATGGCTGGCGTGAACGTCCTGAATGCTGAGAAATTCAAGACGAACAGTCTTGTAATGCAGGATTACTACGCTAATGGTCAGGTAGTCCTCAATTTTGAGAGCGGCGAGGAGGTCAACCTCCACTCCGGCGTGCTCAAGGCTTACATAGATTCGCTCAACGGCAACGGCGTTTACGCTACCGGTCGCCAGAACGGCGAACACGGAATCGCTTATTATAAGTCGGCAATAGATGTCTTTGCAAGAACCCTTGCGGATACGTTCAACGCCGCTAACGGCGCGGACGACGACCCCGCGCGCCAGATGTTCGTAGGATATCCCTCCGGCGGCAAGGACCCGACAGCCGACGAGAACAAGGACGGCGTGCTTGACGGCGGCTATTCCGAGGTGCTCATCACCGCGGGCAATATCCACGTTTCCACCGTGTGGAGAGAGAACCCCACGATGATCGGTATGGTAAAGTCCATCGACCCCGCTACCGGCGAACAGCGCTACGGCTATGATGAAAAGGTAGATTCTAATGGAAACGTAACGCTTCAGAACACGAACGTGCTGTTCCTGCTTTCTAAGTTCGAGAAAGGAGTAAAGTTCGGCAACGAGAACGACTTCAAGGGCGACATTTACCAGTACATTTCATTCATAAGCGATAGACTCGCTGAAAAGATAAGCTACGAGACCAGCCGCAACGAAACCGCAAAGTCCACTGTGGATACGCTGCTTGACGCCCGCGACGAGGTTTCCGGCGTACAGATGGACGAGGAAGGCATCAACATGCTGAATTACCAGAAGTGGTACAGCGCTTCCTCGCGTATGCTGACCACCCTTGACGACGCCCTTGACAAGCTGATAAACGGCACCGGGCGTGTAGGTCTGTAAGGAGGACATAGATGAGAATAACTAATTCCACGCTCCTGAGAAATTACGACAGGAACCTCAAGCGTATTTCCACTGCGAAGTACTCTTCTGAAAACAAGATATACTCCGGCAGACAGTACACCCGCGCGAGCCAGTCCCCGCTGAAGGCGGCGAAGGCGCTCACCGTAAGGAAGCAGCTCTGGCACACCGAGCAGTACAAGGAAAACCTCAATGTCGCTGATAAGTTCTACACCGAGGCTGAGACTTCCCTGCTCCAGATATCTGACTCGCTTGCGAATGTCCGCGAAACGATAATCTACGCCTGCAACTCTACAAAAGATGAAAGCGTTGATTTAAACATTCTTGCCGAGCAGCTTGAAACAAAGGCTAAGGAAATGGTGTCCATATTCAACACCGACAGTGCAGAGCGCGCTATATTCGGCGGCGAGAGCAACAGCGCCGAGCCGTTTACCCTTCAGTATGACGAGAACGGACGCGCTATAACGGTGCTGTATCACGGAGTTCCGGTCAATGCGATGTCCGACGCTTCAGGCTATCCGTATTCCAAAGATGTCTATATAGATATTGGTATCGGTATGGTGATGAACGATAATCAGGAGATAGACCCGCAGTCGGCGCTGAAAATATCCTTTAATGGTGCGGCGGTTTCCGGCTGCGGATTTGAAGGCTCTGACAAGGATCTCTCAACGCTGAATCTCAAGAGCCTAAACCCGGGCGCCGATGATGATAATACCATTCGTATCACTGCCGGCGGAAAGACTGTAACAGTAAATTTCAAGGGCAGAAATACGGCTGACATACAGAAGGCAATCGACGACGCATTCAACAATGCGGGCGTTGCCGGACCCAAGATAAGTGAAAAGGGCGAGCTTACCATGGCTGACGGCTCTAAGGCTGAGATATCTGAAACCCCGTACATCGACCTTGAAAAGCTGACCGATGGCAAGAAATATTCGTTTGATATCTACGCGAACGGCAAAAAGAAAACCATCAACTTCACAGCGGGTGCTACAGCCGCCGACAGCATGAAGAATATCCAGGATAAACTTAACGAGGAGTTCAAGAAGGAAAAGAACACCCCGGTTATCGCGGCGGACGGCTCCATTACAGTGAAGAACAACGCCGGTGAGGCTTCACAGGTGTATCTCGCCAAGAGCGACGGCGACGCGCCCACGTTCAAGAACGGCGACACATACTCCAACAATTACATACAGGTAACGCTTGACGCGGCAGCGGCGCTTCGCAGGGGCGACCTGGACTACGCTAACGCATGTATCGACAGAATAGTAAATTCCTCTGAGAATCTGCTGGTCGAGATAGCAGACCTCGGTAACGCCGAGGAATACATCGAGTTCAACACAAGCCGTTTCGACACAAGAGAGCTGAACCTCAAGGATCGCCAGAAAACTCTTGAAGCCACAGATCTGGCGTCTGAGATCACGCTGATGAAAACCTACGAGGCTATCTACAATGCGGCTCTCCAGATGTCAAGTTCCATAATCCCGAACAGCATATTCAATTATATTTCGTAAAAAACAATTTGGTTGGTTGATTGATTGGTCATAATGCGCAGCGGCGCCTGTTATGGACGCGGCGAAGGCACGGAAGCCGATGCATTAGTTTATATGTTAAGCACAGGACAACTCAGGAGGTGTTGGAAGTGAACAGCAATTTGTTACAGATCACGACGATCCCGATATCCATTGAGATCAAGGTGACTAACGCGAAGTATCAGTACCCCGAGGGGAAAGACAGACAGCCCAAGGTCAACATTACGAATACCCAGGGCGGATATGTCATGAAGGCTGACCCGATAAAGGTGAAAATCGACACCTATGAGGCAAGAAAGAGCCTTGGCTACGGTCATATGACGGACGGGGACATGATGAGCAAAAAAGCGCAGGATGGATTTTCACTTGCGTTCCAGGGCACGGCAAGAGTCGCGTCTGAGGGTAATATGCTCGCAAGAGGAATGACCGCGTCGGAGATAGCGATACAGAACGCGAGAGCCGGTGCAACTGTGGAAACGATCATGGAGTTCCTGCCGAAGGAGGGTGCAGATATCACCTTTGACGGCGGCACGCTCAGCATAGACTACGATATGGGAGAGCAGGAGATCGACTGGGATACCGTAAACGAGCTGCCTATGGAATTCGTTCCCGGCAGTGTGGAACTCATCGTACGGGACAGACCCCGCGTTGAGATAGAGTATCTTGGCGAGCCTATCTATTTCCCGGCAAGCGCTAACCCTAACTACAAGCCTCCGGTGCTTGATATAAAGGGCTGAGTTTTCGAAAGGAGCGGCGGAATACGCCGGATTTGCCTATGAAGATAATCACAAGAGATTTCGGCGAGCAGGAGATCGAGGAAGATAAGATCATCACATTCCCCGAAGGTATCATCGGTTTTGAGAACGTCAAGAGATACGCGCTGCTCAGCCCGCTAGGTGACGGAGTGTTTCCGATGTGGCTGCAGGCTGTTGATTCAAAGGAGCCCTGCTTCGTGGTCTACGACCCGATGGTGATATACAGCGACTATCGCTTCGTAATATCCGACGAGGAGCAGAAACTGCTCAACATCACCGAGGACTCGCCGTACCGCTGTCTTGCAGTGGCTATAGTACCCGAGGATTATAAAAAGACTACCATCAATCTGCGCTGTCCCATCATTATCAACACTAATGAGCGCAGGGCTGCACAGGTCATTCTGACGGAGCATTATGAGTTCAAGGCTCCGGTCTACGAGGAGGTCTGACCATGCTCGTAGTTACAAGAAAGCTTGATGAGAGCCTGATAATCTCCGACAATATCGAGATAACCGTGTTGGAGATAGGCAAGGATAAGGTCAAGATAGGCATAAACGCTCCAAAAGAGGTAAAGGTCATCAGAAGCGAGCTGAAAGACGCGCGTCAGACGAATGAGCAGTCGGCGCATATTTCCGGCGGCGCAATAGCCGGGCTTCTGAATCAGCATAAACAGGAGGAAAAGTAACATGGCAGTAAGTAATTTACGTCTGGGAGGTATTACGTCCGGCTTCGATACTGAAGCTATGGTAACGCAGCTTCTTTCCTCATACCAGACAAGAATAGACAAGCAGAGCCAGAAAATCACAAAGTTATCATGGCAGCAGTCCGCTTATCAGGATATCACAAAGAAGATCACTGAATTCAAGAATACATATTTTGATGTTCTCAAGCGTGATACATATCTGATGAGCCCATCCACCTTCAACAAGTTCAAGGCGGACGTCACTGCGACATCCAACGCCGACGCGTCGGGTCTGACCGTCAGCACGACTTCAAACTCTTCTTCAGGAAGCTACAAGATAAAGCTGAACCAGGCTGCAAAGGCTTCGACTGCCCAGGGCAATTCAATAACTTCCGGCAACTTTAAACTCGACCTTGACAAGGCGCTGAGTTCCGCCAGCGGAGAAGTAAAGACCAACGACGACGGCAGCAAGACATGGACAATGAATTTTGCGCTTGACGTACAGGTAGGCGGCATAAGAAAGACGATATCCTTTTCAGCCGACGCCCTGCTCGGCGCAGATGGAAATGTTGCCGATAAGGACGCTGCCAAGTCCAGCATTATTGATTCGCTGAACCAGAAGCTCCAGGAGAGTTTCGGATATTCCGGAAAGACTTCCGGAGCCACCGGCGCTACTGATGCAAACGGCAAGGAGTGGTTCCTTCAGGTAAAACTCGGTTCTGATGGGAAGGCTGAATTCCAGGTAGGCGGAAACGCTTCCGTTTCCGTCGCTGAGAACAAGGGCAATTTTGGTTTAGCTCAGCCTAAGGAGAAGGTTGCTATTTCTACCGGCAGCGTTGTCACTGGTGTGAACGCTTTACAGGTAGAAATCGGCGGAAAGAATGTATCTGTCGCATTTAACGGCGTTTCCAGCACATATTATGACAGCAAGGGCCAGACTGGTAACGAGGCTATTCTTGCTGAATATAAGGAACTGAAAACAGCAAATACGGTGAAGAATGTAATCCGACATATTCTTGAATACTACTTTATTCAGATATGTGGCTGCGAAGGAAACGACCTTCACAAGATTGTTCTGGAACAGAATAAGCTGTTGTTTGTGGATGAAGTGGAAGGACAGAAGCCTAATTATGACCGATACAACCTTGCTTCAAGCATGCTCACATATATGAACGACGGCCCAGCTGTTATAAGTGATGGCTTCAACTATATTGATGATGGCAGTGATGTGGAACAGTGCAAAAAAGTGTTTGAGTTGATTTTCACTGCCATGCATCAGGAACAGAACTATAAGATGATGATGGGAATCGAGGACTAAGTCCCGATTTTTGGACACTTAAACA
>OLPC01000546.1_pt1 | contig 37251 bp, 38 predicted proteins | sample 1672341 | NCBI WGS metagenome assembly OLPC01 (sample SAMEA3136673, study PRJEB25190) | human gut metagenome | reverse complement strand
CCGATAAATACGGGTTCCATCGGCATTAAAACCAACACGAAATGTCCTATAAGCCCCGAAACACTTGGGTGGGATAATCCTCCAATCGAATATTCCAATAGAAAAAGAGGCTGTAGAAATGATCGCACATTTCTACAGCCTCTTTTTCTATTGGGAGGGCAAATTTACAGCTCGTTGAAGAGCGGCGAATAATTCATGAAGAGCGTGCAGATGATGATGGTCGTCGCGCAGGTCAGGATGGAAAGGCGGATGCCGTACTTGATCTGCAGCGATGGATTCAAACCGTAGCCGACTGGAATCGCTCTTGTGGAAACGGGGAGAATGTATGCGCAGTTGGCGGCAACGATGGTCCCCAGGATATACGGGATGGGGTTGACGCCCATGACGCCTGTGATGCCGGTCACGACAGGGATGGAAATCGAAGCGGCGGCCGTGTTGCTCGAAAGTTCGGAGAGGAAGCAGGCGAAGGTACAGGAAATAGCCATGGTCATGAGTCCTGGCGGAAGCTGGAGGCCTACGATGATGACAGCGAGGCGGTCGATGGCGCCCGTTTCAATGACGAGACGGCCCAAAGCAAGACCACTTGCGAAGAGGAAAATCATGCCCCACATGGCGTGGCTTTCTGCGTACTGCCAGTCGAGCATCGTCTTGCCATTTTCATCATGCAGGAAAAACATCAGCATGCCGATGACGAGGAAGACGTAAGCAGGCTTCATGGCAGGAAGGAATGAAGCGAAGAGCGGACGGATGAAGGCGAGGGCGGTCGCTAATATAAAGAGGTAAAAACCGATCTTCTCGCCCCTTCTCATGGTGCCGAACTTGCTGTACATTTCACGGAAGTAGGCGCGCGTCCCCGGAAGGTCCTTGGCCGGAGCCGGGATGAGCCAGAGGAAGATGAGGTTCAGGAGGAAGACGATCGCAAGGAGCGGAAGGAAACGGATGACCCAGTCATAGTACATGAATTCATGGCCGGTCAGCTTTTCGATGTAGGAAACGGCGACAAGGTTCGCAGAGGATCCGATCGGCGAGCCGAAACCGCCGATACCGCTTCCCCAGCCGATGGCAAGCAGGATCGGGAGCGCCATGCGGCTTTCCGTCACGTCATCCTCGCCGACCGAGCGCAGCATGGCGACGGCAATCGGACAGAAGATAGCGGCCACGACGACGTTTGGAAGGAAAATGGAAAGGACGGTCGATGCGAGGAACCAGACGAAAATCTGGTTTTTCATCGAAGTCCCGATGAAGCAGAGCGCTTTGACCGACACGCGCTTGTCGAGGCCCGTCGTCGTCCATGTCAGACAGATGAGATCGGATCCCAAGAGCAGGACGGCGATTTCCGAAAAGTACTGGCTGATGACGTGGGAATTCGGGATCAGGTTGAAGAAGGCATTGACGACGATCGGCACGAAGGCTGTGACGTAAATAGATACAGGCCTGATGATCCACCAGAGCGCCATCCAGACGGCCGTTGCGATGGCGAACGAGGCCGCGGGCGTGAACGTGCCCCAAAGAAGAAAAGCCGACAAGAAGAATGATGCCGGACCGATGAGGATTTTCCATACCTTTGCCAAAATGCATACCCCCTCACATGCGCCCGGAGACCGGGCCTTCCGAGTTCCGTTATTTTTTTTTATCTGTCTTTAATTATAATAAGGCGCATAACCATTTAAAAACTGTTAATTCTTGTTTATAATACAAGTATATAGTTGTAACAAGAGGGCCTATGAATTTTCTATCCATGAAATACTTCGTCGTGCTGGCCGAAGAAAGGAGCTTCACGAAAGCAGCGGAAAAGCTCCACGTGACGCAGCAGACACTTTCCGCGCATGTGGCAGGGCTTGAGAAGGAATCAGGCGCCAAACTCTTCATCCGCCATGTGCCGCTTGAGCTGACGGACGCAGGCCGCGTCTTCTACCGCTATGCCAGGATCATCCGCAGAAATGAAATGGCGCTTGAAAGAGAGCTGACCGATGCGGCCGGCATGGGGAGGGGGACGCTTCGGATCGGCGTTGCTCCTTCAAGAGGGCAGGTCGTCCTTACGCCCGTCATTGAATCCTTCCGGAAATCCTGTCCGGGCATCCGCATCCGCCTTGTCGAAATGGCAAATGACATGCTCTGGACAGCACTGGCAAGAGATGAGATCGACCTCGTCCTCGCCCGTGCGCCGGAAGCGCTTCCCGGCATCGCATGTATTCCCTTTGCCGAAGAGGATTCCGTCCTCTACCTCTCCGATGATCTGGCGGAGGCGCTCTGGGGAGAGAAGAAGGAAGAAATCCTCTCTTCCCTTTCTGAAAGAAACAGGGAGCTTCCTGAATCCTTTGCCGAATGTCCCTTCCTCTTGAACAGCGAGAGCGACATCACGGGGGCTCTTGCACGCCGCCTTTTCAGGGACGCCGCTATCGATCCCGTCATTGCTGTCGAGTCGGAAAGCATGGGCACGATGCTGAAGCTCTGCGTGGACGGGGCCGGCGCTTACTTCTGCCCCGAAAGTCTGGCGGAGAAGCTCCTTCCGAGAAGCGCGCAAAAAAAACTCCACCGCATCACCTTCGAGGACGGGAAGTACGAGATTTCCTTCGGGTACCAGAAAAGTGCTGAACGGTGGAGTATGATCGGTCGTTTCATAGAAGAGGCTTTCAAAAGCCGCGGGAAGAAGTTTCCCTTAGCGAAGCCATAAGTTGGCGGCGGCATGCGCTGCCTGCTCGTGCGTGATGTAGCCTTCCTGCGCCATGAGCGTCAGGACGACGGTCATGCGCTCGGTGCCGGCCTTGGGGTGATCGATGGGATCATAGGCAGAAGGCGCCTGCGGAAGTCCTGCAAGCATGGCGCACTGGGAAAGGTCGAGCTCCTTCGGCTCCTTGCCAAAGTACGTGTGGCTGGCTTCCCTGAGGCCGTATGCCCCGTGACCGAAGTAAATGGTATTGAGGTAGAGCTCAAGGATTTCCTGCTTCGTGTAGTAGCGGTCAAGCTGGACGGCAAGGGCGAGCTCTTCAATCTTGCGGCTCATTGTGCGCTCCGGCGAGAGGAAAATGTTCTTGACCGTCTGCTGGTCGATCGTGCTGCCGCCTTCGAGCGTTTCACCTGCCATGTAGTTCGTCACCATCGCGCGGGCGACGCCGATCGGATCCATGGCGCCATGGTCATAGAAGCGGCGGTCTTCGGTCGCAACGACACCGTCGATGAGGTACTGCGGGATGTCCTTGAATGGAACGAAGTTCTCGCGGTGGACGCGGGATTCGAGTGCTTCCTTGAAATTCGTGAGGTCGTGGTATTCCTGGCGGAGCGTCTGGATGTCCTGCTCCTTGGCGACCGTTGCATTCGGTGCGTCCTTGGATTTATTGACTGTGACCTTGCCGGAATCCGTCGTTCCTGTCACGCCGGATGCGAAGGTGGAAACCATGTCCGTCACCTCGCCGTAGAGGGAGTCATCCTTCTTGGCGGATGAAGGCGCAGAAGAAGCCGCTTTGGGCGCGCTTCCTGTAAGACTGGCCGGAATGTACTTCTCGATGCCGCTTCCCTGAGAGAAACCCCAGTAGACGGCGCAGGCCAGAACGATAAGCATGAAAAGTCGTTTCATTGTATTCCTTCCCTGAAAACGGGATATTTCCCGTAGATATTCTGTTCTTTATTGTATCATAGGAAAAGAAAAGGGAAAAATGGGAAGAAATGGCCCCTGATGATTTTAAAAGGCTTTTTCCTGCCAATCGAAGGATAAAAAGGGAAATATCTTTCCTGATGCCTTTCCAAAGTCTCTGAGTGCGGTATTTCTTAAAATATGGTATAATAATTACACAAGCTGTATATCAGAAAAATATAGGATATCTGTTGGCAGTGGTGCATCATTATAGGCCGCTGCGTTTTTATGTGAAGGAGAGTTGTATGGCTGAAGACATTCATGAAATTCAGGACCGGCACGCCGAAGAGAACGGCAAGAGCGATTACGGCGCCAAGGATATACGAGTACTGGAAGGACTGGAAGCGGTCCGCATGCGTCCTGGCATGTACATCGGCTCCACATCGGCACGCGGCCTGCATCATCTGGTCTACGAAGTCGTCGACAACAGTATTGATGAAGCGCTGGCAGGCTACTGCACGCACATCGAAGTCGTCCTGAATGACGACGGCAGCTGCACCGTTACCGATAACGGCCGCGGCATCCCGACTGGCATGCACGAAACAGGAAAGCCCGCCATGGAAGTCGTACTGACAGTCCTCCACGCAGGCGGCAAATTCGGCGGCGACGGCTACCCGATTTCCGGCGGCCTGCACGGCGTCGGTATTTCTGTCGTCAACGCTTTGTCCGAATGGATGAAGGTCGTCGTCAAGAGAGAGGGCGAGTTCCATGAAATGAAACTGTCCCGCGGGATTGTGACCCAGCCGATGAAGACCTATGGCAAGACAGATGAAACAGGCACAAGCGTCACCTTCAAGCCGGACGCTGAAATCTTCAAGGAAGGCGTCGACTTCGACTATGACACACTGAAGGTCCGCATGAGAGAGCTGGCCTTCCTGAACAAGGGCCTCGTCATTACTCTGGAAGACCACAGAGACGGCGCTGTCAGAAGCGAACAGTTCCACTATGCCGGCGGCATCGCCGAATTCGTCCAGTTTCTGAACGAAGGCAAGGACCTCGTCGATCCATCCGTTATTGCATTTGAAGGCGAAAAGGACAAGGTCATTGTCGACATTGCCATGCAGTACCAGACCGGGTACACGGAAAACATGTACACCTTCGTTAACGACATCAATACCGTCGAAGGCGGCATGCACCTGGCAGGCTTTAGAGCTGCGCTCACCCGTGTCATCAATGATTATGCTAGAAAGAACAGTTTTCTGAAGCCGAACGAAGACAACCTGTCCGGCGACGACGTCAGAGAAGGTTTGACCTGCGTCATTTCCGTCAAGGTTCCGAACCCGCAGTTCGAAGGCCAGACGAAGACGAAGCTGGGCAATCTTGAAGTCAAGGGCATCGTCGACAACATTGTTTCCGAAGGCTTGAAGACATACCTGGAAGAACATCCGCAGGAAGCACGCGCTGTCATTGAAAAGGGCATCACCGCATCCCGCGCCAGGGAAGCAGCCAAGAGAGCAAGAGAACTCACCCGCAGAAAGAATGCGCTTGAAGTATCCAGCCTCCCGGGCAAGCTGGCCGACTGCACGGAAAAAGATCCGCGCTTCCTTGAAATCTACATCGTCGAAGGTGACTCCGCAGGCGGATCTGCAAAGACCGGCCGTGACCGCCGTTTCCAGGCTATCCTTCCGCTCCGCGGCAAGATCCTGAACGTCGAAAAGGCACGCCTTGACAGAGTCCTGAATTCCGACGCCATCCGTACCATGGTCACTGCCTTTGGCACCGGCGTAGGCGAAGACTTCGATATCAAGAAACTCCGTTACTACAAGATTATCATCATGACCGATGCCGATGTCGACGGCGCTCATATCAGAACACTGCTTCTGACATTCTTCTACCGCTACATGAAACCGCTCATCACTGAAGGTCATGTCTACATCGCTCAGCCTCCGCTGTACCAGGTACGTAAAGGCCGTCAGAAATACTATACCTATGACGACGATGAACAGAACAAGCTTCTCGCAAAGATCGGCATCGACGGATGCGCCATCCAGCGTTACAAAGGTCTTGGCGAAATGAACCCGGAACAGCTCTGGGACACCACCATGAACCCGGAACAGCGCGTCATGCTGAAAGTCGAATTGACCGATGCTGTAGAAGCAGACCGCCTCTTCACCATCCTCATGGGCGACAAAGTAGAACCAAGACGTCTCTTCATTGAAGAACACGCCAAGGATGTAACGAACCTCGACCTGTAATCAGAAGGGGCTGTGACAAAATGCAAAAACATTTTGCCGCAGCCTTTTTCCATGTCTTGACAAAAACGGGTTAAAATCCCTAAATCTGTATTTATATTCTTCGATAACGAGAAAGAAAGATTAAAAAAATTCAGAGTTGTAACAAAATTTTATCGAAAAAACCGTAATTTGTATTGGAACTATCGAGCCAAATGGTATAGAATAATAACGGTGTAAAGAGCACGTCAACGTATTCACTGGAAAGGGGATTTGTGATGGAATATTTCTATCCTGCAATAGTCAAGCATGATGCAAAAGGAGGAATTTTCTCTGTCATATTCCCGGATCTGAATGGATGTCAGGCGCAGGGGCGCACTGCTGAGGAAGCAGTTCTAAAGGCAAGGGAAGCTCTGGCAGCCTCTCTTCTGGAAATGGAAGAAAAGGGCCTTGAAATTCCGCCTGCATCGGATGAAAGACTTTTTCGTCTCCGTTATGGCGGCAGCCGCTGCTGCACCATTCTGGTCAATATGGAAACCTACCGTGAATACCGTGAATATAAAGTAAGAGCCGCCGATCATCAGACGGCGGTATGGGCAGAGACAGCCCGCAAGACAAGACGAGTCGGAATTCTGGCAAGAGTCTTCGGATTAAGGTAATCAAGAGCCGCGGCTTCGTGCCGCGGTTTTTTTAGTGACCTGGGGAGGAAACTATGTGGGAGATGATTCCGAAGGAACTGGATGAGACGGATATGAAAATCATCCACGCCCTTCGAAAGAACGGACGCATTTCTATGACAGAGCTGGGCAAGGAAGTCTTCATGACGAGCCAGGCCGTGAAGAACCGCATTGCAAGGCTGCAGGACTTGGGCGTCGTGGAGCGCTACACGGTGAACGTGAACTGTCCGCTCTTCGGCTACACGATCCACTGCGTCTTCGAGCTCGTGACAGATGAGAAGACGAGGGAAGGCTTCCTCGAATTCATGAAACATACAGAATACCATATTTTCCACTGCTACCGCGTGGACGGCGCATACCGCTTCTTTCTTGATGCGCACTTCCACAGCGAAAAATCCAGAGCGGACTTCATCCGTGAAGTTTCCGCATTCGGCCGCCTTACGACACATCAGGTCATGGAAGAAATCCAGGGCCTTCACCCTGTAGATGAATGATCATCCACGCTGTTTTACAATTTATAAGGAGACTCGGAAGGGCCTCCTTTTTTATTGCTTTTTATACCCGGGGCGCCTTCGCACCGCTCCCGCCATCCGGCACTGATGCTTGCAAATCATTCTTATTTAGGCTATACTTGCAAAATGTGCATAGCAAATACAACTTATCATAGAAAGAAGGAATACTATGACAATAGAACTTAATTTGTACCAGACGCTGGCAGCCGCTGTCGCCGTCTTCTTCCTGGGAAGCTTCCTGAAGGACAGGGTCAGCATTTTCAGGAAATACTGCATTCCTGCGCCTGTCATCGGCGGGACGATTTTCTCGATCGTGAACTGCATCCTTTACACGCAGGGCATCTGGAACTATTCGCAGGATACCGTCATGCAGAACTGGTGCATGATGCTCTTCTTCACCAGTATCGGCTACATGGCAAGCATCCGTCTCATCAAGAAGGGTGGACTCCTTGTCGTCAAGATGGCCTTTCTTGTCTTCCTCCTGATTGTCATTCAGGATCTGGTCGGTGTCACTTTTGCCAATGCCTTCTCGCTGAATCCGCTCATGGGTCTTGCAGATGGTTCGATACCGCTTGTCGGCGGTCACGGCACATCCGGCTCCTTCGGTCCTGTCCTTGAAGCACTGGGTCTTAAGGATGCGGCAACGATTGCTTTTGCTGCCGCTACCTTCGGCCTTGTCTCAGGGAGTTTCCTTGGCGGCCCGGTCGGAGAGCTTTTGATCCGTCGCTTCCATCTGAAATCCGATGAAGATGAAAACGGAGATGAAGTCCCGGAAAACCGCACGGAACATGAAATCGAAGGTGATGATGCAGCCGCTTACCTCAATATGGACCGCTTCATGTACGCTTTCGGACAGCTCCTCCTTGCCATGGGACTTGGCACATATGTCAGCCAGTTCTTCATCAACATCGGTCTCGTATTCCCGGGATACATCGGTGCCATGCTCGTTGCTGCCGTCATCAGGAATATTTCCGACATGACCGGGCTTTTCGGATGCTACCAGAGGGAAAGTGAAGTCCTTGGCGGCATCTGCCTGAACGTATTCCTTTCCTGTGCGCTCATGAGCCTGAAACTCTGGCAGCTGGCAGACCTTGCTATTCCGCTGATTGCAACGCTCATCGTGCAGGTTTCCATCATGGGCCTCTTCGCTTACTTCGTCATCTTCCGCGTCATGGGAAGAAATTACGAAGCAGCCGTCATGGCATCCGGCAGCTGCGGCTTCGGCCTTGGTGCCACACCGAACGCCATCGCGAATATGAACGCCATGTGCGAAAGATTCGGCCCGGCGCATACCGCTTACTTCGTCATTCCGCTCATCGGCGCTTTCGTCGTCGATTTCCTGAATGCATCCGTCCTCATGGTCTTCATGAATATCCTGAAGTGACAATCGGCGGGGCGGTTTCATTCATGATATAATAAGAATGATTTACCATTGAATGATGCATTTTCCAAAGGAGTACACTTATGTTCGATTTTCTTGACCTGTCTACGCTGATCTACCGCGTACCAGCGCTTCTTCTGGCGCTCTCCTTCCATGAATACGCGCACGCCGTCGTATCCGACTCGCTCGGAGATCCCACGCCTTCTGCCACGGGCCGTCTGACGATGAACCCGCTGGCGCACCTTGATGCTGTGGGCACGCTGCTGCTTGTCCTCTGCGGATTTGGCTGGGCGAAGCCCGTCATGATCGACCCGCGCTATTACAAAAACTACCGCTCCGGCGTCCTCAAAGTATCCCTGGCAGGCCCCGGCGGCAACCTTCTTCTCTGCTTCATTTCCATCTTTCTCATGGGGCTCTTGCAGAGATTCGGCATGCTCGGCATGGGCGGATACCAGTTCCTTTACTGGATCATGCTTTACAACGTATGGTTCGCCTTCTTCAACCTCATCCCGGTCCCGCCGCTCGACGGCTCCAAAGTCGTCAGCATGCTTCTTCCTGGCGAACTCTCCTGGAAATTTGAAAACTTCAACGCACAATACGGCTTCATCATCCTCATGGTCGTTGTATTCTCCGGCGTTGCCAACAAATTCCTGAGCCCGCTCTCCAACCTCTTCGTAACCCTCTGCTACAACATTACCTACATCCTGCTATAGTTGGCGGGAATAGAGTTAATTCCCATAACGGACGATGAAACTCTTCGAACCGGACAAAAGGTGCAAAACAAAAAAAGAGCTGTGAAATGATCCGTCATTTTCACGGCTTTTTTTTATGCTTTTTCCGCCGCCTGATGTATAATGAAAAATAAATTCTCGTGGAAGGAGGACATCATGATTACTACCTGGCTGATTTTCGAAATGGCAGGGACGATTGCCTTTGCTTTTTCCGGCGCTGCTGTCGGGCTCTACAAAAGAATGGATATTTTCGGCATCACGGTGCTCTCCGTCATGACGGCGGTCGGCGGGGGAATGATCCGCGATGTCCTCTGTGGCATCACGCCGCCATCAGTCCTCCGTTCTCCGGAAGGGCTCATCGTGTCGATCGTGACGGCGCTTGTCGTCGGCTTCGGCTATCCTCTTTTCCGCATCCCGAAGAGAGGGAAATGGGTCATCACGATCCTGTACCACTTGTCCGATACGATCGGCCTTGCCGCTTTCACCGTGACAGGGGCGCTCACTGCGTTCTACCGCTATCCTGGCTACAACATCGTCCTTCCCGTTATGCTGGGGCTCATCACCGCTGTCGGAGGCGGCATCATCCGCGATATGATGGCGCGCCGCATGCCCGTCGTCCTTTACATGGACGTCTATGCCATCGCATCGATTGCAGGCGGCCTTCTCCTCTGCGCTTTGAGAGAGCCATTGGGCACGCCGCTCGCCTCCTGGATTTCCTTTGCCTTCGTCCTGCTCCTCCGTTTTTTTGCCATTCATTACCACTGGCAGCTCTATCATCCGCACCGCCGTTTCCGCAGGATCCAGAGGGACTGAATTATTTCTTTACAAAAATTTTTCTTGACAAGCATTTGCGTTGAGCGTAATATTATAACCAACTTAAGGAAATCACTTAAGAAACTGAATAAAGACCTTACAAACCGGTGAGGCGGAGATAAAAACAGGAAATGCACTTCCAGAGAGCGGGGATTGATGGGAACCCGCAGTACGCAGCCCGTTAAATGGACCGCCGAGGGCGCTGTCAAAAGGAGAAATCCCTAGTATTCAGCGACGCATCATCTGCGTTATTGATGAGGGGTATGTTAGTACCCTGCGAAAGAGGGAGAAATCCAATTAAGGTGGTACCGCGAGTGTATATGAATGAGTACCGGGCATCCGGACTTTGAAATAGAGACCCGTCCTTGACAAATTTACTTTTGTCGAGGGCGGGTCTTTTTTGTTATCCGGAAGCGGAAAGGAGAAACAGGATGGAACAGTTGGAAAGAATCAAAGCCTATGCGAAAGACTACAGAAGAGTTCCGATCGCTAAGGAAATCTTCGCAGATGTCCGCACTGTCATCGGGACATTGAGAGTCCTGAAGAAAGTCAGCAGGACAGCATTCCTCTTCGAAAGCGCGGACAATACCGAGCGATGGGGACGCTATTCCTTCCTGGGATATGATCCAAAGCTTGAGCTCTTCGTGAAGAACGGAAAGATGACCGTCAAGGGCGCCGTCACAGAAACATTTGAGACAGACGACCCGGCCTCCGTCATCAGGAAAGTCCTTCACGAATACCACTCTCCGGAAATCCCGGGCATGCCAACATTTACCGGCGGGCTTGTCGGATACTTCGCCTATGAGTACGCGAGGTACTCGGAGAAGAAACTCTATTTCAAGGAGGAAAAGGAACCGGATATTTCCTTCAACGATGCGGACCTCATGCTTTTTGACAAGGTCATCGCATTCGACCATTACAGGAAAACGATCATCCTCATCACAAACGTCGACACGAGCGAGATCGAGACGAATTACGAAAAAGCGGTGAGGGAGCTCGATGAAATGGCAGAGCTCATCGCTTATGGAAAGGAAGCGGACATTCCGGAAGGAAAGCTACTCAGCGATTTCAAAGACGAGTTCACCGAAGAAGAGTACGAAGCGCTCGTCAGAGAAATCCAGCAGCGGATCCATGACGGAGACATTTTCCAGGCCGTCCTTTCCAACGGCAGGAGTGCCGCTTTTGAAGGAAGCCTCCTCAATGCTTACCGGGTGCTTCGGACAATCAATCCTTCGCCCTACATGTTCTACCTTTCAGGCCACGACATAGAGCTCGCCGGTGCATCGCCCGAGACGCTCATCAAGCTGACGGGCGGCGGGCTTGAAACCTTCCCGATCGCAGGCACGATGCCAAGGGGAAAGACAGACGAGGAAGACGAAGCACTCGAAGAAAGGCTGGTCAGTGACAAGAAGGAACTTGCCGAGCACAATATGCTGGTCGACCTAGGAAGGAACGATATCGGAAAGATCAGCCGCTTCGGATCCGTCAGGGTGAGGGAGCTTCGGAAAGTGAAGCGCTTCTCCCACGTGATGCACCTCTGCTCCTTGGTCACGGGGACGATCCAGGAAGGAAAGGATGCGCTCGATGCCCTGGCCGCCGCGCTTCCGGCAGGCACGATGTCAGGAGCGCCAAAGATCAAGGCGATGGAAATCCTCCACGGGATGGAGAAATCGCCTAGAGGCGTCTACGCAGGCGCCGTCGGATACCTGAGCCTCACAGGAAATATGGACATGTGCATCGGCATCCGCATGGCAGCCGCCAAAGGGGGACGGGTATTCGTGAGAGCCGGCGCAGGCATCGTCAAGGACAGCGTTCCGAAGAGCGAATACAGGGAAACAAGGAACAAGGCAGAAGCCATGATTGAAGCAGTCAGGAAAGGACAGGAGGCGGGGGATTATGATTTTACTCATTGACCATTACGACAGCTTTTCCTTCAACCTCTACCAGCTCGTAGGAAGCCTTTCTTCGGACATCAAAGTCATCCGGAGCGACGAGCTCACCGTGAAGGAAATAGAAAATCTCAATCCTTCCCACATCATCCTTTCACCGGGAACGGGGCGGCCGGAAAATGCAGGCGTCTACGAAGAAGTGATTGAAAAGCTCAGGGGAAAAATCCCGATATTAGGCGTCTGCCTAGGCCATCAGGCGATCGGCGAAGTCTACGGGGCAAAGGTCATAAGCGCTCGGGAAATCCTTCACGGGAAATCCTCAGACATAGAAATCATCAAAGAAACGCCGCTCTTTGAAGGGCTCGGGACATCCTTCGAAGGGGCCAGATACCACTCTCTTGCAATCGACCCGGAAACGATTGCGGGAGACCTCACGGTGACAGCCGTTTCCGATGACGGCGAGGTGATGGCCGTCGAAGACAGCAAAAGAAAAGTCTACGGCGTCCAGTTTCATCCGGAATCCATATTGACGCCAAAGGGCGGAACGATACTTAGCAATTTCTTACAGCAGTGAATGAGTGAATCAGGGGGAATCTATCATGATACAGGAAGCAATCAAAACCATCGTAAAGGGCAGCGAACTGCCATTTGAAACAGCGAGAGAATCCATGGGGGAAATCATGAGCGGGAAAGCATCGGAAGCGCAGATCGGCGCCTTCCTTGCTGCTCTTTCACTGAAAGGCGAGACCGTCGGGGAAATTACAGGATTTGCCAGAGCCATGAGAGACGCATGCGTGCCGGTCTCCCATGAAGGAGAAGTCTTTGAAATCGTAGGGACCGGGGGAGACGGAGCAGACACCTTCAACATTTCCACCACATCCGGCTTCGTCATCGCATCCGGTGGCGTCGCCGTCGCCAAGCATGGCAACAGGAGCGTTTCCTCCCGCTGCGGCGCGGCGGACTGCCTCGAAGCGCTCGGTGTCAACCTGGCTTTGACCGGCAAGGAAAACACCGAGCTTTTGAAGAAAGCAGGCATGTGCTTCATGTTTGCTCCCGTCTACCACAGTTCCATGAAGTATGCGGCCCCGGTCAGGAAAGCCCTCGGTTTCCGCACCGTGTTCAACATCCTGGGACCGCTTGGAAATCCGGCCGGCGCGACGATGCAGCTCATGGGCGTCTATGAAGAAAAGCTCGTCGAACCGATGGCTAAAGTCCTTTCGAACCTGGGCGTCAAGAGAGGCGCTGTCGTCTACGGCATGGACGGGCTGGACGAAATCACCGCCTGCGACAGGACGCTCGTCTGCGAATTCAAGAACGGCCTCTTCCAGAAGTACCTATTAGATCCCCGTGACTACGGCATGGAGCTTGCGCATCCGGGCGACCTCAAGGGCGGGGACAGCCGGGAAAATGCAGAAATCACAAGAACCGTCCTCTCCGGAGAAAAGGGACCGAAGAGAAATGCAGTTCTCCTGAATGCTGGCATGAGCTTCCACCTTGCAGAGGGCATGTCCCTTGCTGAAGGCATCCAGAAGGCAGCGGACCTCATCGACAGCGGCAAAGCCCTTGCCTTCATGGAACGCTTCATCAGACTCTCAAGGGAGGCGGCACAATGATCCTCGACACACTGGCAAAAGGCGCGAGGCGGCGGGCCAGGGTCCTGGAAGAAGCTGACGGCGAAGGCATCAGGGAAGCGGCGATAGCAAGAGCGCTTGATGAAGACGTCCATGATTTTCCCTTCGAGAGAAATCTCCGGGCAGAAGGCGTGAACATCATCTGCGAAGTCAAGAAAGCATCGCCTTCCAAAGGCATCATCGCTGATCACTTTCCTTACCTTGAAATAGCCAGGGACTACGAAAGGGCAGGGGCGGCCGCCATATCCGTCCTGACCGAGCCGGACTACTTTCTTGGAAGCGGGCTCTACCTGAAGAAAATCTCCCGCGCAGTGCAGATTCCGATCCTTCGGAAAGACTTCATCGTATCCGAAGTCCAGATCTACGAATCCAAGCTCCTGGGCGCCTCGGCCATCCTCCTCATCGTTTCGATCCTGACGGATGAAGAGCTTACAAGGTTCATCCGGACGGCCAAAGGCCTCGGCCTCTCGGCGCTTGTCGAGACAAGGACGGAAGAAGAAATACGGAGAGCCGTCCTCGCAGGGGCAAGAATCATAGGCGTCAATAACCGAGACCTCCGTGATTTCTCCATCGACAATACCCGCGCAGCAAGGCTGCATTCGCTGGTCCCCGAAGATACCCTCTTCATTGCAGAAAGCGGCATACAGAAGAGGGAAGACATCGAAGAGTTCCTTGCGGCCGGCATCCGAAATTTCCTCATCGGGGAAGCCATGATGAAGGCCGAGGACAAGGCAGAAAAACTTGCTGAGTTCATCGGGGAAGAGCCACGGGTCCAGTGCAAGATCTGCGGGATTTCAAGGGAAAGGGATATCGATTTCTTAAACGATGCCCTTCCCGATTACGCAGGCTTCATCTTTGCAAGAAGCCCGAGGAAGGTGACGCCCGATAAAGCGGCCGGCCTCATCAGTTTGCTGGATCCACGGATCAAGGCGGTCGGCGTCTTTGTGAATGAAACGACAGAGACCATAGCAGACATTGCAAAGAAAACCCATCTCTCCGTCATCCAGCTCCACGGGGATGAGGATTTTGAAACGATCCGCGAAGTGAAGGAAAGGACAGGACTTCCCGTCTGGAAAGCCATCCGGGCAGGAAGCGAGGAAGACATTCTTCCATGGAACGATTCGCCGGCCGATGCCCTTCTCCTTGATGCGAAAGTCATGGGGAAGAGAGGCGGCACAGGAAAGCGCATCGATCCAAATCTCGCCAGAGCGGTAAGGAAGCCCTTCCTTCTGGCGGGCGGCATAAATTGTGAAAATATCGTCCGGGCAGCGCGCATCGCAAGGCCCTTCGCGGTCGACGTGAACAGCGGCGTTGAAACGGACGGCATGAAAGATAAAGAGAAAATACAGGCGGTAATCCGTCTTTTGGCCCGGTCGGGCCTGCGGAAAGGATGAAAGGTATGACGAAAAGAGAAGGACGCTACGGCGTGCACGGCGGACAGTATGTCCCGGAAACATTGATGAATGCAGTCCTCGAGGTCGAGGAAGCGTATGAAAAGTACAAGAATGATCTGGATTTCAATAAGGAACTCGACGACCTGAACAGGAATTACACAGGCCGCCCCTCGCTCCTCTACTATGCCAAGAAAATGAGTGAAGACCTGGGCGGAGCGAAGATCTATCTCAAGAGAGAAGACCTCAACCACACAGGCGCCCACAAGATCAATAACGTCCTTGGCCAGGCACTCCTTGCCAAGAGAATGGGCAAGACAAGAATCATTGCCGAGACCGGCGCAGGCCAGCACGGCGTAGCTGCCGCAACGGCCGCTGCCCTCTTCGGCATGGAATGCGAAGTCTTCATGGGCAAGGAAGATACCGAGCGTCAGGCACTGAATGTTTACCGCATGCGTCTCCTCGGCGCCAAGGTCCATCCCGTCACCTCCGGGACCATGACACTGAAGGATGCCGTCAGCGAAACGCTCCGCGAATGGACGAGACGTCTCGACGACACCTACTACATCATGGGATCGGCCGTCGGCCCGCATCCGTTCCCGATGATCGTCCGCGATTTCCAGGCCATCATCAGCAAGGAAGCCAGAGCGCAGATCCTGGAAGCGGAAGGGAAACTCCCGGCCGCTGTCCTTGCCTGCGTCGGAGGCGGCAGCAACGCCATTGGCACCTTCTACCATTTCATCCCGGACGAAGGCGTCCGCCTCATCGGATGCGAAGCGGCAGGAAGGGGCATCCATACAGGAAAGCATGCGGCGACCCTCACGATGGGGACCGAAGGCATCTTCCACGGCATGAAATCCTACTTCGTGCAGGATGAATACGGACAGATCGCACCGGTCTACTCCGTTTCCGCCGGCCTCGATTATCCGGGCGTAGGACCCGAACACTCCTACCTGAAGGACATCGGCCGCGCTGAATACGTGCCGATCACTGACGACGAAGCCGTCGACGCCTTCGAATACCTGTCAAGGACGGAAGGCATCATTCCGGCCATCGAAAGCGCGCATGCCGTCGCAGAAGCCATCAAGCTGGCACCGACGATGAAGAAAGACGACATCATGATCATTTGCATTTCCGGCCGCGGCGACAAGGACGTAGCAGCCATGGCAAGATACAGAGGGGTGGACATTCATGAATAAATTAGAAAAAGCCTTCGACGGGCACAAAGCATTCATCGGTTTCCTGACAGCAGGCGACCCGAGTCTGGAAGATACCGAGCGGTATATAGAAATCATGGCAAAGTCCGGGTGCGACCTGATTGAAATTGGTATTCCTTTCTCCGATCCTGTGGCAGAAGGGGAAGTCATCCAGAAAGCGACCATCCGCGCCCTTGCTGCCGGCACCACGACAGACAAGATCTTCGACATGGTAGAAAGAGTCGCTCTGAAAATCGATATTCCTCTCGTCTTCATGACCTACCTCAATCCGGTCTACGTCTACGGCGCAGAGAAATTCTTTGCCCGCTGCGAGAAGGCAGGCATCTCCGGCATCATCGTTCCAGACATGCCATATGAAGAAAAAGGAGAACTCGCAGAACCCGCCAGAGCGCATGGCGTGAAGATCATCTCCCTCATCGCCCCGACCTCTGAAGGCCGCGTCGGCATGATTGCGAGAGATGCAGAAGGCTTCATCTACCTCGTTTCCTCTATGGGGGTCACAGGCGTCAGGAGCGAAATCACGACGAACGTCAAAGCCATCACCGATACGATCAGGAAGTACACGGACGTTCCCGTCGCCGTTGGCTTCGGCATTGCAACGCCCGATCAGGCGGAAGACATGGCGGGAGCTTCTGACGGCGCCATCGTGGGAAGCGCCATCGTCAAGATCATCGAAGAGCATGGCAGCAAAGCAGACGAGCCGCTTGCCGCATACATCCGCTCCATGAAAGACGGCGTGGAAAAAGCAGAAGGGAAATAAGCAATATAAAAAGGGCTGTGCAGGGAGGAATCCTTCCACAGCTCTTTTTCTTATTCCCCATTTCCTTATATATAAGTATATACAAATAAAGAGAAGTGACTGATTTTCGACCAACGAAAAATAGAAATCTTTCACTCTAGCATTTCTATGAGTTCATGGTATAATGAGGGCGTTGCGATACTTTCTCAGAAATCATTCAATCAGGTGAAAGCCTGTGATAAGGAGCATTTCATGAGCACATTGATAAAAGCGCTGGCGGCTCTGGCTGCAGGCGCGCTGACGGCGTATCTTCTGCCGAAACATAAAAAAGGAAAAGAAAAGAAGCGCCTTCCCGTGGGAGAGAGCTTCCGTTTTCTGGCGGAACAGACAGGCACCTGCCGCGATCCGATTCCGGTCTACTACTACCGTCCGGCTACCTGGACCGAGGACCAGCCCGTCTTCATTTCCTTCCCGGACGTGACACGCCGCGCAGAGAAATTCGAACGCCATATGGAAAGCCTTGCCGTGAAGTACAACATGCTGATCGCATGCCCTGAATTCTCGACGAAGAAATATCCGGGCGCGCGCTGGTATCAGGAAGGAAACGTGCAGGACAAGGAAGGCGAGGAAGGAACGATCCAGCCAAGAAACCACTGGTCCTTCGATGCCGTGAGCCATATCGTCGCCGCTGTCCGCGCAAGAACCCATGCCAAGGGAAAGGTCATCATTTTCGGCCATTCTGCCGGCGGCCAGTTCATGCATCGCTACAGCCTTCTTGATGGAAGAGCGGACGTCGATGCCATCGTCTGCGCCAATGCGGGATGGTTCACGATGCCTGACGATACCACCTGCTACCCGTACGGCACAAAGGGCCTCGGCCTTTCCGATGCCGATCTGGCTTCTGCCTTTGCTCTCCCCGTCATCATGCTGATGGGAAGCGAGGACGTTTCCAGAGAGCAGCCTTTCCGCGCGACCCCCGAGGCCGATGCACAGGGCAAGAACCGCATGGAACGCTGCCTCCATTACTTCGATGCCTGCCAGAAGAAAGCCGAAGAACTCGGCGTTCCCTTCAACTGGAAGAAAGGCGTCGTAGAAGGCGCTGCCCACGAAGGCGGCAAGATGGCAGAAGGCGCCATGAAACTCTTCTGCGAAGAACCGCTCGATGAAACAGTAGGAATGTAAGAACTTAAAAGTAAGCACTTGAAAAGGCTGCGGCGAAAGATATATCTCGCTGCAGCCTTTTTTCATTTCATCACCAGTCAATCCATGTGAGTGCTTTTTCCAGTTCGTAGAAGGTCCTGCCATCCCAGAGGATATCTTCGGTGAGATGGTTCAGCACATCTTCCGCGTCGTCACTTTCGTAGTAGTACACCATTTCCATGAACTCTTCGAAAGGCTCGCCCGTGAAGCGGTACTTCTCCACGCTGATGCTGTTAGTGTCCCTTCCCGGATGGAACTTCAACCCCGAAAAACGGTACACATAGCTCTTGTGCCTGACGGAAGCTTCCCCGTCATTCATAAAGTCGATAAATTCATCTGCGTCGCCGCCCTGCATATTGTCCTCCTTGTTCTTAACTATATTGGACGTCTTTATTATACAGGAAATCCGCGGGAAGCGGTAGGATGCCCTTGCCTTTTTTGCACTTGCCCGTCGTGGTATAATAGTTAAATACGATATTCAGTTGTCGGCTGTCAACCAACTTAAAAAAACAGGAGGAATGATGAAAAAGGCAATCATATTATCCAGCGGGGGCGTCGATTCCACGACGTGCGTATCCCTGGCTGTCGACAGACTGGGAGCAGACAATGTTGTGACTGCTTCTATTTTTTATGGCCAGAAACATAAGAAAGAAATCCTGGCCGCGCGCAAAGTGGCAGAATACTACCACCTACGGCATTATGAATTCGATCTTTCCTCCCTCTTCCAGTATTCGAACTGCTCGCTCCTTGAAGGCTCCACGCAGGAAATCGTGCATGAAAGCTATGCCGAGCAGATTGAGAAGAACGGAGAAGGAAAAGTTTCCACGTACGTCCCCTTCAGAAACGGACTGATGCTCTCCACAGCGGCTTCGCTGGCAGCCAGCCTCTTTGAAGACGACGACGTAGATATTTATATCGGCGCCCATGCCGATGATGCGGCCGGCGATGCGTATGCCGACTGCAGCGAGCCATTCCTGAAAGCTATGGGAGATGCAGTTTCCATCGGCACATACGGAAAAGTCCATCTGGCATTCCCCTTCGCCAAGCTGAACAAGGCAGGCGTCGTAGCTATGGGCCTTAAGCTCAAGACACCTTATGAACTCACATGGAGCTGCTATGAAGGCGGCGAGAAACCCTGCGGAACCTGCGGGACCTGTATAGACCGTGCAGCTGCGTTTGCTGCGAACGGCGTTAAAGACCCGGCCCTCTGAGCCGAGAAAGGAATATTATGTTTACCGTAACAAAGAGAATGGAAGTATCCGGGGCGCATTACCTGCACCTCGATTATGAAAGCAAGTGCACGAACCTGCATGGCCATAACTGGATCATCACCGTCACCGTCCAGAGCGAGGAAGTCGACCACAACGGCATGGTCGTCGATTTCAGCAAGATCAAGGAAATCGTGAACCGCTTCGACCACGCCCTCATCAATGACGTCATGGGGGATATCAACCCGACCGCCGAAAACATGGCCAAGTGGCTCTGCGACCGCATCCCGCACTGTGTACGCGTATCCGTACAGGAAACGGAAGGAAACGTGGCCACCTATGAAAAGTGAGTACCGCTATGACGACGGACTTTTCCATGTGACCGAGATCTTCGACAGCATCGACGGCGAAGGAAAAAGAACCGGCTGCATGGCCACTTTCGTAAGACTGGCAGGCTGCAACCTGCGCTGCACGTACTGCGACACCGCTTACTCGCTTGAACTTTCCGACACAAAGGAAGCGCTGACGGAAGATGAACTCATCCGCCGCATCCACGCCTTCCCTTGGAAGAACATCACACTGACCGGCGGCGAGCCGATGCTTCATCCGCTCCGCCATCTCTGCGAAAGACTCTCCGAAGAAGGCTATGACATCAATATAGAAACGAACGGCGCCGTTCCCCTTTGGGAAGACCGCCCGTCCGGCGTTTTCTACACGATGGACTTCAAGTGCTCGGGAAGCGGCATGAAAGAATCCATGAGGAAAGAAAATTTCCCCATCCTGAAAGAAAAAGACGTGTTGAAATTTGTCGTCGGCTCGAAGGAAGACCTGGATGAAATGAAGGAAATCACAAAGACGTACTTCGAAAGAAAAGACCATCCGGAATTCTTCGTTTCTCCCGTCTGGGGGAAAATCACGCCGGCGGAATTGGTAGAGTATGTCAGGGAAAACCGGCTGAGCCGCGTGAGGGTGCAGGTGCAGCTTCACAAGATCATCTGGGACCCGAACAGAAGGGGCGTATAAAAATGGATCGAAAGAAACTCGAAGAGGCAGCCCGCCTCATCATTGAAGCAGTCGGCGACGACCCCGGAAGGGAAGGCCTCCTGGAGACGCCGAAACGCTTCGCAGACATGATGGAAGAACAGTTCAAGTACTGCAGCATTTCCAATGACGAAATCGCCCGCGAATTCGACAAGACCTTCGAATCACCGGAAAGCGACATGGTCGTCGTGAAGGACATTGAAATCTTCTCCCACTGCGAACACCATATCGCTCTCATGTACAATATGAAAGTCACCGTCGGATATATGCCGAAAGGCCGCGTCATCGGACTTTCCAAGATCGCCCGCATCGCAGACGCCGTATCCCGCCGCTTCCAGATTCAGGAACGCATCGGCACCGACATCCGTGACATCATGAAGAAAGTCACGGGCTCTGACGACGTCGCTGTCCTGATCGACGGCGAACACTCCTGCATGACCGCCCGCGGCATCAAGAAGCCGGGCACCCGCACCAGGACGGTATCCGTCTCCGGTGCTTTTAAGAAAGACATCGAACTCCGCAAGGAATTCCTCATGCTCGCAGGCAAGTAACGGACATACCGGGAAAGGACGACTATGGATATTTTCAAGAAATTCACCGCGCGCGCCGTCAAGCTCGTCTCCGGACGCGCATCGGCTGCGCTCTTCTGTGACTACGCCTATGCCAATGAAATGAAGACCCCGGTGCACCCGGGCTATGGACGCGGCAGCAGAAACCGCGGCGCCCTCGAAATGGAATATGCGGCGGACGGTCCTGAAAAGGTCGAAGAGAAAATCTTCAAGACAGGAAATACCGATCCCAAAGGCGTCCAGAACATTCACGTCTGGTACCCTGCATCCATGGAAGAAGGGAAGAAATACCCGCTTCTCATCATTTCCAATGGCATGGAATTCTCCTGCACCTCTTTTATCGCGATTCTCCAGCACCTTGCCTCCTGGGGCTTCATTGCAGCCGGCAACGATGCACTGAACTCGGGAAGCGGCGAAACAGCGGCCAAGACGCTTGAGAAAATGCTCTCTGAAAACGAAAAGCAGGGAAGCCTTTTCCATGACCGCATCGATCTGGATCACATCGGAGGCATCGGCTACTTCCAGGGAGGCGCCGGCGCTATCCGTCAGGCGACCATCTCGAAGAACAAGGACCATTACAGTGCGCTGTACCTGGCAAGCCCCATGACGCTTCCCTTCATCGAGAAAGCAAAAGCTGCTGCATGGTCATACGACCCGTCCCAGATTACGGTTCCCGTATTCATCGCCTCAGGCGGAGACGGCATCGAAAATGGCATTCTCGCTCCTAAGGAAGACATGGAAGGCATTTATCAGGCCGCAAAAGGACCGGCCGTCATCGGACGCATGAAAGGCGAGGACCACCTCCGCGTCATGACACGCGCCGACGCATACATGACAGCATGGTTCCGCATGATCCTTTCTGGCGATGAAAAAGCAGCCTCCATCTTTGGAAAAGACGGTGAATTCATGAAGAATGCAGGCTGGACAGATAAAAGCATCAAGGGAATTCCCTTGGAAGGAAACGAATGAAACATATAAAGAAAATTCTGGCGGCGGGCATTTGTCTCGCCGCTTCACTCTATCTCACGCCTGCCATGGCGGCCTACGAAATCGACCCCGATTACACCATGAAGTACAACGACCCGGGGAAAATCGAGCAGCGCTACCGCTGGCACGGGCCCTACGAGGTGAAGTCCGTCGTCCTCTCTGACGGTGAAGCGAAATATGGAAATTACAAGTACAAAGTCTGGTATCCCGTGCAGCAGGCAGGGCGCGAAAGGCCCCGACCCCTCGTCATCACCCTGAACGGCACCGGCGGATCCTGCGACAAGGACGAACCCATCTTCAGGCATCTCGCCTCCTGGGGCTTCGTCGTGGCAGGAAATACGGATGCGCAGACAGCGACGGGCTTCTCTGCCGAATGGACACTCGATCAGGCCCTTGCGGCCAATCAGGATTCCAAAAGCCCTCTTTATCATCAGATCGATGAAAAGGAAATCGGCATCGTAGGCTACTCTCAGGGAGGTGCCGGTGCTTACAATACACTTGAAGGGAAAGACGGCGATAAATTCAAGACCATGGTCACCGTTTCAGGCGTCACGGAATCCATCGGAGAAAAACTCCACCTGCCCGTCTGGATCTACGACCCGTCCAAAGTCACTATCTCCGTCTTCATGGCAGCCGGCACAGGCATCCTTGACAGGAAACTTATCACACCGCTCGATGAAATGAAGGAAAACTACAGCAAAATCCAGTCAAAGACAGCCGCCATGGGAAGAAGAAAAGACGCAGACCACCTGGACATCCAGACCGCCGCCGACGCCTACATCACCGCCTGGCTCAGATGGCAGCTCGATGACGACATCTATGCCAAAAGAGTCTTCACAGGCAAAGACCCCGAAATCCTGAGGAACCCCGCATGGGACAACGCAGAAGTAAGGAACCCGGAAACGACCCAGCCAAAACAGACTGAAAAGTGAATTGATAAATAAATGCTAAGATGAATCTTATGCAGGAACTGAACAAAATAAAATGTTTTGAGAGATGATAAGGGGAATTTATAAAAAGCTATTCGCAGAATCCTTTCCTCGAAATCTTCCAATGGAAGATTTCGCTGTCCCAAGCCGAAGGCTTGCAGTCTCGAATCCCCAACGGGATTTGCAGTCTCGGAAATGGCAATGCCATTTTTGCGGTCCATGAGTTTCATTTCATCTTCTCCTGCACAGAGTCTTACTTTTATGCTAAAATATATAAATGTATATGAGGAGAAAAATGCAGAAGAAACGTAAATTTTTTATAATGACCGCTTCTATTGGAGAAGGGCATTCTCAGGCGGCGTGGGCCATTGCGGAGACCATTAAACAGGTTTATCCTGACGATGCCGTCCGTGTTCTGGATTTTCTGTCCAGGGATGTTCTTTCCATTGATCACGTCTTAAAAGAATCTTACCTGAAAATGATTCGTATATTCCCTGAAATGTACGATAGTCTATATAGCAATTCACAGAACAGGCATTTAGGAGCAACGTTTCAGAGTCTTCTTTCCTGGAGTTTCCGAAAGCGGATGAAGAGGCTGATTACCGTCTTGAAACCGGATGCCCTGTTGTTTACCCATCCGTTTCCGGCCTGTGCAGCCAATCTGCTGAAGAAGGAAGGGGACATTAATACCCCTCTTCTCGGAGTCATTACCGACTTTGATATTCATCAGCTCTGGGTGTACAAACATCTGGATGTGTACTGCGTCCCTTCCGAGGATTTGGCGCGTAAACTGGAAGCCCATAATGTGCCGAGAAATATTATTCACACCACGGGAATCCCAGTTCGCAAATCCTTCTATGAAGAACTGAAAAATCCAAGTCCTAAAGAAAAAGGGACCGTACTCATCATGGGTGGGGGCCTGGGACTCGGAAATATTACAGATACTCTTCTACGTCTGGACAAGATTGATTCCGTGAGCCAGTTTATTATTGCTACGGGACAGAATATCAATCTATATGAAGAAGTGGCATCTATCCGGTCAAGCCTCCGGCATCCGGTGGATCTCCACAGCTATACCAATAAAGTGGCAGAAATGATGAGTAAGAGTGAACTCATCGTCACCAAACCTGGTGCGCTCACCTGTACAGAAGCGCTGACCATGAATCTGCCTATGGTTTTGGTCAACGCCCTTCCCGGACAGGAACGGGCAAACGCCCAGCATCTGGAAGAACAGGGATGTGCTGTCTGGATTAGGAAAAATGAACTGGCGGACACAGTCGACGGTCTGCTGAAAAATGAAGATAAACTCAAGCAAATGGCACTTGCCTGTGGCAATGATAAAAAGGACAGCGCACTCGAAATCGTCCAGATACTCGACCATATGCTGGAAAGCAATACGAACTGAAATAGGTATCTCCAATTTAAAGAAAGGGGATACCTATTTGACTATAACGAGAATGTCGAAATTTGTATATCTAGTTAACAACGGAGAAAAGCATGCAGCAGTGGATTAACCATGCAGAAAGAAAACAGAAGAAGAAGCCTCGCAGTGCTTCTCTGATTCGCCTTATAAGCAAAGCCATATATCTTTGCGGAGATTATGTGGGGATTTTACTGGCCGAATGGATAGCCTTCCATATCAGAAATTTGCTGATGGGCAATATTTTTCAGGTAAGCGCCATATACATCTATATAGTGACACCTGCCGTATTCCTTCTGGCGCTGGTATTTGCCGGGATATATTCCAAGCACTATACCAGCACACAGATGCTGGAAAAACTGTTTAAAGCCTGTCTGGGAGGTATCGCCTTTTCCATCATCCTTATGTTCCTTACCCAGGTATCCGGTCAGGTATCACGGCTGTATGTAGGACTTTTTGCGGTTATTGTCTACCTGTTCCTGGTAATTGAAAAATATATTACCGCCTTATGTATCCGTAAGATGCCAGGACTTCAGATTCCTGTTCTGGTAGTAGGCGCCGGAAAGACAGCCGATGCAGCGATTGATGAAGGGAAGAGTAACGTATTCATTAACTATAGGGTAGCCGGATTCCTTGAGGACTTTGAACCATCTTCCCGCTATGCCGATGTATATCCGATTCTTGGAGGTTTTAATGATCTGGAAAAGGTAATTGCTGAAACCGGGATTCAGGATGTAATCATCACAGCACCGGGACTTCCACAGGACCAGATGAATCATCTCCTCTATCGGGCACAGACACTGGTTCCCTATGTAAGCGTAGTTCCAAATCTGGTAGGCGTACCGATGTCAAATGTGGAAGTGGAATCTTTCTTTGACACCCGGATTATGCTCTTAAATATTAAAAATAATCTGGCGTTTCGGCTGAATCAGATTATTAAGCGGATATTTGATGTTGTTCTGACGCTTAGTGGAGGTTTATTCCTGCTCCCATTATTTCTTGGAATTTGTGTATGGATAAAAACGGATTCGCAAGGACCGGCAATCTATAAACAGCGTCGGGTGGGCAAGGATGGAAAAGAATTCGACTGCTACAAATTCCGCTCTATGGTCGTAGATTCGAAAGAACGACTGGAAAAACTTCTGGCCACAGATCCAAAGGCAAAAGAAGAATGGGAACGGGATTTTAAACTGAAAAATGATCCACGTATTACGAAAAGTGGTGCTTTTCTTCGAAAGACCAGTCTGGATGAACTTCCGCAGCTTCTCAATGTACTGAAGGGGGAAATGTCCCTGGTAGGTCCCCGTCCGATTGTACAGAAAGAAGTGCCTAGGTATGAACAGTATATTAAAGAATACTACATGGTACTCCCTGGAATCACAGGCCTCTGGCAGGTGAGTGGTCGAAGTGATACCACATATCCTGAGCGCGTGGCCATGGATATGTGGTACGTTCATAACTGGAGTGTATGGCTTGACCTGGTGCTTCTGTGGCGTACAGTGACAGCTGTGATTCAAAGTCGTGGCGCCTATTGATGGGGAGTTTATTACTCATCCGGTAGTGTATAATGTACAGAGATTAAAAAGGAGCATAGTATAATGAATGTATTACTTGCCGGCGGCGCCGGATATATTGGTTCACATACCGCAGTGGAACTGCTCAATGCAGGGCATCAGGTGGTAATTGTGGATGACTACAGTAACAGCAGTCCTGAAGTTATCCATAGAATAGAAGAGATTACAGGCAAAACCGTGGTTTCTTATGAAGCCGATGTGAAGGATAAGGAAAAGATGCGTCACATCTTTTCAGAGAATCATATTGATTGTGTCATTCATTTTGCCGGACTTAAGGCGGTTGGGGAATCCGTTCGCCTTCCTTTGAAGTATTACCGTAATAACATAGATACTACACTGACTCTGCTGGAATGCATGGAAGAAGCAGATGTTAATCAGTTTGTATTCTCCTCTTCAGCTACGGTATATGGAGAAGAAAATACGCCACCTTATGTGGAAACCATGCATCGAGGGAGCTGCTCCAATCCGTATGGTTGGACTAAGGTGATGATGGAACAGATTCTGGAAGATGCAGCCAAAGCGAATCCAAAATTATCCGTCATTTTGCTCCGTTATTTCAATCCAATTGGGGCCCATGAAAGTGGTCTGATTGGGGAAGATCCACAGGGGATTCCCAACAATCTGATGCCCTATATTGCACAGGTGGCAGTGGGAAGAAGAGACCATCTCACGGTGTTTGGAGGAGACTATCCAACACCGGATGGAACCTGTCTTCGTGACTATATTCATGTGATGGACCTGGCAAATGGCCATGTAAAGGCAGTAGAATATGCAGCTAACCACAAGGGCGTTGAAGTATTTAATCTGGGAACAGGCACTCCTTACAGCGTTCTCGATATCATTCACGCTTTTGAAAAGGCTACCGGAGTCAAAGTGAAGTACGAAATCGGACCGCGTAGGGCGGGAGATCTTCCGAAATTCTGGGCAGATTCAACCAAGGCGCAGGAAGTACTTGGCTGGCATGCTGAAAGAACTCTGGAAGACATGTGCAGGGATACATGGAACTGGCAATCTAAGAATCCAGAAGGATATAAGAAATAGTAGTAGAAATAATGTTGTACATAGAAAGGATATAACCCGTGAAATACGATTATCTGATTGTTGGAGCTGGACTTTTTGGTGCGGTATTTGCCCATGAAGCAGTAAAAGCTGGGAAAACCGTTCTTGTAGTGGATAAACGTCCTCATATTGCCGGGAATGTATATACCGAAGATGTGGAAGACATTCATGTGCATAAATATGGTGCGCATATTTTTCATACCAACAATAGAACAGTATGGAATTATGTAAATCAGTTCGCAGAATTCAACCGTTTTACGAATTCACCGGTAGCCAATTATCACGGAGAACTGTATTCTCTTCCTTTCAATATGTACACGTTTAATAAGATGTGGGGCGTTGTTACTCCAGAAGAAGCCGCAGCGAAGATTGAAGAGCAGAGAAAAGCGGCAGAAATTACAAATCCTCAGAATCTGGAGGAACAGGCTATTTCCCTGGTGGGAACCGATATTTATGAAAAACTGATTAAGGGGTACACAGAAAAACAGTGGGGACGTCCATGTACAGAACTCCCGGCCTTTATTATCAAGCGGCTTCCTGTACGTCTGACTTTTGATAATAATTACTTCAATGCCCTTTATCAGGGAATTCCTGTTGGCGGATATACTAAGATGGTTGCTAATATGCTTCAGGGGATTGAAGTAAGACTTAGCTGTGATTATCTTAAAAACAAGACAGAACTGGATAAACTGGCAGATAAGATTATTTATACTGGACCGGTGGATGCCTATTTCAATTATTATTTGGGACCGTTGGAATACCGCAGTGTCCGCTTTGAGACTGAAGTTCTGGACAAGCCAAACTTCCAGGGAAATGCGGCCGTTAATTATACAGACAGAGAAACACCATGGACTCGTATTATCGAACATAAATGGTTCGAATTTGGCAAGGATGCCAATGGAAATGATCTGCCCAAGACAGTCATCAGTCGGGAATACTCATCGGAATGGAAAGTGGGCGATGAACCCTATTATCCGGTAAATGATGAAAAGAATGGAAATCTTTATAAGAAATACAAAGTGCTGGCAGATAAGGAATCTAAGGTTATCTTTGGAGGGCGTCTTGGTGAGTACAGATACTATGACATGGATGCGGTAATTGCCAGCGCGTTGAAAAAAGCGGCATTAGAATTGCAGAAGAAGGACTGAATAAATGAAAATAAGAATTCTGGTAGCGGCTCATAAAAAATACTGGATGCCTGATGATTCAGTATATATGCCGATTCAAGTAGGAGCTGCTCTGCATCCGGCACTGGGATATGTTCTGGATAATACGGGAGATAATATTTCTGACAAGAATCCTAATTACTGTGAATTAACCGCTTTATACTGGGCTTGGAAAAATCTTGATGCAGATTATATCGGCCTGGTCCACTATCGCAGGTATTTTACTCGTAAAGAAGTTTATAATATTGAAAAGAAAAAAGAACAAATTCTTGATGGAAAGGAATGGGAAAATATTCTTTCTAAATATCCTGCAGTTGTTCCTGATAAACGAAATTATTATATCGAAACAAACCGTTCACATTATAATCATGCCCATCATACTGACGGATTGGATTTAGCTGAGCAGATTATCAAAGAAAAATTCCCTGACTATCTTCCAGCGTTTAATACAGTAATGAACCGTACCTGGGCACATATGTTCAATATGTTTGTCATGAGATGTGATCATTTTAATGATTATATGGCCTGGATGTTTGACATCCTTTTTGAAATTGAAAAACAGGTAGACATTACTGGGTGGGATAATTACGAGTCTCGCATCTATGGGTTTGTCAGTGAACTACTGTTAGATGTATGGTTAGAAAAAAACAAGATTGTCTATTATGAACAGAATGTTTCCTTTATGGAAAAGCAGAATTGGATAAAAAAAGGCGGTAATTTTATAAAGCGGAAAGTATTAGGGAGATAGGGCCAATGAATTATTTGATGAACCCATTAATAAGCGTGATTGTACCAATCTATAATGTTGAACGTTATTTGAATCAATCCGTTCAATCTGTTTTGCGGCAGGATTATCAAAATCTTGAAATTGTCTTAATTGATGATGGTTCTACGGACAAAAGTGGTAAAATGTGCGATAAATTAGCAAAACAGGATTCCAGAATCAAGGTTATTCATAAAAAAAATGCTGGTTTGTCAGATGCTCGTAATGTGGGAATTCATGAATCTAAGGGGGATTATATCACATTCTTAGATTCTGATGATGAAATCGATTCTGATTATGTAAGTTATTTGTATTCATTGATTGAACGTTATAAATGTCCGATGTCTTTATGTACACATCGTGAATACTATGAAAAAACTCAAAATACGGCTGAGTATGGGAATCATGAAGAACGAGTTTTAGATGCAAAGACCTGTCTTTGGATGATGTGTTATCATGATCAGGTTAGTACTTCGGCTTGGGCAAAGTTGTACCATAAAGATTTGTTCACAAATATAGAATATCCTGTTGGAAAAAAATTTGAGGATATAGGCACTACATATCAACTTTTTATCAAGAGTAAAAAAGTTGCATGTGGATTTATGCCTAAATATACTTATCGCATAAGGGAAAATTCCATAACTACATCTAAATACGATGTGTCAAAACTTGATATGCTGGAGATGACGGATAAAATGGCAAGGGATGTTTTAACGATTTATCCCGAATTATCTAAGGCTGTTGCCAGAAGAAGAATGTATGCAAGGTTTAGTACCTTAAATCAATTAATTGGAACGCATAGAGCGGAAAAGATAAAATCTGAAATTACTAAATATATAAAAAAAGGAGCACTTAAATTATTATTCGATAAATATGCGCCAATACGAGATAAAATTGCTGTTTTATTATTATTTGTAAGTCCAGGGGTGTATGAGAAATGCTGGTCGTTTTATCTTGCGCATAGGTGATTAAGAATTTAATACTAAGTTCTATGTTTACTTAATATAAACGTTTATTTGATTGTATGAAAGAGGTTTAGTTTGACGGAATTTACTTTAGATGAATTACATAGTATAGAACTGGAAATACTAAAAAATGTTGCTGCTTTTTGCGAAAATAATGGAATCAGGTATTATCTATGTGGTGGCACGTTATTAGGCTGCATCAGGCATAATGGATTTATTCCATGGGATGACGATATAGATATTACCATGCCGAGACCTGATTATATAAAATTTATAGAGACGTTTAATAAAACCGATAATATTTATAAAGTTAAGTCTCCAAAAACAGAATCCAAATGGTATGGTGCTCATGCCAGAGTTGAAGATACAAGGACTATAATTGATGATGATTTGTTTGGCTATAAAGATGAAGGTGTTTTTATAGATGTTTTCCCAATTGATGGTGCACCTGCTGATGAACGGGAAAGAAAACATTTTTGGTTCATCAATAATACTCTTATGCGGATTTATGCCGCCTCACAACTTCGGTTTACGGTAAGCCATTATTACGCTGATAAACCTGTGTGTTTTTCATTATTACGCACGGGAATACGAACAATGGTTAAATTTCTATCCATTCCGGCAGCTCGTTTAATTGGTCATTTCTTTAACCTGATTCAAATTGTCGAAGCCAGAGCCTCTAAATATGATGTAGATAAAACTGAATATATAGGATGTAGCACATGTCCAATTTGTGGGTATAGTGAATGCATTAAGGGAAAACCATTTCTCAAAATGAAAAAAAGATTATTTGAAGGTGAATTTTTTTCTACGCCTGATGATTATGAAGAGTATTTAAACAATTTATATGGTGATTATATGAAATTGCCGCCCAAAGATAAGCAGGTAGCTCATCATAGTTTTGCGGCTTATTGGAAAAATAAAAGATGAAAAACTTATAAATGTTAAAGACGGATATGGAGGTTAGGAGATGTTTAGCGAACGGGATAAAGTTGCTTCAATTGTAAAGCATGCATTAAGGATTGAACCTGGAAAAATTATTTCAATGAAGGAAGGGATGACTAATGATTCGTATCTTGTGGAAACTAAAATAGGTAAGTTTGTTGTTCGTCTAAATGGAAACGGTACATCAAAGCTAATAGCAAGATCAGCCGAAAAGGAAATATATAAGGCTATAATGCCACTGGGGATTTGTGATCCGGTCGTAGCGATTGATACTGTAACCGAAGGTGGTTACAAGATTAGTCGATATCTCGACCATTCACGTGTGTGCAACCCTGAAAACTGGGAAGATGTTCGTAAAGTGATGGATTTTTTAAGAGAAGTACATTCCTGTAAGCAAATCGTAAATCATCAGTTTAATATATATGAAGCAATTATTCACTATGAAAATCTTCGAAATGGGGAACCCTCCAAATATGAAGATTATGAGGTCGTTCGTAATAAGATATTTTCATATAAAAAGCGATTAAATACATTACCGCGATATATCGGGTTATCACATATAGATTCGGTTTATAGCAACTTTTTGATTTGTGGGAATGAAATTCGATTAATTGATTGGGAATATGCAGCTATGTGTGATCAGGATATTGATATAGCTATGTTTGCGATTTATGCAAATTATGGGGTTGAGGAAGCATATCATTTAATGAGTTTGTATATACACAATGATAAAGTTCCTGCAGAAAGATTTGAAAAAATCCTTATTTATATGGCAACGGGTGGATTATTGTGGAGTAATTGGTGTGAATACAAAGAGACACAGGGGGAACATTTCAAAGGTTATGATTTAAATCAGTATAGATATGCACAATCTATACCGTTCTATATTGATGCAATCAGGAGTAGAGAATGAATCAGGTAAAGCGGGCTATTATAATGGCAGCTGGGAAGGGAACCCGATTGAAAAAATTAACTGAAACAGTTCCCAAACCGCTGGTTTCTGTTAGAGGAACGACTTTTATTGAAAACATAATTAATGTTTTGCATCAAAATGGAATATATGAAATATATATTGTTACTGGATACAAACAAGAGCAATTTCAGAGACTCCCTATACAATATCCGGGCATTACATTAATTTATAATCCGTATTATGAAACATGCAATAATATTTCGTCGCTTTATGTAGCTCGTGATTATTTAAAAGATGTAGTAATTTTAGATGGGGATCAGTGGATTTCAAATTCTGCGATTCTTACGCCAACTTTTAAAAAATCAGGTTATGTGACAACATGGCAAAAAGAAGAATCAAAAGAGTGGATATTAGAAGTAATGAATGATGAGGTTATTTCCTGTAAAAGAAATGGTGGGAAAAGTGGATGGAGACTATGGAGTGTTTCTTTTTGGACAAAACATGATGGAACTCTATTAAAATCATTCGTAGAAGAGGATTTTCGCAGAAAATCTAATCAGCAATTATATTGGGATGATATTGCGCTTTTTCTTCATCCAAATGAGTTCAAACTTGGGATTCGTCCAGTTTCAGATGATGATTTGACTGAAATAGACTCCGTAGATGATCTTATTTCTTTTGCACCAGAATATGCGGTTTTTTATACGAAGTAGTGAGGGAGATAAATGCGATATCGCATTAATGTGCTGATTGGCCTGGCAAGTGGTTTGCTATGGGCTTTAAATAATCTTTTTGTTGGGCAGGCGGGAGGCGTTTTACCGGATGTTCTCTATTCTCCTATTGGTTTTGCGGCAATCAATGATTTATGTTCTGCACTATTTTTATCAGGAATCTATTTTTTTACGGGAAAACTCAAGAATATAATTAAAGAGTTTTCTTATTCTAAAGTCTGGCCCGTTATGATTGCTGCACTTCTTGGTGGTCCATTTGGCCAAATTATGTATTTTAGTGGAATTAAGTATGCAGGAACATCGTTAGCGATTATTTTTACTTCTCTGTATCCACTTATTGCATGTATATTCGCTAGAATTTTTTTGCATCAAAAGCTTACCATAAGGATACAAATTGGGATTATACTTGCCATAGCTGGAAGTATAATTATTGGAGGAAATCTTGGCATCGAGAATCCTATGACATCAAATGTGATGTTGGGCATTGCCTTGTCAATGCTCGCTGCCATTGCCTGGGGCTCTGAAATAGTAATTGCAGTATCTGCTATGAAAAAAATTTCTGCAGAAGCGGCAATCCTTATCAGGGAGTGGACTTCAGGTACCACATTGGTAATTACTGTAATAATTTTATATCCCATATATCAGGTTTATTCTACACTGATTTCGTTTCCGGCGATGATATTGTTTTTATGTATTGCCGGAATTTTTGGCGGGTTATCTTATTATTTGTGGTATTATGCAAATCGTATGATTGGTTGTGTAAAGGGAACAGCAACGAACCTGACATATATCCTGTGGGGAATTTTCTTTCAGTTTTTAGTTACAGGACAAGTACCGGCTGTTAGTATAATTAGTGGCGCACTGATTATTTTCGTGGGAGTTTTTTTGGCTGTGTATACAAAGGATTAAAGTTTGCCGGAAATATATAGGCCCAAAATGGCAATATTATATTCCAAGTATTTATAGATGTTATTTTATAATTTATAATGAAAAGGAATCATTACTTAATGAAAGTACTAAATAAAAATGAAATTAAAACTATTGAACTGAATATACTTCAAAATGTTGCAAGTTTTTGTAAAGAAAAAAACATTAGCTTTTACTTGAGTGGTGGTACTCTTTTAGGAGCTATTCGTCATAAGGGCTTTATTCCTTGGGATGATGACATTGACATTTGTATGCCCAGACCAGACTATGAAAAATTCATAAGAACCTTTAAATCGAAAGAAAAAAATTTAGTAATTCGCTCATTTTGCCTGGGAAATTATATCGCACCATATACTAAAGTAATAGACCTGAACACCAAAATAGAATTGAAATATGATACTAATGCCGAAGCAGCTAGTTTATGGATTGATATTTTTCCAATTGATGGTTTACCGGATGATCTTAATAAAGTAAAAGAAATTTATGATAGAGAATCATTTTACCGCTCTATCCTTATGCTTTGTAATGCTCGATTAGGAGAGGGGACAACCCTCATACGAAAATTTTGCAAGTATTTTTTTAAACCATTGGCTAAAATATATGGTAGGAAAAAATGTGTTCGGAAAATGGAACAAATCGCCAGGAAAATTCCTTATGAGAATTCTAATTATGTCGGTGCCGTGACTTGGGGACTGTATGGTACAGGAGAAAGAATGCTCAAGAAAGAATTTGAAAAATCTGTATTGGTTGATTTTGAAGGAATCAGGTTTCCAACATTTTCCTGTTGGGATAGTTATTTAAAAGGATTATATGGTGATTATATGGAATTACCTCCAATCAAACAAAGAAGAACTCATGATATGAAGGTATATTTGGTCAACTAGGGGGAATTTAATGTGAATATAGCTGTGATTTTTGCTGGTGGTACTGGCAAAAGAATGAATACAAAATCAAAACCGAAACAGTTTTTGGAAATGCATGGGAAACCGGTTTTAATTTATACATTGGAACATTTTCAGAATCATCCTCAGATTGATCATATTATCCTGGTGTGTCTGGAAAGCTGGATAGACTATGCCGCAGGTCTCATGAAAAAGTTCGGCATTACAAAGGTAGCAAAGATTGTTCCTGGTGGTAAAACAGGGCAGGAATCGATTTATCATGGTATTGCGACTGCAGAGAAACTGTATGGAGACGATAATGTAGTGCTTATCCATGATGGTGTGAGACCGCTTATTAATGAGGATACCATTACAGACTGCATCAGGACTGTGAAACAGAATGGCAATGCAATCACTGTTTCTCCAGCTATCGAAACCATCTTTCTGCGTAATAAGGATACTGCATATGTTGGTGAAATTTTCGAACGATCTCGTTGTGAAATGGCTAAGGCACCTCAGTGCTTTAATCTGGGGGATATTTATAGGGCGCATCAGAAAGCTAGTGAGGAAGGGAAAAGAGACTTTATTGATTCCGCTTCTTTAATGCAGTATTATGGGACAAAGCTGTATACAGTAGAAGGACCATCGGAAAATATAAAAATCACAACACCTTCTGATTTCTATATTTTTCGGGCTATTATGGATGCAAAGGAAAATTTGCAAATTCTTGGATTGTGAGGATAAGCAAGTGGATAATAATGTGTATCAGGAAGATATGAGTCTTATATTTCAGGATAAATGCATCGAGTGGAAGAAATTAACAGGGAAGACCATTTTTATTACAGGTGGAACCGGCCTTATTGGTTCTACCGTTATCAATGGACTTCTTTATGCAGATAAGAAATTGAATCTCCATTTACACGTTATTGCATTGGTACGAAATCTTGAAAAAGCGGAGAAAATGTTCCAGCCGCTTTATTTGGAAAATAAGTTGAAGTTTGTGATTGGTTCGGTAGAGAGTCTTCCAACGATTTTGGATCGGGTGGACTATATCATCCATGGTGCAAGCCCTACTGCTAGTCTATATTTTATACAGCATCCAGTAGAAACTATTCAGACAGCGGTTCAGGGTACAAAGAATATTCTGGAACTGGCTAAGAGGAATCAAGTGAAAAGCGTTCTCTATTTGTCCAGTATGGAAGTATATGGAGCACCAATAACAGATGATCTCATTCCTGAAACACAAGGATGCTCACTGAATTCTATGACTGTACGCAGTTGTTATCCTATTGCTAAAAGGCTATGCGAAAACCTTTGTGCTAGCTATGCCAGTGAATATGGGGTACAAGTGGAAGTTATTCGCCTGGCTCAGACCTTTGGCCCTGGAGTCAGCATAGATGATGCCCGTGTTTTCGCGGAATTTGCCAGGGATGCTATGCATGGAACTGATATCGAACTTCAGACAGCGGGAACGAGTAAACGAATGTATCTCTATACCGCCGATGCAGTGACAGCAATTTTAACAGTTCTTCTATCAGGTAAATCCGGAGAAGCCTATAATGCTGCGAATCCGGTGACTTACTGCAGTATTGTAGAAATGGCGCAGCTGGTAGCACATGAAATTGCACATGATGCTATTAGGGTTCATGTACCTACGATAAAGCTCGAAGCAGATTCAAAATTCCCCCCCCCCCATCACTTGAATTTGGATATAGGGAAAATTTACGAGCTGGGGTGGAGACCCTCTATTGGATTGAGAGACATGTATTTGAAAATGATATCAGGAATGAAGAGATGAAGTATATTTTTGTGTATCCTTATGGCTGGTTTGATTCTTATATGTATAAGGATTTATTTGCAACGGGTGAAGTAGTTCCATATATGTTGAAGGAACCATTTCATTCTACGCTGCTTAATTTTATTCGTAAAGTTCATTGCAGCAGGAAAGTTAATAATCTTGTTCCTCTGCCCTTAAAAGATATTTGGAATTATTCTCTGTTACAGATGCTTGAAAATAATACATGCATAATTTTTGATACGGGTGCCTTGTCAATGATTTCTGCATCTTTTCTGTATAAAATAAAAAAATATAGGAAGAATATTAAGATGGTTCTTTTCATTGCTGATTCATTGCATGGATCGTCTGAACATATACCGAGAGCTATTCCTAATATTTTGAATTTCCCATGGGATGTCAGGTTATCATATGATATTAATGATTGTGCAGAGTATGGATTTGATTATTTAGGTCCCAATATTTACTCTGCTTTGAGGGATGTTGAACCATGTGCTGCTAAGAGTGATATTTACTATATTGGGAGAAATAAAGCAAATCGGAATGCACTGATTTTAGAGATATATAATAAGTGTGTCCAAAACGGGATGCGGACAAATTTTGAACTTATAGACAATAAAAAAAATTTAAAAAATAGCCATGTTGAAAACATGAAGGGACTTCATTTTTCGTTTGTCGATATCCCATATGAGAAGGTAGTCAGTCACGTATTATCAGCAAATTGCATTTTGGAAGTTGTCGCGCAAGGGCAAAAAGCACAAACTGCCAGGTATTATGAGGCGGTTTGCTACAATAAAAAGTTGCTGACAAATAATCCTAACATCAAGGATCTTCCTTTTTATGATGCAAGGTATATGAAAGTTTTTGAACGAGTAGAAGATATAGATTTTGAATGGGTTAAGAAACGAGAGCATATAAACTATAATTACAATGGTCAGTTCTCTCCTGTTCATGCATTGGAAAAGCTGGAAAAACTCCTTAATATACGATAGCTTATAATGCTATTTTTAGCATGTAAGCAAAAACGATTATACTACAAATTGGTGTGTTCTGGTAGAGTATCATGTGACAAGGCTTCTTGCGTTGGATTTACGTTTTAATATATTGGAAGATTTGCTGATGTGTGGCATTTTCATCATCAGCGGCTGGGTGTTTGACAATTTTCTCTGTATGGCGGTATATGGGGTTGTATATATAGCGTTTGTGCTTATCCATCGGCGTAGTCTGCAGCAAATTATCGGTATGGTAAGAAGGTAACCATAGTATGTTTATTTTAATAAATAAATAAGGAAATATATACATGTACTGATATTGTTATAAATATTATAGAATAATTTTATCGTAAATTGTAGAATGAAATTGAACACTAAAACTAAATAAAAAGATCCATAGGAT
>OLPC01000541.1_pt1 | contig 37470 bp, 29 predicted proteins | sample 1672341 | NCBI WGS metagenome assembly OLPC01 (sample SAMEA3136673, study PRJEB25190) | human gut metagenome | reverse complement strand
GCCTTTGCCTCTTGCATCTATAAAATATTTCGCCTGATCTAAATATCTTTTATTGCCTGTGACCCGGTATAGCTTTACGAGTGCAAGTTCTATTTCCTGATGTCCCGGATATGCATGTATCTGACCTTTACCACTGCCGAATGTATCACATATAAGATCTGCGAATTTAGATACTATATCGAGAAATCTTCTCTTTCCTGTCGACTCGAAATATGCTACAGCCGCCTCTATCATATGACCTGCTGTGTAAAGTTCGTGCCCCTCTGTGATATTGCTCCAGCGGCCATCCGGCTCCTTTATCGTAAAATATGTATTTAAATATCCATCCGGCTGCTGTGCCCTTCCGATAAGTTCTATCGTCTCATCTGCAAGACTTTCCAGTTTGTCGTCCTTACAGTAATTTAATACAAACCCTACTGCCTCAAGCCATTTCGCCACATCCGTATCCTGAAATACTGCGCCATAGTAGCTGCCCTCGCTCTCACCTGCAGCGATCTTGAAATTCTCTATGCAGTGGCTTGTCTCCACATCATCTATCCTGTCATTTAATATATCCCACTGATATGGGATGATCACATCCTTAACGAGATGTATATATTTGTTCCAGAATTTATCTGTAATTTTTATATTTTTAAGTGAAATACTTGAATTTGCTGCCTTTTCCATGCTGCCTCCTGTCCTCTTAAAATTCTCTCCAAAATGCTGTAAACAAAACCTCATAAATATTATGCAAAACGTTTAATTAAATCGTTTAACATGTATCATAAAAAAAGGAAAGCTGCCAGATCAACTTTCCTTTCCTTTTTAACATATATTAAATTCTCTTGTCAATCGTTTTACTTAAAACGTTTTACTTTTGTGAGAAGATAACAAATTTAAACGTTTTACTTTGTCAACTTTTCATGTGTCATAAGTATCAGTTTATATCTTTAACTGAATCTCTTATGTACATTTTTCCTTTAACCGGTATTATCTGTGCACAAAGAGGCAGATCATCTTCTTTCTCGATGTCCTCTATCACCCGCCGGCATGCTTCGTATCCTATATCAAAAAGAGGAAGCGATATCGTAGTAAGCGCAGGCTCACAGAATGTGGCCAGTTCACGGTTGTCAAATCCCACAACCGAGATGTCATCTCCTGGAACAAGTCCCTCTGCCTCAAGACGGTCATACACGCCTCCTGCCATGATATCGTTCATGCAGAAAATAGCTGTGACACCTAAATCCAGAAGGCTGTCTGTGTTGTCATATCCGCTCTTTCTCGTCCAGTCGCCTTTCACGACAAATCGCGGATCAAACTCTATGCCATGTTCCGCCAAAGCCTTTTTGTAGCCTTCCAGTCGGTCATTCGTATGGATACTTGAGTATTTACCGGTAATGACACCTATTCTCCTGTGCCCCATTGCAATGACATAGTCGATCAGTTTATGCGCACCATACAGATCATCCACGATCACCGATGAGTGTTCTTTTGAATCTGTCATGCCATATGCCATTGCAGCCGGAACATCCAGCCTTCCCTTAAAACATTTAAGGGTTCTCTCATGTGTGGCGACATATACTATTCCATCAACCTGCTTTGACTTAAAATCCTTTGTCTGGCTCTGGATTAAATCCGGCAGATTTTCATCATCATAATATGTGTCGCCAAGTTTCTGGTACAGACGCAGATTGGTAAAGAGGATATTATATCCTCTTTCCTCACTGCACTGCGTGATTCCGTCAATTATTTCCGGTGCGCAGAAGACTGTTATGTCTTCTACTATTACACCGATCGTTTTGCTTTTCTGGGTTCTAAGGTTTTTTGCAACATAATTTGGAGTGTAATTAAGCTCGTCTATCGCCTTTAGTACTTTTTGCTTTGTCGATTCACTTGCATTCGGCTTTCCGTTTATGATGTTGGAAACCGTAGCAATCGAAACACCGCAGTACTTTGCTATTTCTTTGATAGTGACCATCTTATTACCTCTTTCCTATGCAGATTATCATTTAATAATATGGTAACCAAAAATGGTATTTAAATCAACCTTTATTTACTTTTTTTCTTTCTTGAAGCAAGTATCACACCAACGGCAATTACCATTGCAGCCATTTAGCCCCATGCATTCGGTGTGTTATCTCCTGTTATAGGAGATGCGTATTTTCTGCCTGTCGGTGTAGTTTTTACATTAACCCTTCTTGCGGCTGCTGCTTTTGGTGTCTGGACGCTGTTTGTACTGCTATTTGTGTTGTCAGAGTCAGGTGCTGCGTTGTCATTTGATGGATTCTCTGTTATGTCAGATTTTTCCTATGTGTCTGTATATGTGATAGCATATGTAGAAAATCTGTCTGTCTCAAATGATATAGTCTGCGCACTTCCATCATATGTTGACTCAAGTATCTCCTTATATTCTTAATTTAAAATACATACTATATACATATTACCAAGTAACACTGCAAAATCCATCTTTTTCTCTTCATCTTCACTCTGTACCATCAGGTATAGATTTTCAATAGTAACTTTACACACTCAAATTTTTATTCCATATTAATTTATCCTGTACTTCTTCCGATAAATATAATATACAAGGAAGGGATTCCAGCACATTTATACCAAGGAGGGATTAAATAATGAGTTTAACATCTATTTCAAATGTAGCTTCTACTGTTGTAGCAGCAAATAGCACCACTACTGCCAAAAAGGATTCGGCAGCTGCCAGCAAATTAACCAGCACATTCGATGAAACTGCCGCTGTATATGAAAAGTCTTCAAGCAGTTCTGACTCAAAGAAGGCTTCTGACAACACTTCAGCAAAAAAGACAAGCACAGCTGACCGTTCAGCCATAGTCAAAGCCTTAAAGGATGATGCCGAAAAGCAGAAACAAAACCTTATCGATATTGTACGCAAGTCTATGTCCGGTCAGGCTTCTACATGGAACAAGTCTCAGGGACTTAAGAGTCTCTTTGAAAATCTGACTGTAGATGCTGACACCATTGCACAGGCTAAAAAAGATATCGCAGAGGATGGTTACTGGGGTGTCGATCAGACATCCGACAGAATCTTGGATTTCGCCAAAGCTCTTTCAGGTGATGATCCAGATAAGGCAGATATGCTCTTAGAAGCATTCAAAAAAGGTTACAAACAGGCAACAGGCGATTGGGGAGCCGAGCTTCCGTCATTGTGTAAGGATACATACGATGCTGTCGTAGAAAAATTCCAGAAATGGAAAGATGGTGCATCAACAAATTCTACCGAAAGCTAATATAGCCGCATAGCATAATTAAAGGGTATTCAACACTTTGAATACCCTTCTTTATTGTCTCTATTTCAGCATAACCTTGCAATCTTTTTTATAACATGCTATTCCATAGCTGATAAAATTTCGCATGCCATCCTGTTTAAGCCTTCCAACATAATCTTTTTCTTCAATCTGTTTTATTGCATCCAGGCATGCTTTATCCATATTTCCATTTTCAGCATATTTTAGTTCGATAACTATCCCTGTTCTGTTATCTGGTGCTTCTATCAATATATCACTATACCCCGTTCCGGACTCAGCATTCGATTTTATGATCCAATTTGACTTATAGCCAAGTAGTCCCAATAAAATACCATGATAAAAGTTCTCCTTCTTTTCCTTTGCGACTGCGGTATCACGTATGCTTATAGTATTCCACAGATAATCGCCAAAAAGCTGTTCAATCTTCTGTGAATTCTTTTGAATAAATGCATTGCAAAATTCCTCAAGCGCCTTTCCGTCATTTTTTGATGCATCACGAAACCACTCTCTGACTTTCTTTATAAAAAGATTTCGTATCTCTTTATTTGGAATTGCAAGACGATATCTATCATCATCAGTTCGTCCCTGCTGTGTCAGATAACCGGTTGTAAAAAGTACACTCCAAAGATTTTCAATCTTATCATCAAGTTCTTCGTAAGTCAGTTCCTGTGAAATTTCTTTTTCTATATATTCTCCGGCTATCAGACGTTCAATTTCGTTTTTCGTGCTTGCATCTGCCTTGTCTATAAATCTGCGGACAATGGCATTGCCACTTGAATTAGACCAGAAATCCTCCGGTTTTGCCTCTTCATCCATGCACAGACTTTTGCTATATCGTATTACATCCCATGGACAATAGATATCCGTATTTCCAAATCTATAACCATCATACCATTCTTTCATATCTGCATAATGAGCCGACAGTCCATAATCTTTGAGTATTTTTCTAACTTCTGCATCCGTAAACCCAAAACACTCATCATACTGGACATTTAAAATCGATAAAACCTCAAAGTTATTAAGTCCTGTAAAAATACTCTCTTTCGAAATGCGAAGACATCCGGTCAAAATAGCAAACTGTAAAAAATCATTTGTTTTTAATGCCTGTCCGAATATTCCTTTGATCAACGCGACCATCTCTTTATAATAACCATTCTGAAACGCTTTATCCAGCGGCACATCATACTCATCAATTATAATTATTGTTTTCCTGTCATAATGTTTATACAAAAATCTGGATAATGTCTTCAGACTGTTTTCTATATTCTCATCTGTTCCAGTCAGAATACTTTGAAAGCTTATTCTGTCTTCCTGTGTCAGTTTTTCGCTATTTTTCAGATAGTAATGCCTGTCCGCCTCTTCTTTAATTATTTCAGACAGCATTTCCTTTGATTTGGAAAATGTCAATCCATCTACACCTTTAAGCGATAGAAAAATAACAGGATATTTTCCCATATATTCATTACACAACTCTGTATTATTTGAAATATATAAACCCTCAAACAATGAACTATCTGTTCCAATTTCAAAAAAGCTTTTTAACATACTCATGTTAAGAGTTTTTCCAAAACGTCTCGGACGTGTGAACAAATTTACCTTTCCCCAGTTTTGCAAAAGCTGCTCTATAAGTCTTGTCTTATCAATATAGTAAAAGCCTGATTTTCTTATCTCCTCAAAATTTTCGATTCCGACAGGTAATTTTAATTTATTATCCATCTAAGCCTCCAATATAATAAACCGCTACACTTAATATCAGTATAGCGGATTATCCCTAAAAATACAATTTGAAGTTAATTTCCTACGATGATTTCCTGCCGTATATAAATGTCGTAAAGTATATGACAGACGCGATTATTACTATCATCGGTCCTGTTGCAACATTTGTATAATATGAAACTGCAAGACCCACTATTCCGGAAAATACTGAAAACAGTACCGAAAACAGATGATATTCACGCATATTCGAAGATATATTTCTTGATGATGCTGCCGGAAGGATAAGCAATGCATTTATTATAAGTATTCCTATCCACTTTATGGAGAGCATTACTATAAGCGCCACAAGCACCGCAAAAAGGTTGTCCATAAGCCTTACATGGATCCTCTTGCTCTTTGCCACAGTCCTGTGAATACAAATCGCATTTAATTTATTAAATCCAACCAGCCAGAATATAATTGTTACAACAAAAATTATAACAAGATATAATATTTCTTTTTTTGTTATGCTAAGGACATCACCGACAAGTATGCTTGAATATTTGCTGAAATTTCCGCCTTTTGATAATATAGCAAGACCAATTGCCACAGAGCATGACGAAAATACTGAAATTATCGTATCCGTCGATGCCATATTCATGCTTCCTATCTTATTGAGGAGCAGTGCAAAAATGATTGCAAAAATAACCATAGATAAAGATGTATCCCCCACACCAAATACAACTCCTACAGCTATTCCTGTCAATGCGGAGTGCCCAAGTGCGTCCGAAAAATATGCCATCTTTTTATTGACTATCATAGTTCCCATTATTCCAAATAAAGGGGTAATAATGAGCACTGCGATCAGGGCATTTCTCATAAAGTCAAAACTTAACCAGGAGGCTATATTCATTTTTCTTCCTCCTCTCTTATCCAGGAATCTTCTCCTGTTGAAAAAATCTGCTCAAATTCAGGACTTTCGTATACTTCCTTTACGGTTCCCTGTTTTACTATTGTTTTATCGAGAAGGACCACATGATCTGCATACTTTGCCACATAATCAAGGTCATGTGATATAAGTATGATCGCCAGATCATAATTTTTCTTCAGATATTCCATTGTTTTGTAAAACAGTTCCATACCATTCTGATCTATCCCGGATACCGGCTCATCAAGTAAAAGCAGATTAGGCTCATCCATTATCGCCATTGATAGCAGCACTCTCTGAAGCTGTCCACCGGAAAGATTACATACCTGCTTATCTATAAGATCCTCCGCCTCAAAAATTGCGAGATTTTCTTTTATCTTTGCCTCGATCTTTTTGCTTTTCGGCAGAAAAACAGGATAGTTACTCTGGTAACTTGCTATGAGATCATATACACTCACCGGTGTATTTTTCTCGATATTGATCGACTGTGGCACATAGCCGATTTTAAGCTTTGCCATATGTCCGTCTTTTGTATCCTTGAATTCGATAGTTCCCGTATGCGGTATATCATCAAGTATCGCCTTTATAAGTGTAGATTTTCCGGCTCCGTTTTTTCCTATTATGACGTTAAAAGATCCACAGTGGATGTGCAGATTTATATCATGAAGAACTATCTGGTCAGAAAACCGTACACCTAAATTATTAATTTTTATACAATGAAATCCGCAAGGTTCGATTATTTTTTTCATGTTTAAAATGCACCTTCTATAAGCTTAAAGTTTTTCTTCATCCCATCTATATAACTATCTTTATCATAATCTCCACGATTTAGCGGATCAATATATACCATTTTTACATCCGTCTCGCGTGATACAGTGTCACCTAAATCTTTTCCATATAATTCTTCTGCTAATATGACCGATACACCATCATTTTTTACAGCAGCTATTACATCGCTTACTTCCCCTGCACTGACTGAGCGTTCCTCGTCAAGATCCATAAGATAACGCACATTCATCCCAAAGTCGTCAGCAACATATTCATATGCTTCATGGAAAATTATTATATCTTTTCCATTTGTCTTTTCCTTTATCTGACTTTCCTCCTGCTCTAATTCTGCAAGTTTCTGGTCATATTCCTTTGCATTTGAATTATATATAGATGCATTTGATGGATCAGCCTCTGATAAAGCGTCTGCAATTGTAGATACCATAGTTCTGTATCTTGAAACGCTCATCCATGCATGTGCATTTTCATCTCCGTGATCGTGACCTGCCCCATCGGGATCATCTGGATCTTCCCCGTCATGATCGTGGGTTCCTTCACTGTCTATATCATGTTCTTCTTCATGGCTATGATCGTTTGTATCTGTTCCATCCCCATGTACATCAATATCTTCATCAGCCTCAGCAATAAGCTGCATATCCCTGCAGGCCTCTGTAACTGTAAGATCCGGATATGCCTTTGCAACATCAGACATGAATGATTCTATTCCACCGCCATTTATTACAAACATATCTGCTGTAGATAATAACTTCATATCTTCCGGTGTCAGCTGGAAATCGTGCAGGCATCCTGTCTGCGGTTCACTTAGATTTTCAAGCGTTATGCCATCTGCTCCATCAACAATATTTAACGTTGCAATGTACATCGGATAAAAAGATGTTACGATTGTAAACCTTCCTTTTTCTTTCGTGCTGCTGTAGGAGCTGCGTTCATATAGCATGACGAGCATCGTACATACTATTATGATACATAAAAACATTATACCTACAAATCTACACTTTTTCTTCATTCTTTATAATTTCGCCTTTCTATGACTTGTTGTAGTAATTACTTCTTTTTACCTTTATCTTTGCCTTTATTTTTGCCCTTAGCTTTCTGTCTGCGCTCAAGTGTTTTCTTTGCAACAGGTTTTCCTGTTTTTTTCCAGCGCTCCTTTTTATTTCCAGCAGCCTTGTCTGAGGCATTGGTCTTTGCTTCTTTTTTTGCCAGACGTTTTGCTTCTTCCTCCTGCTTTATTGCTAAAAGGGTTTCCTCGTCAAAGACAAGTGAATCTATTAAATCCCAGATTTCCTCCCTGCCCTCTTTTGACATTGATGAGAATGGTATTATGATCGTATCCGGCTTGACATTTAAAACCTCTCTGATCGCTTTTATATGGGCGTCTATCTGTGTTTTTTTCAATTTATCTGATTTTGTAGCTATTATTATCGGTGCAAACCCCTGATTAACCATCCAGTCATACATCATTATGTCATTTTCAGACGGATCATGCCTTATGTCTATCAGCAAAAATACAGCCTGAAGCTTTTTTGATGTGTGAAGATAGTTTTCGATCATCTGCCCCCACTTTGCCTTTATTTCTATGTTCGCATTGGCATAGCCATAACCCGGCAGATCTACCAGATACATAGCATCGTTTACATTGTAAAAATTTATAGTCTGTGTCTTGCCGGGCTGGGAAGAAATTCTGGCAAGTGATTTTCTGTTCATAAGCGCATTTATGAGAGATGATTTACCGACATTTGATTTTCCGGCAAAAGCGACCTCATTATACACATTGTCAGGAATCGTGCTTGTGATTCCACATACAGTTTCCAGATTAACACTTTTGATTACCATTTTTCATCCCTTTCTGCCATTAAACGGCAAATGCCTGTTTTTCAACCTGCTCAAACCTATCTACAGGTATAATTTCCATTCCGTCCGTTATCTCATTTGAGATTTCCTCAAGATCTTTTTCGTTGTCTTTTGGGATACAGACAGTTTTTATTCCGATATTTTTTGCTGCAAGCAGCTTTTCCTTCAATCCTCCGATTGGAAGAACTCTTCCACGAAGAGTGATCTCACCTGTCATTGCGATATCAGCCCTGACCGGCTTTTGAGTTATGGCTGAAAGCATCGCTGTTGCCATTGTGATACCGGCTGATGGTCCATCCTTCGGAACTGCCCCCTCCGGTATATGTATGTGTATATCATGTTCTTTGTAAAATTCCGGCTTGATATCATATTTATCGCTTATAGATCTTATATAGCTAAGTCCCGCCTGTGCTGACTCTTTCATGACATCGCCCATTTTCCCTGTAAGTGCAAGTTCTCCCTTGCCCGGAAGCACATTTACCTCAACCTCTAAGGTAACACCACCTACACTGGTCCATGCAAGACCTCTTACAATTCCGATATCTGCCTTATCGCTTCTCTTTTCAGGCATATATTTTACATTTCCAAGATAGTCTTTTATATTGTTTTTCTTTATCTTTATGCTCTCTTCATTTTTCTGATATATCTGTCTTGCTGCTTTACGGCAGATCTTACCTATAGTGCGCTCTAAGCCTCTGACTCCGGCCTCTCTCGTATAATATCGTATCACGTCACGCAGCGCACTGTCCGTTATTGTAAGCTGGTCTTTTTTCAGTCCGTTTTTCTCTTTTTGTTTCTCGACAAGGTGTTCCTTTGCTATATGGAACTTTTCATTTTCAGTATAGCTTGATACCTCTATAAGCTCCATACGGTCAAGCAGAGGCTTTGGAATATCAGATACTGAGTTTGCTGTGGCAATAAATAAAACTTCCGAAAGATCAACCGGCAGTTCCACATAGTGATCCCTGAAACGGCTGTTCTGTTCACTATCAAGCACTTCAAGAAGTGCTGCCGAAGTATCTCCTTTGTAGTCGCTGCTTACCTTATCTATTTCATCAAGCAGAATAAGCGGATTAGCTGTTCCTGCTGTCTTTAATGCATTTATGATACGTCCCGGCATCGCTCCGACATAAGTCTTTCTGTGTCCTCTTATCTCGGCCTCATCCCTTACACCACCAAGGCATATACGGACATATTTCTTTTCAAGTGCTGCCGCTATGGAACGTGCAATACTTGTTTTTCCCGTTCCGGGTGGTCCCACAAGACATATTATAGGGCTCTCACCCTTATTTGTCAGATTTCTTACTGATAAGAATTCCAGAACTCTTTCTTTTACATCAGATAGTCCGTAATGATCATCATTTAAAATTTTTTCTGCACGGTCAAGATCTGTATTGTCTGTCGACATATCATTCCATGGCAGTTCTAAAAGTGTCTCAATGTATCCTCTTGCTACAACACTTTCAGAAGAACTTCCGCTTAAATTTCTGTATCTTTCGATTTCTTTTTTAAGCTTCTGCCTTACTTCTTCCGGAGCATTTAAGCTTTCTGTCTTTTTAAGGAATTCATCTGCCTCCGAATCTGCATTTTCCCCGAGTTCCTCCCTTATGACACTCATCTGTTCACGAAGAAGATATTCTCTTTGATGTTTATCAACCTTTTTCTTTACTTTTTGCTGAAAATCATTCTTTATCTGTGCAACATTGATCTGCTTTAAAAGAATTGCGACGATCACCTCGTATCTGTCACATATATCCTCTGTTTCCAGCACTTTTTGTTTTTGTGCATATGAAACAGGAAGATTATTTGTAACAAAATCTATTAGCTTTTCTATGTCATCATATTTTTCAATCTGCCGGAACAATTCTTTATTCACCTTGCCGACAACGGCCGCATACTTTTCAAAAGATTCCCTGACTCCTACAAGCATAGCTTCCCTGACGTCAGAAGGAACACCCTCAAGATCTGTATTATATGTGCAGATTTCTGCCTCAAGAAAGTCCTCACATCTGGTAAATCCTACAAGCTTTGCCCTGCTTTTTCCATCTATAAGTATGCGCACCACATCGTTTTGTAATTTTACAACCTGTTTTATCTCTGCAACTATTCCCATCTCATACAGATCAGACTGCATCGGTTCTTCTACATCCACATCACGCTGTGTGACAAGAAAAATCTTCTGGTCTGCCTGCATGGACTCTTCTACAGCTTTTAGTGAACGATCCCTGCTTATGTCAAAATGAGCGATCATTCCCGGCATTATTGACATCCCACGGAGGGCAATAGCCGGCATTACTATCGTTATATCTTCCACGCGTATCTCCTATGAAGCCTGCTCCTCAATGTATTCATGTGATTCCTCTTCTCCATCAAGGGCTAAGTTTTTTTCTACAATGTCTTTATCTATAACATATCTGCTTATAGATTCATCTGATGGGACTTTATACATTATGTCAAGCATCACAGCTTCCATTATCGCACGAAGACCTCTTGCGCCGGTCTTTCTCTCAAGTGCTTTGTCAGCTATCGCATTTACAGCATCATCTGTAAATTCAAGTCCTACTCCATCAAGTTCTAAAAGCTTTGTATACTGTTTTACAAGAGAATTTTTTGGTTCCCGTAATATACGGATCAAAGCTTTTCTGTCAAGTGATTCAAGTGAGACTGTGATCGGCACTCGTCCTATAAACTCAGGAATAAGTCCGAATTTCACGAAATCCTGAGGAAGAGCATGTTTAAACGCCTCTCCTACGTTTACCTCTGATTTTGATTTTACATCTGAGTTGAATCCTATTGACGAAGTATCCATTCTGCTCTCTACGATCTTTTCAAGACCATCAAAAGCTCCTCCACAAATGAAAAGGATATTTGTTGTATCGATAGGTATCAGTTCCTGCTGCGGATGTTTACGTCCTCCCTGTGGTGGAACCGAAGCTACAGTTCCCTCTAATATCTTAAGGAGCGCCTGCTGTACACCTTCGCCTGAAACATCTCTTGTTATTGAAACATTTTCTGATTTCTTTGTGATCTTGTCGATTTCGTCTATATAAACAATACCATGTTCTGCCCTTGCGACATCATAATCAGCTGCCTGTATAAGTTTAAGGAGGATATTTTCTACATCCTCTCCGACATATCCAGCTTCTGTAAGAGTCGTGGCATCGGCTATGGCAAATGGTACATTTAATATCCTTGCAAGTGTCTGTGCAAGGAGTGTTTTACCTGAACCTGTAGGTCCAAGCATAAGGATATTGCTCTTCTGAAGCTCCACATCCAGATCTGCTCCGGCAAGAACTCTCTTATAGTGATTATATACAGCAACAGACAGCACCTTTTTTGCCTGATCCTGTCCGATAACATAATCATCCAGAAATGATTTTAATTCTTCAGGTTTTAAGAGGTTGATATCCTCCTTTGCTTCTGCTTTTCCGCCGCCATTCTCGACCGCTTCTTCCTCAAGAATTTCTGCACATATATCTATGCACTCATCACAGATGAATGCTCCGTTAGGTCCCGAAATCAAGCGGGCAACCTGCTCCTGTGTCTTTCCACAAAAAGAGCAGCGTATTTTTCCATCATTTTTACCTGCCATTATTTAATCTCCTTCTATGCGGCTTGAGGGCATCCCAAATGGGGTACCCTCTATAATAAATTAAAATTTATCTGTGTGTGATAACACTGTCTATAAGTCCGTATTCAGCGGCTTCCTGTGCTGACATGTAGTTATCTCTTTCTGTATCTGCTGCAATTGTTTCATAAGGCTTTCCTGTGTTTGCTGCAAGGATTTCATTTAATCTCTTCTTTGTCTTTAATATATTCTCTGCTGCAATCTGGATCTCTGTTGCCTGACCTTTGGCTCCGCCTGATGGCTGGTGGATCATGATCTCAGCGTTAGGAAGAGCATATCTTTTTCCCTTAGCTCCACCTGAAAGAAGGAAAGCTCCCATACTTGCTGCAAGTCCGATACAGATCGTTGATACATCACATTTGATGTACTGCATTGTATCATAGATCGCAAGACCTGCTGTAACCATTCCTCCCGGAGAGTTGATGTATAAATGAATATCCTTATTTGGATCCTCCGACTCAAGGAATAAAAGCTGTGCGACAACAAGGCTTGCTGTTGTCTCATTTACTTCCTCTCCTAAAAATATAATACGATCTTTTAAAAGTCTCGAATATATATCGTAATTACGTTCTCCTCTGCTTGTCTGTTCAATGACGTAAGGTACTAAACTCATAAATAATATCCTCCTTTATAAAAGTTTAAAAGACCGGCCCAGAAATTGCTTCTGAGCCAGTCCATCTAATTCCATTGTGTGCAGGAATCTTATTCTTCAGTAGACTCTTCTTTAGCGGCATCAGTTTTTCTCTTAGCTTTAGCGCGCTCTTTGATGTTGTCCATGATAAGATCAACTGCTTTAGTGATAGCGATGTCTTTCTTCATTGACTCTTTCTCTGCATCACCCATGTATTCTTTAAGTTTATCCGGCTCCATTCCGTAAGCCTTAGCCATCTTCTCAACTTCTGCATCTACATCTGCATCTGTCACTTCGATGTTCTCATCCTTAGCGATCTGCTCAAGTACAAGACTGCTCTGGATACGTGTTAAAGCTTCAGGACGAACCTGCTCTTTTAACTGATCTACAGTCATTCCTGAGAACTGTAAGTACTGCTCCATTGTAAGACCACTCTGTGCGATTCTCTGTGCAAATTCCTCAACCATTGTCTCACACTGTGTATTGATCATAGCCTCTGGAATGTCCATCTTAGACTTGTCGATGATCTTTTTGATTGCCTCATCTTCTTTAGTCTTCTTAGCTTCTGTTTCTTTTTTCTCTGTGAGATTTTTCTTAAGCTCCTCTTTGTACTCAGCTAATGTGTCAACACCTGCTGCATCCTGTGCGAACTCATCATCAAGCTCAGGAAGCTCTTTTGTTTTGATCTCGTTGATCTTAACCTTGAATGTAGCCGGCTTTCCTGCAAGGTCTTCTGCCTGATATTTCTCTGGGAATGTAACGTTTACTTCTACTTCATCCCCTGTGTTCTTTCCTACTAACTGATCCTCGAATGTATCGATGAATGTATGTGATCCAATCTCTAATGGATGGTTCTCACCTTTTCCACCTTCGAATGCTACGCCATCAACAAATCCCTCGAAGTCGATAACAGCTGTATCTCCCTCTGCAACAGGACGATCTGTAACTGTAACTGTTCTTGCGTTTTTGTTTCTCTGGTTCTCAAGTTCAGCGTCAACTTCTTCGTCTGTAACTGTTGTGTCGATCTTTGTAACAGTAACACCCATGTATTTTCCAAGTGTTACTTCCGGTCTTACAGCAACTTCTGCTGTATAAATAAATTCTTTTCCTTTTTCAATCTGTACTACATCTACTGTAGGACGTGAAACGATGTCTACACCGCTCTCATCAACTGCTGCAGGATATGTCTGCTGCATAAGGATGTTTGCTGCGTCCTCGTAGAATACACCAGCTCCATACATTTTTTCGATCATAGCTCTTGGCACTTTTCCTTTACGGAATCCAGGTACACTGATCTGTCCCTTCTGCTTTTTGTATGCAGAATCCAATGCTTTCTCTAATTCTTCAGCTGAAACGTTAATTGTAAGTTTCGCCATGTTATGTTCTAAATTCTCAACCTGTACACTCATGTCAATCGTTATCCTCCTTAAAAATATATATGAATGGTATGTACATCATAGTCATTTCCGGGCGTATCCAACTTTCTAAACCCAGTCATTGGATGATTATATCACAACAAATCCAGTATTTCCAGTACTTTTTACTGAAAATACAGCTTTTCTTCAAAGAATTTATTTTTTCTATATTTTACAGTTCTGCAAATGCTGCCATATAAAGGTCATAATATGCCCCTTTCTTTTCAAGCAGCTGTTTTGGAGTTCCCTGCTCCATAATCCCTCCGCCGTTTATCACAAAAATCCTGTCTGCATTTTGTATCGTGGAAAGCCTGTGTGCTATGACAAAGCTTGTCCTTCCCTTAAGAAGTGCCTCTATGCCTTTTTGCACAAGTATTTCTGTGTGGGTGTCAATACTGGATGTAGCCTCATCAAGTATAAGGATTTTAGGATCTGAGATCATTGTTCTTGCAAAGGCTATAAGCTGCCTTTGTCCTATCGAAAGACCGGCACCTTTTTCCTTTAACACGGTGTCATATCCGTTTTCAAGCTTCATTATAAAGTCATGCGCATTGACAGCCTTTGCCGCAGCGATCATTTCCTCTTCCGATGCATCAAGTTTTCCGTACATTATATTATCACGGACTGTACCATGGAATATAAAATTATCCTGTGTCATGATTCCCATCTGTCTGCGGAGACTTTCAAGGGATACTTCAGTCAGATCGTATCCGTCTATAAATATTTTTCCAGAATCAATATCATAAAAACGGCTTATAAGATTTACTATAGTCGTCTTTCCGGCTCCAGTAGGTCCCACTAATGCGATCGTCTCTCCCGGTTTGATCGTAAAGCTTACATTTTCAAGCACTCTCGTCTCTGCCGGTGTTCCCTTATCATATATAAATGAAACATCCTCGAATTTTACCTCTCCTTTTATAGGCGGAAGTTCCACTGCATCATTTTCACTTGCAATATCCGGCTTAGTATCCATAATGTCAAAAATACGTTCTGCGGCAGATAAATTTGTGACTACCTGATTATAAAAATTACTGAGATTCATGATCGGATTCCAGAACATATTTATATATGTTCCAAATGCCATAAGAAGTCCTACAGAAACCTTTGGGGCTCCGATAAATTTAACTCCTACGAGATAAAGCATCATCGTACCGATCCCCCAGCAAAAATCGACTGTCGGTCCAAACATATCAGAGCGGGCACATGCGTTTATGAACGAATCCCTGTTCTGATCCGTAAGATCACACAGCACATCATATGTCTCATCCTCTGCGGAAAAGCTCTGAACTACTGACATTCCTGCTATTTCCTCATGCACATATGCATTCAGGTTTGATGTCTTTTTTCTGTGTATCTGCCATCTTTTATGGCCTGTAGACTGGATAAAAAATACACCTGCCACCATAAACGGCAGTGAGCACAGAGCCGCTATCGTAAGCTTCCAGTCCTTTACTGCCATAATGATCACAACGCCAACAACTGTTATAAAATCAGGAATGAGTGTTGTGACCGCATTGGTAAGAACTTCCTTCAGCGAATTTACATCTCCTATTATCCTTGCAAGTATCTTACCTGTAGGTCTGCTGTCGAAAAAATTAAATGACAGCTTTTGTATGTGTTCGTAGAGCTCCTGACGTATATCGAGCAGTATTTTGTTTGAAATAACTGACATCGTATACATCCGTACCTTTATAAGTATAAAGTAAAGTACATTTATGATAACAGCAATAAGTCCGATGAGCATAAGTCCGTTCATATCATTTTCTGCCACGTGATCATCTATTGCTGTTTCTATAAGAAGTGGATTTATAAGCTTTATCGCCACTGTCACACCCATGCAGCACAATACACCAAATACTGCAAGCTTATATTTATTCATATATGAAAATAACCTCAGGATTATCTGTTTCTTCTGGGTGTTTTTCATCTGTTCGTCTTCCCTGAATGAGTTGACTGCCATTTTTTCACCTCCAATTTGTATATCAAAAATTATGCAATTTCATTTTTTGCATCAAGCACTGCACCATACTGCGCACGATAAGTATTGTAGTATGCTCCTTTTTGTGCAAGCAGTTTTTCATGTGTTCCTCTCTCGACAATCCTGCCGTTTTCGAGGTAAATTATCTCGTCTGCATGCCTTACCGCAGATATTCTATGTGCAATTATTATCTTAGTTGTATCTTTCAGTTCGTTGAGCATGATCTGTATCTCATGCTCTGTTTCCATGTCGAGTGCCGATGTCGAATCATCAAGCACAAGTATAGGAGATTTCTTTGACAAGGCCCTTGCTATGCTTATTCTTTGCTTCTGTCCACCGGATAGACCAACGCCTCTTTCACCTATTACAGTGTCATATTCCATTTCCATATCTTCGATAAAACCGCTTGCCTTTGCTTTCTTTGCAGCTTCTTTTACCCCTTCCAATTCAAGAACATCACGTTTTCCCATCTTGATGTTTTCTTTTATGGAATCGGAGAACAAAAATACATCCTGCATTACTACCGAAATATTTTCCCTTATCTGTGAAAGTGAAAGATCCTTTACATCCACACCATCAATTTTTACAGTTCCTTCTGTAGTATCATAAAACCTTTCAAGCAGATTTATCACCGAAGATTTTCCCGAACCAGTAGCGCCCATTATCCCTAGTGTTTTCCCCTGCTCCACAGAAAAATTTATATCGCTTAATATGTTTGTTGTTCCGATATCAAATGACACATTTGAAAATTCTATATTTCCTTTTACACAGTCAAGAATGACTGGCTCTGCTTTTTCCACAATTGACGATTTCTGTTCAAAGATCTTTCTTATCTTCTTTCGTGATGCAACTGCAGATGAAATACTGTTTACAAGCCAGCCAAGTGCTTCAACCGGCCATGTACAGTTTCTGCTGTACTCGACATATGCTGCAAGTGATCCTATATCCATCTGCCCTTTCATTACAGAAATCCCACCAAGTACAGTACACATTATCGGAAGAAGAACTCCCATGAAATTAAATACAGGATCATATTTTACCATCGTTTTGGCTTCTGACATATTAAGGTCATAGTACCTTTTGTTATGTGAAAGAAACTTTGAAATTTCAAATTTTTCCCTTGCAAATGCTTTTACAGTTCTTACACCGGCAAGATTTTCCTCGGCTATCGTTGTAAGTTCAGCATTTTCTTCGCTTATCGCTTCATAAACCTTATCAAGCTTTTTCTCAAGCACGATTGCAACAATACCACATATAGTCATGCATATCAGCGGCAGAAACGTAAGCTTCCAGTTCAGATTAAACATACAATAAAGCACGCTCACAACATGAACTGCAACTTCAATCGTAAATGTTCCGATAAATCCGATCGCAAGCCACACATGGTCTATATCATCCTTTACCCTCGCCATAAGTTCTCCGGTGTTTGTTTCACCGAAATAATCCATTGAAAGTCCCTGAATGTGAGCAAACAGTTCCTTTCTCATCTCGGCTCCGATTCTTGCACCGGTCTTATCTGCCGTAAATTCTTTTAGATATCCAAATATACTCCTGCCCGCTCCGATCAATACTATAGCCACAAGCAGCACCGGTAGTCTTGCAAAATCCTGCCCTACAAAGATATCATTAACTATTATTTTCGTTATCTGTGGATATAGCATATCCAGTCCTATTGCAATAAACATACACACCAGGATAAATACATAGTAATACCAGTAATCACGTATGTATGAAGTTATTTTTTTCAATCTCATCCCTCTTTTCTTCATATTATCATTTGCTTATACATAACAGCCTAAGACTTACGCTCTCGCCAGAATATTATGAAATTTAGCTTTCTGATTTTCTGCTTTGCTGACACAGGTAGTTAAAGAATACAAAAAATCTGCAAATTTTATTATACAATTAAGATAAAAACTCTCAAATATAATAAAAAGCCCATGATCCGGCTTCTTTAACGATATACTGTCCAATCCCTCAAATGGCAGTATATAAAAAGAAGCCTGACAATCCAGGCTCACTAATAATTCATAAATATAATAATCAACAAAAAATCATGCTATATATGATTACAGTTCATAAATAGAGGTAAGTCTGTGCTGTCTTGTTTTGTTTTCAAAATTGGTATGCTTTTTGTCATCAAATCTAAACATAAAATCTTACCTCGCTTTCTTTAATATTGATCATATCTGACTTTTTTAGTTAATCACAGTTACCATATATTGTCAACCCATTTATATAATATTTTTGGATTTATAAGCCATAATATTTTCATACACATACAACATGTGTATGCAGCTATAACACAATATGTTCCGGCAAAAATTCTGTCGGCACATCTTATAGCTGCCGACAGATAAAAGGAGGTATGTATTATGGCTACTAATAGTAAAAAAACTTCTGTACCAGAGGCAAAAGAGGCTATGAACCGTTTTAAGGAAGAGGTTGCTTCCGAACTTGGTGTACCTTTAAAAGAAGGATACAATGGAGATCTCACTTCTAAACAGGCGGGCTCTATCGGTGGAGAGATGGTCAAACAGATGATCATGAGACAGGAACAGCAGATGAAGTAGCATCTGATGCTACAAAAATATGCGCATTTATGCGCATAACAAATGAGCAGTACGTGTATAAAGCGTACTGCTCATTTTATTTAGCTGCTTTTATTTAGTTGTTTTATTCAGCCTGCTCATCAATCTTAAAGTTATTTACATTCTTTCTGAGTTCTGCTGCTGAATTTTCTGCATCCTGCGCACTCTTCATAACCTCAGATGAACCATTTGCTATGGTCACTGTCTTTTGTGCAATGTTTGTAGTTCCTGCTGCACTGTCATTTGAGGCAGATGAAATACCATCGATTGCCTCTGTTATATTAGATATTGATGCGACAAGCTCCTCTGATGTGGCACTAAAATCAGATACAAGATCGTTAACTTTTGTTGCATCAAGATTATAATCGTCTGCCATCTTTTCAAATTCGTCAAAGCTTTGTACTATGTCAGTATCAACGAAATCAAGAAGCTTATTTGAATCTCCTGTAAGGTTTCCGACTGCTACGTTTACGTTTTCTGTTACACTCTGTATATTTGCCACTGCATCTTTTGACTGTTCTGCAAGCATTCTTATTTCTTCTGCAACCACGGCAAATCCTTTTCCTGCCTCTCCTGCTCTGGCTGCTTCTATTGAAGCATTCAATGCAAGCAGGTTTGTCTGTGCAGTAATAGTAAGGATAGAATCTGCCAGCACTCCGATCTGTTCAACAACCTTGGCATCATCAAGTGCCTTCTCAAGGCTTTCCCTGATCTCAGTCAGCATTGTCTGGATCTTCTGTCTGTTTTCTACAGTAGTATTCTTTGTATTCTCAGCTCTCTTGTGTATATCTTCTGCCTCAAGTGCACCATCCTGTGCCCTGCTGGCTATTTCCTTTGCAGCTTCTTCTATCTGCTGCGTCATTCCATTTATCTGTTCTACAGATGCCGCTGTCTCTTCTGTGCTTGCCGCAAGCTGCTGCGTAGTAGCTGAAACGTCCTCTATCTCACCATTGAGTGATGATACATTTGTATCTATGTTTTCAACAACGATATCTATGTTTTTAGCTTCGTTCTTAACTTTAGCCAGAAGTCCTCCTACGGATTGCCGCATGTCTTCAATAACACCAGCCAGACTGCCGAAATCGTCTCTTCTGTCCAGCAGCTTATGTGGCATTTTTTTCGAAAAATCTCCACTGGCTATATTATTGATTTCTACTGAAATATTTCCTAAAGCCTTTATTATATCAGAAGAAATAAATAATATAAGTACTGCAAGCAGAATTACTATAACTACTGAAAAACCAATAAACGATGCAGCCTCTTTTTTTACAAAAGATGAGAATTCTTTGTCCTGTGCTGCAATATCATCATCAATGTAGTCTGTATAATTTCCTGTACCAACAACCCAGTCAAATGGTTCAAAATACTCACTGTATGAACGTTTAGGTGAAGCTTCTGTCTCTCCCTCTTTTGGGAAAACATAATCTGTATATCCTCCACCATCCTCAACAGCTACACGTATGATCTCTTTTACCATCTGATAGCCGTCAGCATCCTTTGTCTCCATACGGTTTGTTCCTTCTGTATCACTTCCAAGTAATACTACGTTTGTTCCATCAGACTGATCGATCCAGAAATATCCTGCATCCCCATATCTCAGCTGTCTTATCTCGTCAGCTGCTAAGGTCTTTGCCTCTTCGAGAGTATATTTTCCTGCCTTATACTCATCGTTGATATCTGATAAAAGTGATATAGCCACACCAACCTGCTGCTTTATCAGATCATCATAACTCTGCCTTGAACTGCTTTCAATAGTTTCTAATGCCTTATCCTGCACCTGATTCATATCATTTACAGACATTAAGCTTGCAACTATAACCATAATTACTACTGAAACAATAATCAGTCCAAGTTTTACGCTAACCTTTAGATTTTTCATAGCATAACCTCCTAACATACCTCTATCGGTTTTTGTATATCTTGTCTAATTAAATTACCATCTAGACGAATTAATTATAACATTTCAACATATAGATATCAAGGAGATTATGTAATTTTTTAGGACAAAAGTCCCAATTTTGTAAATTAATAGCTATTCAGTGCATAAAAGCATAAAAAAGCGCAATTTAATACACAAGTCCCTGCCGGATATGATCTACTTTTGCATCATCCGTAAAATATCTTACGATTTCAAGTCCAAACGCTATGGCTGTTCCCATCCCACGGCTTGTTATGACATTCCCATCCACAACAACCGGCTGCTTAGACCATTCAGCGCCTAAGAGCTTTTCCTCAAAGCCCGGATGACATGTCGCCTTTTTTCCTTCGAGTATATGATTTTCGCCTAAAACGCTTGGAGCAGCACATATTGCCGCAACAAGTTTTCCTTTGGCTGCAAATTCCCTTATCGTCTTTGTAACAGTCGTATCTGCACCGAGATTTAATGTTCCCGGCATACCTCCCGGAAGCACTATCGCATCATAAGAATCATAGTCAGCCTCTTCTTTTGTTGTATCTGTCTCAAAGGTCACTTTATGTGAACTTGTCACATTTTTCTTTCCATTAATTGAAATAGTTTCGATATCAAGCCCAGCCCTTCTGACTATATCTACAACAGTAAGTCCTTCTATTTCTTCGCATCCGTCTGCCATAAAAATTCCTATTTTACTCATCATTTTTCTCCTTTTTGATATATTTTATAAGCATATCCTCAAGATCTTCACCTGATACCGGCTTCGACAGGTAGTCATCAAAACCTTTTTCGATATATTTTTCCCTTGCTCCCGCCATCACATATGCCGTAAGCACAATGACCGGTGTGTCATGGTTTATGCATCCTTCTTTTTTTATTTCCTTTAATGCATCCTCGCCATCTATTTCCGGCATCATATGATCTAATAATATGACATCATATTTTTTATTATAAGCCTTTTCTATACATTTTGCACCTCCATCCGCAGTTTCTATCTGGATCTGTGTCTTCTTTAACAGGCCTTCTATTACTTTAAGATTTACCTTGACATCATCTACGACAAGTATTCTTTTATCGGGTACAACTAATTTTTCTTTGTATACGGTGTTTTGGGTACGTTTGTTTATATTTATGTCTCCCAGTTCCCCCAAAGCTGCTATCTCCTGTGGTATCTCAACATAGAAAAGAGACCCCTTTCCTATTGTGCTGTAGACACCGATATTTCCATCCATAAGTTCTACCAGCTGCTTTGTTATTGCCAGTCCAAGTCCGGTTCCTTCTATTCCCTTATTCTTTTCGTTATCGAACCGCTCAAATGAACCAAACAGTTTTTCTTTATTTTCATCAGAGATTCCTATACCTGTATCCTCCACAGATACTATAAGAAGTATTTTTTTCCCATCTCCTGCAGATTTCCACCTGATCCGCAAAGTAACCGAACCTTCATGTGTATATTTTACAGCATTCGTCAGTATATTTGTTATGATCTGATGGAGCCTTACATCATCTCCGTAAAGGTTACATGGCGTAGTCTTGTCTGCATCTATTATAAGCTCAAGTTTTTTTGCCGATGCCCTTCCTTCTATCATCTTACAGCAATCAGTGATCAATGTCCTGAGGCTGTAATTTGCAGGAACCACTTCCATTTTCCCTGATTCTATTTTTGACAGATCTAATATATCATTTATTATTCCAAGCAAAGATTCACTTGCCGATGCAATATTTTGTGCATATTCAATCGTAGATGCTTCCTTTGACTCCCGCAATATCAGCTCATTCATACCCATTATCGCATTTATCGGAGTCCTTATCTCATGTGACATATTTGCAAGAAACCGGCTCTTTGCCTCATTTGCATCCTGTGCAGCCTCTTTTGCCCGTCTAAGCTGTTCCATTGTTTCATTTAGTTTCTCATACTCTGGTGTCTCAAGTGAAAATAAGAGGATCGTTATACCTACTGAGCCTGCAAATACATTCAGGAGTGTATATGGAGCTACAAAGACCTGAATGAGTGCTCCTGCGATCATCACGCTCATATATGCAAATATAGATAACAGTACCTTCTTTCCTCTATGATATCCTACCTTCAGAAGCCCTATTGATCCTGTCACGAAGTAAAAATATGGAATTACATATATCGACATATAAAGTGATCCGTGGTTGTATTGCTTTCCTTTAAAGTCAAAAATACAGCCTGTAAAAAAGTTCAGTATTATCAGTGAAAAATATATTATCCCTATTATGATTCCAGCCTTTATATGCCATTTTTCCTGTTCTATCCCAAGATTTTTTAATGATTCAGACGCATAATCCAAAAGGATCACACCTGTTAAAGCACATGATAACAGATACAATGTATTAATGACCATATTAAGCATTTCAGGCAATACATCTGCATTACTTATTGTAAAGGCTGTCACTATATCCAGTATATCGTTGAAAAGGATAGACAATGCAAGTCGTAAAAACAATCTGTTGCTTCTAAGCTTCATGTTATACTGTAATCTTACATATCCTGTAAGAAATGAAAGAAATATTGCAGCTGCTACCTCATAATAAATATTGTAATCCAGTTTCATAACATTCTCCCTGCCTAAAACCAATTTAATATGAACTGTACACATCGTCATCCTTGCGCATGGACATCCTGTACTATATACTTATAATATATTTAATCAAACTCAAACGCAACAAATAGAAATACAAAAATTTATGAAAGGCGATAAATTATGAACCCTGTTGAAAAAAATATCGAAAAATCTGAATTTGAAAAATCCAAACTTGGAAAAAAAGAATTTGAAAAATCCGAATTAAAAAAATCCGAATTTGAAATAGAACGAAAATATTTAGTAAAAAAAATCCCGGCTGAACTTGCGAATTATAAGTGTAAAAAAATCTCCCAGGGATATCTCTGTACATCGCCGGTTGTAAGGATCCGCCGCTCTGATGAAGAATATTATCTCACCTACAAGGGCTCCGGTCTTATGATCCGCAAGGAATATAATCTTCCTCTCACAAAAGAATCTTATGAACACTTAAAGGAGAAGATAGACGGAAGATTGATTGAAAAGACCCGCTATCTTATACCTTTAGATAACGGGCTTACTGCTGAACTTGATATATTTGAAGGTGATCTTGCACCTCTTTGTCTCGTTGAGGTCGAGTTTAAATCTGTTGATGACGCAAACCTCTTTATTGCACCTGACTGGTTTGGAACAGATGTAACCCAATCCGGTAAATATCACAACAGCTATCTGAGCCGGTTCGAAAACTCATAACGCTGTCTGGTCCTTATAGTGTTCTTCAGGTCGTCATATCTGTCCATAAGCTTTCCTTCTGGAATTACGACATCCATGACTACAGCAATATCGTCGATCAGCTTATCGTCGATATTGTCTCTCATGGATACAAGGACATTATATTTTTCTTCAAACGTCTCTGCATCAAGGAATTCTAAAAGTCCCGGATTTATCTGTTCTGCGTTATCATTGTTTTCCTGTGATATTGCCTGGCTGCCTGCGTAACTGTCTGTGTTCCCGCAGCCATCTTTCTGTTGAGTCACTGCTTTTTGTTCAGGCTCTACTTTCTGCTCAGATCCTGCTTTCTGTTCAGATTCTGCCTTCTGCTCAGGCTCTGCTTTTTGTTCAGGCTCTACTTTTTCAAATCTGTAAACCTGACCTGCATCAGGATACTTTTCATGATCCACCTTACTCACAAACATATCGAGAGGTCTTGCATATGTCTTGAAATCTCCGTATAATGCCTGATAAATAACAAGCTTCTCTCCTGTTTCTGAATGTTGTGCCACTGTTATTATCTGATAAAGTTTATTTTTGAAATGCCTGTAAATTTCTCCGGGCTTTGGTGTTCTGTCCATCTTCTGCTCCTTTAAAAATTATTTGTAAATGTTCATTACCAGCACAGTTAATAGCTGCAATTATTTATCATCTCCATCGCCTCAGCAATAAAGTCTCTGTCAAAATCCATATTGCCATCATATCCCTTTACGATCAGGTCCTGTGCACTTCCAAATATGCTTTCCTGTGGAAAAGCTGCATCTGCGTCTGCCGCATGTGTCATACATACTGCTTCATGCTCAATCCTGATAGGCGGCTCGTTTTCCTTATGTCCATGCATCTTTTCTATCTCAGCAAGCGTATCATCCTCATTAAAATGATCATTATTAATTTTTGCACGCACTACTATATCCGGCTGTGCTTTCCTTACTGTATCAGTGCCTGGTCTGTATACACCAGAGTTTTTCAGCCATTCCGGCATTTTCTGCTGTGGCATACTTTGCTGTTGCCGTGCCATCTGCGGCTGCTGCGGCATTCTTTGCTGCTGCTGTGCCATCTGTGGCTGCTGTGGTATTCTTTGCTGCTGCCGTGCCATCTGCGGCTGCTGTGGCCTGTTTAAATTACGATCTTGATTTTTTTTCTTTTCTCTTGAGAGATTACTTCCGATAATAACACAAAGTATTACCAACCATAATAAAAATACACCCATATTGTTGTTCCCTTTCTATTTATATCCTTACACTTATGTATTTACTGTTATATGCTTACTAATATATATTTGCTGTTATTTACTTACTGCTATTTGATATATGCTTAGTCTAATATGATACTTTACACATGGATTCCATTATCGAATCACATACTTTTTTTGCATTATCCTTTCCCTCACTGTCCGAAAGCAGAGGTTTAAGCTCTTTAAGCACCCTCATAGCCTTTTTATCAGGAACATCCCCGAAATCATCCTTCATTTTATTAGCTCTGACCACACATGATGTTATTTCCTTTGAAATCCCATCATAGAATTCTGTCTTAAAAATGCCGTGGACCTCATCAATTTTCTGTCTGAAATTCAGTTCCTGAAGATCCTTGTTTGAATGCTCCAGATAAAAATATGACAGCGCAAACAGATCCGGTTTTTCTCTTGATGCTCCCTCTTCTGCCAGATGTATAAGATTCTCAACCTCACTTTGAAAAATAATATGATCACCACAGCTTCTGTTTACACAAAATTCTGTTCCCAGCTTTATCACAGACTCCAGTGTCATATGAAAATCTTTATCATCTTTATTAATAAGGAACTCATCATCAAATTCATTTTTCATGCTTTTACAATCCCGGATCAGACTTCCTATCTTCTTTTTGACAGCCGGATCCTGCTCATCTGATATGATAAGCTGTTCAATTTCTTTCAGATCACTTAAAAGCTTATTTAGATTTGCCTTTACCACATAATATTTATTCGTGACATTTACAGAATTCTTTTTTGTTCTCTGATAAAGCTTAAGCCAGCTGTTTACCACTGACATATCTGCACCTGCTGCCTCCATGGCATTTTTAAACTGTTTTTCGGATTCACCAAGTCCCAATATCATATTATACCGCTCCTCAATCAACATCTGATAAAATCAATTACCATAATTTTACATCAAACCGTTCCAAATTAAAAGAGCTTCTGTTCAATCCTGCTTCTGAAACATAACATCAAATTTTATGCCATTTTTGTCATATAATGTTCCAAACTCCAGATCTTTATAATTATAGTATGCACAGTTGTCTTTGAAATAAATTGAATATATACCATCCGTTTTGAGGTTTTTTGCTCCGTTTTCATCAAACGTATCAGAAATATAATAGCCCTTTGTGGAAAGCATAAGATCAACACATGATCTATCCTCTGACATAAATGTAATTTCACTCAATGCAGCCCTGCTTTGTCCATCTTCAAGTGAAAGATACCTGTTTAAAGTCCTTCCATCCCTGGTATCGTAGTAATACAGGCTGTCATTGTCATTTATGGCATAATTTTTATATGTGACTATACTCATAGCATTTTCGTATGCAAACGAACCGACAGCATATATCGTGTTTCCCTGTCCGTTATACATCTTATAGACATATCCGTTGTCATTTACAAAAGATCCATCATCACTTGCGGTCTGTTTTATGTCCGAAAATGCCCTGACAAATCCATCGCTGCTTGCAAGAAGTCCATTCTCAAAGCCCGCATCCATAAGTGTTTCAGTTATATAATCTGTTATAAAGGCATTTTTCATCCAGTAAAAATCCACATAACTGTCCAGACTATTTTCATCCACATACTTCATGTATTCCTCTGACACACTAAGTTCTATTGTATCATCTCCAAGAAGTTTTATATCTACAGAACCACTGTCTGAGGCATACTTTGCCACCTGTGCATACTCATCCGCAAGTCCAGCATTTTCATGCGCATCATAATCACTTAGCTGTGAATCATCATTGCAGAAAAACACATTGTCATAGTAACTGTATATTGGGCCTAAATATATAGATCTGTCACCGCTTTTATTTATTTTTTCAAATGCCTCATATAACACATCATCCACCCTGATCTCCTCATTTGGATGTGCATTTATATATGCCACATTTTTGTAATTTTCAGATTCATCCGCCGCATCAAATAATTCGTATGCTTTCACACACGCATCTGTGTACTCATTCTGAAGTTCTTTGTTATTGCTGCCATCAGAAAAGTCATAATTAAAAACAAAATCCTCTGAGCAGTTACGCCCAGAGGTTGAGTTTGCTTTGACCTGTGTCCATCCCTCATCTTTGTTGAGGAAATTCACAAATGCGTAAGATAAAAAGCCCGCTCCCACGACTCCGAGACATATTGTGGCTATAAGCCTTGCCTTTGGTTTTTTTTCATTAAGCTCAACCTTTTCTACAGGCTTTGCTATATTGGTATAACGTTCTCTGTTATCTCTCGCTGTTCTTTTCAATTTAAATCACCGCTAATACAATTGCAAGAATTAAAAGTAAGATAAGGACTGCTATAACTATAAATCCCGCTATCGCACCTTTCTTTAAAACTTTATAGTTTCTGATGTAATTATGCTTCTTAAGTATAAGTGCTGCAATTATTCCAATGATCGGCAGGAAGAATGCAAGCACACCATACCATGGATTTCCCGTATCATGTACAGGTGCTTTCAGGAATTCATCTGAAATTATCTGATCGATCGCCTCGTTCTGTTTTTTCTCCACTTCATCCCTTGATGTATTCTCATCAAGTATCTGTATGGACTTAACAGGAATGCCTGCTTCCCTGACTTTTTTGTATTCTTCGATTTCTTTTTTGTTTCCATATACCCAGTGGTCATGTCCGATGTTTACAAATTCCGGTTTATCCTCGCTGTAATCATGCATTGACGGATCATACGTAAAGAGTACTTTGTTTTTCTCAAGCTTAGGATCCGGGATAGGTATGGCAGAAATAAGCGAATGTGTATATGGATGAAGAGGATACTCAAACAGTTCCTCAGCATCTGCCACCTCAACGATCCGGCCTTTATATATAACACCGATCCTGTCAGAAATAAATCTTACAATAGAAAGATCATGTGCTATGAACAGGTATGTTACATCTTTTTCCTTCTGGAATTTTTTCATGAGGTTAAGAACCTGTGCACGGATAGAAACATCAAGGGCTGATATCGGCTCATCTGCAACAACAAGCTCCGGCTCCATTACCATCGCACGGGCAATTCCGATACGCTGTCTCTGTCCACCTGAAAACTCATGAGGATAACGTGTCAGATGCTCCGGCAGAAGACCAACCTCTTTTATCATGTTCTCAACCTTTGCAACACGATCTGCCTCGTTCTCATAAAGATGGAAATTATAAAGACCTTCTGAAACGATATAGTCTACTGTCGCACGCTCATTGAGTGAAGCTGCCGGGTCCTGGAATACCATCTGTATATTTCTTATTACTTCACGGTCAAGGGATTTTGAAATCTTGCCTGAAATAGGCACACCCTTGTAATAAATCTCTCCTGCTGAAAGTGGGTTTACACGGATAACAGCACGACCGATAGTCGTCTTTCCCGAACCTGACTCTCCAACGAGTGAGAATGTTTCTCCCTTATGTATATCAAAGGAAGCATTTGTTACTGCTTTTACGGCATCATCACCTTTGCCAAAGGTAATGTCAATATTTTTAAGAGATAAGAGTATCTCTCTACCGTTTTCATCTAAAGGACCATGCTCTGGAAACTTAGATGCATGATTCTTATTTTTCTCTGGATTAGACACTTTTTAAATCTCCTATATATTAAATGCGTTTACTAGTTTCTCATGTATATTTCTTATAGCTTCCGGCTTTTCAACCTTAGGTGCTCTAGGATCAAGAAGCCATGTTTTTGCATAGTGTGTATCAGATACCTTAAACATAGGCGGCTCCTTTAATGTATCGATCTTCATGCAGTACTGGTTACGTGGTGCGAATGCATCACCCACAATGTCATTATACAATGATGGTGGTGTACCTGTGATCGAAAACAATGTTGTATTTCTCTCTGCAAGCTGTGGCAGTGAAGAAAGAAGTGCCCATGTATATGGATGACGAGGGTCATAGAATACATCTTCTACTGTACCCAGCTCAACTATCTGGCCTGCATATAAAACTGCTACCCTGTCAGCAATGTTTGCAACTACACCAAGGTCATGTGTGATAAACACGATCGTATAACCAAATTCCTTCTGGAGATCTTTGATAAGACGAAGGATCTGTGCCTGGATAGTAACATCAAGGGCTGTTGTAGGCTCATCACAGATAAGTATTTTCGGCTGGCATGAAAGTGCAATAGCTATAACGATACGCTGTCTCATACCACCTGAATACTGGAACGGATAATCATCATAACGTGCTTCTGCATTTGGTATACCTACCTTTTTCATAAGCTCAATGGCACGTTTTCTGGCTTCTGACTCTGTAACATTCTGATGCTTCATGATTACCGAGCTTATCTGTTTTCCGATCGTTATGATCGGGTTAAGCGATGTCATAGGATCCTGAAATACTGTGGCGATCTTCTTACCACGGATCTGTGTCCAGTCTTTTTCATATTTGACATTGGCAAGGTTAAGCACACACGTTCCGTGAAGCTTGTCTGCTGTCTCATCAAGATAACGCACTCTGAATGCAACATCATCAAATACTTCGCTTCTGATTTCTTCATCCATAAGGTCTGTTCCAAGCTTCATTGCCTCTTCTAAAGCTGCAAGAAGACCTTTTATGAGTTTATTTCTCTGTCTTGACTTGAAACGGCCTACTGAAAGATATACTTCTTTTGCAAGGATTTCGTTTCTCTTCTTTACAGCATCTGAGATAGGTTCTGAAATTTCTTTCTCATATGAAGCTTTATACTCTGCCATCTGGCTGTCAAATTTCTGATTATATGCTGTATCAGCTTTCTCTGCAGCCTCATGTGCCTTGATTTTGTCTGCTTTTTCTTTTTCAATAGACTTGATCTGCTCATCATAAGCTTTGATCTTGTCTGCTGCTGCTTTTATCTCGTCCTTCTGTGTCTTAGAATCGAGTGTCTGCTTTTTGTTGAAAAGATTTGTCCTCTTATTTGTCAGTTCCTTTATTTTATCATCGTAAACTGCTTTTTCTTCATCTGAAAGAGTACATTTCTGTCTCTTCTCTGATTCAAGCTCAAGCATTTTCTTATAGGTAGCTGCTCCGAACTCATATTTTGAAAGTTCATCAAGCTTAGCATTGATCTCGCTTACCTTCTTTTTTGCTTTATCGTCATATACGACAACTGTATCTGCCAGTTCCTCATCATTGAAGATAAGTCTTCCCTGATCGATAAATCCATTGCTGTCAAGCATTCCGGCGAATGTCTTTGTGAAAACAGATTTTCCGGAACCGGACTCACCCACGATAGCGATCGACTCGCCCTCGTAGATGTCCAGTGAAATTCCACGGATTGCAGTAAGGATCCTACCACGTACACGGAATTTTACGTTTAAATCTTCTACTTTTAATAAAACTTTTTTATCTTCCATTACTGCACCTCTTACATATGTGTTCTAGGATCTGAAGCATCACCGATATTCTGTCCTACTACATAAAGCACTACCGATATAATAGCGGCAATTACTACAGGGCTCCAGAACTCGAACTCCCATCCAGGAGTAACCATTGCATTCTGTGACTCGTAGATAAGTCTTCCGAGAGATCTGTCTGAAAGACCAAGTCCGATGTATGCAAGGAAAACCTCCATACCGATATATGACGGGATCTCTGTTGCCAGAAGTGTAACGATAACCGATGTCATAAACGGAAGGATATTTTTAAGTGCGATCTTCGGAGTAGATGTACCAAGACATTTTGATGCAAGGTTGTACTCACGGTCACGGATTATGATAACCTGTGTTCTTATGAAATAGGCAATCGTTACCCATCCCGTAATAGTGAATGCAAGGACCATTACCCAGAAGCTTGGTGTAAACAGCATGACAAGCACTGATATAACAAGGATATATGGCACATTTGCCACAATGTTATATATCTCGATCATGAAAAGATCAAATTTCTTTGAAAATCCCCAGATTGCACCGACGATAACACCTACTGTCATGTTAATAGCCGCACATACAAATGCAAGGGAAATTGAAATTCTTGATCCATACCAGATTGCATCAAATGTCGACTGTCCAGATGCTCCTGTTCCAAGTATCCAGTGAATGCCTGCTCCAAGCTGTGACATTGCCTTCGCCGGGCTTAAGTGCTTTGTTGTTGAATCAAGTATGTTGCCATATTTATCAAAGTCCACAAATAACGGATAAAGATACGACATAAGTACGATCACTCCGAGAAGTGCGAGAACTATGATATTTATTTTTTTCTTAAAAAATACACGGAATACAGAATGCCAGTATGAATATCTCGGCGCTGTAATCTTCTCAGAATCGAGGTCATTTATATCTACGTGTGAAAAAAGTTCCTCGTCTGATAATCCAAATTCTTTTAAATCGTTGTTCATAGTATATTACCTGTCTTTCGATGAGAATGAAATTCTTGGGTCAACAAGTGACATAAGCACATCTCCTAATATAAGTGATGCAACCGTCAGTACTGCGTAGAAAAGAGTAACACCTACGATAACACCATTGTCATATTTGTTTATGGCATCTGTAAGTACGTTACCTACACCAGGTACAGAGTATACACGCTCTGTAATGATAGCACCTGTGAGTGCTGCAAGTACTGCTGCCGGTATTCCCTGTACGATCGGAATAGCAGCATTTTTGAAAATGTGTTTTGTAAATATCTCGTTCTCTGTAAGACCACCACTTCTTGCGAACTTGACATAGTCTGAGTTCATCTGGTCGATCATGTAACGGCGGAGCCATTTCATAACGTTTCCTATCTGTGGTAATGCCAGTGAGATTATCGGAAGTATATACATAAGCTTACTTGCCGAATCAAGGTCGAATACTGTAGGAAGCTTGAAGATCGAACCACCGATCGCCTTGAAAAGGAAAATGTAAGCAAGTGAAGGAACAGCTATAATAAATACGATATAGAATGTTCCAAGTTTATCAACAAGCTTTTCTTTCTTTCTTGCCATTGCGATTCCAAGAGGAACACCTATTGCATAAGAAAGAATCGTTGCAAGTATACCGATGATGAATGAGAATCCTATCTTTGAGTATGAATTCTTATTTGTGTCCACATTTGTGTAGTCATCTGTATATCTGTCCTCTAAGATTTTGCTTGAGACACGTGATCCCTTCATATAAACTGCTGAATGAAGATCATCCGCACTATCTTCTGTAAGACCTGTCGGATATGTCACTTCTGATTTAACATATGCTCCCTGCGATCTTGTCATTGTCTCGAAAACATCCTGTCCCTCATTAACCGAATAAGATGTTCCCAAATTTATTGTAACTATATTCTGGTGAATATATGGAAATGTCGAATTAAAATAAACCAGATATTTGTGGTTTGTACCATTACCCATAATAGCAGGTGAGAATTTATCTCCGCCATAAGCCGGGTCATGCCATGTAAATGTAATACCCCTTTTACCAACATCCCCTGAGACTCTGTGAATATTGTCTACATATATAAGGTTCTTAAAGTATGAACCAAGTCTCCTTATCATAGGTACATCTTTGTAGGCGAACAGCTGCTGTGTACCTCCATCAGCCACCTTTTTTTTGTTCATCATTACTGCGTCAAGTCTGACTATTTTGTAGCCCTTTGACTCATAATGATCTTTAAATTTCTTTACATATTCTTTTACAAGATCAGAATCTCCATCTGCCTGTCTTGCTATAGATACAGCCTGTGCTCTTGTATCTTCATCAATTTCCCCATCGTCTTTAAGTCCCTGGAGATAATCTGCATATGGTACATAATCGAGATAGCCATATTCTTCCCATTTACCATATTTGTATATTATTTTTGCGTTATTTGCGGCATGTGTGTATGTCGAATCCTTTGCAAATATAAGGTTACGATCCATTACAGAATACACAAGGATCATAACTATTCCTACTATTATGATCAAAGAACATACACCATGTAAAATACGTTTCAAAAGATATTTAGTCATAATCGTTCACTCATTAAAATTTGCAGGAGAATGGTTTCCCATCCCCCTGCTTTTTTATTTTTAGTAATTACCACTTATAGAAAATCTATACGGTAACGTCATTAGTTAGCAACTGCTGATATGAAACTGTCAATTAGTAGATACCAAGTGATTTTGTAACATATCCTGCATAGTCTGGTAAGAATGTGTCAAGGTATGACTTAGGATCACCATAATCAGGACCCCATCCTGAAAGATCGAATAAGTCATAGTTGTTCTCATAACCATATGATGTGTAGTATCCTGTGTAAAGCCATGTTGTCTGATCTTTACAATCTACAAGGTCGATCTCTACAAGTCCGCCAAGAGCCTCTTCTACAGATTTCTTGAATACGTTTGCTTTATTAGAGTATACCTCAGCTCCTGAAGGATAAGGAAGGTCAAGGTGGATCGGGTTCTCTGCTGAGATCTCAAGTCCTTCTGCCTTTAACTCTTCTACTGCCTGGTTAAGTTCTGCCTTAGCATTGTCAACATTGTACCATCCCTCATATCCGTCAGATGATCCAAGTCCGTTGTCTGCAGTCTTATCATATGCTTTGATTGCTACTCCGTCAGCATCAAGCTGTGCCTGTGTGATCTCACCGTAGTATGTTCCAGCTGGGAATGTTGTAGCTGTTCCGTTGATATCAACTGTAACATCCTCTGTAAGTGATAAGAAGTTACCAGGTGTATATGAGTTTCTAAGTGAGAATGCAGCGATATCATCACCAGTTGCGCATCCGTTGTAAGATGTTCTGTCGAATGCGAATAATATAGCTCTTCTGAAATGTACGTTGTTTACTGCTTTGTTTGTTGCCTCTTTAATGTCATCTGTCTGTGATGATTTACCGGCATTCTTATCGTTAAAGTTGTAATATGCTGTTCTGTTAAGGTTTACGAATGCACCATATGATGTACCGTCATTGTCAAGAACATATGCATAGTCATCGAAGTTTCCTTCGCCCTTAGCAAGCTCTACGCTTGATGTAGAAAGTCCTACCATTGTAGAATCACATGTTTCGCTTGCGATATCTTTGTATCCCTTTGTAGCATCACTTCCGTCATTCCATAAACGTGTGATCTTTTTAATAGGAAGATTATCGTAATTCCAGTATGATGTATTTGCATCAAATACGATTGAGTTTTTCTCTGTTGTGCTTGTTACAAGGTATGGTCCACAGTATGCGATAGAGTTTGCATCTTTACCATATGTGTAGTCAGATGCTGAAGAATCGAACTCTACGCCAAATTTTCCACCCAATGACTCATAGTAAGACTTGCAAAGTGGAGCAAATACTCCATAACCAAACATTGTATCGAAGTAAGGTGTTGGCTCTACAAGTGTATACTCAAGTGTGTAATCATCAACTGCTTTTACACCAACCTGTGAGAAATCTGTGATCTCACCTTTGATGTACTCGTCAGCACCTTTGATAACACCCTGTACGAGGTACTCAAGACCTGCCTGGCAGTCAAGTGTATGCTGAAGTCCTGCAACGAAATCGTTTGCTGTAACTTCTCCGAGCTCACGTCCCTGTGAATCTACCCATTTAACACCCTGACGGATTTTAAATGTGTATGTAAGTCCATCCTCAGAAACTGTTGGAAGTGCCTCTGCAAGTGCCGGCTGTGCAACACCTTCACAGTCATACTCAAGAAGTCCATCATATGTATTGATGATCTGCTCTGAATCTGCTGTAAGTGATGTATTGTTTGCATCCCATGTTACAGGATCTGCATTGTATGGGTATGTGTAGGAATCTTTAAGTGTATATCCCTGGCTTGTAAGGTAATCAGCAGCCCACTGACGGTATGTGCCTGTTCCTTTAAGCTCTGCCCATTTAGCTTTCATTGTGTCTCTATCTGAATTTTTGATGAGTTCTTTTGTTACGAGCACATTATGGAATCTCTCATTATCATTTCCCCATAATACGTTTGGTTTACTTTTCTCATCAACACGGCTGATATTGTATGAACCACCTTTTGAACTTGTAGGTACCCATACAGCTGCCTCGAGTAATTTTGCTTCTGCAAGTGCATCAAGTGCATATCTCTCTGAAAGAGATGATGCGTCATCTACTTTCTGATAAGCCTCGTAGAAATCTCCGAGTGCTGCATCATACACTTCTTTTGAAGTATCATCATAGCCTGAAGGCATTGAAATCTCTGACTCAGATGAGCTTGAAGAAGATGCTGCTGCCTCTGTTCCTTCTGTAGACCCGCTATTCTTGCTGTTGCCACATGCTGCAAGACCAAGAGTCATAGAAAGAACAAGTAACATACTAAGAACTTTGTTCTTTTTCATATTTAGTTCCTCCTAAAAATATTTATATAGCAAACAGGAATTTTCCTGTTTTCTATCTTTATAATTGCGGTACAACGTTACCGCTTTAGCAAGTAGAAGTGTTTTTGTGCATACAAAAAGTGTGCCAATAACCTCTCTGTCATTGCACACCCTGTATACATTATAAATAGCAGATTCCTATGTTATGCTCTGCTATATTTTATTGCCAAAATACAGTTGTCGTTCTGTCGCGAACAACTATGGTCTTATTATACACACTCAAAATAATTTGTCAATAAAAATCGAGCGTTAATTTCTACCATTTTACAAGGTATTAAATTTTGTACATCGCTTTAATAAATTAAAGTGATACTAAATTAAAAAAGGAGCACCGCCTCTTAGACTATGTGCTCCGTTGCAATCGACTTAATTTATTTAATTTTTATAAGACTATTATAATCTGTCAATTTAAAATGTCAAGTATCATTTTTTATTTTACGGCTTGCATACTACGCCTGTGTAGGCTATCATGTGCGTATAAAATAAAGTATTTCAGGGAGGGAGTTTCCATGCTTACATACGATGATGCACTTAACCTTAATTATTATAAAATGACTACATATACCGGCTGGATGGGAGGAATGCGTTTCCTTATAAAACGTGAAGAACCAGTCATAAAAGAAGCCACCGATACCGAGCCGGAAGAAAAGGGCGATCCTATATTCCATGCATGGATCTGGCCCGGACCATATATATTTGATCTTACAGATGATTCCCTTAAGACAGACAAAACCTTTCCATTCTCTGAGGATGGCAAAAAACAATGTGTCGACTGGATCAATGAGACTTATACTGCACGGGAAAAAGAATGGCCGAGGCATAAAACAGACGGCAATTAACCGTCATATTTTATTACCCGGCCTTTGTTTCCTATACCATGAAAAAATCCTGCATTATCTATATTATTTTTCCCGGCAAATGTTTTTGATACCATAAGATTCTGTGCGAATTTAAAATCATCCCATTCAAGTTCATCCATTATAAACGGCTGTTCTTCCGTGACTATAATGCTTACATTTTTTCTTTTAAAATGTGGGTAGCTGCCCTCAAAACCATGTTTTTTTAAATCATGTTCCAGTTTTTTACGTCTTTTTTCTATTCTGTCATTTAATTCCTTTCCATAATCCCTTTGCGGATATGGTTCTGAAGCCTCACAGACAATATCATATATATACTGATATAATCCCTGCCGCCTGGCTGACATAAGCTTGCGGCTTAGTCTTATTTCTTCTTTTTCTGTCGGATTCTTTGCAAAATCTCTGACAAGTGCTGCATACTCCTCATCTCCAGCTTCTTCGCAAAGTTCTTCCATTATAGATATCCCTTCTGTTTTTAACGGAAAATGATATTCCATCAGATCATCCGGAACAGGTGTAAGCCTTCTGAATGGCGAAAAATAAATAAGTGACTGTATAAATTTTTCCTTTTCATTGCAGTATTCATCACCCATATATAAATATTTATCCGCAATAGTCCCTGTCATATATACAAGCTGCCTCCACTGCTCCTGTCCTTTCACCCAGAAATGACCGATTTCGTGATATCTGTACAGATTTTCATGTACTATAAGATCACTGAACCATAAAGTAAATGCATTCTCATTTCCCTGTCGTATTATAAGTCCGTAACCATTTTCCTTTTCTATAAGATTTGCCGAAGTAACACATAAACTGCTTTCATATGAGCCCTTAAGCAATGCATTACAAACCTCTATATAGCACTCAACTGCATCATTCATTATGTATGGGATTATATACTCTCCATTATTTTTTCCTGTTTTGCAGACCTCAAACGAGCCATAATCTATAAGCTCCGCTATCATGTAAAAAGGTCTTGGCATATCCGCCTTAAGTCCAGGCAGAATAGTTTTTAAATAATCAAATTTATGCATATTTTATCCTTTTCTTTTTCTTTAAATAATCTTCTTTCTTTTATCACTATTTGATAGTATATTAGTATTATATCATGTGCTTACGCACATGATAGCCTGCGGCTGATACCTATGCGCATTC
>OLPC01000540.1_pt1 | contig 37494 bp, 35 predicted proteins | sample 1672341 | NCBI WGS metagenome assembly OLPC01 (sample SAMEA3136673, study PRJEB25190) | human gut metagenome | reverse complement strand
TGGACTTCTGCGAGGCTGGCGACAACGTCGGTCTGCTGCTCCGCGGCATCAAGCGCGAGGACATCGAGCGCGGCCAGGTTCTCTGCAAGCCGGGTTCGGTTACCCCGCATCAGGAGTTCGAGGGCCAGGTCTACATCCTTACCAAGGAAGAAGGCGGCCGTCACACCCCGTTCTTCGATGGCTATCGTCCGCAGTTCTACTTCCGCACCACCGACATCACCGGTGTTGCGCACCTGTCCGAGGGCACCGAGATGGTCATGCCTGGCGACAATGTCACCATTACCGCTGAGCTCATCCACCCGGTCGCCATGGAGGAAGGCCTCCGTTTCGCTATCCGCGAGGGTGGCCGCACCGTTGGTTCCGGTCGCGTGACCAAGATCATCAAGTAACTTAAGTTTGTAGTTGCTTATGGCGAGGGGATGCGATATAGTATCCCCTCGCTGTTCGAATTCATGTGTATGCGACAGCTTGCTAGAAGTGATTGGTAAAAGGAGTTATTAATGCGTACGTTGGTCACCCTGGCCTGCACTGAGTGCAAGCGCCGCAACTACACGACCAAGAAGAACAAGCAGAACAACCCCGACCGCCTCGAGTTTAACAAGTATTGCAAGTGGTGCGGTAAGCACACTGTGCATCGCGAAACTCGTTAGAGGATCGGTCTAGAATCAGGTACAGGCCAGTAGCTCCAATTGGTAGAGCGGCGGTCTCCAAAACCGTTTGTTGGGGGTTCGAGTCCCTCCTGGCCTGCCAGCTTGTCGTATGCGAGCAGCCTTGAAAGGCTGCTTGTTTGGCGTTTAGAAGGAATGATATATTCCCGAATAAAGGAAGCACATGGCAAAGAAATCTAAGACTCAACGAGCGAAGGCTTCCGCTGCTCGTGCCCAGCGCAAACAGGCGCGCGAGGAGCTCGGAAACGAATCGCCAGCCTCTGAGAATGTGAAAGAGGTCGCCGAGGAGAAGCCGAAGCGTTCTTTGTTTAAAAAGGATACGGATTCAAAGGAAACCGCTGAGAAATCGGCGGCTAAAGCTGTCTTCAAGGACAAAAAGGACGCGAAGCCCAAAAAGAAGCGTTTCCAGTTCTTCCGCGATGTGAAGGCTGAGATGAAGCGCGTTACGTGGCCGACGAAGCAAGATGTTGCGCGTTGGAGCGTCGTTGTTGTCTGCGCTTTGATTTTCTTCGGTGTTTACGTTGCTGTTCTCGACAACTTGATCGCCACGCCATTGCTCGTCTTTGTCTCGGGGCTGGGAGCTTAAGTCATGTCGAAGAAGTGGTATGTGCTGCACACGTATTCTGGCTATGAAAATAAGGTCAAGACCAATCTTGAGATTCGTGTCGAGACCATGGGGCTTGAGAACAACGTGTTCGCAATTGAGATCCCCACGGAGATGGTGACTGAGATCAAAGAGGGCGGTCGCCGTGTGGAAAGCGAGAAGAAGGTTTTCCCCGGCTATGTTCTCGTCCGTATGGAGCTCGACGACCGTAGCTGGGCTGCGGTTCGCAACACCCCTGGTGTTACGGGTTTTGTCGGTAGTGATGGTAAGCCCGCTCCGCTCACGCGCGATGAGTACAACAAGATCATGAAGCGCACGAGCCATGAGGCTCCGAAGAAGACTTCCACCACGTTGGAAGTGGGTCAGACTATCAAGGTGGTTTCTGGTCCTCTGGCCGAGTTCGATGGCGTTATCTCCGAGGTTGCGCCTGAATCCGGCAAGGTGAAGGTCATGGTATCCATCTTCGGTCGCGAAACGCCGGTCGAACTTTCCTTCGATCAGGTCGCTCGCATTTAAGTTGAGTGCACTAGCGTATGCGTCGGTGCCCGCGTGGACCGGGGCTTCTCACCGTGTATATGCTTTGCGATAGAGAGTAACCAGTAAGCGATTCATCTGAAAGGTAGTACAGATGGCTGAAAAGAAGCAAACCGGCTTCGTCAAGCTGCAAATTCCGGCTGGCGCTGCCAACCCGGCTCCGCCGGTAGGCCCTGCTCTTGGTGCGCAGGGCGTCAACATCATGCAGTTCTGCCAGGCGTTCAACGCTCAGACGCAGGATCAGTCCGGCACCATCATCCCTGTTGAGATTACGATTTACGAGGACAAGTCCTTCACCTTTGTGTGCAAGACTCCGCCCGCGGCCGTGCTCATCAAGGAGAAGCTCGGCATTAAGAGCGGCTCCGGCATCCCCCAGCTGAAGACTGTCGGCACGCTGACCGACGCTCAGCTCACGGAAATTGCCGAGATCAAGCTCCCCGACCTGAACGCCAATGATATCGATGCCGCGAAGGAAATCATTGCTGGCACCGCTCGTTCCATGGGCGTTCGCATCGAGGGCCGCGAGATGAAGATCAAGTACGTTCCTTCTCGCAAGGTCGCCGCAATGCTCCAGGGCAATGCCTAATCGCACCTACCTGTTTGTTTAAGTGGAAGAGCTAACAACTCGCCAATACCACGAAAGGATTTAAAGAATGGCTAAGAAATCCAAGGCTTATCGCGAGGCAATCGCGAAGGTTCCTTCTGAGGCCGTGGCCCCGCTTGAGGCTATGAAGGTCGTCAAGGAGGTCGCCACCAAGAAGTTCGACGAGACCGTGGAAGTTCACTTCCGTCTCGGCATCGACACCCGCCAGGCTGACCAGCAGCTCCGCGGCACGGTGTCCCTGCCCAACGGCTCTGGCAAGACTGTCCGCGTTGCCGTGTTCGCCGAAGGCGCCATGGCTGAGGCTGCCAAGGAAGCTGGCGCCGACATCGTGGGCACCGAGGAGCTCACCCAGCAGATCCAGGCTGGCGAGTTCAACTTCGACGCCGCTGTGGCTACTCCGGACCAGATGGGCAAGGTTGGCCGTCTCGGTAAGATTCTCGGCCCCCGCGGTCTCATGCCGAACCCCAAGCTCGGTACGGTGACTACCGATGTTGCCAAGGCTATCAAGGAGCTCAAGGGCGGCCGTGTTGAGTATCGCGCCGACCGTTACGGTATCGCTCATGTTGTTCTCGGCAAGGCCAGCTTCACTGCTGAGCAGCTCGCTGAGAACTACGGCACCGTTTATGACGAGGTTCTTCGCATGAAGCCGGCTGCTGCCAAGGGCAAGTATGTGAAGTCCATCTCCGTCTCCTCTACGATGGGCCCGGGCGTTGCGGTCGATTCTTCCGTGACCCGCGCGTACACCGAAGCTGCTGAATAGCTTATTAGGCTACTCAATCTATCGATAGAAGAGCGTGGCATTCGTGCCGCGCTCTTTTTGTTTTTGCAGGCTATACTGCTTGTAGCCGAACGAAAGGGAAGTTATCGATGAGAGCTAATGCTGTGATCTTGAAGTCTCCTGACGAAATCGATGCGATGCGCGAGGCGGGGCGCCTTTCTGCGAAGGTGCTTCGAATCCTGGGCGATCATGCGAAGCCAGGTGTTTCGACGCTTGAGCTTGACGAGCTTGCGGAGGAGACCATCCGCTCTGAAGGGGGTATCCCTGCTTTCAAGGGATACTGCGGATTCCCTGGTTCGATTTGCGCCTCGATCAATGATCAGATTATCCACGGCATTCCTTCCGCGAAAGCGATTCTTCGCGATGGGGATATCCTTTCGATTGACACGGGCGCCACGGTTGACGGATGGGTTGGCGATAACGCGTGGACCTTCCCAATCGGTAAGGTCAGTGAAGAAAAGAAGAAACTTTTGCGCGTGACTGAGAAATGCATGTGGGCTGGTCTCGATGCCGCTCGTGTGGGCAATCATCTAGGTGATATCGGTCATGCCATCCAAAGCATTGCCGAAGGGGCGGGATTCGGCGTTGTACGCGATTACGGAGGCCATGGCATCGGTCGCGATATGCATGAGAGCCCGCATATTCCCAACCATGGGTTTCGTCATTGGGGGCTCACGTTGCGTGTAGGTATGGTCCTTGCTATCGAGCCGATGATTAACGCGGGGACGCATAAATTCGTTACCATGCCTGACGGATGGCTTGTCTGTACCAAGGACGGTAAACCATCGGCTCATTTCGAGAAGACTGTGGCCATCACCGAGGACGGCCCCGTCGTTCTCACGACCGAGCCCGATTTCAAGCGGCCAGTTTCGAAAGAGAGCGAATAGCTACTTCAGCTGCTTTCCTTTCGTATCCCAATAGAACTTCTTGAACTTGCGTATTTGGTTCATGAACATGATCTTCGCCCAGAGGTTGTGAGAGAAGGTATCGGGCGTATAGTGCAGCGGATAGGACTCCTTGTTCCCGCGCAGGCGCCTGAGCGCTTCGGCGAGACGCGACTCGTTCTCCATCGAGCGCTTCAGCACGTATGCAGGTACGCAGCAATAGACGAACGGATCGTAGGCCTCGTGGTAGGGAATGTCCTCGCCGAGAACGAACTGCCGAACCATGAGCTCGACGAAGTTCTGCCCGCCAAGGCTCATGTAATAGGTGTTGCGGCCGCAGCGCGTGTTCACCTCGAAGAAGCGGAACGATCCGTCGCGCTCATCGAGCTTGATATCGAAGTTGGCCATACCGCAGTACCCGACGCGCTTCACGAATCGCTTTGCGCACTCAACAATGGCGTCCTCTCTTTCGCCAAGAATGCACAGCGGGTTGCCGATCGCCGTCGGGTCGTGGTCTTGCAGGCATACGACGCCGCCCGACACGCAGCGAACCTCGCCTTCCGCATTCGAGAAGGTCGTCAGCGTGCGAATCGCATCATCGCTACCGGGGATGAAGTCTTGGAGCACCATGAGGTTGTTGTAGCTCGATTCGCGTAGGGATTTCCAAACCTCGGCCATCTCGGCAGCATCTTCAATTTCGTAAATCTTGCGCCATCCACGCACCGTCGGCTCGGCGTCCTGGAACTGCGCCGAGTTCGACGGCTTCGCAATGACAGGAAACGGAAGTTCGTCAAGCGGAAGCTCGTCGGGGCCGGCATCGCTGCAGTCGAAGTACCAAGTCTTGGGGTACGGGATGTCAAGCTCCTCGCACAGTTCGTAGAAGCGGCGCTTCTGCGTGATGTCGTCGAGCAAGTCGAAATCGATGTAGGGGACGACGATGCCTGCAGCCTCGAGGCGGGGTTTTGCCTCGGAGAGCATGCGCGCATGGCAATCGTCACAGCCGAACACCATCGGGACGATGTCGGGGTTCTCGCGAGCGAATTCGGCGGCGATGCCTTCGAGCGTCGCATAGAGTACTTCCGCGTCGTGCACGTCGGGGATGAGGCGGTAATCAGTGAAGCGGCTCGTCGAGAGCATCTTGATGTCGGCGGCGGCAAGCACGATGGTTTGTTCGATGCCGAATGCCCGGTTGAGCTCGCGCACGTAGCTGTAAGCGAGGATGTCGCCTCCCACGACGATGGGCTTGAGCAGCTTCCCGACTTCTTCTTTGTGCGCGATGCGAGGTTTCAAGTTGGTCATGACGTTCCTTTTCATAGTGAGCATGCGCTAACGGCGGCGCAGCTTGCGGAAAACCTTCCCGGCGATGTTAGTGATGAACGACGCTTCGGGGATGTGCAGCTTATGGGCAAGGCCAAAGGTCACGATAAGGCTTACAAGCCCACCGGCGACGATGTAGCCGAATGCTTGGATAAGGGACCCGGAAAGCGGGCCTGCGAAGGTTTCGAGCGCGGTCAAGGTTCCAAAGCCGCAGAGCGCGCCAATGCCGCCGAGCAAAAGGCCGGCGAATGAGGCGCCGAAGATCTTCCGTGCGCCCACATGCCCGAGGTGCACCCTCAGGTAGATGAACATCGCCACGTCTCCCACCACGTAAAACGCGATCGAGGCGAGTGCTATGGACTCGATGGTCGCGGGGTTTGGGTCCCCGTTGTAGGTCGTCCATGCCCAAAAGGCCGTAAGCGCGACCTGCACGATGCCCGCGAGGAAGTTCAGCGCCGCGTAAACACCCATTTTGCGCAGGCTCGAGAAAACTTTCTGCAGATAGGAACTGACGCCGTAGAACGGCAGTGCAAAGGCGAGCACCACGAGGTAGTTCGAGATGGACTGGATGTTCTCCATCGTGAAGGCGCCGACGTGGTAGAGCGTGACGAGCGGGACGGAGAACACAGCGAGATAGAGCGCGAAGGGTACGAGCAGGAACATAATCTGCGCCGTGCCGTTCGTGATGGCCGATACGACGCCCTTCATGTCGCCTTCCGCCTTCATTTCCGAAAGCTCGGTGAACATGGCGGTCGTGATGGGGATGGCGAGGAAGGAGTAGGGCAGCGTGTACCACAAACGGGAGTATGCGAGTATCGAGGGGCCGTCGACGGCAAAACAATAGGAGGCCGCGTTCATGACCGACACGGTCGCGAACGAGATGATCATCACGAGGAACGTCGGCCCGCCGATGGCAAGGGTGTCGCGAAGTGCGGGGTCGTGAAGGTCGATGCGGGGGCGCAGGCGGATGCCGTTTCGCTTGAGCGCGGGGAGCTGAATGGCCATCTGCACGAAGACGCCGAGCGGGTTGCCGATGGCGATGACGAAGAGCGCGGCGTTGGAGTTTATGGGCGCGATCGCGGCATACATGAGGAAGGTTGCGATGACGATGACGTTGTTCGCCACCGGAGCGATCGAGGACCACAGATAGTCGCGGTTTGCGTTCAGAAGGCCCGACACGATCGACGAGGCGCCGTAGAAGACGAGCTGAATGGCGAAGTACTGGAAGAAAAACGTCGCAAGCGCGCTCGACGATTGGTCGGAGTAGAACGTCTGTGTATAGATGACCTGGGCGGGGAAGATCATGCAGAGGATAGACAGCACGCCGAGGAAGATAGTTACGAGCGTGAGCAGGTTCGACGCGTAGGCGTTGCCCGCCCCGGTTCCCGATTTCTTCTTGACCGAGATATAGACCGGGAGAAACGCCGTGACGAGCATGCCGCCCATGACGAGCTCATAGAGCATGTTCGGCAGATTGTTCGCAACCTGATAGGAGCTCGAGAGGAACGACGAGCCGAGCGCGAAGGCCATCGCCCATGTTCTCAAGAACCCGGTGATGCGGGAGAAGAGTACGCAGACGCTCATGAGCGCCGCTGACGCGCCGACGGAAGATGCCTTGCTTTCGGGCTCTTCGCCGACGATGGTGACATCAGGCGCGGGCGCGGGGGTGCGTACGGCGTTGCCCGTTTGGACGCGCGCTTGGGCAGGCGCGTTCGTGCGGGCGCCCGACGATGCGGCAAGCGTCTTGTCGACGCCTGCGTGTTTGCTCACGATGGGAATCGTCGAGGTTTCGCCTGGGGCCGCACTGCGCATGAGGGCCTGTCGCTCGCGACGGATGTCGAGCTCGGCAGCCCTATCGGTGCCGGCGTGCTTGCCTATGACGGGGATGCGGCCGGTTTCGCCTGCTTCCCAGGTGCGAGGCTGTACGGATGGCGTCTCGTTTGCACGATGGGCGCCGTTTTGCTCAGGGGCGCGCCTATGTTGAGCTCGTGCGAGCTTGTCTGACATGCAAACGACCAATTCTCTTCGGATATAATCATCTCATCTTAGCAAACACAACGAAAGCGCTCTCATGAACCTGCTCATCGTACGCAATAACTCCAATTCGCAAGCGATAGATGCATCGCTGCTTTTAGCCACTTACCTGGGAACACAGGGAATCGGTTACGCGATATTCGATTCGTCCGACCTTGAGGGGCTCGATCCCAATCCTCTCGTTTCGCAGCAGCTTGCCCGCGGCGTCGATCTGGCGGTCGTTCTCGGCGGGGACGGAACGATCCTGCGCACGGCGCGCGCCATTGGCACGACGGGCGTCCCGATTTTGGGCATCAACTTCGGAAGACTGGGCTTTCTCGCGAACGAGAGCGACGACGGTGTGGTCGCTATCGTAGCGGCGGCGCTCGCGGGAGAGATGGTGAGCGAGCGGCGCAGCAATCTGCGCGTCGACATCGTCTGCGAAGGGGAGGTCGACCCGTGGGCATCAAGCGATGCGGACGGGTCGTTTGGCATATCGCCTCACGAGAAGGTTTCTGCCTGGTTCGACGAAGAGGAAGATGCAGATGCGGGCCTCTCGGCCGAGGACGCCCCAGGCCATACCTTCTTCGCGCTGAACGAGGCGGCGGTGACGCGCGGTGCGAACGGGCGCATCATCGATTTCTCGCTTTCCATCTCCGATGTTCCTATTGCGGACATGCGCGGCGACGGGCTTGTAGTTGCTACGGCGACGGGCTCGACCGCCTATGCGCTCTCCGTCGGCGGGCCGCTTGTGGCGCCCGGCTTCAACGGGCTGATCGCCGTGCCGATAGCCCCTCACTCGCTTCGCGCCCGTGCGATGCTCACCTCGGAGAACGATGTGGTGGAAATGGATTTGTCGCAGAATGCGGCGGGGCGGGAGGCGACGCTGTTCATCGACGGCGACATGGCAAAGCTCCCGTCGCCCATCAAGCACATGTACGTGCGCCGCGGCGTCGAGCCGACGACGCTTTTGCGCTACAAGGGCGAGAATTTCTACGAATACGCGTCCTCGGTGTTCTTCTAGGGGCGGCGTCGCTGTCGAGAGGGCGGAAATGAAGCTTCGAGTGCCGAGAGCCTCCTCTTGCAGAAAGGGCGGTGCCTGCTTCGGAATAGGCACCGCCCTCGAATGGTTTTACTGCTCGAGCACCCCGTGGCGCTCGTAGCGGGAAACCTGCTCGGGTTTGTTGTTCGCGCCCACGAGCACGACGCGCGGCGGGTTCGCGTCCGCCTCCTGCTCGGTCATCATCGCGTAGCACATGATGATGATCTTGTCGCCGACCGAGACGCAGCGTGCGGCAGCGCCGTTCAGGCAGATGGTGCCGCTGTCGCGCTCGCCTGCGATGACGTAGGTCTCGAAGCGCGCGCCGTTGTTCACGTCGACGATCGCCACCTTCTCGTACTCGCGGATGCCGGCCGCCTCCATGAGAGCCTCGTCAACGGTGATCGAGCCGACGTAGTTGAGTTCGGCCTGTGTGACCGTCGCACGGTGGATCTTTCCCTTCAGCATATGCAAGAGCATGGGTCTTCTCCTTTCCGCGCGCTACATCTCGAAGATGAAGTTGTCGATCAGGCGCGTCTTGCCGATGTAGATCGCCATCGGCACGAGGACCGAGGAAGTGGCAACATCAACGGGCTTGATGCCGTCCCACGACACCATCTCGACGTAGTCGATACGTGCGAGCGGCTCTGCTTCGATGATCGCGCGCATGGCGCCCAGAATCGTCTTCGCGTCGCGCTCGCCTTCTTCCATAAGACGATGCCCCTCGCGCACCGCGCGGGAGAGCACGAGCGCCGCTTCACGCTCGGCGGGAGAGAGGTAGGTGTTGCGCGAGCTTTTCGCAAGGCCGTCTTCCTCGCGGACGATGGGGCACCCGACGACCTCGACGTTCATGTTCAGGTCGCGAACCATTCTCCGAACGACAGCGAGCTGCTGCGCGTCCTTTTGGCCGAAGTACGCGCGGTCGGCCTGCGAGATGTTCATGAGCTTGGAGACCACGGTGCACACTCCGCGGAAATGCGTGGGGCGCGTCTTGCCGCAGAGTTCGGAGGTGATTTCCTCTACGTTCACAAACGTGCACGCATCGGGGGCATAGAGCTCGGATGGCTCGGGATGGAAGACCAGGTCGGCGCCGGCGTTCTCGATGAGCACAGTGTCGGCGGCGAAGTCGCGCGGGTAGGTGGCCAGATCCTCGTTCGGTGCGAACTGAATGGGGTTCAAAAACACGCTCACCATCACGCGGTCGCATTCGGCGACTGCACGCTTGATGAGGCTCTCGTGACCCTCGTGGAGATACCCCATCGTGGGGACGAGGCCCACGGTCAGCCCCTCGGCCTTCCATTGGCGCACGGTCTGCTTTGCCTGCTCGACGGTTGTTGCAATATTCATAGGAGAGCTGTCTTTCTTGCTCAATTAGTACAGTTTCTTGATGATGTCGTCACCTGAGTGGAAGGTCTCGCTGTCGGCGGGGAAGGTGCCGGCACCGACTGCCTCGATGTAGTCGGAGAAGCCCTTGCGCATCACGCCGCCCACCTCGGCGAAGCGCCGAGCGAACTTGGGGGAGAAGCCGCTCGTCATGCCGAGCATGTCCTGGTAGACGAGAATCTGCCCATCGCATGCCGCGCCGGCTCCGATGCCGATAGTGGGAATCGAGACGCGGCTGGTGACGAGTTCGGCCAAGGCGGCGGGCACGCACTCGAGCACGATGGCGAAGGCGCCGGCTTCTTCAAGCGCACAGGCGTTGTCGAGGAGCGCTCGGGCGGATTCCTCGGTCTTGCCCTGCACCTTGAAGCCACCGAAGGCGTTCACCGACTGCGGAGTCAGGCCCAGATGCCCCATCACAGGGATGCCTGCGGCCACGATGGCGCGCACCTGCGGGCAGACTTCGCGCCCGCCTTCGAGCTTCACGGCGTTCGCGCGGCCTTCCTTCAAAAGGCGGCCGGCGTTGCGCACCGCGTCTTCCACGCTCACTTCGTAGGAGAGGAAGGGCATGTCGCATACGATGAGTGCATGCGAGGCTCCGCGCGCGACCGCGCGGCTGTGGTGGATCATATCTTCCATGGTAACTGAGAGAGTATCTTCGTACCCTAAGATGACGTTCCCTAAGGAATCGCCGATGAGGATGCCGTCCACGCCCGCTTCGTCTTGAAGCTTCGCGGTCGAGTAGTCGTAGGCGGTCAGCATTGCCAACTTTCTGCCCTCGGCTTTCGCGCGCTGGAACGTGGCGACGGTCTGCTTGGAAACAGGCATAGCCGTCCCTTTCATTTGTATGCTTCGAGGCTGGATGCCTGGCCGTGTGCCGGGTCACCCGCACTCCTTGTGCAGCTGGACAGTATAGGCCGTGCGGCTGGCAAGGGAAAGGGAAAAAGAGAAATCGCCCGCAAAACACGTGTTTTTGCGGGCGATTCTCGTTATTCGTGGGACGCCGGCGCATTCCGAGGAAGCTTTGCGCCGGTCGTTGGGGCTTTGCGGGCGTCTTACTTGTGATAGTAGCGGCGCTGCTCGTATTTCGGCTCGCAGCAGACGTTGATGCCCAAGGTGCGATAGAGCCTCTCGTCGGTGGCGGAGAGGATCACGCTGAAGAAGGCGTCGCATCCGCGCAGGTCGTCGACGTGATCGAGGAGCTGCTGGGCGAGCGGGTCGGTCGCGGAGCTCACCGAGAGCGCGAGAAGCGTCTCGTCCGAGTGCAGGCGCGGGTTCTTCGAGTGCAGCGTCGAGGTCTTGAGCGTGCAGATGGGCTTGATCACGTCGTCGCTGATGACGTAGATGTCGTCGTCGACGCCCGAGACCGCCTTGAGCGCGTTCATCAGAAGGGAGGATGCGGCGCCCAAAAGCGGGGAGGACTTGCCGGTGACCACGCGCCCGTCGGCGAGCACCATAGCGCCCGCCGGGCCGCCTGTCGTCTCCTCTTTAAGAAGAGCGGCCGAGCGCGCGGGCGAAAAGCTCGAGTCGATGCCCGCCTGGTTCATCAAAAGCTCGAGGCGCTCGACGCGCTCCTCGTGAATGCCGGTGCGGCGCGCGTCGACGGCAGCTTGGAAGTATCGGCGCACGATTTCCATCTTCGCGGCCTCGCGCACGGCATCGTCATCCACGATTGCGAGCCCCGCCATGTTCACGCCCATATCGGTGGGCGACTGGTAGGGGCTCTCTCCCGCGATCCGTTCCATCATGGTCTTAAGTACGGGGAAGATCTCCACGTCGCGGTTGTAGTTCACCGTGGTCTTCCCGTAGGCCTCCAGGTGGAAGGGGTCGATGCAGTTCGCGTCGTCCAGATCGACTGTCGCGGCCTCGTAGGCGATGTTGACGGGATGTTTCAGCGGCAGATTCCAGATGGGGAACGTCTCGTATTTCGCGTATCCCGCCAGGTTGCCGTGCTTGTGCTCATGGTAGAGCTGCGAGAGGCAGGTGGCCATCTTGCCCGATCCAGGGCCGGGTGCGGTCACCACGACGAGCGGGTGCGTCGTTTCCACGAACTCGTTTTTGCCGTAGCCCTCGTCGGAGACGATGCGCGCGGTGTCGTAGGGGTACCCGGCAATGGGGTAGTGCAGGTAGCTCTTGATCCCCAAGCCGTCGAGGCGCGAGCGGAACGCCACGGCGGAAGGCTGGTTCTCGAAGTGGGTGATTACGACGCCTGAGGTGGCGAACCCGCGCGAGCGGAACACGTCGAGTAGGCGCAGGACCTCCTCGTCGTAGGTGATGCCCAGATCTCCGCGTGTCTTTGATTTCTCAATGTGGTTCGCGTTGATCGCGATGATGATTTCGACCTCGTCGACCATAGTCTTCAGCATGCGGAACTTGCTGTCGGGTTCGAACCCGGGGAGCACGCGGCTTGCGTGGTAGTCGTCGAAGAGCTTGCCTCCGAACTCGAGGTAAAGCTTGCCCCCGAACTGGTTGATGCGGCTTCTGATGTGCTCCGCTTGAAGTGCGATGTATTTGTCGTTGTCGAATCCTTGGCGCATATGATTGAGACCTTTCGCTTTCCGCAACCCTTGCATACCCATGAACCGAACCATTATATAGGATGGCCGCGACGCTCGGCGCGCGGGCTTGCGCTCTAAATCGAAGATTCAAAGATGCGAAGAAACTCGCCTCCGTCGTGGGGTGTCGATGGTCGGGAATGGGACGCACGAGCGCGGCCTTTCTTGCGGTCCTTGCGGGGTGAAGAGGTTTTCAACTGGCGTTATGGAGGGGGCACGCAGGCGCGGGCGGTGGCGTGGGGCTCTCATGCTACAATCGACGCTGTTGTATGTTCTCGCGATCGGCGGGTTTGCGAATTCCCGCTGCAGGACGAGGGGCGCGGCCTTTCGTCCGGATAAGAGGTTTCATGGCTTCTCGACCGTCTCGCTTTCCCAAGGGCCCCGTCGTCGTCACCTGCACGATAGCCCTCGCTTCCGCGCTCTCCCTTCCGCCTGTCGCTCTGGCGGCAAGCGATGGCTCCTCGCTGGATGCGGGCGAGGCTCGCATCACGTTGCAGTCGAACGGGCGCATGCTCAAGTTCGACCAGGCCCTCATCAATCAGGTGGGGCTTCAGCACACGGGCGGGTCGTGTTTGGGCTACGCCGCGGCGTACGCGAAGACCATCACGACGGGCACGGTGCACACGTGGGCGGAGTTCGACTACAACGGCGGCGCCTATGGCGAGAGCGGGTTTTACGGCAAGAACATGACCGACGAGTTCGACTGCCGCGTCATCGGGAGCGAGTCCGAGGTGCTCCGCACGCTTTATAATGCCATCAACGATGGTCATCCGGTCGTCCTCTACGTGACCACGGGAAGCGGCTCGCAGCACTGGGTCACTGTCATCGGCTACGAGGGCGTGGACAACCCGGACAATCTCTCCACCGACAACTTCATCATCTTAGACCCCGATAGGACTTCTGGTCTCGAGCCTGAGTCTCTCTCCTCGCGCGGGCTCACGCTGCGCTACGGCGACTGGATGGGCAACGTGCGCATTTCCTATGCGTCGGCCGACGTCGACGACGGGCGTGTTCCCTCCGAGCATTTCAGCGACTGCTTCTACGGCGACTGGTTCGTCGACTCGGGCGTCGTCGATTACGTCTTCGACCACGGCTACATCACCGGCTATGCGGGCACGACCCTGTTCGGGCCTGCGAACGGCTTGCGGCGCTCCGAGGCGGTAACCATTCTTTGGCGCGTGGCGGGCAAGCCCCAGGTCGCTTCTGAAAAGCCTCAATTCGACGATGCGAACTACGAGGACTTCTACGGCCAGGCGCTTACCTGGGCACGCGAGGTCGGAGTCGTGAACGGGTGGGACGGGACGAACGATTTCGCGCCCGACATGGAGGTCTCGCGCGAGCAGCTCGCCGAGATGATCGCGAACTACGCGAACAAGATCGCAGGTGCGAACACCGCAGCCGACCAGTCGAACCTGGACATCTTCGATGACGCGGACGCGATCTCGCCTTGGGCGCGCGATGCGGTTGCCTGGTGCGCCCAGGCGGGCGTTTTGACGGGCTCGCCCGCGAACGGCTCGAACAATGCGCTTCCGCAATTCGTGGCCGATCGTGCGGCGACGGCGAAGATGGTCACCGTCCTTGCGCGCGACGTTCTGGCACTGGGGTAGTGTGCCGCTCTTCTTCGTTACTGATGTGTTAAATGCCAGGCGCGCTCCCCGCGCGATTTTTCCGTTCGGGTAAAATGAACGAACGTTTGGAGTTCGCCTGGCCGCGTCCGAGCGTATCGGCTCGCGCAGCCTGAGGCCGTAACTCATGAGGTTGGATAGCATTTCGGTTGCGCAGCAGAAGGAGAATCATGGCCAAGCATATTTTCGTGACGGGCGGCGTTGTCTCATCATTGGGCAAGGGCATCACGGCGGCGTCTTTGGGGCATCTGCTCAAGGCGCGCGGCTACAAGGTGACCATGCAGAAGATGGACCCGTACTTGAACGTCGATCCGGGCACCATGAGCCCGTTCCAGCATGGCGAGGTCTTCGTTACCGATGACGGCCACGAAGGCGACCTCGACTTGGGCCATTACGAGCGCTTCATCGACGAGTCCCTTTCGCGCGAGTCCAACTTCACGCAGGGTTCCATCTACCAGACGCTTATCGCGCGCGAGCGCCGCGGAGACTTCCTCGGCGGAACCGTGCAGGTCATCCCGCATGTGACCGAGGCTATTAAGGAACGTCTGCGCCGCATTGCTTCCCAATCGAACGCCGACATCGTCATCTCCGAAATCGGCGGCACGATCGGCGACATCGAGTCCCAGCCGTTCATCGAAGCTGCCCGCCAGTTCAAGAAAGAGAAGGACCCGGGCGATGTGCTCTTCGTGCACGTGACGCTCGTTCCCTACATCGCCGCAGCCCACGAGGTGAAGACCAAGCCGACGCAGCATTCCGTGAAGGAGCTGCGCTCCATCGGCGTGCAGCCCGACTTCATCGTGTGCCGCTCCGACCACGAGATTACCGACAAGGTGCGCGAGAAGATCGCGCTGTTCTGCGACGTGGCGACCGAGGACGTGCTCGCCTGCGTCGACTCGCCGTCCATCTACGAGGTGCCGCTTGCTCTCGATGAGCAGGGTTTCGACGTGAAGGTCCTCGACAAGCTCGGGCTTGAGGTGCGCCCGATCGACCTGACGCCGCTGAAGTCGTTCCTCGAGGCGGCGGACAACTGCGAAGGCCAGGTCGACATTGCGGTCGTGGGCAAGTACGTTTCGCTTCCGGACGCGTATCTCTCCGTCATCGAGGCGCTCGGGCATGCGGGCGTTCACGAGGGACGCCACGTGGAAGTGCACCTTATCGATGGCGAGGAGCTCACCGACGACAACGCCGAGGAGACGCTCGGCTCGATGGACGGCATTCTCGTGCCGGGCGGCTTCGGTCAGCGCGCCTTCGAGGGGAAGATCGCCGCAGCGCGCTATGCCCGCGTGCACAAGGTTCCGTTCCTCGGCATCTGCCTGGGGCTTCAGGCGGCGGTATGCGAGTTCGCCCGCGATGTTGCCGGTATGCCGGGCGCCACGTCGGCCGAATTCGACGAGCAGGCGGAATACCCCGTGATCGACCTTATGCCCGAACAGGAGGACATCGAGGACAAGGGCGGCACCATGCGTCTGGGCGCCTACCCCTGCAAGGTGTCGCCGGGCTCGCGCGCGTTCGAGGCGTACGGCGAGGAGATCATCTACGAGCGCCATCGCCATCGCTACGAGGTGAACAACGCCTTCCGCGATCGCCTTCAGGATGCCGGCCTCGTCATCTCCGGCGTGTCGCCCGACGGCCGCCTGACTGAGATGATCGAGCTTCCCGATCACCCGTGGTTCGTTGCGAGCCAAGGCCATCCCGAGTTCAAGAGCCGCCCGACGCGTCCCCATCCGCTGTTCAGCGCTTTTGTGCACGCCGCCGCGATCGGCAAATATCGTGGTTGATCCGATTTCGGAATACCTGACCTGTCTGCGCATTGAGCGCGGGCGCTCGCCGCGGACGATCGAGGCGTACGGACGCGACCTCGCTGATTACGCGTCGTTTCTGGAGCGCAATCAGCTGGGGTCCGTTGTCGATGCCGATCGTGCGGCGCTCGCTGCCTACGAAGCCGACCTTTCCGAGCGTGGGTTCGCTCCCACGTCGGTGAAGCGTCGGCTTTCGGCGATCAAGGGGCTCTACCGCTATCTTGTGAGGGAAGAGGTTATCGCCACGAGCCCCGCTGACCTGATCGCCGTGCCCAAAACTCCCGACCGCTTGCCTGATGTCCTCTCGATCGCCCAGGTGAGCGCGCTTATGGAGCGCACTGATGATTCCACGCCCGCCTCCTTGCGCGACCACGCCCTGCTCGAGGTGCTCTACGGGTGTGGCCTGCGCGCGAGTGAGGCATGCGGTTTGAACCTCGCCGACCTCGCGCTTGACGAGGGGTATCTTCGCATTCGGGGGAAGGGCGACAAGGAGCGTGTTGCCCCCATCTCCGGTGCTGCGCTGCGCACGCTGTCGATGTACCTCGACGACGCGCGCCGGGTTCTCGACGGAGGGCGCGGGAAATCGAGCGGTGCGGTGTTTCTGAATGTGCGCGGCGGGAGAATCACGCGGCAGAGCCTGCACAAGATAGTCGCACGCGCCGGGCTTTCCATTGGCGTCACAAACTTGCATCCGCATACGCTACGCCATTCTTTTGCGACTCATCTCCTCGAGGGCGGGGCCGATCTGCGAGCTATCCAGGAGATGCTCGGCCACTCCGATATCTCGACGACTCAGATCTACACGCATGTCGACCGCTCGCATATCCGCGAGGAATATCTCGCAGCGCACCCGCGCGCATAGGTGGATGCCCCATCGCGCTTCGCTGCTCTGCCGCTCGCCCCACTTTCTCCCACACCCACACAAACCCCCCACATCGCCCCACCGCGATGCACAGCCCATATCTTGGGCTCTTTTATTTTTCCGCCCAATATCTTGCGCTGCACGACGCGTCCAATGAAGACGGTGCAGCTCAGAGCGTTCAAAATGAGCATCGAATCCCATGAAATGATTGAAAAGTGGGAGATTGTGGGATAGAATGCAATGCATTGGAAGCCACTGCAGGGTTTCGAAGGGAACAGATGACGGACGATGCCAAACAGATCGAGGAGGTAGCCGAAGAAGTCGCGCCGCGTCGCGACGTGGTTCTCAACGGCGAATACCGCTTCAAGGTCGACGGCAAGGGCCGCGTGTCTCTCCCCGCGAAATTCCGCAAAGTGCTTTCAACCCAGCTCGTCGTCGCCAGGGATCTGGACAACGAATGCCTTTACGTGTTCGAAACGCCCGATTTCGAGGCATGGATCACCAAGCTGTTCGATTCGTTCGTCGAGAAGAAGCACCCCACCAAGCGCGAGTGCCGGCACATCATGCTGAAGCTCAAGTCGCTTGCGAAGGACGTGGAGGTCGACAAGACCGGCCGCATCATGCTTCCCGCCGATGCCCGCGAGAAATGCGGGATCGACAAGGACGTCGTCGTCATCGGCAACACCGGTCGATTCGAGATCTGGGACGCGAAGCGTTACGACGAAGTGATCGACGACACCGACATCTCGATGTTGCTCGACCTTGCGGAGTAAGACGTGAGCGAAATGACAAGCGAATATCGGCACACACCGGTCCTGCTCGCCGAGTGCCTCGAACAACTTACACTACAAACACAGCACACGTTCGTGGACGCCACGCTCGGCGGGGCAGGACATTCCTTCGAAGTCGCGAAGCGGCTTGGGCACGAGGGGACGCTCATCGGTATCGACCAAGACGAAGTGGCGCTCGCCGCCGCTCGCAAGAAGCTTGAGTCGCTGCCGGAGCAAACCCGTCCCGCGCTCGAATTGCTTCACGGCAACTTCGGGGAGCTCGATGGACTTCTCACCTCTGCCGAGGTGCCCGGAATCGACGCTATCCTGTTCGATCTCGGTGTTTCCTCCGTGCAGATCGATACGCCGTCACGCGGCTTCTCCTTTAAAGAAGAAGCCCCCCTTGACATGCGGATGGATCCGAGTACACAAACTCAAACCGCAGCAGAGATCGTCAACACCTACAACGCAGCAGATCTCACTCGGATAATCCGCGCCTATTCGGACGAGAAGTGGGCATCGAGAATCGCCGACTTCATCGTGCGCGAGCGCGAGAAGGAGCCGTTCGAGACCAGCGGCCAGCTGGTGGAGGTCATCAAGGCCGCCATCCCCGCCTCGGCCAGGCGCGCAGGCGGGCATCCCGCGAAGCGAACCTTCCAGGCTCTTCGGATCGAAGTCAACTCGGAGCTGGATGTGCTGCGTCGAGGTTTGGACGCCGCCATCCGCTGGCTGAATCCGAAAGGCAGGATAGCCGTCATTAGCTATCACTCGCTGGAAGACAGGATTGTGAAGGACACGTTCGCCTCGATGGCGAACCGGTGCACTTGCCCGCCGGACCTGCCGGTCTGCGTGTGCGGGAAAGAGCCGATACTCAAGGTTGTCACGCGGAAGCCCATACTTCCGACGCCTGAGGAGATAGAGAGCAACCCTCGGGCCCGCAGCGCGAAGCTACGCGTCGCGCAGAAGCTCTAACCGAATAGCGAACCCACGTCGCCCCTTCGGGGGCGTCGTTGCCTGAAATGCCGATTAAATGAAAGAAAGGGGTGGGGCATGAGCGCTGTTCCTGCATATACGCGCGCCGCAGAGCGAGTGCCCGAGCGTTATCCTGAACGCCCCCGCATCTCTGTCGTTCCTGGTGGCAAGCCCCATGTCGAGACGCTTTCCCCGGCGATCGTCGCGCTTGCCCGAGTGGTGGCGGCAGCCCTTGTGGTGCTTGCGCTCGTGGCCTTCGCCCGCATCGCGCTTACTGCCGCCGCCGTCAATGTCGAAATCGAGTCGAAGAGCTACGACAGCCTTATCGACACCGCGCGCTCCGAGGGCAGCTCCCTCGAGGTGGCGCAGAGCAGCCTTTCCAATCCCTCCCGCATCAAGTCCGAGGCGACCGCCCTTGGCATGGCTGCGCCCGAGTCGACCAGCAAAATCGTGCTGCCCGAAGACATCGTCGCGACCGACGGCTCGGGCAATCTCTCGCTTTCCCGGAGTCTGGCCGCCGCCGCGCGGAGCTAGCGGGCGGATATGGCCGACCGCAGACGCGACATGCGCGACGGGGATTATTCCCGCAGGCGCGAAGAGGGGAGGGCGAATACTTCTCGCAGCGAGGGGCGATCGTCCCGCACCCGCTCGCAGGGCAGGGGTTCCTCCCGTCCGGGTGAGCGCTCGCATCGCGGGTCCTCCTCATCACGCACTTCACGTTCATCGCGCGAGGCGGGCTCGTCGCGGTCGGCTCGCGATGCGAGAGGCGCGCGCGGTGTCCGCGATGAGCGTTCCCCTCGCGGGGCGGCTTCTTCCCAAAGCACGCTTTCCAGCATTATCGGCACCGTTGGTGCCGTTGGCGGCTCCATTGGGAGAGCGGTTGGCGGCGCTGCCGAGCGAATCAACGCAAGCCATACTGCCGAGAGGGTGAATTCGAACCGCCCCTTCGTCCTTCTGCTTATCTTTGCCGCTATTGCCGCAGTTTTCTTCCTGCGCTTGGGATATCTCCAGGTCATCGAGTCGGCCCATTATTCGGCCATGGCCGAAGAGGCGCGCACGATCTCATTTACCACCACACCCCACCGAGGCACGATCTACGACCGCAACGGCACGGTGCTCGCGAAGAGCGTCGACGCGACGACGATCTATGCGAACCCCGCCGAAGTCACCGACGCGGCGGCGGAGGCGCAGGCCATCGCCAACGTGCTCGGCGGCGACGCGTCGACGTACCGGGAACTGCTCTCGAAGGAGTCCACCACGTTCGTCTACGTGAAGCGCCAGGCGGATGTCGATGCCGCCGCCGAGGTGAAGAAGCTCGCCCTCGATGGCGTCTACTTCATCGCCGACACGCGGCGCGAATACCCCTGCGGGCAGATCGGCGGCCAGGTCATCGGCTACTGCAATGTCGACGGCGAGGGCATCACGGGCCTCGAGCTGCAATACAACGACATTCTTTCCGGCACGCCGGGCACCTACACCGCCGAGCGCGGGGAAAACGGCCTTCCCATCCCCGGCGGTGTCAAGGAGGAGACGCCTGCGGTCGACGGCCAGGACATCATGATCTCGATCGACATCGAGCTGCAGGAATATGTGGAGAACCGCGTCGCCGAGGCCGCCGAGGACATGACCGCCGCCGGCGGCTCCTCGGTCGTGATGGACGCGGGCACGGGCGAAATCTATGCCATCGCCTCGCTGCCCTATATGGACCCCTCCGACATGACAAGTGCGAAATCAAGTTCCGACCAGGTAAAACCAATCACGCAAGCCTTCGAGCCGGGTTCGGTGTTCAAGACGGTCTCGGCAACGACCATCTTGGAAGAGGGGGCGATGACGCCTGACGACACGCTCTTCTGCCCCGCGGTAATCGAGGCCGATGGCTACAAGGTCTCCGACGCGCACGAGCGCTCCGACCAGACCTTCTCCTTCCGCCAGATCCTCGACCAATCCTCAAACGTCGGCATCTCGCTTTCAGTGCAGAAGATGACTGACGGGTTCACCAAGCTCTACGAGCATATCCAGAAGTACAACCTCTGCGAGAAGACGGGCGTCGACTATCCGGGCGAGGCCTCGGGCACGCTTCAGCCGCTCGAGAACTGGGCCACGATCACGGGGTGGAACGTGAGCTTTGGGCAGGGCGTCGCGGTGACGCCGCTCCAGCTCGTGCGCTTCTATGGTGCGCTTGCCAACGATGGGGTCGAGGCGACGCCTCACTTCTTGGTGAGCAAGCCGCAGACGGGTGAGGTTCCTACCTACGACACCGAGGACGTGATCGAGAACAAGGCCGCCATTCCGACTATCACCGACATGCTGAAAACGGTGGTCACCGATGGTACGGGCAAAAACGCCCAGATAGACGGCTATTCGGTGGCGGGCAAGACCTCGACCGCGGAAATCGCGGAGGGCGGTGTGTACCGCCAGGGAGTCTACAACCTGTGCTTCGAGGGATTTTTGCCCGACTCGTCGAGTCAATTAGTTTGTTTTGTGGGACTCAATGAGGTCCCAAGCCAAGGAAACGTGTCGAATGTTTTTAAGGATATAATGGCCTTTGCCATCGATCGATACAAGATTCAGCCGGAGTGAGGTAGACAACATGGCCAAAACGTGTGCGGATTTATTCGAAGGCTTCAATTGCACCATTCTCGGCAATCCATCTGAAGAGGTTTCGGGCATCGCCTATCGCTCCGATCGCGTGCAGCCCGGCGATGCATTCTTCTGCATCGTGGGCCTTGCCGTGGACGGCCACTCCTTCGCACAGGATGCGATCGACCGCGGTGCGAAGGTGCTCATCGTGGAGCGCAAGCTCTACCTGGCCGACGCGACCGACGTGACTGAGGTCGTCGTCGCCGACTCGCGCAAGGCGCTCGCCTATGCCGCCGCGCAGTTCTACGACAACCCTTCGCGCGCCTTCTCGCTCGTCGGCGTCACGGGAACCAACGGCAAGACAACCACGACCTATCTCGTCGAGCACATTGCGCGCATGGCGGGGAAGAAGACGGGCGTCATCGGCACCGTTGGAACAACTATCGGCGATGTGCACGAGAAGTCTGAGCACACCACTCCCGAGTCGAGCGACTTACAGCACCTCTTCGCGCGCATGCGCGATGCGAAATGCGATTGCGTCGCCATGGAGGTCAGCTCCCATGCGCTCGATCTGTGCCGCACGTGGGATACGCGTTTTTCGGTGACGGCGTTCACCAACCTGACGCAGGACCACCTCGACTACCACCACACGTTCGAGGCGTACTTCGAGGCGAAGGCGCTGCTGTTCTCGCACGACTATCCGGCTCGCCGCGTCATCTGTATCGACGACAAGTGGGGAGCCGAGCTCAACCGCCGTTGCATGGAGGCGGGCGACATGGTGGTGACGACCGGCTTTGATGAGTCGGCGGCTATCCACCCCGTGAAGGTCGACTACGGCGTGGCGAGAACCGATGTCGTGCTGTCCGTTCGCGGCGAGGAAATCGCGTTCTCCTACCCGCTTGTCGGGCGCTTCAACGTTTCCAACATCATGACGGCCTTCGGCGTCGGCCTCATGCTGGGTATCCCTGCGGCCGATATCGCGAAATCGCTGGAGGATGCCAGCCCCGTGCCAGGTCGCCTTGAGCGTGTGCGCACGCCCCACGACGGCGGCGTGTCGGTATACGTCGACTATGCACACACCCCCGATGCGCTTGAGAAGGCGCTCGGCTCCATCATGGCGCTCGGCCACGGCCGCACGATCGTCGTCTTCGGCTGCGGCGGCAACCGCGATGCGGGGAAGCGCCCGCTCATGGGGAAGAAGGCCCTTGCTGCGGACTACGCCATCGTCACGAGCGACAACCCGCGCCACGAGAACCCCGACGCCATCATCGCCGACATTGTTGCCGGTATGGGCGATTCCCAGGACAAGTATGAAATCGTGCCCGATCGCCGCAGCGCGATTCGCCGCGCGATCGAGCTTGCCGACGCGAACACGTCGGTTCTCATCGCTGGCAAGGGGCATGAGGATTACCAGCTTGTAGGCGACGAGATCTTGTCCTTCGACGACCGCGTCGTTGCGCGCGAGGAACTTGAGCGCCGTTTTGTTGGCGCTGCAGCGGAGGCGAACTAGCTTGCAACTTTCCGTAACCGAAATCGCAGAGGCGGTCTCTGCGCGCATTGTCGCGGCTCCGAACCCGGATGCTCAGATTGCGTCCGTTACGTGGGATTCCCGCACTGCCAGCGAGGGCTCGCTCTATGTCGCGCTTACTGGTGAACGAGTCGACGGGCACGACTACGTTCTCGCCGCCGTTTCCGCAGGCGCGCGCTGCGTGCTCGTCACGCGGTCCCTCCCCGATGAGGTGGTCGCCCGCGTGCAAGAGCTCGGGGCGGCGATTCTTCTTGTGGATGACGCGCAGGCCGCCATCACCGATCTCGCTCGCGTATGGCGCGGGCGCTTGCAGGGTCGGATTGTGGGCCTTACCGGCTCGAACGGCAAGACAACAACCAAAAACCTCGTGCGCGACGTGCTCGCATGCGCAGGGAGCGTTACGGCTACGCGCGGCAACCAGAACAACGAGCTCGGCGTGCCGAACACGCTGCTTGCCGCCGATGCCGACACTCTCAATGTTGTGGTTGAGATGGGCATGCGCGGACTCGGTCAGATCGATTCGCTGTGCTCCTTCGTGCGCCCCGATTGGGGAATTGTCACCCAGGTCGGCGAGAGCCACATCGAGCTGCTGGGCAGTCGTGAGAACATCGCGCGCGCCAAATCCGAGCTCATCGCCGCGCTTCCCGAAGGCGGCGTTGCTTTTCTGAACGGCGCCGACGATATGTCGGACTTCGTGTGGGAGTGTGCTCGGGGGGCCGAGCGCGGAGTCGGCGCGGTGTGCTTCGACGGGTCGGGCGCTTATCGTGAGGATGCGGCTCGCGGCTGGCGCGCGGGGCGCGCGGTTTGGGCGTCTGATATCTCGCTCGACGATGCGGGTTGTGCTTCGTTTACCCTTTTCGCGCGTGGGTTCTCGGGCGATGCGGGATGCGAGAGCGCTATCTGCTCGCTTGCGCTCTCCGGCCTGCATAACGTCCACAACGCGTGTGCTGCTGCGGCGGTCGGCCTCGCTGCGGGGCTTTCCCTCGAGGTGATCGTCGAGGCTCTCGGCGCTGCCAAGCCCGAGGCGGGGCGTCAGGAGATGCTCACGGCGCGCGAGGGCTTCACGATTGTGAACGATGCGTACAATGCGAACCCCGATTCCATGCGCGCGGCGCTCAATACTTTCGCCGCGATGCACGTCACGGGTTCCCGCATTGCTGTGCTCGGCGACATGGGCGAGCTGGGGGATTTCGGTCCTGCGGGCCATCGTGAGATGGGCGCTCTTGCGGCAGCGCTCGGCATAGATCGGCTCGTGAGCGTGGGCGATTTGGGGTCTCTTATCGCCGAGGCCGCCGAAGAGGGCGGCATGCCCGAAGATCGTGTTTTCCGCACTGCTGACGCAGCGGGTGCGCTTGAAGTTGTGAAGGGACTCGTCGGGCCAGGGGACGCGGTGCTCGTGAAGGCGTCGCATTCCGTTGGTCTCGAGAGGGTCGTTGAAGGATTGGTCGACTGATGTTCAACATATTCTCGCAATATCCCACGTTTGTCGTGTTCCTCGCCGTCGTGCTTTCCATCGTGATCACGATGGCGCTCATGCCGGCGTTCATTCGCGCGCTTCGCTCGTACCATATCGGCCAGCAGGTTCGCGCCGATGGCCCCGAAAGCCATCTCGTGAAGCAGGGCACGCCGACGATGGGCGGACTTATCATGCTGATCGCAGTCGTGGTCACAGTGCTGCTCATCGGCTCGCCCTCACCCGAGACGTTCGCCCTCGTCATCGCGACGGTGCTTGCCGGTGCCCTCGGTCTTGCCGACGACGGCGAGAAGGTCGTGAAGGAACGCTCTCTCGGGCTTACCCCGAAGGCGAAGCTTATCGGGCAGTTCCTCATCGCGACGGTCTTCTGCCTTGTCGCGGTGAACTTCCTCGGCATCGAGCCCACCGTCGACATCCCGTTTATCGTGAACCTCGACTTTGGCATTCTGACCACGCAGATTGGCGACTTCTCCATCCCGTGGCTCTATCTTATCTTCGTGAACATCCTGCTCGTGGGCATGTGCAATGCTGTGAACTTGACCGACGGCCTTGACGGTTTGGCCGCTGGCACGGTCATGATCGTCATGATTGTCATGGCAGCGATTGCCTACCGCACCGACGCGCTCGACTCTGCCATCGTGGCCGGTGCGCTTGCCGGCGCATGCATCGGGTTTTTGTGGTTCAACTCTTATCCAGCCGATATCTTCATGGGCGACACCGGCTCGCTTGCGCTTGGCATGGCGCTCGGTTGCCTTGCCGTCTTCACCAAGACCGAGTTCGTGTCGGTCATCATCGGCGGCTTGTTCGTCGCCGAGGCGCTCTCCGTCATGATTCAGGTGTTCTACTACAAGAAAACGCACAAGCGCATATTCCTCATGGCGCCTTTGCACCATCACTTTGAGAAGAAAGGGTGGAGCGAGACGAAGGTCGTCGTGCGCTTTTGGATCGTTTCGGGCGTATTAGCGGCAATCGGCTTCTCGATCTACTTCGCCGAGTCCCTTGTGGCGGTGGCGTAGCGCATGCAGGTTTTCTTGGAAGGAACGTCCATGCTGATCGAAGGAAAGAAATACGCGCCCGAGCATCTGGGGCGCGTCCTTGTTTTGGGACTGGGCAAAAGTGGGCATGCGGCCCTCGATTACCTGTTGCCGCTTTTGGGCGCGCGTGTGGATGCGCTTGCCGTGGCGGCGGGCGGTGATACTCCGGCGGCCCGTGCCGACGCCGAGCGGGCGAAGGCGGCGGGTGCCGCGGTTGAGTTCGGAAACGACGCTGTGGCTCCTCTTGTGCAGGCTGTCGGCGGCTCGTTCGATTTGTGCATCGCGAGCCCGGGCATTCCCGAGATTTCTGAATTCTTCCAGTCCGCGAAGGCGGTGAGCGTCGAGTTGGTGAGCGAGGTCGAGTTCGCGTGGCGCGAATCCGACGAGTCGAGCACGTGGGTCGCCATTACGGGCACGAACGGCAAGACGACTACGACGTCAATCGCCGCCCATCTGCTCGAAGATGCGGGTCTTGCAGCGCGTGCAGTCGGCAACATCGGCGACGCTTGCATTGCTCGCGTGGCTGCGGGAGATACCGACGTGTACGTGGCCGAGGTGTCGTCTTTCCAGCTCGAGTCGACTTCGCGCTTCGCTCCGAACGTTGCGGTGCTTTTGAACATCACCCCTGACCACATCGAGTGGCATGGTACGCTTGATGCTTATGCTGCGGCGAAGTGGAAAGTGATAGCGAACCTCTCGCACACCCCGAACTCCACCGCCGTCCTCTGTGCGACCGATGACGCGGTCCGCGCGCGTATCCGCGAGTTGCGCTTCGTGACGCCCGATGAGCGCGGCTTCGATTACGTTCCCGTCGGCACCAAAGACGGAATCGCCGACGACATGCGTGCCCGCTGTGGCTCCGAGAACGCCGCCTTTGTCGCGACTGACGGCGTGCTCACGGTTGCGTTTCGGGGTGTGGAGCATCGGCTGTGCGCTGCATCAGACCTGCAAATCAAGGGCGATCACAACACGGAGAACGCTCTTGTCGCGGCATCTTGCGCGATCGCGCTCGGTGTTGACGATGCGTTCGTCGCTCAATCGCTTCGCTCCTTCGCGCCGCTCGAGCATCGCATAGAGCCCTGCGGCAGCGTTGCCGGTGTGGCCTGCTACAACGATTCCAAGGCAACCAACGTCGACGCGACGCTCAAGGCCTTCTCGGCCTTCGGCTCTGCGCGTCCGGTCGTGCTGCTCGGCGGGCACGACAAGGGAACGGACCTTGCTCCGCTCGTTGCCGCTGCTCATGAGCACGCCAAGGCCGTCGTGATCTTCGGTGAGGCGCGCGAGCGCTTCCTTGCGGCCTTCGGCGGCGAATGCTCGGGCGAGGACGGTACGCTTGCCGTCATTGCGGCGAATCATATGGAAGATGCGCTCGACGCGGGCCTTGCGGCAGCTGCGCCAGGAGACGTGCTCTTGCTTTCCCCCGCATGCTCCTCGTTCGACGAGTTTACCTGCTACGAGCAGCGCGGCGATGTATTCAAGGAACTCGTCGCCGTCCGCTCGGCAGAGGCATAGCGGGGTAGTTTCGCATGCCCAGAACCCAGCGTTCCCGCAACGCCGTCCCTGCATCGATACACGGCCCGCGCATCGGCTTTCTGCTCTGCGTGCTCGCGCTCGTGCTCATCGGGTTCGTGATGGTGTACTCGGCGGGATCGATCTCGAACATCAACAACGGGGTCGATGCGCTCAAAAGCCTGACCGACCAGGTGATGTATGCCGTTTTCGGTGCGCTTATCGCGTTCGCGATTTACCGCTTCATTCCGGTGTCGATATGGAGAACTAAGTGGCTTTGGGCGGCATTAGCGCTGCTCGTCGTCGTTATCTTGCTGACGGCTCTCGTCGGCGTCGACAACTACGGCGCTAAGCGCTGGCTGCGCCTCGGTCCCGTGACGATCCAGGTCTCCGAGTTCGCGAAGATCGTGTTCGTCTTGGTCTCCGCGCGCATCTACGCCGATTTCGTTTCGGGCGAGATCAGCGGGAGACGTTGCGCTCTCGGCTTCACTCTGCTCGTGCTAGTGCCGCTTGCACTCATCTACAAAACGCAGTCCGACCTGGGCACCACGATGATCTGCATCGTTGCGGTACTTGCGGTGCTGTGGTACGGTGAGCTTCCAATCGGATTCATCGCCATCATTCTTGTCATAATCGTCGTTTTCGGTCTAATCGCCATGTTCGGCACGGGCTATCGCGCTGACCGCTGGTCCTTCCTCAATCCTTGGGACGACGGCCAGGGCGGTTATGGTAGCGGCTACAACATCATGCATTCGTATTTCGCGTTTTCCGAAGGTGGCATTTTCGGCGTCGGCCTCGGTAACGGGCATGAGAAGTACCAGTATCTCTTCGCAAGCGACAGCGACTTCGTGTTTGCGGTCATCGGCGAAGAGCTCGGCATGGTCGGCTGCCTTGCCGTTATCGCTCTCTTTCTGGGCGTTCTCTACACCGGTACGCTTATTGCCCGATCGGCTCGCGACGATTTCTCCATGATGATTGCGGGCGGGCTTACAATTGCCCTCGTTTTCCAGGCGTTTTTGAACATCGCGTGCGCTATCGGCGTGTTCCCCACGACGGGCAAGCCCCTGCCGTTCATCTCGTCGGGAGGCTCATCCATCTTGGCGTCGCTCATCATGGTGGGGCTTATCCTGTCCGTATCGCGCGATGCGGCCTCCTCCGATGAGTTCGATCGCCGCCGCTCGAGCTTGCGCGTTGTCAGGCGCGAGGAAGATGGCACGGGCGATAGCCCGCGGGACGCCGCCCGCTCGGGGGCCCGCAGGTCCACGAGGGGTCGGTCCTACGATGGCGGCCGTGGGCAGAGGACCGCATCGAATCGCACGGAATCTCGGACGGCTGCAGGGCGGCCGTCTTCTCGAAGGAGGTAGTCGAATGCTCGTCGTATTGTCGGGTGGGGGAACCGCCGGTCATATCAATCCTGCGCTTGCGCTCGCCGAGGTGCTTGAAGATCGGGGGGTGGAGGTGCGTTTCGCAGGCACGCCGCGCGGGGTAGAATCGCGCCTTGTGCCTGAAGCGGGCATCGCGTTTCAGCCCTTCGAGGCGTCCGGTTTCAACCGCAAACACCCCCTCTCGCTCGTGAAGGCGCTCAAGCTCATCTCGCACTCGACGAAGGAAGCTAAGCGCTGGTTCGCCGAGATCGAGCCGAGCGCGGTCGTAGGCTTCGGCGGATATGTCTCCATTCCGGTCGCCCGCGCGGCCGAGCAGATGGGCATCCCCGTGGTCGTCCACGAGCAGAACTCCGTGATGGGCCTTGCGAACAAGGAACTTTCCAAGAAGGCACGTGCGGTGTGCCTGACCTACGAGTGCGCGAAGGAGGGCGTTGCCATTCCGGCTGCCACTCAGGTGCACGTGACGGGTAACCCGGTGCGCAAGAAGGTGCTTCTTGCAACGCGCGAGGAAGGCCGCCGGATGCTCGGGATACCCGACGACGTGCTCATGCTGCTCGTTTTCGGCGGAAGCCTGGGCGCGCGCCAGCTCAACGAGGGAATCGCAGCGCTCAAGTCCGAACTGCTCTCGCGGGAGAATCTGCATGTCGTGCATATCACGGGCCCTAAAGAGCTCGATCGCACGACCGCCGAGCTCGCGCTCACCGAGGAGGAGGCGAAACGCTGGCACGTCATGGGGTATCAGGACCGCATGGGCGAGACTCTCGCCGCGACCGACGCCATCGTGTCGCGCGCAGGTGCGACCTCACTGGCCGAGATCTCGGCACGCGCCATCCCTGCTCTGCTCGTGCCGTATCCCCACGCGACAGCCGATCATCAGACCACGAACGCCCGCGCCTATGTTGCAGCGGGGTGCGCGGAGATGATTCCCGACGCTGAAGTGGGCTCAGACAAGTTCGCGCAGCTCGTCTTCTCGCTTATCGACGACGAGGATTTGCGCGCGGGCATGACCGCGGCCGCTCGAGAGCAGAAGACCGCCGATGCGGCGTCGAAATTGGCTGATGTTGTGATGGGCGCCGCGTCTTTGGCGAACCATGGACTACAATAGGCTCTTTGGAATAACGGGAAACCAACGGGTGGGATCGATCACTATGAGCACTGAACGTTTGCATTTCATCGGCGTCGGCGGCGTGGGCATGAGCGGTATCGCGCATGTGGCGCATGACCAGGGCATGGTCGTCACCGGCTCGGATATCAAGGAGAGCCGCTACACCAAACAGCTGAAAAGCTACGGCATCCCCGTGGCCATCGGCCAGGCGGCGGAGAACGTGCCCGAAGGCGACGATGTCACCGTCGTCATCTCGACGGCGATCCTCGACAACAACCCCGAGCTCGAAGAAGCGCGCCGCCGCAACCTCAACGTCATCCACCGTGCCCAGATGCTCGCGCGCTTGGGCGAGCGGCTCGACACGCTCGCGGTAGCGGGCACGCATGGCAAGACCACCACGTCCTCCATGCTCGCGAGCACGCTTGACGGCATGGGCCTCGACCCGACGTTCCTCATCGGTGGCATCGTTCGCTCCTATGGGACCAACGCTCACTCCGGCACGGGAAAGTACTACGTGGTCGAGGCCGACGAGTCCGACAAGTCGTTCACCTTCCTCTCTCCTGCGGGCGTCATCGTCACCAATATTGAGGCCGACCATCTTGACCACTACAAGGACCTCGGCGAGATCTTCGAGAAGTTCAAGCAGTTCATGGCCTCCGTTCCCGAGGACGGCCCCGTCGTCGTGTGCGGCGAGGAGAAAGCGCTCGTCTGTGCGGCGCGCGAGGTGCACCCCCGCGCGATCACGTATGGTCTGGGGGAGGAATGCGACGCGCGCGTCGTGTCTTACGGCCCGCATGGCGTGGGTTCTTCCTTCACGCTCGAGCTTCCCGACGGTACGCAGGTCGAAGGCAAGGTCAAGCAGAACCCCGGCGTGCACAACGTGCTTAACGCCGCGGCAGTGCTCACGCTCATCTGGGCGCTCGGACTTGACGTGCAGAAGGCAGCTTGCGTGCTCGCCGATTTCGCGGGCGTCCGTCGCCGCTTCGACTTGGTGGGGGAGGCGCAGGGCGTTACCGTGGTGGATGATTACGCCCATCATCCTACCGAGATCGCGGCAACCATCGCCGCGGCGAAGACGCTCGACTTCAGCCGCGTTCACGTTCTGTTCCAGCCGCACCGCTACTCGCGCGCGCCGCTGTTTACCGAGGTGCTCCACGACGAGTTCGGCGCGGCGTTCGACGATGCCGACACGGTGACGTTCATGGACGTCTACCCTGCCGGCGAGGCGCCGGTCCCCGGCGTGTCGGGCAAGACCTTTCTCAACGTCGTGCTCGACCATAGCGGGCATCCTGTGGCAAGCTATGTTCCGCGCCGCCTCGACGTCGTGCCCCATATGGCCGCCCTTGCAAAGCCGGGTGATTTGGTCATCACGATGGGCGCGGGCGACGTCACGGCGATCGGCCCGCAGCTTGTCGAAGCGCTCGGCGCGGCGGACGCTGGTGCGGGGGAGTAACTCATGGTCGCACGTCACGCCTCGCCGCTCGAGGCGCTGCTCGTCGACGAGCGCTTCGACGGGGAGATCAACCCATTCGAGCCTATGTCTCGCCATACCACCTACCGCATCGGTGGGCCGGCCCGCTATTTCGCCCGCGTCCACTCGGTGGGGGCGCTCGCGCGCGTGCTCGAGGCGTGCAAGGCCGTGGGCGAGAAATGGTACATCGTCGGCCGGGGCTCGAACCTGCTTGTCGCCGACGAGGGCGTAGACGCGGCGGTTATCGTGCTTGGGCGCGACTTCCGCAGCATGCGCTACGATGAGGAGAAATCGCGCCTCATGCTCGGTGCCGGCGTGCCGCTTTCTGCCGCTGTGCAGGAGGCTTTCCGCCGCTCGCTCGCGGGGCTCGAGTTCGCAGTGGGCACGCCGGGGTCTGTCGGTGGGGCCTTGCGCATGAATGCCGGCTCTCGAGACGAATGGCTCGGTGCGCGCGTGGAGAGCGTCACCTCGTTCTCGGCCGAGGGGGGCCTTGTGCGCCGCCACGGCAGCGAGATCGAGTGGGGATATCGCTGCTCGTCGTTTCCCGCCGACGAGATACTGGTCGAGTGCGAGCTTAATATGGAACCCGCCGACCCCTTCTACATCAGGGGGAAGATGGAGGCCTCGCTCAAGCGCCGCAAGGCGACCCAGCCACTGCGCCAGCCCTCGTGCGGGAGCGTTTTCAAGAACCCCGAAGGCGCGTCAGCGGGCGATTTGATCGAGCGCGCGGGGCTCAAAGGTAGTGCCGTCGGCGGCGCGCGCATCTCCGATGTCCATGCGAACTTCATCGTGAACACGGGGAATGCGACGGCCCGCGATGTGTTGTCGTTGATTGAACTTATCCAGGGGAAGGTATTGGAAGCTTATGGCGTTGCGCTCAAGCCGGAAGTCAAGCTCCTCGGCTTCGAATAGGCGTCCCCAAAACGCACCGGCCCCGCGCCCGCGGTCCTCTGCGCGTCCGCAGTCGTCGCGCACGCCGGGCTCGGGCATGCCGCGCTCTGTCCAAGGTGGGCACACGGTTGGGGGCGGTTCGGTGCGCTATCGCTCCCGAAGCGTAGGCGATATCGAGCGCGCGAGCCGCGCTGAGCGCGTGCGCGCAAGCTACCATCGCCATCTTGCGAAGCTCGGGATTGTCCTCGGGGCGATTGCGGTTCTTCTCGCCTGCGCCGCGGCCTTGTACTTCTCGAGCGTCTTCTCAATCGACGAGGTCAAAGTCGAAGGAGTCGAGCACCTCACCCAGTCTGATCTACAGGCGCTCGTGTCGGTGCCCGAGGGTGAGACGCTGCTGCGCGTCGACACGAAGGCGATCGAAGACAGCCTTCTGCGCGATGCGTGGGTGAAAAGCGTCTCGTGCAACCGCATCTTCCCCCATACGCTCCAGATCGTTGTGACCGAGCGAACAGTGGCCGCCGTCGTGGAGGTCCCCACGTCGGATGCGAAGTCGACCCAGCCGTGGGCAATCTCCTCGGACGGGATGTGGCTCATGGCCATTCCCGACCAGGACACCCAGCTCGGCCAATCGCTCAACCAGCGCATCTACGACGACGCGCAAAACGCGCTTCACATCACCGACGTGCCCTATGGAACCTCGGCGGAAACGGGGACGAAGTGCACCGACGAGAACGTGAACAACGCGCTCGCGATCGTCTCGGGCATGACAACCGATCTCGCTCATCAGGTGAAGACCGTGTCCGCGACCGATGCGGAATCAACAAAGCTCACGCTCGAAAGCGGCGTGGAGATCGCGTTCGGACCGGCCCAGAGCATCCGCGAGAAAGAGCGTGTGTGCCTGCAGATTCTCAATGATAACCCGGGCAAGGTCGCCTACATCAATGTGCGCGTGGTCGATCGCCCGACGTGGCGGTCCCTGTAAAGCTGCCCAATAGTGGCACTTTCATGGACTCGGCCGAAGGCCTCGACCCGCGCAATTTGCAATCGAGGTATCATCGTGTACAATAACGCAGGTAAAACTGCACCCACAGTGGGAAACGCAGCATTTTAATCGCAGCAGGTGTGGAGGATACAATGCCAAACACAATAGGTTCCGAGCATTTGGCGGTCATCAAGGTCGTCGGCGTAGGCGGCGGCGGTACCAATGCCGTGAACCGCATGGTTGAAGCGGGCGTGAAGGGCGTCGAGTTCATCGCCGTCAACACCGACCGCCAGGCTTTGCTCATGTCGGATGCCGATAAGACGATCCACATCGGCGACGAGCTTACGCGCGGGCTTGGTGCGGGCGCGAACCCCGAAGTGGGGTGCCAGGCAGCCGAGGAGTCGCGTGCAGAGATTCGCGAGGCACTCGCCGAGGCCGACATGGTCTTCGTCACTGCCGGCGAAGGCGGCGGCACGGGCACGGGCGCCGCTCCCATCATCGCAGAAATCGCGCGTGAGGAAATCGGCGCGCTGACCGTCGGCATCGTGACGAAGCCCTTCTCCTTCGAGGGTCGCCTTCGTCGCAACCAGGCTGATCAGGGCATTGATTTGCTCTCCCAGAAGGTCGATACGCTCATCGTCATCCCGAACGACCGACTGCTTGAAATCGTCGACAAGAAGACGAGCATGCTCGACGCGTTCCGCATCGCCGACGATACCCTGCGCCAGGGCATCCAGGGCGTCACCGACCTCATCACCATCCCGGGCCTCATCAACCTCGACTTCGCGGACATCCGCACGGTCATGAAGGACGCGGGCACGGCGATGATGGGCATCGGCATCGCGACGGGCGAGAACCGTGCGCTCGACGCGGCGCAGCAGGCGACCAACTCCAACCTGCTCGAGGCATCCATCGCGGGCGCTTCCCGCGTGCTGTTCTCCATCGCTGGCGGTCCCGACCTCACGCTGACCGAGGTCGACGAGGCTGCGCGCACCGTCGAGGCATGCGCCGACGAGAATGCGAACATCATCTACGGCCAGATCATCGACGAGTCGATGGGCGATCAGGTTCGCATCACCGTCATCGCCACTGGTTTCAAGATGAACACCCCGCAGCAGTCTTCGCTCGACTTCTCGCGCAAGGATCTGTTCGCGTCGACGGATTCGACCCCGGCGCCGAGCAGCGCTCCGGTTACTTTCTCGACCACGCCGAGCGCAGGCCGCTTCGCCGACGAGGATTACATCCCTGATTTCTTGAGACGTCAGCGCTAAGGAGGTAATCGGCTATGGTGGCATCAAGCCTGCCGTTGCCGCGCCTCGCTGCCCGAACAATCGATTCGATTCCGATTTTCACCGACGACGCGTTGTTTGACGCGTCGTCGGTTCGTATTGCCTTCACAGGCCGTGCGGGAGGGGCAAGCGAGGGCGATTACGCAAGCCTTAACTTGGGAACTCATGTTGGCGACGACCGCGATGTCGTCCTTGGAAACCGACGTGCGCTCCTTTGCGCGTTCGGCGAGTCCGATATGCCGCTCGTCGTGCCCAACCAGGTACACGGAACCGACCTGGTGGACATCGAGACGTCCGACCCCGAAGCGCTGCGTGACATCCAAAATGCTGTGGATGCTGGTGCCGATGGGCTCGTTGTTTCCTGCCCTCGCGTCGCTGCGCTCCTCTGCTTCGCCGATTGCGTTCCCGTGATCATCGTATCGCCGACGGGGCGTGTGGCGGTGGTCCACGCGGGCTGGCGCGGAGCCGTGGCGCGTATCGCCTCTTCAGCTTGCAAGCGCCTCGCTGCCCTCGATGCGCGCGAGCTCGGGTATGACGCCCCGGCTTCCTCCGAGTTCAACGCCTATATCGGACCGCATATCTGCGCATCGTGCTTCGAGACGGGGCCCGATGTGGCGCAACGCTTCGCGAGCGAGATCGGGCCAGGCTGCGTGCCCGATGCGCGCCATGTCGATTTGGAAGAGGCGCTCATCCTCGATTTCGAATCGGCGGGCCTTTCGCGCGAGCGGATTGCGTCTGCGCACGCCTGCACGAAGTGCGAGCCCGACAAGTTCTTCTCGTATCGTGCGTCGGGCGGCGTATGCGGTCGCCATGGTGCACTCGCTTTCCGTTCAAGGTAAGGAGTTTATGGCAATGGGAATAGCCGAGCGTTATGAAAAGGTTGAAGAGGAACTTGCGCAGGAGTGCGCCCTTGCGGGGAGGGACCCCAAAGAGGTGCGACTCGTCGCGGTCTCCAAGACGGTCGGCGTCGAGGGCGTGGGGGAGGCGTACGCTGCAGGTGCGCGGGACTTCGGCGAGAACCGACCCGACCAGATCGTTCCCAAATCGCAGGCGTTCCCCGATGCCCACTGGCATTTCATCGGCAACATCCAGTCGCGGCGCATCCGCGATATCGTCGACTCCGCCTCGCTTATCCACTCCGTCTATCAGGAGAAACATGCGCGCAAGATCGACGAAGTCGCCCGCGAGAAGGGCATCGTGCAGGATATCCTCATCGAGGTGAACGTTTCGGGCGAGGAAAGCAAAAGCGGTGTCTCGCCCGATGAGGCAGAGACTCTCGTGGATGTGTGCGAGACGCTTCCCAACGTGCGCGTGCGCGGATTCATGACGATGGCCCCGCAAGGCGACTTGGAAATCGCACGTCGCTGCTTCGAGGGTTTGGCGAAGCTTGCGGAGAAGGTTCGCGCCTCCCTCCCTGCATTAAGCGCCGAGGCGTTCGATGAACTTTCTATGGGCATGAGCGAAGATTGGCGAGAGGCGGTTCATGCGGGCGCTACCATAGTTCGCATCGGACGGGCGATTTTCAGCGACTCGTTTTAGGTCGCCTCCTTCCACCCCTGACGTGCGGTTAGCACGCAAAGCGGCTTGTAAACGATGCAAGACAACCCACTACTGGAGCTGCCAGGAAGAAAGGAAACGGAGTTAAGGCATGTTGGACGAACTCAAATCGAAACTCGGTTTCGGCGGCGGTGCCGTGCGCGGTCGCTCGAACGACCGGTATGACGACTACGACGATGACTACGGCGACTACGAGGATGATTACTCGGAATACGCTGAATACGCGGACGACTCCGAAAACGACTACGATCCTTATGCCCCGGTTACGACCCGCAGTGCTCGCTCGAATTCCACCATCTCGAATCTGGTGTCCATCAACGATGTGCGCGCCCACTCGCGCGGGGAGGGCTCATCGAGTACCCCCACGTCCAGCGCGCGCCGCATGACGACGGCGCATACCCCGTATCGCGGTGAGCGAACCACGGTTGACAGCTCGCTGCCCCCGACGATGACGCCGGAAGGATCGGCCGCCGTTGCGGCAGCCGCTTCGCGTCCGACCCGCTCCGAAGGGCTGAACTCGCTGTTCGAGCCGACGGCGGGCGAGTCGAAGCCGGCGGGCAAGCATGCCGCGACCACGACCCCGTCCTCGCATATGGGCGTCACGTCCGGTGCGACGAGCGCGTCTGCAGAAGGCTCGCTCGGTGCCTTCACACGCCAGCCCGCGCAATCGAGCGCTGCCGCGGCAATGAGCGAAACCGCGCGGAAGGCTTCGGCGCAGGCGAGCTCCGCTTACGACCCCCAGTCCGCTTACGCTCAGGCGCAGGGCGCGCGCTATGTGGCAAAGCGCTCGTGTACGGTGCTCAAGCCGGCGAGCTACGGCGAGGTCGAGAAAATCGCCCGGGCTCTTAAAGGCGGCGATGCGGTCATTCTCGCGCTCCGCAATACGCCCGACTCGCTTTCCAAGCGCATCCTTGATTTCTCCTTCGGCGTCTCGAGCGCGCTCGATGCGGGGGTGGAATGCATCGGGGACAAAGTCTTCGCGATCACGAAGGGCGACGCCTTAACCGATGCGGAGAAGCTTGCGCTTCGAAACCAGGGAGTGCTGTAACGTGGCGAACATCTCGAGCGTGAAACGCGCAGCTGGGGAGGCTATCTCGTGCTGAGCCTGAAATACCTGATCGTATCGCTGTCCGACGTGTACTCGATGCTCATCTTCGTGTACGTCATGCTGTCCTGGTTCCCGACTGATCGCGGTATCCTCGCCGACATCAACACGGTCCTTGGCAAGATCTGCGATCCGTACCTTAACCTTTTCAAGAAGTTCATTCCCCCGATTGGAGGAATGGTGGACGTGAGTCCAATCGTTGCGTTGCTTGTATTACAATTTGGAATAAGACTGCTGATAGGCTTGCTGTAAAGATGCAGGCTTTGCTGGCGAAGGGAAGATAAATGGCTATCACCTCGGCTGAAATCCACAACCAAAGTTTCTCGATTGACCGCAAGGGTTACGACGTCGACGAAGTCGATGTGTTCCTCGAGCATGTCGCCGATGAGATCGATAATCTCAACAACCAGATTGCCGATCTGCAGGATCAACTGAACGATTCGCGCTTCGACGGGTTCGACGCGCCGGCGAAGCCGATTGAGGAAGCCCCTGTCGCCGCGCCGGCGCCTTCGTCTGCTCCGGCTCAGGACTTCTCGCAGGAACTCGACGAGGCAAACGCACGCATCCGCGAGCTCGAGTCGCAGCTTGAGGAGAAGCAGGCCGACGGCAACGCCATCGCGCAGGCGCTCATCATCGCGCAGCGCTCCGCTGACGAGATCCTCGCGAAGGCCAACAACACCGCGGCCGAGACCATTCAGGACGCGAAGGACGAGGCTCAGCGCATCATCGACCGCGCCAACAACGACAAGCAGGACGTCATCGATGCCATTCGCAAGCTCGAGGACGATCGCGAGGACGCGCGCGAGGAATATCAGGAACTTCTCACCGACTTCATCAACGACGCTTCCCGCAAGCTCGCCGAGATCGGCGGCGGCTCTCAGGCTTCCGTCGCTGCGGCGCACTACGCCGACACCACCGATGCGACGGCGCAGGTCCAGGTTCCCATGAGCGCCGAGCCTGTGGCGTATTCCACGCCCCAGACGGGCAACGTCGCCGTGGCGGCGGCAACTCCCATGCCCTCTGCGGTGGAGAAAGATCTCTCGGGTTTCGGTGACGCCGACGACGACTTCTCCTTCGACGAGCTCGACTAGGGGAATATTCCAAGAAACGCGAAAGGGGCAGTTCAAGCGAACTGCCCCTTTTTAATATGAGCAGGATATTGTCAATAGGCAAAACCGGG
>OLPC01000525.1_pt1 | contig 38159 bp, 30 predicted proteins | sample 1672341 | NCBI WGS metagenome assembly OLPC01 (sample SAMEA3136673, study PRJEB25190) | human gut metagenome | reverse complement strand
GATGACCCCGAGGGGCTCCCGGCCCTCCAGTGGGGGCCGGGATGGAGGTTGGTTACTCGACCCCGCAGCTGAAGGCGTTGATGTGGTGCCTCAGGAGTGCCCTGTCGGTGCTAACGACCAGCATGTCGATGATGTCGAAGCGGACCTGGATGTCGCCGTCGGGCGTGTTGCCTGCGAGCCAGGATGCTGCCGCGATCTCAAGGTCGCTGCGCTTGACCTTGCCGCCCTCGAAGCCCCCCTCTACGTACTCGGTTGCGGTGACGTCGATGAAGACCAGGGTGTCCTCGTCGCTGGCGATCAAATCGATCCGGGATCCCTCGGGGGAAGTCCAGCCGGCCTCGAGAAGCTCGTATCCCTTGCGCTCGACGAAGCGGGTGGCTGCCTTGACTGCCTTCTCCTGAAGTTCGAAATTGCTCATGATGACCTCCGTTTGTTCGTGGCCGGCCCCTTTGGCCTGCCTTGTGATCTGGAAGCCGCTCAGGTTCTGGCCGAGGGCAAGGAGTGAAGCGAAAACCCGGCAGGGCCCGAGTTTTGCGCAGCAAAAGTTTTTCGCGCCTTGCCCGAAGAGCCTGGTTCTGAGCGAGTGTGGCGGAGCCAAGGAAGGCGAAGCAGGACGTCCCGGCATAGGGGGTTCTGCGCAATGAACTCAGGATGGCTGGATTGCCTGCCTGCGCTTCCCCATCGGCATGCTGGTTGTGAGCGGTTGCGCACCAATCAACACGACGCCTTCAGCTGTGGGGTCGCTAGTGCTATCACGGCTTAAGCTGGAGATAAGAGGGAGGCCGTTGAAGCGCCTAGGACTCTTCTGCGCCCACCCCGTTTCCCAGGATCCGCGAGACCCCCGCCGGCCTTAAGACCGCCGTGCCAAATGAGTGGCGAGGTCTTCCGTGAAGCGCTCCGCGGGATAGCCGCAGCCATCGTGCGCAACGTAACACGATATGAATGGTGGTCGAGCTCTTCCATCTGGCGCCACTGGAGCTCCTCTGTCATGTCGATATCGTCAGCCCAAAGCGCATGGGCGATCGTCGTCATGTTGCCGACCGCGCACCGCCCGTGCGTTTTGGTGAGCTCGATCTCGCCAGCAAGCGAGAAGTATTCTTCGGGGCTACACCCGCAGCATTCGACGGCATCTTTGACAAGCCGCCTCGCAAACTCATCGATGCGTTTCCAATCGGCAGCCGCCATCCTGGTAACGGCGCATGCGCTCGTGGCGTCGTTCGACATGATGAGCAGCTTGCGGGAACCGAGGTCCACGCGCGCCATATCCCAGCAGAAGAACTAATCGCCACCCTCGCCCGGCGTCGGCAGCGGCCGCAAGCCGCACATCTTCCCAACCTCGTCAGCCAAGCCGATTTCCATGGATGATCACCTCGGCGATTTTTTCGCAGTCGTTACAGCTACAAGCTTTCGTAGTAGTTGCGGATTTTCTGAGCCATCAAAACGCGCCTCTGGGCCAAGAAAACATCGTAATCTTCTACTCCCATCTCGAAAATTCCTTCGGGGATGCAGTTAGCCTCGAGGTTAGAGAGCAAAGCATCCTCATCGGCAATATCCCCAAAATAGCTCACGCCCGATTTGATGGCATCGCGCGCCTGGCTGAAATACTCGCCGGGGCGCTTCTCACCGATCGCTATGTTAATGCGCTTCTCCAGATAGGTGTAATTCGCCACCTGGTTGTACAGGCGCTGAGGTGCGTCAATAGCCTTCCTGAGGTACCCCTTCGGGAAAATATGGTGGATATCTCCGACGTTACCGATGACGTCGGCAACCTTGAACCCATTGGTAAACAGGGTGTTGTCAGCCGAGCGAACCTGTGAGGCCACGTAAACCATCCAAGCGCCGGTACGCACGGATGTCGTAACCAGGTTCTGCGGCAGGGTGACTTTCCAGAAATTGTCGGAAAGCTGCGATGCGGCGATCTCCTGGTAGAACGGGATGAATCCCTGTTCGGATATACGACGCATATCGCGATCCATAATGGATTCCGACGAGCCGGAATATCGTCCCGTGAGTATGGACATCACGTACCAGCGCTGGACCCAGCGCTTCACTTCGGTCGACGGGATGCTCTTGTCCTCGCGAAGGGTCAAATAGAGGTTGTAGGCGAAGTTCACCGCACCCTTAGACCCGATAGTTGATGAAGACACAAATCCTGCCGAGCGCAGGGCGGCCGTGAAGTCCTGGAAGTTGCCCTTGCTCATGAACTTGACCACGCCGCCGTGGAGCTTGGCGAACGACTCGTCGGCGATCTCGGCCTTGAAGTCGCGAGCCTCGAAGTCGCGGCCGGAGAGCAGCGAAACCAAATCCGCCAGCTTTCCGCGGCCGAACATATGCATGAAGGACACGCGGAGCACGTCGTTGTAGTCGGGGTCGTAGATGTCGTCCTTGTCGTCCTTGAGCCATTCGGCCTTGGCTGAGTATTCCGATGCCATGTACTCCGGATCCTGCTGGCTGATTGTGGCCCAGAACTCCGGCTTCACCGCAAGATGACAGTAGTAGTCGATGGCCTTGCGCAGCATGTTGCCGCCGTGTGCCTCATCCGCGGCTATCTTGGACATAGCGAAGTCCGCTTGGGAAAGCACAGCGCCCTTGGAGTTGATTCGGATGAAGATGTCGGTGACCTCGTCAATGCTGCACTCGGCCGCAACCACGATGCAGCCCAGCTGGCGCGTGGCGACGGCCTTGAGGTCGGTTATGCGCGCGTTGACGACCTTGGGGTCGCAGCCAGGGTTGGCATCGATGTATCCGTTGACGAACGACCACGAGTCGAAGTCGGGAGCGAAGAACTCCGCCACGTCCGAGATCCAGCGGCTGTCCTTGTCTATGACGGGCGTGAGCACGGCAAACGGCGTGTCGTCCCCGTCGTAGAGCGGATTGAAGGCGATCTTCACCCGCTTGGATTCGTAGTCGTCGTTGAGCACTGGCTTGCCGGCCAGCGCGGCAGTGAGCGCCGTGACGCGCTGCTGGCCGTCGATGAGGACCGTCTTGCCCTCGGCGACGCCGCCTCCCTTGATCTTGACGTCGGGGTTCTTCCATGTGATGAGGTAGCCCGTCGGGTAACCGTGGTAGAGGGAGTCAACCAGGTCGCGCACCTTGGTGCTGTCCCAGACGAAGGGACGTTGAATCTCGGGAATGGCGATGTCGCCCGACTCGATGAGACCGAGGATGCTCTGAACCGAATAGGTTGTCACGCTGTAGCAGTCTTTCATACAAATCCTTATATCGTGGCCAATGGGCAATGTGCAGCTGTCATTTCTGCTTTATGCAGCGATGTCTCGCGTGTAGAAGTAATTGAATATCTCCTCTATGCAGCCTGGCAGATCATCGTCCGGATAACTCTCCTCGGGCAGTTGGTAGACGGCATCCCTGATGATGACTTTAACCTGGCCAACAGTTTCTTCCTTTTCGGTCCAATGGACCATTTGGCCTAGCCGTTCATCGATCGTTGCAACCAGGTCAATCGCCACGGTTTTCACCTTTTTGATCTCCGCAGGCGTCAAGGTCTCCTTGAAAAGCATCTCGAACACCGTCATCTGCTGCTGGCTTTGGAAGCCCTCGCGAATCCATTCTTTCTGCTTTTCATCAAGCTCCCTGGAGAGCCGCATCAGCTCGTTGAAAGTCTTCTCGATGGTCGCCTTGTCTTGTTCCGAGTTGTATTCCTCGATGATTCGCTCGTACCGCTCAAAGAAGTCCACGCGACGAGGATTGTCCTTGAGTGCAATCGCCAAGCGCTCCTCGATGACGGCTCGCAAATCATCGACAAGCAGATGCTTGTGCTTCTTATTAGCGAACTCCTGCGAAAGGCGGTCGAAATCGATGCCGCTTATATCGAAGCGCGTCCCCTCCTTCGCTTCGTCGGAGGCGCTTTTGACCGTGATATGGTCGTCGACGATGCCCTGAAGCTTTACCAGCAATTCCGTGGTGTCGACATGAGCACGTTGCTTGTTCAGGTGGTTGTACACCGCCCTTAGCGCATCGCGCAGGGCTGCCAAATCGCTGCCGACTTCTCGCACGGTGACAAACTTATACATACGGAGCAGCTCGCGGCACATGATGTTGAATCGTTTCTTCGTCTCGTCGGTGCCGCAAACGACTTCTGCGACGTTTTCAATTTCTGCAAGCCTTTCAAATCCGTTCGCCACGAGCAGAGACTCCATATCGTAGCCGCATTCGGACACGTAAGAAACGATGCTGGTTGTTAGCTCGGCGATCCGCCTGATCAGCTCTTCCTTGTCGATGACCGGGTCGTCCGCTTTGCCACCGGGGTCGTTGACGATATAGTCCGCGAGCGCCTTGCGAAGCGCTTTGACGATGCCGATGTAATCGACGATGAGCCCGTTACTCTTGCCCTTGCTAACGCGGTTTGCACGTGCGATAGCCTGCATCAGACCGTGAGCCTTCAGCGGCTTGTCGAAATACATGGCTGAAAGCGATTTCACGTCGAAGCCTGTGAGCCACATTGCGCAGACGAACACGATGCGGAACGGGTTGTCCGCATCCTTGAAGTCTTTCTCCAGGTTGTGTTCTAGCATCTTTTTGCGATGCGGCGTGATGTCCAATCCCCATTTGCGGAAACGATCTATCTCGTTTTGCTCTTGGCTCACGACGACGGCCATCTCGGTGGACTCCATCCAGTTGATCTTGCGCGCCAGCTCCAACTGCTCCTGCTGTCCAAGGCTTTTGAGCTTGGCCTTCTCTGCGGCAATGGCCTCCTGCCAATACTCCTGAACGTAGTTGAACATCATCACGCAGGTGACTTTGTTCACGCAGATGAACATGGCCTTTCCCGATTCCCATATGCCCGAATAATGGTTCACGAAATCACGGGCGATGGCGCGGAGGCGTTTCTCGGACATGATGATATGGATGCCGCGGCCGAGCTGCTTCTCTATCTTTTCCGCATGGTTCTCGTCGAGGTCCTCTTCCTCCACCGCATCAAGCAGTTCGTTGTTAATTTCGGGGTTCTCGATGTCGAGCTGGTCCGATCGGTTCTCGTAGAACAGGGGCACGGTTGCGCCGTCTTCTACCGCCCGGTTGAAATCGTAGACGGAAACGTACCCGCCGAATGTGCGCTTCGTCAGGTTGTCGTAATCCAGGATGGGTGTTCCGGTGAAGCCGAGCCTGGAGGCTGTGGGCAAGAGCCGCATCATGTTTTCGGCGAATACGCCGTTGTTCGAGCGATGCGCCTCGTCGGAGAACACGACGATGTCGTGATCGGGGCAAATCGGGGTCTCATCGGGCTGGTTGAACTTCTGGATCAACGAGAAGATGTAGCTCGGATTTCCCTGCAGCTTCTCGGCAAGGTCTTTGCCGCTTGACGCGACAAAACGCGAGGCGGGCACGCCCGCAAGGCAGCCGCAGCTCTCATAGGTCTCGCTGATCTGTTTGTTGAGCTCATCGCGGTCGGTCAGTATCAGGAAGGTCGGAGAGCCCGGCTGCGTTCTCTTGATTTTCTCCGACAGAAACACCATCGAATAGCTTTTCCCTGAGCCCTGCGTATGCCAGAACACGCCGAGCTTTCCATCGTTTAGCTTTCGCTCGGAATAGGCGCGCACCGCCTCGTTGACGCCGAGGAACTGATGGTTACGGGCGAGGATCTTCGCCGCGGGAGAATTCATGTGGTCGAACAGGATGAAGTTGCGGAATAGGTCGAGCAGAGTCCGTTTGTCGCATATGCCGCGGAGCGTCGTCTCCAGAGCGATGTTGCCCTCGTCAGCCTCCTGCAAACGTTTCCATTCATGGAAAAACTCGAAGGGGCTGCCGAGAGTGCCCACTTTCGACTCAAGCCCGTTCGACAGCATAACGATGGCGTTGTAGTAGAAGATCTGGGGAATGGTGTCTTGGTAGTCGGTGTAGTTATCCTCGTAGGCGCGGATGACGTCCTTATCATGCCGCTTGAACTCGACGAACAGCAAAGGAACGCCGTTGACGAATCCAACCAAATCGGCGCGCCGCCGATGCAAGGGGCCATGGATCCACAGCTCTTCTGCGGCCACGAAACGATTCATTGCCGGATGCTCGTAATCGAAAACCTGAGCATGCTCGGTGCGGGTCGAACCGTCAGCCTGCTTTCGCTTAACCGGTATGCCGTCCCTGAGCATCTTGTACTTTGCCTCATTAGTCTGCAGCAAGGAGTCGCCGACGAACACATCCTCAAGCGTTTTGACGGCTTGCTTACACTCGTCTTCGGACAGATGCTCGTTCAATTCGACTAAAGCGTACTCGAGGTCGCGCTTAAGGAGAACATCGCGATAGCTTTCGCGGCCAAGGGTTCCCTCTTTGCCCAAAACCTCATCGTCGAAGCAATAGTAGACGCTCCAGCCCATACGACCCAGCAGCTCACCTGCGGGCTTTTGAACGGCTTCCTCTTCGGAGTAACGGCTACTCATCGCATTCCCCGCCTTTCTCCATCGCGTCAGATGATCGGTATTTCGAGTCAAACGGAATTGCATCGTTGACCTCGCAGGGATTCCGAAGGGCTATCTCATAGAGCGCTATACGTGAAAGCATGTAAAGCTCCTCGTCGCTGTCCGTTTCGTAATCGAATGCGACGTATTTCCCCAGAACCTCATCCATCTCGCAAAGCTTGAGCCGTCCCCAGCTTGAATCGCTGGGCCCGCTTGTGCCATCGAGATAGTGGATCTTCTCCATGTTGTAGCCGAAAGGCTTGAGCTCATCGGCATGACAATGCAAGTAAAGCAAGTGCTCGAACAGGATCCAATCCGTATCGTCGTAATCGATGCCCGCATGATCAATCCCCTCCCTCGACATGTCACGCAACACGTTGAGTTGAAGGCTTAGCGCAAAACGCCATGCGTTCGCGTATCGGCGCGAAGCGGCAACGTTCGCCTTGTTAGATGGAACGAACTGCAGAGCTTTCTTTGCAAAGTCGTAAACGTAGTCGTTGTTTGACCCAAATCGCTCTTCCTCGACGCCTTTTAACCGATCGATAAAATCGGCCTCATCTTCATCATCGCCTCTGTCGGGAATAGGGGTGCCGCGGAGCTCCTCGATCTTGCGTTCCTGGTATCGTTCTAGCTCATTTCCTATCTTGTTGAGAAGGCTGTAGCGATATTTGATATGGGCGAATACCTGGGACATTTGTATGCAAACGTCTCCACCCCAGCTATTTGACTTGTTCACGAAGGCGTGCGCATGAATATCACAATTGCCCCACGCTTCAGGCATGGGTATTGGAAAGGTGTGCGTCCAGGTCAAATACGGGCAGGACACCATATCCGCGCCCTGGTATCTTCTATGGCGATCCGTTTCTGCGGGATGAACCCCGCAGAGTGAACGGAGAAACTCAAAGTACTGTTTGTCAGTACCTTTGCCATCGGTGCCAACCATATTGAAGGCAGCCGTCCTAGAATTTTCCTCACTTAAATCGACGCCCAGTATATCGGCGAGCATCTGCACACAATCGAGAACCACAGCGGCATTGTTGATGAAGTTGATGAAATCAAAAGCACTCCGGTATTTCATGCTACCTAGTTTTTGACCATTAAGGTAGGCAACTCCATCCCTGATTCGATGAACACAGGTGCAGATACAATCCCAGGCAGGGACGCCGCGGTATTTCTTCCTCTCGAAAGCTTTCTCGACAAACGAGATTTGTTCAGATATATGCTCATGCTTGCCAAGGGAGTCGTTGAATTCCTCAACAAGATCAGGGTCAAGGTGTAACTGAAATGTCTTCTCGCAACCCATAAGCTACACCTCGATTTCACCGGACATAAGCTTAGGAAGCAAGCGATCGCGCGCCTCGCGGGCGGCGGCGATTTGCTTATAGCGGGTTCCTAAAACCTCGGAATATGCACCAGCGACATTTTCGAACTTTTCTCTTATCGGACTAGAAGGGACAAGCAGCTCGTAACCGTCAAGGAAATCATCCCAAAGAAAGTGATGATATTTCCAGCGCTGCTTTTTTCGTACTTTCTGATTAGCCCGGTCTTCAAATCGCTTCTAATCTTCCAGTACAGCAGGACAGAATCGGCGCGCTCGGCAAGATGCATTCTCTTGCAGAAGCTCGCGCAAATGACCGGCTTGTCAAACAAACCAAGAACATCTTTGGTAATCAATATTGAACGCCCGACGCCCGCTTCCTTACTACCGCCTGACACCTCAAAAACAATATCTCCGACCTCAAGTTTTCTTTTCTGAAAGTTTGATGCGGAATGCCATCTAACTGGAACATCTTTCACGTTCCCGTTGCGAATTGCTTCTATGTCGGTCGCCCTGATTACGGCCGCCTGGATAGGATAGGCGCTCTCATTTGTTTCCTTGCCCCAGCCACCGCCAATATGTGAAACGAGATAATTACGAAGACTCACCTTCTTCCACCCCTCGGGAAGGTCGTTGTGAATGGGGGTGGTTTCGTGACCGGGGAACTTGAGGTCGATGAACCACTCCCTGTAGAGGCGCTGGGCAGCCTCCTCCAAGAGCTTGATCTGTCTGCGGTTGTTCTCGATCAGCTCGTCATAGGCGGAAAGCACGTCAGCAACGTGTCGCTGAGTTTCCATATCTGGAAGTTCAATTTCCTTGGCGCGCAATTGCCCCAAAGTCACAGTGCGCTGGGCGGCACCAATTGCAACCGCATCAGCCCAATGAAAAAAGCTGGGGTCCTTCAGGACATAGTAAAGGTATACAGGATCAATCGCCTTGCTAGGCCGCAGTATGGCAACATGCCGCTGAAAAACGAATTTCGAGTCATTTCTAACTAACGATGGAATCCCAAAACTGCCCACAACCGAATAGAGCACGTCATTACACTTCGGCCTTCGCTCGACCTTCAGAGACTCGTAGTATTCCTCGGGAACGAAAGCGGTGTCGCTGAAATCAATAGCTCCATCATTCGCATCGATATTCGAGATTGTAATAAATGGAACGCCGAACTCCGATTTCGGCGGAGCATTGTGATCACCGTCGTAAATCGAAGAACACACATCCCCCAGCTTCACCCTCATAGCCCCAGCTCCTGAAAGTTACGGTCTATGACAGTCATAAGGTCGCTGCTCTGGCGCTGCAGCTCCAACAGCTCTGCGTGGATCTCTGCCATGCGCTCGTGGAAGTCCACGCCGTCGTCCTCGACGGGAGGCACGCCCACGTAGGCGCCCGGCGTCAGGCTCCAGGAGCTCTTCTCAGCAGGCTGGTCGCCCTGAATCTCAGTACGCGTGGCCACCTTGCACAGCCCCGGCACATCCGCGTACTCGCCCTCGCCGAACTTCTCGACGAGCCATACGGCCTCGCCAATCTCGGTTGCCGCAGACTCCATCTGAGCCGTCACCTCGGCAAGGGCCTCGCGGCGCTTCTTCTGCTCGCGCTTGGGCAGAGCGTCGACCTCTTCCTTGGCAGCGGCCTTCTGATTCTCAATGGCCGCTAGCATCGCCTCGTGCGCAATGGCGAAATCCTCGACGCCGCCGATGCCCAAAAGCTTCTCTGCAGCGTCGCCGCCAAACAGCGGCGCGACCTCAGTCGCACGGCCCTTGTACGCCTCGATGAGGTCGTGGTACTTGCCCGTCTCGCCGCGATAGAGCCAGACGATAGCCGAGAGGTTCTTCAGCTGCCAGGGCGTCCACTCGTTGAGCGTCGTGGAGACGGCGGCGTGGTAGCGCTGCGCGTCGATGAACAGGACCTTGTCACGCAGCGCCTCGGGCTTGCCCTTGTCGAAGAACCACAGCGTGCACGGCAGGCTCTTGGTGTAGAAGAAGTTGTTGCCCACGTAGAGCATCACGTCCACGTGACCGGTCTCCACGAGCTTGCGGCGCTGGGCTCGCTCGGCCTTGGAGTCGGTGGCCGAGGACGCCATGACGAAGCCCGCGCGGCCGCGCTCGTTGAGGTAGGAGTAGAAGTAGTTGATCCAGAGGTAGTTGGCCCCGCTGGCGGAGACCTCCTTCTTCTTGTTCTCTTTCGGTACCCCCAGAGGAAGGCGTCCGGCTTCGACGGCCTGCGCATGCTTCACCTTATCTACGTTGAAAGGCGGGTTCGCGGCAACGTAATCGCATTTGCCATCGAGCCCATGCGCGTCGTTGTAGAACGAGTTGGCGGCATCTCCGGATTTGATATGACCCGACATGCCGTGCACAGCCATGTTCATAAGGCAGAGCTTGGCGTTGTAGTCAACCTTTTCCTGGCCGTAAAACATCAAGGAGTTGGACGGGTTGCCGCCCTCATCACGAACGTAGTCGCTCGCAGAGACGAACATGCCGCCGGAACCGCAAGCGGGGTCGAGCATCGTTCCGCGCTCGGGCTCTATAACATTCATGATCATGCGCACGAGCGACTTTGGCGTGAAAAATACGCCGTCGTCGCTCGCAACAGCAGGCGCGAACTTCCCGAGGAAGTACTCGTAGATGCGGCCGATGATGTCGTCACCCTCCTCGTCGAGGGCGGGGTTGTTGAAGATGCGGATGACGTTGGTTAGCAGCTCGTCACCGATTTCGGTGTAGGTGTCCGGCAGAACGCCTACAAGCGATGGGTTGCTGCTCGCTATGGCGGTCATCGCGTTGTTGACCGCCCAACCAATCTGTGAGCCTTCAGGCATGTTCAGCAGGTAATCGTAGCGGGATTCCTCAGGGATGAACATGGCGCCTTTGGCCTTGTAGTCATCGGGGCCTTTGGGCGGCTTCCTGCCCGTTTTGGCCGCACGCTCAGCCTCGATTTCGGCATCCGCGCGCTTAAAGCGTCCCCAAGCGTAGCGAAGGAAGATAAGGCCCAGCACGGGCATGCAGTACTGCTGGCTCGTGAGCTTGGAATTTGCGCGCAGCTCGTCCGCCGCATCCCATAACTCTTTCTCGAGCTTCCTGATGTCTGCCATGTTTAGTGTCCCTTCTTCGCGAGCTCTTCGATCATGCAGGTGCGGACGAACGCGGAAAAGCTCATTCCGCGCAGGGCGGCTTCCTCCTTGGCAGCGTCGCGCAGCGTGTCCGGGATGCGCATCGTCACAGACACGCGCTCTCCCTCCACCAAGTAGCGCCTTATGTCGGTCTCGCTGGCCTTGGAGTCGACCAGCTCCGTGTAGCTCTTCATCGCATGCTCCTAGCACATAAAGTGCAATACATTTGCTTTCGTCGCATTATACGTCGCAATTGCCCACAACTATATCGCACAAAGGCGATTGGGCATGTACAAGGAAATGAACAGTAGGGCGGGGTTGGATATGGAAGGCCAGCTCATCCGATTGGGGCGCACCGATGGATATGCGTTTAATTCGTTGCTGGGCCCACCTTGAACGGGCCTCAGTTGTGTTGATGTCCCCGTTGCCGCAAAGGAAAGTTAGGATTCTGCCGCTTTAAAGTCATGACCTGGCGTTTCGCCTCGTAGCATCCACGGGTTTGCATGCCTCGAATGATAGGGGTGAAAAATAGATGCAATTGAAACGATGATCAAGGCAGTGGACGAGCTGAACTCGACCGGGCGCAACCTCATGGGGCTGGCCGATCTCTGCTCGGTGATGGACACCATAACGGGAGATGGCATCCGGGCGGCGCTCTACAACTTGGCCGCCCATTGCGCCGAGCAGACACGGAAGCCCGCCGAGGGTCTCATGTGACTGATAGCCGAGGAGTAGCAGAAGCGAGCCGATCGCCTGCAGCCTATCTTTGAGATTACCGTTGCTTTATGATTAGAGCACCTTGAAAACCTACTCGACCAGTTGCCATGACCCACCGTGACCCACGAAAGCGCCCTGCCCTGCCCCGAAATCCGTGACCCAAATTTGACCGCATGGATTCGCGGCAATTTTTGAGACTGGATGCAAATAGAACAAACTGGAGCAAACTGCGGCAAACTGGAACAAACTGGAGAGAGTTTCTAACTATTGAGTGGGAGTAAAGGCTGATACAATATCGTATCAATATGTGACCTACAACACCCCTTGAGAATGACCTGATCAAGGGGTGTTTATGTATTCAGATTGCGCAAGTCCGAATACATAATCGTACCAGCGTGACCTATGATAGCTAGGTCATATTGAAGTCACTTTGCAAGCGGCTAACAGGTGGGATTGTCCATATCTACCTGCAATTTTTACGGAACCGGAAAAACCCATTAAGAGTAGCGGTTGATACGGGTTTGTATCATTACCTGCGGTAATACGCCCTCTGAGATGAGACAAACCCGCTAACCACCTGCAACCTCAAAACTGATACGCTATCGTATCAATCGATGCGGGGAAAGACCAATCGAAGCTACTACGAAAGGTCATGAGGGAAGCATTGGTGGCAGCTTCTTAGGCTAAAGCTCTGCCACACAAATTACCGAAGCCTCCATTTTCTGCCGATTTACCGCGCAACGGCGCGTTTCAAGTGGATTCTGCCACACAACCGAGCATCCAACTTGCCACTGGTACACATTGGATGCCGCCGCAGGTTGACGTCGGCTCCATCCTTGCAACTCTCTCATGGATTCGCGTCAGCGTCCTCGAGCCGCAAGGCCCTCGTAAGCGCCAGACGTAGTCGGCGCCATAGTTGCAGCGAGGCGACGAACACCTATGAGATGCTGCGGACCGCACCTTGCAGCCACAGCACGGACTCTCTCCCTCCAGCCCCTCGTAACTCAAAATCGCAATCAGCGGCCATCTCCGCCGTCAGAAGTGGGCTGCGAACCCGCGGCGGCCTGCGCAGCCTCATCGGCCAATTTGTCACGATGCGCGTTGATGAAGTAGAACACGACGCAGGTTCCCACCATGCAGATGTTCAGACAGTAGAAAATCAAGGTGTACGACAGCGTGTCGTCCACAAGCTTCGCGATGATGCCAAAGATATAGCCGATGAAGCAAACCAGCAAGAACCAGAGGCTGACGCCCTTCGAGGTCTTGCCACGGACCGCTTTGACGATGTTCATAGGCCACGAGATGCCAAAGCAGATCAAGAAGAGCATCTCGAAGAAGCGCGTGTCGAACAGTTCCATTTTTCCTCCTCAATATACATGCGGACGTGGAGTTCCTTTTCATGCGATCAACTCCAGACCCGCCTCTCTAAAACAGAAAAGCCGTTGCTACTCGACGATCGCCGTAGCAGCAAGGTGCTTGTTAGCTGCAAAGCGCATCACGGCGATGCTCAATGCCTCGAGCTGCGCCGGATCCTGGCTAAGCTCCTCAAGCAGCTCCTTCTCATGACCGGGTGCCATACTTTCGATCATCTCCATGACGTCTTCCTCGCTCGGCTCGATGCCGTAATGGCGAGCCCACGCATCGAGGGCAAGACCCTGGTTGACCATGTCGCTTGCCTGCAGGGCCGTCATGCGCTCGTACTGCTCGAGAGAGATCTTCTGATCGACGAGCATTGCAGAAAGAGTCGTCCCCTGCGCCTCGGCCTGCGCTTGGGCCTGGGTGCGGATACCCAGTGCCGCCTGTTCGTAGATCGTGGGGTCGATGTCGCCGCAAACGCGCTTGGCAAGCTCCATCGCCGCCACCGCGCGCTTGTAGCCCTCGAGCTGCTCCGACTCTGCGCTCGGCGCATCAGCCAGGCTTATTTTGACAGGCTCGTAAGAACTAAGGGATGCATTGGGAATGTTGGCTTGAACCTGAGCGCTGTTCTTTATTTCCATCATCGATTCCTCTCTCTGACGGGGCAAACCCCCAAACAGGCATTGCCTTCCTCCGCCTTTACTGTATGCGTTCAGAGATACCAATAGGATTCTCGAACAGACATCTGCTCATCGTCCTTTTTCATCTTCGCATCTATCCTTCAACCATCTCTCAACTACTGGCAACCTGAATTTCAACTCTTAGGTGGATTTCATAGACTGTCAATGAGCTCAATATGTAGAGCATCGCTGAGTCGGGGTGAGGGCCCCGACATTGTGAAGAGAAGCCTAGGAGAGAGGAACTCACAATGAGCGAGAAGGTTTCCATGTTGGGCGTCCCCAACAACACGGTCGATGAGAACGGCATCCGCTGGCGCAGGACCCGTTGCTTCATGTGCCACATGAACTGCGGTGTCTGGTGCGGTGTCGACACCAAGACCGGCCGCCTGGTAGAGATGCGCCCGAACGAAGAGGAGGGCTCCGTTCTCTGCAACCGCCTCGGTAGCAAGGGCGAAAAAGCAATCAAGTTCCACTACCATCCCAAGCGCATCAACCACTGCATGAAGCGCGTTGGCGAGAAGGGCGAGGACAAGTGGGAAGAGATCTCCTGGGAACAGGCGATCGACGAGATTTCCACCAAGCTCATGGCACTTAAGGAGAAGTACGGCGCCAAGACCCTGTTCTCCTCCGAGGGCACGTACCGCTCCGATCACCTGTGGGCACGCACGCGCTTCTTCAATCTCTTTGGCAACCCCGGCAACGTTGTTGACCCTGGCACTATCTGCTGGTGCTGGAACTACTCCTTGAACATGGCTATGGTTGGTTGGCCCGTCGAGGCAATCATGCCCGTCTCCCCCTCTTATACCGGCACAATCGTCAACTGGGGCAAGCGCTGGTCTGAAGCCTACGCTCCCGAGGGTCCGCTGTGGCGCACCATGCGCGGCCGCATCGAAGTCAACCAGGACAACCCCGCCCAATACATCAACATCGACACCACCTGCATCGACGGCTCCGCAACTGCAGACATCTGGCTGCAGCCCTATCCCGGCACTGACTGCGCAATCTCCTTCGCATGGCTCAACGTCATCTTCGAGGAGAAGCTGTGGGATGACAAGTTCGTTCGCTACTGGTCCAACGCCCCCTTCCTGGTCCGCAAGGACACTGGCAAGCTTGTGCGCCTCGACGAGTTCAACGGCGGCAAGCACGAGGATTTCCTTGCAATCAACGAGATTAGCGGCCAGCCTGTGACCTGGTGCTCCGACGAGAACCGCTACTACGAGGATTGCGAGGTCACCCCGGCCCTGCAGGGCACCTTCAAGATCAAGATGGCCGACGGCTCCGAGGTCGAGTGCTGGACTGCCTTCGACGCCATCGAGGACCGTTTCAAGGACTGGACGCCCGAGCGCGCCTCCAAGATCTCCAACGTCCCCGCTCGTAAGATCCGCGAGGCAGCACGCCTGTACGCAACCAACGGTCCTGCATTCATCGGCTGGGGCCTGGGCGGCGGCGACCAGCACGGCATCAACGCATCCCAGTTTGGCATTGCCAAGACCATGGCACGCATCCTCACCGGCAACATCGACAACCCCGGCGGCGAGTACGTCGGTCAGCCGGCTGACCCGGACGACAAGGAGAAGCTGTTCCCCGTCCGCGACTCTGAGCTCGAGCTTTCAGATCTCCTCACCCCCGAGATTCAGAAGGACTACATCGGCAACGAGCGGTTCCGCGTCATGTCCTGGCATGGCTTCAAGGCGATCGACAAGTGCTACCGCAAGATGTTCGGCCTGAACCGCCCGATGTTGCACCAGATGCTGTGCAGCCCGTCCCTGATGTGGAAGGCAATTCTGGAGAAGGACCCCTACCCCGTCACCGCCTGCATCTGCTGGTCCTCCAACCCGCTGGCCTGGGCGCCGAACACCAAGCGCGTCTACAAGGCCCTCAAGGCCCTCGAGCTCCTCGTCGTCGTCGACTACTGGAAGACCCCGACTGCAGCTCTCGCCGACTACATCATCCCCGCAGCCGACTGGATGGAGCGCCCCTGCTGCACCACCTCTGAGGACTCCAACGACTTCATCGTTACCGGAGACCGCGGCGTCGAGCCTCTCTACGACCGCCACATGGACTTCGACTTCTTCAGGGCACTCGGCATCGCATGCGGCCAGAAGGAGTACTGGCCCTGGGAGACCTACGAGGACCTCATCGAATACCGCCTCGAGCGCGTGCCCGACATGAATCGCGAGAAGGCGACCAACCTCGGCAACTACTTCCCCTACGGCACGGACTTCTACAAGTACGCGAAGCCCCTTGCCAACGGTCAGCTGCGCGGCTTCGCAACTCCCTCCCGCAAGGCCGAGATTTTCTCCTCCGTCCTCGAGGAGCTCGGCTATGATCCCATTCCCGTCTACACTGAGCCCGAGACTCCGCTGGGCAACCCCGAGCTGGCCAAGGAGTACCCGCTGCGCCTGACCACCTCCGGCCGCATCAGCCCGTTGTACCACTCCGAGATGCGCACGCCCGGTCACGGCACTCGCTCGGTCGTCCCCTGGCCAATGACTTGGATGCACATCAACGATGCTCGTAAGCTGCACATTCGCGAGGGGGACTGGATTTGGATCGAGACGCGCATGGGACGCATCCGCCAGAAGGCTCATGTGGGCTGGGACGTCCCCGAGGGCATGGTCCAGGTTCCGCCTTCATGGTGGTACCCGGAGCTTCCCGCCGAGGAGCCGTGGAGCCAAGGCGTGTTCGATTGCGCCGCAAATGTGCTCATCGACGACGACCCCGATCTCGCCGACAAGATGACCGCAACTTGGAACGCACGCGGCCTGCTGTGCAAGGTCTACCCCTGCATCGACCCGGCCGATCAGTCTGACGAGAACGTGCCCATCGAGTACTACGACAACCCCGATGCCGAGACCGTCTGGGACCGTGCCTACAAGGAGATCGGCTGCTGGGAGCTCAACGGCAAGTAAGATCCCAACGTTGTAATTGCCAACCTTATCGATTTTCTTTTCCTAGATAAGGCGGCAGAAATCCCACAAGCAGGAGGGGCAGCTGCAACTGCCCCTCCTCTTTTGCGTTTCAAACTTTTCTCGACTAGCACAGATGGAGGCACCCATGGTCTATGGTCCGCCAGCGGGCTTTGTGAGAAACAAGCCCTCTGTTTACATCGACAGGGACTACTGTATCGGCTGCATGAAGTGCGTGCGCCTTTGCCCGCAAAAGCACGTACTCGAACCCGCCCGCGACGAACACGGCCCTTACTCGCACGTCACAGACCACATGCTTTGCGCCGGATGCGGACTGTGCCTGCAGAACTGCCCCACCCATGCTGTCCGAATCAAGCTGACGTTGCGAGAATAACTTCTCAAGAAACTTGAAAACAAGACTAGCGGAACATGTGTTCGTGATATGATTCTCGCCAAAGCCGCGCTGGAGCTACAGCATGTCTGGTAGCCGCAGATAGGCCGGTCTGCCGAGCATTGGCATAGTGCAACCAGCGACAAGTCGTCTGGCCAGCACAAAGAAGCTTCCACACAAGGAGGGGCAATGGAGAGCACTGAAGGTTATCCCACAGCAAGCAACATCCCCATTGTTGCTAAATCCATGCCACCGGCGCAGCGTCTCTGGGGTAAGCCAAGAGAGCGTATTATGCACCTGCTCGACCGCTCTCGACGCCAACGCTTCACGTTCCTCAACGCTCCTGCAGGCTATGGCAAGACAACCGCTCTCGCGGACTGGTTCTACAGCCTCACAAATGCTGGAGAAAAAGCAGCATGGTTCACCATTGACCGCCGCGATCGCGACTCGAAGTGCTTCTGGCTCAACTTCCACTATGCAATCTGCACAGCCCTGGGTCTCGATTTCGAGAAAAGTCTCGGTGCGGTCCAATCCATGGCAAGAAACGAAGCCATCCTCACAATGGCCAACGAGATGAGTCTCAGTGCACGCAAGTGCGGCGGCTTGTTCATCGTTATAGAAGGGCTTGACGTCATCTACGGCTTCGAGACGCTCGAAGAGCTCCTGACGCTCATGTTGGCGCTCTCTGGAAACGTCCATATCATCCTGTCGTCACGTGTCGCCTTCACCAAGCACAGCTTCCCCGGCTTTACCATCCCAGACGTCGCGCTCAATATCGACTACAGCATGCTTGCGCTTACAAAACAAGAGATGCTCGAATACCTTCTTGACGCCGGAGTCGAGCAAGTGGAGGAGCCGGACTTGAATCTTCTCCATGATAAAACGCAAGGCTGGCCAGCCGGCACGGCTATCGTCATGGACAGCGTCGATGCGGGTGTGTCATTCAAAGAGGTTGTCGCTAATTTGTCGGGTACCGATCCCCGCCTCAACGAGTTCTTCGAGTTCGAGGTCTTCTCTGGTTTGTCCCAAGAAGAGAAGGACTTCCTCCTCAAGACGGCATCTCTTGGCATGATCTCCACCAGGGTCGCTGGCTACACGCTTGGGGATGTCGATGTCGACACCGTGATCAGCAGCCTGCGCAGGCGCAACGCGTTCTTCTTCCCCATCGACACAAATTCAGGCGAATATGAGCTCCATCCCCTGTTCTCGCAGTGGATCATGAAGAAAGCCCAAATCCTCTCCTCGCACGAGCAGCGCCTGCTAAACGCCCGCGCTTCGCGCTGGTGCCTCAGGAATGGACTGGCAACCGCTGCCGCCAAGCATAAGATTCTCGCAAGCGAGCGCGAGGACATCTTCAACCTCGTACGCGTCGCCTACCCAAACATGACAACGGCAGAGCTCATGAGTATAACCATGTTCCGTCGCAATATCGATATCAAGGAACTCAGCCCTTGTTTTTACCTACTGGCGGCATGGGCCTATGCCTACAGCGCGCAGCTCGACGAGCTCGACTTCTGGCTCAAACCCCTGCACGAGCTTCGCGATGAGCTCGTCGACGAGAGGTTGCGCTTATCGCTCGAGGTCATTAAGGTCAAAGAGCTCTGCCTCGCCAGCAAGTTCGACGACGGCATCGAGAAAGCCCACCAAATGGAGAGCCGCCTTGCAGGCAAGGACTTCATCCCGCTCAAGGTCATACTCGCCAATTGCCGTTCGGAAGCCCTCGACCAGCAGGGCAAAATCCAGGAGGGTCTCGAGCGCCACCTGGAATTCGCCTCGTTGACAAGCGACGGGTCTTTCCCCTTCCTCTCGTCAATCAACAGTTACTCGATGGCGTTCTCGTACTTCGAGCAAGGAAACCTCAAGCACGCCGCTCAAATGTGCCGTCAAATTCAAACGAGCTATGCACCGGACTACGTGACCTGCGGTGCCGCATGCTCGCTTGAGGTCTTGATCGATGTTTTGAGCAACAACAACATGGAGCGCGAGCAACGCCTCGCAAAGGCGACCTCGCTCATTTCCAAGCGCAGCAACGTCGATATGTTCCTAGATTGGTGTACTGCCCGAGCCTGGACCTATGTCTCTGCTGGAGACATAGACAAGGCAGACGCCATCCTTAGAGAGAGCATGAGCTTGGTCAAGATGTCATTGAGCTTTATTCCTCGCATGGCGGCTGTACAGCCCTTCCAAAACCACGCGATGCTCATGTTGCTCGAAGGGCGTGTGCAAGAGGCACTCGCCTCATATAGGGAGTTCGACATGCTGGGTCTTGCGATGACAGCGCAGTCCCATCTCGTGCGCGAGTTCGTAGAGCTTTCCATCGTCGACGAGGAAGAAAGGGAGAAGCGTCTGCTCGCCCTACTCGAAATCGCTGACAGCCATGAATACAACCTCATTGCACAGCTTCTCATGTTGGAGGTCGCCCTTATCTATTTCGAGCGCGGACAACGCACACGTGCGGTGCGAGAAATCGACCTATGCGTCAGCCGTGCACAGGAAAACGACATCGTCGCTATATTTGGCTGGAAAGCCCGCCAGGTGCGCTCTCTGCTGATGGTCTATCTCACCATCGCCAAACCCAGCTACAAGAATCGTCACTTTGCACAGTCGTTGCTTAGGCAAGATTTCATGCAATTGAGAGAAGGCGAAGAAGACCAGCTGAGTCAAGCTGTGAAACTCACAAGCAAGGAGCTCGAAGTGATCAAGCTCGCGCTTTCTGGCATGGATCGCAAGGAGATCTCCCAGGAGCTCTGCATAAGCGAGAGCACCGTGAAGTCACATCTCTCACACATGTACCGCAAGTTTGGTGTGAAGCGCTACAGCGAGCTTGTAGCACTTGCAGCGGAACTCGGCATCTCATAGAAAGCAAGCATCTATGCAAGAATCCAACCGAGCGCACTTCATACAACATTAGCAATCTGGATTTTCGCTAGAAAAAGATTGAGAGAACGCACCCCTTACCCCTTTGTATTGCCGAGGCCTAAGCTTTATCCGTACAGCCTACTAGCAGCGCGGACTGCGGTGGTGGGCAAGCGTGGCGAGGCAAGCGGAATGAGGTCGGTGATTATGGAGCAGGGTCGGATGATTTGTCTCATTGCTATAGGAATATATCTCCCCGTTTGCGGCAGCATCCCGAATTGGGCTCCCGAAGGGTCGCTCCGAAGCGCGTGGCCACCTCATTTCTACCTCGCTTGGAGCAATGAGGCAAGCCTGGAGCTGGCAGCGCTCCCTTACGCGTCTTCGTCGTCTTCGCCGTCTTCGGTCTCGTGAACACCCAGCTCGCGCAAGTAGGGTTGCCCCTCTCGGTCCTCGAAGACGTTGGCGCTCTCTGCAAAAACCGCCTTGGGGCACGCCTTGCGTGCCTCCCCCAGACGTTCGAGCGGAATGGCAATCGAAGGCACCTGCGCATCCCAATCCTGCGGTACGCGGCATGCTCGTGCCCACGCACGAACCGTCTTCGCGTCCTTGCCGAAGGCCTTTGAGCACTTCAGAAGCTTGTCGCCTTCATCAAGGGAAAGCCAGGGATAAGCAGCCTGCAAATCGGCATCCTCCAGAAACGCCTTGTTTTGCTGGAAGATCTGCCCCGTGTTCTTGTTGTCCGAGCTGCAATAATGCACCCCCAGCTCAAGCTGCTGCTCGTCGGCGTACTTGAGCAGCGCCAGCGCCTCGGCTTCGCTGCCCGCAACGGGAACGCCGCCGCCGTACCAATAATCGTACAGGTAGTTGAACGGATGCTTGCGCAGCTCGAAACCGCGCGCGCGGAACTCTTCTGCGTTGCAGAGGGGAAAGCAGAACTCGAGCAGGTTGATCCCCCGCACGCCCATCGCATCAAGGCGCGAGAGAAGCGGCTTCATCGTGGCGAGCGTGCCGGGAATCACCGGCATTTCAACCATGACATGCGGCAACGAGGACACAGCAGCCGCCATGCGCTCGAACACGGGCGCATCAGCGCTCGCGATGTTTTCGGGCTTCACGCTGAAGCGGACCTCGTCGAGCCCCGCCTGCGCGAGCTGTCCCAAGCACGCATCGTCGAGCAAATCGCCGCACGTATACAAGCGCACGTGAGCGGCGGGATATAGCTCACGCGCCCGCTCGATGAAGGCCACGACCTGCTCCTTGTGCAGCAAAGGCTCGCCACCCGTGATGGCGAGGCAGTCGAATTGAGCGCCCGTATCGTGTGCAGCTTCAAGTTCGGCTACGATATCGCGTCGGTGGGATAGGAAATACTCGTAGTGATCCTGGTTGGGATTGAAGCAGAAGTAGCAATGGCGCGTGCATCGCAGGTCGATGAAAAACGTCGCCGTGCGCTCGCCGGTGCGGCACGCCAGGCACGCAGGAGATATCCACCCGCGCCACAGGGAGCCGTCCCCGTTCTCGCAATGGCAGCCGCAGGCACGGGCCACCTGCGCCCGGCGCGCTCGGGAGCAGGATTCCGAAGCCTCGAAGGGAACGCCGAAAGCGGCGACCGCTTCCTCATAATCGCGTTCTACCTGGTTGAATGCTTTCGCGTATTCCCGAACGTCCATCGCAATCCCTATTCGCCAATATGTCCCGCGAGCCAATCGAGCTGCACGCTATCGACACGGGCAACCATGACGATGCCCTGGGCAAATGCGGCATACAGTCCGCGCGCGTCCCGTTCGATCACTGTTTGAGCGAACGCGTTGACCCACGTGAGCACATGCGCTTCCAAAAAAGCCTTGGAATCCTGCAGCGCCTTCCGGCATTCGGAATCGCACCCGTCGGCATACGCCTCGTACGCGCGAGACCCCATGCAGCTCAGATATCCCAGCATAGCCGCAATGTGGTCATCGGGGAACTGCTTTTCAGCCTGAAGTTTCAAACCGGCGGCATGATACGCCGCCCGAACGTCGAGCGTGCTGCACTGGAACAGCGTCTGCTCGGTGCCCACGTACGGCGACTCCCACATATGAACATAGCAGTCCCCGGGAATCTGGAAGAGCTTCGCGTAGTCGCCTTCCATCTCGGATGCAAGCGCCGCCACGGCATCCGAAGACAGGTCCCCGTGCTCGTCATAGCACGCCAGAACCTCCCTCGCACAATCGTCGAGCGAGCGGTCCATCTTAGCGAGAGCGCACTTGCTGTCAACGGACAGGTCCCCATCAGAGATCACGGCAGCCTCGCAGATGAACATCTCGCGAGCCTGCGAGCCAAAGAGCTTCGAGACGAAATCGGGCGAGCAGTTGCCGCCGAAGACCGCATGAAGCAGATCGTAGAGGTACGCGCGGCGGGCAAGATCCATACCGATGCGGCTTTCGAGTTGTTGATCAGGCATAACGCCGCTCCTTTCAAGGGAAGGCCGCCCCCTTCCCGCCGCAGCGAGAACACGGGCAGCCAACTGTTCCAGTGAATACTACATGACAAGAAAACGCCGCGCCACAAGCGAGATGCGGCGCGGCGGCAAATGAAATCCCGGTTTTACCAGGTCAGTTCGACAGCAGAGCTATCGAACGCAAGATCTTTGGTCTTGACGAGGAGGTTCGGCTGGGTCAGATCGGGGCTCGGGAGCACCACGATAGTGCCCTTGTCCAGATCGTTGCCATACTTCTTGCGAAGCTCGTCAACATCGCCGGCGTCAAGCGCGCGGTTCGGGCAACCCGCAACGCAAGCGGGCTGATCGCCGTTGGCTCGCAGGCCGTAGCAACCGTCGCACTTGCCGGAAACGCCCTTCTCGGGGAAGTACTGCGGATGACCGTACGGGCAGCTCATCACGCACATACGGCAGCCGATGCACTTGCTCTGATCCTGAACGACAGTGCCATCTTCAGCCTTGCTGATCGCACCCGTCGGGCAGTTGGCCAAGCAGATCGGGTTCTCGCAATGGTTGCAGCTGCCAGAGTAGCTGTACGACTTTACGTTGGGGAACGTGCCGACCGTGTAGCTCTTCACATTGCGATACAGGGTTCCGACCTCAAGACGATTCTTGTCTTTGCACGCCACTTGGCACGCGCGGCAGCCGATGCAACGCGTCATATCAAAGTAAAAACCAAAAGCCATGATTCCCTCCTTAGCCAAGATTCAGGATGCGTGCATCGGTGTAGCAGTCGTCTTCCAATGCAGGGCCATCGTATTTCTCGAAATTGCAGTTATTGTTGTTGTAGCTGGTCACGCCGCAGCCGGAAATGTTGTTGCCGGTGAGGTAGTTGTCGGCGCCGCCCTCGTCGATGCCGGTCTTCTCGTTCAGGCGAACCCAAGAACCATGGGGAATGCCGACTTCGCCGGGCATGAGGTTCTCCATGCAGCACGCCTTGCGCAACACTTCGCCGTACTTCGTCCAGATGCGCACGGTGTCGCCGTCCTCGATTCCCTTCTCCTTCGCGTCAGAGGCGTTCAGGAACACGGGGTTCGCCCAAGCCTCGCGCAGCCAGGGGCAGTTGTCGAACACGGAGTGCGAACGGCGGAAGTAGTGCGGGTTGAACAGCAAGTACGGGTACTCACCCTTCTCGTCACCGATCTTGCCGTCCTTGAAGGTGGTCTCGTAGCCCGTGCCGGGAACGAGGTACTCAGGGTACGGCGCGTAGGTGTGGTCGCACAGGCCGATGCTGTTGAACAGGTCGGCCTTCGCCTGGCAGGTGATCTCGAACTTGCCGCTCTTGGTCTTGAGCGGGTTCTTCTCAGGGTCCTGAATGAACGAGGCGTAGCCCAGGAACGAGGAGTACTTGTCATCCTTCTTGCGCTCCACCTGGTAGCCGCCGTTGGAGACGAACTCGTTCAAGCCCACGCGGCCGGTCTGGGTCTTGCCCTCGACGCCCCACTCCTTGAGGTCGGCCTCGGTGACGGTGACGAGCGGCACGTACTTGCCTGAGTCGTCGTCCGCGATGACCGTGGCGCCCGCGATGCTGTTGAAGAACGCCTGCTTCGGGCTAATCGGGTACACCGTCTTCGGGTCCACGCCGATGGCCTCCATGATCAGGGAGTTAATCTCGACGTCGGTCTTCGCTTCGAACAGCGGCTCGGTGACCTGCGAGAAGCAGAACAGGAACTCGCGGTTGGAAGCGGAAAGGCCACCGGGGACTTCCCACTGGGTGGTGACGGGCAGCACGATGTCGGAATACATCGCCTGCGTGGTCATGAACTGGGCCTTTGCCAGAACGAAGTCCATCTTGCGATGCGCCTCGATGCCGCGCTTCATGTTCGGGCCGGTCTGCAGGTAGGCGTTCTCGTCGTGGATGATGCAGTGGATGTCGCACGTGCGATCCTCACCAGCCTGCGAGCCCTTGCCGGAGTACCAGTCGCCGACCATGCGATACTTGCCGGTCAGGCACGCTTCCCACACCTGAGGTCCGGGGATGACGCCGTCGATCTCGTTCTTCTGGCTCGGATAACCCGAGCTGCCACCCTTCACCAGGGCGGGGCCGCCATTACCAGCGTTTGCATGGTAGTTGTTCGCGGTGCAGTTGCCGGGCTTGCCCATGTGGCCGCCCATAGCGCCAAGCGTCATGAACAGCTGAGGGATGTTCTCGCATGCATCGCAACGAGCAGCGGCGAAGTTGTGAAGCAGCCACACGTTCTTCTTCTTGCCGATCTCGCGAGCGAACCACGTGATCTTCTCAACGGGAACGCCGCAGATGGCAGACGCCCACTCGGCGTCGTGCTTCACGCCGTCGTACTTGCCTTCCAAATAGTCGGCGAAGTTGACGTCTTCCTTCAGGTCTTCAGGCTTGTGGTCGGCGTCGAAACCGACGGTGTACTTGTCCAAAAACTCCCAGTCAACGATATCGCCCTCGGCCTTGTCCAGGCGGATCATCTCGGAAGCGACGCCCAGCAAGAACGCCGTGTCGGTGCCAGTGCGGATGGGAATCCACTCGGCGTCGAGCATCTGGGCGGATGCCGTGTAGATCGGGTCGACGGTGATGAACTTGACGCCCGCTTCCTTCGCGCGGATGTAGTGGTAGCTCGGCGTACCGGCGGCAGACCACGCGGGATTGGACGCGTAGAACACGATGGTGTCGGCGTTCAGCATGTCGGTACGATCGTTGCACACGCCCGCGTCGGTGCGGGGAATGCCGATGGTGTCGGCGGTATTCAAAAGATAGGCACCATGGGAAGTGGTGTCGGCGGTGCTGGTGTGCCCGCCCCATGCCAGAAGCGGCGCAAACGCGAGGCGCGAGCCGTAGCTTCCTAGCAGAAACGCCTGGTTGCCGTACTTCTCCTTGATGGTCTTGAACTGATCGCCAATGTAACTGATGGCCTCATCCCAGCTGATGCGCTCCCATTCGTCCTTGCCGCGCATCTCGCCGTTCGGGTTCTCCGGCGACCAAGTCTTGCGCTTGATGGGATACTTCAGGCGATCGGCGCCGAAGCACTGCTGCTGCTGCGCCTTGCCGCGCACGCAACCGCGCTGCTGCGGATAATCGAAAGAGTCTTCATGCGTATCGTCGGTCTTCTGGCGAATCACCGCGCCATCTTTGACCATAACCTTGTTCATGCAACGGCCGCCGCAGTTGTGCCAGCACGCTGCAGAGGTCCATTCGCCTCCTTTCGCGGGATCGATGGGCATGCCCTTTGCGTCGGTGGCCTCAAGGCTGGATTCCGCAGAGCAGCCGGTCGCAGCCAGACCCGCGACGCCAGCCATAACAGCAGCAGAAGCACCCAAGAAACCACGACGGGAAATGTTGTTCGTACTCACTGTTGGTTCCCCCTTTCTGCTTTCCTACATTGCGCAGGTCGCGTAGAAACCGTAGCGGGCAATGGCAACGCCAATCACCAGCAGGGCGCACACGACAATCGCGAGCGTTTTCTTGTTGTTGAACTTTGCGCCGGCAAACACCAGGATTGCGGATGCAATCGGAGCGATGACCAGGCCCGCGATCTGCATGGCTGGGTTCAAGCCCGCGCCGGAGAAAGCGGCGATTTCGAGCGCCAGACCGACGGCGAGCACGACGTCGACGGCGACCAGCGTGTACATGACCGGCTTCTCGGCGATGTCAGCCGAACCGAAAGCGGCGCACAGGCCAAGGCCCATCGCCAACGCACCTGCGACGAACGAGAGCACGGTCGCGAGAGCGTTGCTCCACACGGCGTTGCCGTACACATCGATGTAGGCCGTGCCCATGAGCACGATGACGAGCACCGCCGCAATCGCTCCGATGACGCGCAGAGCGAACGGGCTGTCCTTCTTCACGAAGGTGATGATGAGGTCGATAAGCGCCAGAATGAAGAAGATGCCTGCAAGCAGCACTTCCTTGACCATGCCGGAGCCGAAGTTGACCGTGCCCGCACCGATGGACGCAAATGCGCGGGAAAGGCTGTGAACGTGCGTCGCGGCGGCGATCATGCCAATGGCGAACAGCACCACGACGACCAGAGGAACGAGCCACGGACGCTCGCCCTTGCGGGTGCGCTGGAAGCAAGTTTCGAACACGTAGGCTCCTGCCGCTAGCCCTCCCAGCAACGTGAACAGGAATAAGGATTCAAGACCCATGTTTCCCCCCTTAGTATCTCTTTGGCGCCCGCGTCGTGCGGGCAACCCTGCTTTGCGGAACGTGCCTCGCCCGCACGTTCCGCCTATTCGACAAGCAGTTCATCCATGTGGCGACAAAGATGACCTTTCACCGAATAATTGCCCAGGATCTCAGCTGGTGATCCTTTTCGTGGATTGTAACAAAATTGTCGCACGACAATCAATAGTGTCGTGCGACAATTTCACGTGTAATTATTCTATCTTACAGATAATACTTTCGCTGGGAAACTTCGCCGGGCTCTGCGCAAACGCCGTCGCCGACTGCTCGCCAGTCCTTATGCGGCCGCCGTCGTCGACTACTTCACGGGCCGCCGGTCCCCGCGCGTACCCCACGATGGCTCCTTTACTCGCCTAGTTCGTCGGCTCCTCACCAAACTTTGTGCGCGCTCGTTCCGCCCGCCTGCTTCACGAGCTTTTCGCTCGGCGACTTCGTCGGCTCCTCGCCCGGCTTAACGTTGAAGCCGTCGCTGTAAGCGCTGGGGACCACCAGTGCCCCGTCGTTGTCCTGCATGCCCTCGTAGGTGAGGTGCATCTTGCGAAGCGTCAGGGCGATGTCGTCGTGGCTATACGATTGCGCGACGTCGTCGAGGATTGCGGAGATGTCCTTCTCGGCCTCCATCAGCGTAATGCGCGCGCTCTTGCGGCATTCAGCCTGCGCTTCAAGCGAGATCACATTCTGAAGTTCCTTGGGGATGATGAGGTCGCGAACCTCGACCGATACGATAGAGATGCCCCAGTCCGACACCTTCTGCTCGACGGCTTCGCGAAGCTCCTGGTCAAGCTGATGACGGCGCATGACCACGTTCTGGAGCGACGCGCGGCCGATGGCATCGCGCAGGGCCGTTTGCGCGGAAAGCGCCACGGCGAAGTGACAATCTTGCACTTCGGTGCAGGCCTTTTCGGGGTCCCAGATAACCCAGAACAGCACGGCGTCCACATCGAGCGGCACAAGGTCGCTGGTCAGCGCCTCCTCGGCACCAAACGGCGTGGCATTCATGCGCTGGTCGACGCGCAGCGTGCAGAATTCGAATAGCGGGATGGTGAAGAACAGCCCCGGGCCCGCAAGGCGGTCGAACCGGCCGAGGCGCATGACCACGACGCGTTCCCAGTCCATACACACATGTATCGAGGACAGGACGGTGAGCCCCACGATCACGGAGACGATGATCCCCGCGAACGTGAACTTGCCGAGCGCGAGAATGAACGCTGCAAGCACAACCGCAAACGCGACAAGAGCGAGCACCACAGAGATCATCACCGCGCCGTTTCGCGTGGCTTTCTTCGTCGGGTCGGAGCGATACGCGTCCGCCGCAACGCCGAACTCCATTTCGGAGCGGCGATACGTGTCCTTCTGCTCCTGAGGGCGGGTCTTATCCTTGAGCTTTCTCATAATCCTTTTTCATCCTCCTTACGCACGAAGACACCATCTTCGGAATGTCGTCATATGCCATGCCGTTTTCGAGGCATCCTTTCACGAACTCTTCGACAAGCGCGTCCACCTCCGGCGCGGGTTTTGAGATAGCGTCCGGATCGTTCACGAACACGCCGCTGCCGCGCACCGTGGTCACGTAGCCGTCGCGCTCGAGCCCCATGTAGGCCTTGCTCACCGTGTTGTACGCAATGCGCAGTTCAGCTGCATATTTGCGCACCGTCGGCAGCTTCTCGCCCGGCTTGTAGAAGCCCGATGTGATGAGGTAGGCCATGCGATTGCGCAGCTGTACCCACATCGGCAAGTCGCTGGACTCATCGAACGAAAACGGCGGTATTTCTTTAATCTGCTGCTTCACGTTTCCCTTTTCTTGCACTTACCTCATATGTCCGTTGCCCGCGTGTGCGAGCCTGTCCCGCTCACCTGCTTTCAGCGCTTCCTTTCATAGTTGCCACCCCCCGAAGGGTCATGAAGCGGTATTGCGTTCCCCTGCGTTTACGCGGCTTCGCGCACGACCTTGCGCGCTGCGGCCTCGCGTTGCCTTGCCTTGCATTCCATGCCTCTCCCCGCTATGGTGAAGGTGCCACGCCGCATGCGACGATGGCGATTCGAAGGCAAAGCCCTCCGACCAGCGTCAATGTGGCAATTCCCGCTGCACCCGGAGTGGGAATCTCCCGCTTGCGCGCCAGGGAAAATGCTTCCGCAACAAGGGGAATCGCAAGTCCGCAGGCGACGAAACCCGCCCAAAACGTGGTCGACAGGTCGCCTTCGAAAAGCCGCATGACCGCCATGGAGGCGCTCCCCTTCCCGAAGGCAAGCAAAGCAACGATGGAGACTATCTCGATTAGGATGAACGCGATGTCGATCCAAGCGAGCAGGCGTGCCATGATACGCGTCACGCGCACATCTTCGCAGGTGCAGGCCGCGAGCATGACCACTGCGCAGCCGCACGAGAGCGCCGATGCCGCGAACAGAACGGGCAGCCACGCCGACTGCCAGATTTCGACCGAGATGACGCTTTGGAGGAGCAAGCCCGTGTAGACCATCACGATGACCGCAACAGGAAGGCCTATCGCCTTTGCGGCGAACGATACGGCGCGCGCCCATTTCGGCAGCACGAAAATGGTGTCGGCAAGGGAGATTACCAGGAAGACGGTGAGCAGCGTCAAGGCGAAAGCGCCGATGGAGACCAGGCTGCTCGTCGGATAAAGGAACAGGAAGAAGAATGTTTCGGGGCGTCCTAGGTCTGCGACCAGGCACAGCTCGCCCGTGAGGACGACGATCAGGGCGGTGCCGTACACAAATCGGCGGATGCGCTTGTACGTGGGCTCGGAAATCACCGATTGCGGCGCAAGGAACGCTCTGCCGTACTCGCCGCGGCGATGGTCTTTCACGGCCTTGGCGACGTCGAAGAGGGCGGTGAGCGCGAAGGCGCCGGCAGCAGTTCCGCCCAGGAAAAGGTAGATGGCTATCAACTTGCTGAAAACCACGCAGTCCCTTTCTTGTTGCCGCTTCGCATAATGTGCCAACAATAATCTACCACATGTTTTGCTCGAGAGACGCATTTGTCGCACGACAATTTGGATGCAGCGATGATTGGGCGATCTGGCACGGCGCCTTCTTCTTCAGAATCGGCTCGTCGCGGACAAATTTGGCCGATATGTGAGCCCTTGCGCCCAGGAAAGATCGCTCGCCCGCGCTTCCGTCGGCATTTTCCCAGGTCAAAATTTTCGAATGGAAGTTAGCTTATCGATGCTCCTCACATATCGCCAATCTTTGTCCACGACGACGCGATTTCGAGGAAGAGGCCCAAGAAGCGTTTGACGAAGTCTATGCAGGAATGCGTCCTAACGCACTTCGGTCAACACACCATCTTCCACGTGAAGGCGCATGGTGGCGAACTCGCGCGCCTTTGCGCGATGGGCGGCGACGAAAATCGTTTTACCAGGTAGTGAGGCTATATTGGCAAGAACGGCCGCTTCGGTCGCGTCATCGAGCGCGCTCGTGACTTCGTCGAGCACCATGACAGGAGCGCCCGAGCACACCGCACGCGCGATAGCCAGACGCTGCAGCTGCCCCTGGGAAAGGCCCTGCCCGTGCTCGCCGATCATCGTGTCGAGTCCCAACGGAAGCTCTTCCACAAAATCCCACGCACACGCCACCTCACATGCACGTTTTACCTGGTCATCGGTCGTATCAGAGGCGGCGAACGCCACGTTTTCGCGAATCGAGCCTGCAAACAGGAAGTTGTCTTGCGGCACATAGGCGAACGCGCCGGGCGGCACTTGAGATGCGGAGCAGGCGGGAACGGCGAACGCGCTCGCAGGGGCATCGGTAAGAGGCGCGCCCGTAGCGACCGAGCCTGCGGGGGCATCGTGCGCAGCAGCTGCGGACGTCGCGGCACCTACGGCGAGCTCGTACGCGAAGCCATCTGCATCGTAGGCACCTAACAGCAGCTTGAACAGCGTTGATTTCCCGGAGCCTGATGGACCTTCCACCACCACGAAGGAGCCCTTGGGAACGAATACGTCAGCGCAGGTCAAGCTCACGGGCTCTTCCCCGGAAGGAGTCTCCATCCCCCCTGCGGACGCAGCGCTACCTTCTGCCTCGCCCGCGTCGCAGGGGGGATTGATAACTTCTACGCAGCGATTCGGGGCGCTTTCGACGGTATCGGGCCTATCCAGGGACGCAGCGCCGTCTTCCTCCCTCGCTCCCCCAATGGGCGCAGAAGCGCCTTTTGTTTTCTCCTGCTCGGCGCAAGCGGGGCCATCTTCCGCTTCCAATCCCCCAACGGACGCGGCGTCTTCCCTCTCCGTACCACTGTAGGAAAACGCCAGATCGCGCATCCGCACGCCTGAGAGCCGCTGATAGAATTCCTCGGCGGTCACAGGCAAGCAGCCCTCCGAGTGCGGCAATTCCGCCACCTCCATCAGGCGCTCCGTCGATGCCAGCGTCTGATACAGCTGCGGCAGCATGCCCGACAAGCTTGAAACCGGCGCCTGAATGCGCGCCACCAGCTGCAGCACCGCCATAAGCGTGCCGTAGCTCATGGTGCCATGCAGAAGCTCGAACGCGCACCACGTGAGCGCCACGGCGTACAGCGCGTTGAAGAAGAACGAGAAACTCGCGTTGGCGACGATGGAGTACCCGCGGCGACGCATCTGCGCGGTGAAATGATCCTCCTGCAGCGTGTCGGCTCGTGCGCTCGTGGCAGGCTGGGCCCCGAACGAGCGGATGACCAGCTGATGCTCGAGCGCCTCTTGCAAAAACACGCGCACGGCGCCTTCCTTTTCCTGCACGATCTTGTGCAGCGCCTTCAACCGTCCGCGTAGCGTGCGCGCCAGCACGAACGAGAGCAGCGCGGCGGCAGCGAACAGGGCCACCATGGGCGGGCTGATCAGCGCGAGCACCGCAATGGCGAACACGAGCTGCATGAGCATGGACACGAAGCTCGGGATGATGGTCGCCACGCCGTTCGACACAACCTGCACGTCGGAGAACATGCGGTTGGAGAGCTCGCCGGAATGGAAGCGCAAAATGTTGCCAAAGCGCGCGGCGAAGATGCTATCGAGCATCGATTTCCGCAGCTCAAGGGCGAAACGGGCACGAATTCGCTCCTGGGTGCTGTTGATAGCCAGGCGAAGCACCAGCTGTGCGATAATAACGCCTGCAAGTACCGCCGCGCTTGCCAGCAAGCCGTCGATGTTTCCCGCGACTGCCTGGTCGATGACGGCGCGGCACGCCAGAGCAAAGCTCACGAGCACCGCCGCTTGCACCGTGCACAGCACCGACAGCGCAACGATGCGGCCATGCTGCGCCTTCGATTGCGCGAACAGCCACGCGTAGGTGACCTTGTCCTGTTCGCGCGCCTCAGCCCCGCGCATCATTTTCGCCCCTCTTCGCTCGCGGCATCGCGTTTGCGCAGACCGCATGCCACAAGCACGCGCTTGCCCGCGCGTCTTACCGCAGCGTTTGCGCCCTTGCACACCTTGCGTGCGGGGAACAGCGCCACCCACAGCTTCGAGTACGCATGGTATCCGCGGGACGTCTCGCAATCGATGTGGCGACCGTCGCGATAGAAGCCTCGCAGCACGCCGAGCACGTCCTCGCGCGGGATGTATTCCAGCATGACGCAGTTATCTCCGCAGATCACGTAGCCTTTTTCGGAGCCTTTCCCATAATGCCCCACCACGCGATGCAGCACGTACTTCTCACCGCGGCGGTACAGCGCCACATCGTAGCGGCGCAGCTCGCCCTCGGCTGGCACCACCATCATCACATCGTGGCGGTTGCGCAGCATCGGCCACATGGAAACGCCCACGGGCGGCCCCATGTAAAAACCCTCGGATGCGAGCACGTCCTCGATTTTGAGAGGTTCCGAAGAATGAGAAGGCGAGGGGGCGTTCGATGCGGTTGCAGCGGAAGACACCGCCGAAGACGCTGCATGAGAAGCTGCCGGGGAAGGCGCCATATGGGAAGAGGCCGCCGAAGGTATGTCTTTATTGCACGTCATGAATCGCTTGCCGAATGGAACCTAGCGGTTAGGCTCCTACTCCTCAAGCAAGTCGGCGTCGCGAAGCTTACCCAAAAATGCCGCGACATCTGCACGCGCCGTGTCTTCATCGACAGCATATTCTGCCAGCAGAGCCCGGACCAGCACATCTTCCGTGGTATTTACACTAAGCTGCTCCCATAGGAACGTGCCCGTGTCGTTCAGGCGAATCATGCAGTGGCGCTCCATGCTGGCCTCGCCCACCGGCACGACCACATGTTGACTGCCCACTTTGTTCACGATGAAACCGTCTTTAATCTTCATGCCTAGATCCTTCGCATCGATGCGTTCGTTCGCGCCCATTATCGCACAGCGTCATCTGGAACGCCGCGTCAAAGGCGGCAGGAGTCGGCGTGCAGCGTAGCACGTAGAACGACACGCTGTTCACCAACCTATCGAGCAAATCAAGCTGCCGAACAGCCAAAGCGGGATCATGCGGCATCAGAATCTGATTCATGATGCGCGCGACGATTTCCCCGTCATCCTCCAAACGGGACAGGCGGTCCGGCTCGCCCGGCTCGCAGCGCTCGATAAAGCAAACGGCGCGAAGGGGAACGCTCGTGTTTTGTCCCCAGCTCTCCTTGCCGCAGTACGGCGTGCCGTACGCGATGAACTCACCCACCGGCTGGTCGCAGCTGGTCTCGGCAGCTTTCCCACCAGGCGTCTCGCTCGGCGCCCCAGCACCTTTCGCCTCAACAGCTTCTCCACTTCGCCAGCGCAGGATGGGTTTGTCGCCGTTCACCACCGTCACGTCGTCGCCCAGCGCGCGCATCCACTGCGCGACGTGCGTGCTCTTGCCCGTACCACTTTTCGCCGCGAACGCGAAGCCGCGGCCCTCATACGAGACGACCGCCGCATGGAGCAGAAACGCGTCGTAGTCCAGCATGCGCGTGCAAATCTTGCGGTAGAGCGCAAGCGACTCGCAATACGCGGGCGAGAACGTGCCCTCATCGCTATTCTCCGCCGCAATCTCCTCTGGCGTCGTCGATACCGAAAACGTGCATTCGTCAGGTAAAACATCGACAATGTAGTCCGCACAAAGCCGCTCGGTGAACGCATAGCGGTTCTCGATGGCGACAAGAACCTCGGCTATTTGGACGCAGAACATAAACTTCGCTCCTTGGGAAGGCGATGACGACACGAGCGGGTTGCAGCTGGCACAAGCGGATTGCAGGCAGCTAGTGGCTGCTCACAGGCTGCGACAGCAACCGCAACTACTCCCGAATTGCACGGTATGTAGGCATTTCTCGATTCGTGATTAACGCTGCTATATTATAGGCGCACAGGAAAAGCGCGCGACCGATTGTCAGGTTCGCAAGCAATTTCCACGTGCGCGCATGCCGCAATGAAGTAACGAGAGGATAAGTCCGTGGAGCTTTCCGCCGCCGAAGAATACGCGATCAGAATCATCGCCGCCGAAAGCGCCCTTCAACACGCTGCGCGCGACGAAACTCCCGCGGCCAGGCCTTCCGCCTCGACTGCAATTACGCCAGATGGCAAGGCGAGCAGCCCAGCCCCCGTTGCAGGCGGAACCGCCACGCCTGAGGCAAATCACCCGGCCCCGATCCCGCTCCCCGTCTCACTCCCCGTTCCACCCATCCCTGACGATCTGTGGCCTGCCGTGCGGTCCGAGCTGGAGGCGCAATCCGTCATCGGCTATCCGGCAAACGCCATCGAATCCCTTGGGCTCTCCCCTGCCGACCAGGCGGAATACCTTGCGCGCGCCGGGAAAAATCTGTCGGGCTGGTATCGCCTCATGATGGCGCAAGACAGCGTGCTCGCCGAGTTTCGCCAGGCAGGCATCCCCGTTGCCGTGCTGAAGGGTGCTGCCGCTGCGGCAAATTACCCGCAGCCGAACAGCCGCAGCATGGGCGACATCGACCTCATCGTGCCGCCCGACCACTTCGAGCAGGCGTTTTCGCTCATGGAGCGCTTGGGATGGGAAAACGATATTGAGCTCGAAATCAATCCGCGCCACGCGGACTTCAAGAAGGCGGGCTGTCCCGAAATCGAGCTGCATCGGTACTTCAGCACATGCACCAACAAGCAGCAGGCACATTTCCTCGACCAGGCCATTTACGACGCCATCCCGCGCGCCGAATGGACCGATGTCGCAGGCTTCAGCGTGCCCGTGTTTCCGCCGCTCGAGAACGGGCTGGTGCTGCTCGCGCATGTCAACCAGCATCTAGGTTCGGGTCTGGGGCTTCGCCAGATTCTGGATTGGCAGATGTTCGTTGACGCACACTTGACCGACGAGCTTTGGGAGCGCAGCTTTCAACATGCGGCGCAACAGATCGGCATGGAGAAGCTGGCGGTCACGACATCGTGGCTTTGCCGAACCTATCTGGGGCTTCAGACGTCGGCAACATGGTTTAGCGAAGCCGATGCGCGGCTTGCTGATGATCTTCTGGTCTACATCATGCAGCGGGGGAACATGGGACGCAAAATGGAGCGCGGCGCACAGGCAACCCGCACGGTGCTGCACAACCTCCGTAGCCCCGCGGCCTTGGTTCGCTATCTTTACGAGGGCGGGCGCGCTCACACCTCTGCGACGCATTCGCTTTCTACCGCGTACGCCGATTCGACGTAGCGGGAAAGAAATATCTCTCGACGGGCGACAAGTACTATTTGCCCGACCATTCGTTTCGTTACGCGAAACTCGGAACCCGCAAGCTCGACTTCGGGCGCATCTACGAGAACATGGTCGCGATCGAGCTGATGCGACGAGGTTGGGAGGTATACGTCGGCGTTCTCTACCAGAAAGAGGTTGACTTCGTGGCCGCCAAGCAGGGACAGCGCCTCTATATCCAGGTGAGCGACGACATCTCGCAGGAAAGCACCTTCGAGCGAGAGATCACGCCCTTGCGGAAGATTCGCGACGCGTATCCCAAGGCTATCATCGCCAAAACCGGTCACGAAACAACCGACTGGGACGGCATCAAGGTCATCGACCTGGGGCGCTGGCTCATGGGGCAAACGGGAGAACTCGACGCTTAGCGGGGCTCCGGGGCGAAGGGCGGTCGGGCCGCCGATCCGGATTCTCGCCTAATTTCCGCCCCTGGGGAGCAGAGCCCATCTTCCCGGCAACCATCTGCTCGTCGGTGTTCCCAAGAAGCGAGATTGCCCCATCGGACGCTAGCGACGTCTTCGTTGGCAGACATTGCAAAACCTCCGAATCGAAAGCGTTTGCGACAACCATCATGCAACGGATCGGGCATGCTGAGACGCGCTGTCTTTTATTACGAGATCGCGAAGCTCCGCAAAAGGATCGAGGAGCCCGGGAGCGAGAACGGGTCAGGAAACCATCGAAGAGGCCATCATCGAAACGTACCTCACCGACGCCTCCACTCGGCGCATCGAGGGCTTCGCGGAATCCAAGGGGTAGCTATATCGGCGGCTAGCCGAAAGTGCGCAAACTATCTCCGTACCCTCAATCCTCAGTTGCCCTGGTTGCCAGGTTTGCAATAGACAGTTCCACGGCCGCGTTTTTTCACGGACAGCTGGCCCTTGTCAACCATTCCCGCAAGGTAGCGCCTGACCGTCCTTTCGCCGACGGTCGCAACCTCGGCCGCTATCTCAGACGCGGACACCTCACCGTATCTTGCTACCAGTGCCGCCGCGGCCTTTTCCACCTCCGCTGCGGTCCTGTCACGCTTGCGCACCAAGACGGCGCCGGCGGCCTTGCCGGACCCCACATCCGCTGCGGAAAGCGGTGTTGGGACGAATGCCTCGAACGAGTCGCCGTCCGACATCCTAGGGAAGCGGCCGGTGTAGAGGCGCGAGCACCTGTATAGGTTTCGAACGCCGCTGCCAAGCTCCTCGGAGCGGCCCATCTGCGTGAAGAAGTTCGCGACGATGGGGTTTTTGGGCGTCGGATCCAGGTTCTCCGGCGTCACCGGCCCAGCATATAGGGCGCGGCTAGCATTATGGGTATGAATACCGTCGGCGTCGATGGTGATGCGCGCGATATGCGGGCTCGTGTACTCGCGATGGATGAGCGTGTTGGCAACGAGTTCGCGGATGATGATGTCGCGGACGCTTATGCGGTTGCCGCCGTCGTCTAGCGAGAACGCATCTGGCATCCACTTCCTGCAGAAATCAGAGATCTCTCCGTAGGCCTTCACGAGGTTGCTCTTACAGACGAGCCGGTCATCGTAGCGCCCGTTACCGCTGCGTTGCAATACCACGTCGGTGCGATACACCGGTGCCACATCCAGAATGGTCTCTTGCTTACCAAGCAGCATCACCGCAGCGAGGTTGAATCCGTACTCGCCCGTGGCGGGGTCGCGGGACCAGAGCCTGGAGCTCTTCAGCAGTTCACCGTCGTCCATAGAGAGCCAAGGATGATCGGCACGCGCCGCCCTGACCTCGCGGCGGACATCGGACAGGAGCTCAAGGTCCAAGTCTGCCTCGGTAACCCAAGGGTAGACCGTCTTCTCCGTGTAGAAGCTCTGTTTCCTGATGATCATCGCTGCGTGTTGGGCCTCGGTCTTCACTTTGACGTCGACGTCGGCTGCCCTGTCGTAAATCGTCCCCTTGAAGGAGTAGAGCGCAGGCCCCATGGGAACCCAGACTCTGATGACGGTCTTGCCACCATCTCCCTTAAGCCTTTCGAATTCCAGTGCAGGGGCCACGTTGAACATGCTAGGGTCGTTCGCGACGTTAACGATGTTGCGCTCGATAGATGCAACCGCTTTGGGGCTCACACCCGAAACAGTGCCGTCATCGAGCACACCCAGCAGTATGGACCCTCCCTGCCTGTTCGCAAAGGAGCAAATCGTCTCGTAGACGTCCCTCTCAACCTTGCCGCCGCAGCGCTTAAACTCGAGGTTCATCCCCTCGCCAGCCCTGACATAGCTCTCCAACTTCGCGTCCATGAGGCCTCACTTGAGTTTTCGTGACATTTTTTCGTGACATTTTAACGTTTTGGCCAGATTTTGGCCAGATTACGTCCGACAAAATGTCACGAAAAAATATCGCCGATGCCTGATGGAGCCGAGGCTGCGAGAGCAGCTGCAACGCATTTAGTCCAACAAATGCCGAGGGACTGCGCTGGGAGGGATGCCGTTCGCCGGCATCCCCCGGAAGGCGAGATGAGCGGCTGCCGGCCTCCCGGAGGGCTCTGGGCGCTTTTCCTCGGCAAGGCGCCCTGCCCGCTTGAGCACGCTGAGGCGGGCAGGGCGCCGCGGCGCCTACCGGCTCGCGGGCACCCAGTCGAGGGGGACGGACGCACTTGCCGCCATTTGGAAGCTTACCGACCCGGCACGCTTCACTTGGGAGCGCCAGGCCGAGTGGGACGGCGTCGCAGTCGGCGGAACCACCGCCGCCAGCCTTCAGGGCATCGGCGACTTCTTCGCCTCCCCCTACCGCATATACGCGCCCAGAAGGATAAACTCACGGCTTGAGGCTGCGGCTTTTGCAGCAAGGGCCATCAATGCCGAGGACGTCTCATGGGAGCAGGGCCTTCCCCTCACCAGGCCAGAGCGCACTTTGATCGACCTGCGCCTCGACAGCGAGGACCCCTCGCTCATCGCCGACGCCTACCGCGATGCCAGGGACATCGGCCTGGATTACGAGCGCCTTGGCAAGCTCGCCAGAGAAACCTCAGCCACCCCGAAGAGAGAGAAAGCGCTTGAGCCGCTTGCAGAGCTCATGCGCGCGATCCCGAAAGGAGACCGCTGAATGAGGTACCGCACGCCAGCCGCACTTGAAATGGCGGTCAGGACGATGCCTGGGGCGAGTCGAGGCACTTCTCCGAGAGAAACATGGCCGAGCTCTACACCGAAGAGCCCGCGCCCTCTCCAAGCAGC